>ERZ1066118.141-NODE-141-length-77055-cov-36.378416_pt1 | contig 77055 bp, 76 predicted proteins | sample MGYA00382765_ERZ1066118 | MGnify/ENA primary metagenome ERZ1066118 (study PRJEB33369, sample SAMEA5778348) | biofilm metagenome | biome: Industrial cooling water; feature: Water cooling tower basin; material: Biofilm | place: United Arab Emirates | collected...
GTTGGTCAGCTTCTTGCCCTTGAGCGGGTTCACGTCCAGGTCGTTGTCGCGCGAATGCTCGCCCACGATCATGCCCTCGTAGACGGGGTCCTGCGGGCTCACGAACATCCGCCCCCGCTCCTCCAGGTTCCACAGCGCGTAGGCCACGGCCGTGCCGTTCTCCATGCTCACCAGCACGCCCTGGCGCCGTCCGGGGATCTCCCCCTTGTGCGGCGCCCAGCCGTGGAACAGGCGGTTGAGCACGCCCGACCCGCGCGTGTCGGTCAGGAACTCGCCCTGGTAGCCGATCAGCCCGCGCGAGGGGACGTGGAGCACGATGCGCGTCTTGCCCGCGCCGGCGGGCCTCATGTCCTTCATCTCGCCGCGCCGCGCGCCCGTCAGCTTCTCGACCACCACGCCCGTGAACTCGTCGTCCACGTCGATCGTGACCTCCTCGACGGGCTCCAGGCGCACCCCGTTCTCCTCGCGGAACAGCACGCGCGGGCGCGAGATGCTCAGCTCGAAGCCCTCGCGCCTCATGTTCTCGATCAGCACGCCCATCTGCAGCTCGCCCCGCCCGTGGACCTCGAAGGCCTCGCCGCCGGGGGTGTCCGTCACCTTGATGGCGACGTTGCTCTCGGCCTCCTTCATCAGCCGTTCGCGGATGACGCGGCTCTGCACCTTCCTGCCGTCGCGCCCCGCGAGGGGGGAGTCGTTGATCCCGAACGTCACCGAGATCGTCGGCGGGTCTATGGGCTGGGCGGGCAGGGGGATGTCCAGGCCCGGGTCGCACAGCGTGTCCGCCACCGTCGCCTTGCTCATCCCCGCGAGCGTGACGATGTCGCCGGCCTCGCCCGCCTCGATGGCCTGCTGGCCCAGCCCCCGGAAGGCCAGCACCTTGCTCACCCGGAACCGCTCCAGCACGGAGCCGTCGCGCGACAGCGCCTTGACGGTGTCGCCCGTGGCCACGCGCCCCGACTCCACGCGCCCCGTCAGGACGCGCCCCAGGTAGGGGTCCGAGGCCAGCGTGGTGGCCAGCATCCTGAACGGCTGCCCCACGTTGGCCGCCTGGCGCGGCGCGGGCACGTGGCTCACGATCAGGTCGAACAGCGCGTCGAGGTTTTCCCGCGCCCCGTCCGGCTCCCTGTCCGCCCAGCCCGCGCGCCCCGAGGCGTAGACATGGGGGAAGTCGAGCTGCTCGTCCGACGCCCCCAGCGCCGCGAACAGATCGAAGCACTCGTCGAGCGCCCGGTCGGGCTCGGCCTCCGCCTTGTCCACCTTGTTGAGCACCACGATCGGCCGCAGCCCCAGGGCGAGCGCCTTGCTGGTCACGAACTTGGTCTGCGGCATGGGCCCCTCGGCCGCGTCCACCAGGAGGCACACGCCGTCCACCATGCTCAGGATGCGCTCCACCTCGCCGCCGAAGTCGGCGTGCCCGGGCGTGTCCACGATGTTGACGCGCGTGCCGCGCCACTCGACGGAGGTGCACTTGGCGAGGATGGTGATGCCCCGCTCCCTCTCGATGTCGTTGGAATCCATGGCCCTCTCGGCCACGGCCTGGTTGTCGCGGAAGGCGCCGGACTGCCGCAGGAGCTGGTCCACGAGCGTCGTCTTGCCGTGGTCCACGTGGGCGATGATGGCGATGTTGCGCAGCTGCATGGGGCACCGGCGCGCCCGCGCGCGCAAAAGGGGGGTTGGGTCGAGGGATCGCGCCGCACATATGCTGCGGGCGCGAAAAGCGAAAGGGGGCGCCGAGGCGCCCCCTCCGCGCGAGGCCACGGGGCCTCAGTAGCTGCGGAAGCCCCCCCAGAGGCGGTTCTCGTCGCGGTGCCGCCCGCCCAGCCCCGCGCCCCACATGGCCGCGCCGAGCGCGATGGCGAAGCCCGCCGCCACCAGGAATCCGGTCAGGATGGCCGCGCGGCGCGCCGCGTCGGCGGCGTCGCGGGCGGCCTGGGCGGCCTGCTCCACGCGCTGCGAGGCCTCATCGCGCAGCGCCGTCACCTGCGTGACGGCCTGGTCTATGCGCGCCTCCACCTGGTCCTCCGGCAGCCCCGTGGTGCGGCCGATCTCGCTGGCCAGAAGCGCGCGGTCGTCGTCGGAGAGCTCGCCCGTGCGGGCCACCTGGGCGATGACGTCCTGCACGACGGGGGACCGCGCCGCGTCGGCGACCTCCGCCCCTGTGACCGTCGCGCCGGGCTCCCCGGCGGCCGGCACGAAGAGCCGGTTGGCCACGGCCGCGATCGGGTTGAAGCCCGACAGGTCCAGCCCGCCCTCGCCCGTGGCGGCGTCCGCCGCCGCGCCCGCCGCGCCGGCCACGGCCGCGCCGGCCCCCTGGGCCACCGCGCCGGCCGCCAGCGCCGCGCCCGCGGCCACGTTGCCCACCGCGTTGACCGCGCCCCCCACGGCCGAGGCCGCGACCCAGGCGCCGATCAGGACGCCCAGGCCCCAGACGACCATGCCGTGGATGGCGTCGCGCGCCGACACCTCGTCCGAGGACGCGGACTCCACGCGGCGCCGCATGCGGCCGGCCACGTAGCCGCCCGCCCCGTAGCTTGCCAGGATGGTGACGAGAGCCCAGAGGCCCACCAGGATGAGCGCGAAGCGCGGCGCCGCCTCCCCTTCCTGCGGCGACAGGCCCGTCAGGCCCAAGGCGGCGCCGAAGCCCGCGAAGACCACGCCGATGGCGGTGGCCACCACCGCGCCCGCGAAGATCGCGGGCCAGTCCACGTAGTGCGCCGGGGCGGCCGCGACGGGCGCGGCCGGCGTCACGATCGTGGTCGTCCCGCCGACGCCGGAGATGGGTGCCTGGGCCATGTCAGCGCAGCCCCAGGAGCGACAGGATCGCCAGGACGACCACGACGAGCCCGATGAGCCAGATGATGCCGTTCATGTTTCGTGACCTTCTCTTCGCGCGGGGGCCGCTGGAGGCCCGCGCCTCTGGCACGCGAACGGCGAAGGCGCCGGTTTGTTCCCCGCCCCCGGGGCCTGGCGCGGCGGCTCAGGCCGCCAGGGCCCGCCCCAGGTACTCGTCCACCTTGTCCAGATAGCCCATGGTGGTCAGCCACTTCTGGTCGGGCCCCACGAGCAGCGCCAGGTCCTTGGTCATGTGCCCGTCCTCCACGGCCGCCACCGTCGCCCGCTCCAGCGTCTCCGCGAAGCGCCCCAGCGCCTCGTTGCCGTCGAGCCGCGCGCGATGCCTCAGGCCCCCCGTCCAGGCGTAGATGCTGGCGATGGAGTTGGTGGAGGTCTGCTGCCCCTTCTGGTGCTGGCGGAAGTGCCGCGTGACGGTGCCGTGCGCCGCCTCCGCCTCCAGGATGCGCCCGTCCGGCGAGGTCAGCACGGAGGTCATCAGCCCGAGGCTGCCGAACCCCTGGGCCACCATGTCGCTCTGCACGTCGCCGTCGTAGTTCTTGCAGGCCCACACGAAGCCGCCCGACCACTTGAGCGCCGAGGCCACGAGATCGTCGATGAGGCGGTGCTCGTAGACGATGTTCTTCGCCTTGAACTGGTCCGCGAACTCCGCGTCGAAGACCTCCTGGAAGATGTCCTTGAATCGCCCGTCGTAGGCCTTGAGGATCGTGTTCTTGGTGGACAGGTAGACCGGCCAGCCGAGCGTCAGCCCATAGTTGAGCGAGGCCCGCGCGAAGTCGCGGATGGAGTCGTCGAGGTTGTACATCCCCATGGCGACGCCCGCCGCGGGGGCGTCGAAGACGACCTTCTCGATGACCTGCCCGTCAGCCCCCTCGAAGCGCATCGAGAGCTTGCCGGGGCCGGGATAGCGGAAGTCCGTCGCCCGGTATTGGTCGCCGAAGGCGTGGCGGCCCACCACGATGGGCCTGGTCCAGCCCGGCACCAGGCGCGGCACGTTGCGGCAGATGATGGGCTGGCGGAAGATCACGCCGCCCAGGATGTTGCGGATGGTCCCGTTGGGGCTCTTCCACATCTGCCTGAGCCCGAACTCCTCCACGCGGGCCTCGTCGGGGGTGATGGTGGCGCACTTGACGCCCACGCCGTGCCTCTTGATGGCCTCGGCCGCCTCCACCGTCACGCGGTCCTCGGTCCTGTCGCGGTTCTCGATGCCGAGGTCGAAGTAGAGGAGGTCCACGTCGAGGTAGGGCAGGATGAGCTTCTGCTTGATGGCGTCCCAGATGATGCGGGTCATCTCGTCGCCGTCGAGCTCGACGACGGGGTTGTCTACCTTGATCTTGGTCATTGGGCCTGCCTCGGATGCCTGTCGCGGCGGTCTTAGCGCGCGAGGCGCGCGAAGCCCAGGAGCGGCGCTAGTGCCCGCCCCCATCGGCCGCGTCCAGGATCGGCCCCGCGCCGAGCTCCCGCCTCGGCCCCGTCGCGCCCTTGGCGACGCGCGCCGCCAGCGCCTTCCTCGCCCGCCCCTCGGACACCCTGACCCGCACGGCCGTCATGAAGGCCTCGTAGGTCGTGGGCGAAGACGCCTGGATCACCTTGGCGATCTCGCCCACCAGGTTCTCGTCCCCCAGCTCCTCCGCCGCCTTGATGACGTCGCGCGCCAGCGCGTCGGCGATGTCCTCGACGATGCTCATGCGATGCTCACCGCGTGGTCTCGCCCAGGCGGCGCTTCACGTAGGCCTTCACCGTCTCGATCATGCGGTCCATGTGCGGGTCCTCGAAGAAGTGCCCCGCCCCCTCCACCACCTCGTGCGTGACCGTGATGCCCCTCTGCTCGTGCAGCTTGCCCACCAGGCTCACCGTGTCCGGCGGCGGCGCCACGCGGTCGGCCGAGCCGTTGATGATGAGCCCGGAGGAGGGGCAGGGGGCCAGGAAGCTGAAGTCGTACATGTTGGCCGGCGGGCTCACCGACACGAAGCCCGTGATCTCGGGGCGCCGCATCAGGAGCTGCATCCCGATCCAGGCCCCGAAGCTGAACCCCGCCACCCAGCAGTGCTTGGCATTGGTGTTCTGCGCCTGGAGCCAGTCGAGCGCGCTGGCCGCGTCCGACAGCTCGCCGATGCCCTGGTCGTATTCCCCCTGGCTTCGCCCCACGCCCCGGAAGTTGAAGCGAAGCACCGTGAAGCCCAGGCTGTGGAACGCGTAGTGCAGGTTGTAGACCACGCGGTTGTTCATGGTGCCGCCGAACTGCGGGTGCGGGTGCAGCACGATGGCGATGGGGGCGTCGCGGTCGGGCTGCGGATGGTACCGCCCCTCCAGCCGGCCCTCGGGGCCGGGGAAGATCACCTCGGGCATCCTGCCTCCCCTGAGCCGCCTCTCCGCAGGCCGTTCCTTGACGGGGGGCGGGCGGCACCTTAGAAACGTTCTAAGCCAGGCGCGCCCCGGCCCGGCCGCGAGGTACAGGCGCGGGGCTCGCGCGTCAAGGAAGCGGTCCATGAAGCTGTCCACCAAGGGTCGCTACGCCATGATCGCGCTGGCCGACATCGCCCTCCAGCCGCCCGGCGCCCATGTCAGCCTGGCCGAGATCGCGCGCCGTCAGGACATCTCGCTGCCCTACCTCGAGCAGCTCTTCGTCAAGCTGCGCCGCGAGGGCCTCGTGGAATCCCTGCGCGGCCCCGGGGGCGGCTACCGCCTGGGCCGCCCGGCCAGCGAGATCAGGGTCGCCGACATCCTCGGCGCCGTGGACGAGACGGTGAGCGCCTTGCACAAGGGCGCCGCCGCCCAGGGGGGCGCCTCGGGCTCGGACGCCCAGCGCCTCGCCGACCGCCTCTGGGAAGGGCTCTCGGCCCAGGTCTACGTCTATCTCCACCAGACGCGCCTCGCGGACGTGGTGCGCGGCCAGCTCGCGCCCTGCCCGGCGGTGCCTTCGCTCCTGGTGATGGTGGATGAGTAGGGCCTACCTCGACTGGAACGCCACCGCGCCCCTGCGCCCCGAGGCGCGGGCGGCCATGCTCGCGGCGCTCGACCTCGGGGGCAACCCCTCCTCGGTCCACGCCGAGGGCCGCGCCGCCCGCGCCCTCGTGGAGCGCTCGCGCGAGGCCATCGCCGAGGCCCTGGGCTGCAAGCCCACGGAGGTCGTCCTCACCTCCGGCGCCACCGAGGCGGCCTCCGTGCTCGCCCGCCTCCCCGGCCCCGTCCGGGTCCCCGACGACGCCCACGACGCCCTGCGCGCCCACGCGCGGACGGGCGACGGCCCCGGCACGCTCGCCCTGGGCCTCGCCTCCGGCGAGACCGGCCTCCTCACGGAGCCCCCCGCCGCCCGCGACGGCCTCCTCCTCCTCGACGTCACGCAGGCCGTCGGCCGCATCCCCTTCGCCTTCGCCTGGTCGGGCGCCGACATGGCGGTCCTCTCCGCCCACAAGCTCGGCGGGCCCAAGGGCGCGGGCGCCCTCGTCCTGCGCGACGGCCTGGACGTGGAGCCCCTCCTGAGGGGCGGCGGCCAGGAGAGGGGCCGCCGCTCGGGCACCGAGAACGTCGCGGCCGTCGCCGGCTTCGCCGCCGCCCTCGCGGCCGCCCTGCGCGACCTGGCCGCCGGCGCCTGGGAGCCCGTCGCACGGATGCGCGACAGGCTGGAGGCGCGCCTTGCGGAAGCCCATCCCGACACTATTTCTGTCGGGATTGATCGCCCCCGCCTGCCCAACACCCTGTGCCTGGTGGCCCCGGGCTGGCGGGGCGAGACGCAGGTGATGGCCATGGACCTCCTGGGCTTCGCCGTCTCGGCGGGCTCGGCCTGCTCGTCCGGCAAGGCGCGGGTCAGCCCCGCGCTCCGGGCGCTGGGCCTCACCGACTCCGACGCGGCCTGCGCCCTGCGCGTGTCGCTGGGGACGACGACCACCCAGGACGAGGTGGACAGGTTCGCGGACGCGTGGATCGCGGCCCGGACGCGGCAGCGGGCGCGGCACCGGGCCGCGTGATGGAGGACGGCATGGCGGCGTTGGACGTGCGAGGCGACTGGGACGTGCGCGAGGGCGTGGACGCCGACACCGTGGCCGCCGTCCAGGGGCTCGGCAGCTACAAGTACGGCTTCGAGACGGACGTGGAGACCGAGTTCGCCCCCAAGGGCCTGAACCGGGACATCGTCCGCCTCATCTCCGAGAAGAACGGCGAGCCCCCTTGGATGCTCGACTGGCGCCTGGCGGCCTTCGAGCGCTGGGAGCGCATGAGCGAGCCCACCTGGCCCATGCTCGACCTGCCGCGCGTGGACTTCCAGGACCAGCACTACTACGCCCGCCCCAAGAGCATGGCCGTCAAGCCCAAGTCGCTCGCCGAGGTGGACCCGGAGCTCCTGGCCACCTACGCCAAGCTCGGCATCCCGCTGCGCGAGCAGGAGATCCTCGCGGGCGTGGAGCGCCCCGGGAACGTCCCCGGCCGCAAGGTCGCCGTGGACGCCGTGTTCGACTCCGTCAGCGTCGGCACCACCTTCAAGGACGAGCTGGCGAAGGCCGGCGTCATCTTCTGCTCCATCTCCGAGGCCATCCGCGAGCACCCCGAGCTGGTGCGCAAGTATCTCGGGTCGGTCGTGCCACCCTCCGACAACTTCTACGCCACGCTCAACTCGGCGGTCTTCTCGGACGGCTCCTTCGTCTACGTGCCGCCCGGCGTGCGCTGCCCCATGGAGCTCTCCACCTATTTCCGCATCAACGCCGAGAACACCGGCCAGTTCGAGCGCACCCTGATCGTCGCCGACAAGGGGGCCTACGTGAGCTACCTCGAAGGCTGCACCGCCCCCAAGCGCGACATCGCCCAGCTCCACGCGGCGGTCGTCGAGATCGTCGCCCTGGACGACGCGGAGGTGAAGTATTCGACCGTCCAGAACTGGTATCCCGGCGACGGCGAGGGGCGCGGCGGCATCCTCAACTACGTCACCAAGCGCGCCGACTGCCGCGGCGACCGCTCCAAGGTCATGTGGACCCAGGTGGAGACCGGCTCCGCCATCACCTGGAAGTATCCCTCCTGCATCCTGCGCGGCGACGACAGCCAGGGCGAGTTCTACTCCATCGCCATCGCCAACAACCGCCAGCAGGCCGACACCGGCACCAAGATGGTCCACCTGGGCAAGCGCACCCGCTCGCGCATCGTCTCCAAGGGCATCTCGGCGGGCCGCGCCCAGAACACCTACCGCGGCCTCGTCTCCATGCACCCCAAGGCGGCCGGGTCGCGCAACTACACCCAATGCGACTCGCTCCTGATCGGGGAGAACTGCGGCGCCCACACCGTCCCCTACATAGAGGTCCGCAACACCTCCTCGCGCGTGGAGCACGAGGCCACGACCAGCAAGGTGGACGAGGACAAGCTCTTCTACTGCCGCTCGCGCGGCATGACCGAGGAGGAGGCGGTGGCGCTCGTGGTCAACGGCTTCTGCCGCGAGGTGCTCCAGGCGCTGCCCATGGAGTTCATGGTGGAGGCGCAGGCCCTGGTGGCCATCTCGCTGGAAGGCAGCGTGGGGTAGGGGCGTTGCGTCCCCCGGGGGGGGCACCGCGCGGTGCCCCTACGTCTTGTCAACCATTCGGGGGCATCGTGGACCGCGCCAGATTCGCGCGGTCCCGCCCAGCAGAGAGGAGAGAGGCATGATCGTCACGACCACCCCCTCCGTGGAGGGCCGCCCCATCCGCGACTACCTCGGCGTCGTCGCCGGCGAGACGATCCTGGGCGCCAACATCTTCAAGGACGTCTTCGCCGGCATCCGCGACATCGTCGGCGGCCGCTCGGGCGCCTACGAGGCCTCGCTCATGGAGGCGCGCGAGACCGCCATGCGCGAGATGACCGAGCGCGCCCAGAAGCTCGGCGCCCACGCCGTGGTGGGCGTGGACCTCGACTACGAGGTCATCAACAACATGCTCATGGTGTCCGCCTCGGGCACCGCCGTGAGGCTCGGATAGATGCTGGAGATCAATGACCTCTGCGTGGAGCTGGAGGAGGGGGCCAAGCCCATCCTCAAGGGCGTGACCCTGCGCGTGGGCGCGGGCGAGGTGCACGCCGTCATGGGCCCCAACGGCTCGGGCAAGAGCACGCTGAGCTACGTGCTCGCCGGCCGCGAGGGCTACGCCGTCACCGGCGGCACCGCCACGCTCGACGGCGCCGACCTCCTGGCCCTGGAGCCCGAGCGGCGCGCGGCGGCGGGCCTCTTCCTGGCCTTCCAGTATCCGGTGGAGATCCCCGGGGTGGGCAACATGACCTTCCTGCGCACCGCCCTCAACGCCCAGCGCAAGTCGCGCGGCGAGCCCGAGCTGTCGGCGGGCGAGTTCCTCAAGGTGGTCAGGGCCAAGGCCCAGCAGCTGGCGATCGGCGCCGAGATGCTCAACCGCCCCATCAACGTGGGCTTCTCCGGGGGCGAGAAGAAGCGCAACGAGGTGCTCCAGATGGCCGTGCTGGAGCCCCGCCTGTGCATCCTGGACGAGACCGACTCGGGCCTGGACGTGGACGCCATGCGGCTCGTGGCGGACGGCGTCAACGCCTTGCGCTCCCCCGACCGGGGCTTCCTGGTCATCACCCACTACCAGCGCCTGCTGGACCACATCCGCCCGGACGTGGTGCACATCATGGCCGACGGGCGCATCGTCGCCACGGGCGGCCCGGACCTCGCGCTCGAAGTGGAGGCCAACGGCTACGCCGGCATCCTCGCGGGGGCGTCGTGACGAAGCAGACCGACCTCCGCGCCGAGGCCACGGCGGCGCGCCTCGCCGCGCTCAGCGTGCCCCCGGGCGCCCCCTGGGCGACCGAGGCGCGGCAGGCCGCGCGTGCCCGCCTCCTCGCCATGGGCCTGCCCCAGCGGCGCGACGAGTACTGGCGCTTCACCGACCCCGCCTCCCTGAACGCGCCCGACCCCGCGCCGGCCGGCGTCATCGCCGACGACGAGTCCCCCCTCTTCGCCGCGACGGACCCCCTCCGCCTCACCTTCGAGGACGGACAGCTCACCGGCGCCGACGGCCCCGCCATGCACGGCGCCACGGTCGAGACGCTGGCCGCCGCCACCGCCGCCGACGACCACTGGGCCGCCGACCTCTACGGCCGCCTGGAGGCCGAGGGCCAGGCCCCCGTCGCCCGCCCCTTCGCCGCCCTCGCCACCGCCTTCGCCACCCAGGGCGTGGCGATCCGCGCCACCGGACAGGCGGACCGCCCCGTCCACCTCGTCCGCCGCCACCTGGACCCCGGCGCCGACGCCCTCCTGCGCCACGTGGTCCGCGTGGAGCCCGGCGCCTCCCTCACGCTCCTCGAATCCGGCCCCATCGCCGCCCGCGCGACCTCGGTGCTGGAGGTGGACGTGGCCGAGGGCGCCACCTTCCACCACGTCCGCACCCAGGGCCGCGACCGCGAGCGCCGCGCCGCCACCCACGTCTTCGCCCGCGTGGGGGCGGGCGCGCGCTACCGCTCCTTCACGCTCACGCTCAACGGCGCGCTCACCCGCAACGAGCACGTGGTCACGCTCGCGGGCGAGGAGGCGGTCGCCCACGTCGCCGGCGCCGCCGTGGGGGATGGGGCCTTCCACCACGACGACACGGTCTTCGTCACCCACGCGGCGCCCGGCTGCGAGAGCCGCCAGGTCTTCAAGAAGGTGCTCCGCCACGGCGCCGTGGGCGTGTTCCAGGGCAAGATCCTCGTGCGCCCCGGCGCGCAGAAGACGGACGGCTACCAGCTCAGCAAGGCGCTCCTGCTCGACGACGCCTCCCAGTTCCTCGCCAAGCCCGAGCTCGAGATCTACGCCGACGACGTGAGGTGCTCGCACGGCTCCACCGCCGGGGGCCTGGACGACGCGGCCCTCTTCTACCTGCGCTCGCGCGGCGTGCCCTTGGCCGACGCGCGCGACCTGCTGTCGCTCGCCTTTCTCCAGGAGGCGCTGGACGAGGTGGCCGACGAAGGCCTCGCGGCCGAGCTGCGCGGCCGCATCGAGGCCTGGCTGGGGCGGCGGCGCTGATGGGGGCCACGGCGGACATCCTGCGCAGCTACGCGCGCCCCCTCGCGCCCATCCGCGAGCACCTGGCCAGGGGGCCCGTGGAGTCGCGCTCGCTGGCCTTCCTCATGGTGGGCTGCATCGTCGTCTTCGTGGCCCAGTGGCCGCAGCTGGCGCGCGTGGCCCAGCTCGAGGGGGAGCCCTTCGACCGCCTCGTGGCCTACTCGCTCCTGGCCTGGCTGTTCTTCGCGCCGCTCCTCCTCTACGGGCTCGCGCTCCTCGGGCACGGCGTCTCGCGGCTCCTGGGCGGTCGCGGCACCTCGGCCGAGGCCCGGCTCGCGCTCTTCTGGGCCTGGCTCACGGCCACGCCGCTGGCCATGCTGACGGGCATCCTGTCGGCGCTCACGGGGAACTCGCTCCCCACCAACGCCGCCGGCGCCTTGTGGATCGGGGCCTTCCTGGCGTTCTGGGCGCTCAACCAACGCGAGGCCGGGAGAGGCGCCCATGCGTGACCTCTCACTCGTGGCCCTCCTGCGCGAGAGCCTCGCCGACCCCACGGAGGCCTTCCGCGCCCTCCACGCCCTGCGCCTCTCCCGCGCCACGCTCCTGGAGGCCGCCGCGCTGCTCGCCATCCTCAGCGCCCTCATGGCGAGCCTGCTCGGCGCCAACGCCCCCATCCCCGTGAGTGGCGAGGCCGTCACCATCGGCCCGGTCGCCTGGGCCGTCGTCTTCGGCCTCTCCATGGTCATCTCGGCCTGGGCCCTGGGCCTCGCCGGCCGGGCGCTGGGGGGAACGGGGGACTTCGACGGCGCGCTCCTCGTGACCGTCTGGCTCGACGTGGTGGCGCTCGTCACCCAGGTCGTCACGGTCGCCATCGGCCTGGTCCTGCCCCTGGCCGCGCCCCTCCTGGGCGTCCTCGGCCTCGCGCTGCTCCTGTGGTGCCTCCTGGGCTTCGCCAAGGCGCTGCACGGCTTCGACGGCCTGGGGCGGACGGTCGCCGCGATCCTGCTGGCCGGGCTCGGCGCCTGGATCGGCCTCACGCTGGTCGCATCGCTCCTGCTGGGGCTGACGGGGGGCCTCGATGCTTGACCCAGCCGCCCTGCGCGCCGAGTTCCCGATCCTCTCGCGCGAGGTGCACGGGCGTCCGCTCGTGTACCTCGACAACGCCGCCTCCGCCCAGAAGCCGCGGGCCGTCCTCGACGCCGTCGCCCGCGCCTACGGCGAGGAATACGCCAACGTCCACCGGGGCCTGCACACGCTCTCCACCCTCGCCACCGAGCGCTACGAGGCCGTGCGGGGCACCCTCGCGCGCTTCCTCGGCGCCCGGGAGGAGGAGGTGGTCTTCACCACCGGCGCGACCATGGCCATCAACCTCGTCAGCTACGCCTGGGCCGCGCCGCGCCTCCAGCCCGGCGACGAGATCGTCCTGAGCCTCCTGGAGCACCACGCCAACATCGTCCCCTGGCACTTCCTGCGCGAGCGCCAGGGCGTGGCGCTGCGCTGGGTGGAGCCCGGCGCCGACGGCTCGCTCGACCCGCAGGCGGTGCTCGACGCCATCGGCCCCCGGACGCGGCTCGTGGCGGTCACGCACATGAGCAACGTCACGGGCACGGTGGTGGACGTGGGCGCCATCGTCGCGGGCGCGCGCGCGCGGGGCGTGCCGGTGCTGGTGGACGGCAGCCAGGCGGCCGTGCACCTGCCCCTGGACCTGAAGGCGCTCGACGCCGACTTCTACGCCGTCACGGGGCACAAGCTCTACGGCCCCACCGGCTCGGGCGCCCTGGTCGCCAGGGCCGAGCGGCTCGCGGAGATGCGCCCCCTCCTGGGCGGCGGCGACATGATCCGCGAGGTCACGCGCGACGCCGTCACTTACGCCGACCCGCCCATGAGGTTCGAGGCCGGCACGCCCGGCATCGTCCAGACGATCGGCCTGGGGGCCGCGCTCGACTGGCTCATGGCCCTCGGCATGGACGAGGTCGCGGCCCACGAGCGGTCGCTGCGGGACTACGCGCGCGAACGGCTGGGCGGCCTCAACTGGCTGCAGGTGCACGGGGACGCGCCCGGCAAGGGGGCCATCTTCTCCTTCTCGATGGAGGGCGCGCACGCCCACGACATCTCGACGGTCCTGGACCGGCGCGGCATCGCGGTGCGCGCGGGGACGCACTGCGCCATGCCGCTCCTCCAGCACTGGGGGCTGGGGGCGACCTGCCGGGCCTCCTTGGCCCTCTACAACACGCGCGAGGAGGTGGACGCCCTGGTCTCGGGGCTGGAGCTGTGCCGCGACCTCCTCGGCTGAGGGTTGCGCCGGGGCGCCCGGCGGGCTAGGTCCGGGCAAGGCACCCGTAGCTCAGCTGGATAGAGTGCTGCCCTCCGAAGGCAGAGGTCACAGGTTCGAATCCTGTCGGGTGCGCCAGCCTCACGCCCCCTCCCGCGCCTCCACGAAGGCGTCGAGGGTCTCGCCCACGCGCAGGGTGCCGGCGTCCGCCGGCAGGCCGAACAGCAGCTCCAGCACGCGCGTGTCCACCCGCTCGCCGGCCTCGCCCGACAGGTTGGCCTTGGGGACCACCCGGGGCTCGGCGCGCAGGAACCGCAGCGGGACGCGCGCCCCCTCCGCGCCGCGCCGCAGCGCGTAGCCGGCGGGGGCGTCCGACAGGCGGCCCAGGTCCTCCTCGTCCACCTGCACGCGCAGGACGAGGTCGGAGGCGCCGAGCGTGACAGGGGCGGGGTCGGCCCCGGGCTGGACGAACTCGCCCGGCCGCACGTCCACGGCCAGCACCACGGCGTCGCCGGGCGCCGCGACGCTCAGCAGGCCGCGCGCCACCTCGGCGGCCGCAAGCGCCGCCCGCGCCTGCGCCACGGCGGCCGCCGCCACCGCGAGGGTCGCGCCGCCCGCCTCGGGGTCGAGGAGCCGGTAGGCCGCCTCCGCCCGCATGGCCTCGGCCCGGCGCTGGAGGAGCAGCGCGCGCGCCGTGGCCACGGCCCTCTCGCGCCCCTCCTGCTCGCGCGCGGGGATGACGGCGCCGGCGGCGAGGTCGCGGCCCACGCGGGCGTCGGCCTCGGCGTCCTCCAGCGCCACCTGGGCGGCGGCCACGGCCTCGCGCGCGGCGTCGAGGTCGGCGGCCGCCTTGGCCGACATGGCGCGCTGCTCGGCCAGGCGGGCCTCGGCCGCCGCCACGTCGGCCTCGGCCTGCGCGACCCGCGCATCGGCCTGCACGGGGTCGAGCGCGAAGAGGGGCTGGCCCCGCGCCACGCGGTCCCCCGGCGCGACCAGCACCTCCGCGACCACGCCCGCCACCTCGGGCGACAGGCTCACCTCGCCGCCCAGGGGCTCCACCTGGCCGAGGCCGCCGATCACCGGCTCGGCCGCCACGGGGGCGGCGAGGGCCGGGGCAGGGGGCGCGGCCTGGGCGCGGGCCGCGTTGGAGCGCTGGATGGACAGCACGGCGAGCACCAGCGCCAGGAGCGCGAGCAGCGGCAGGCCCCAGGCCAGGAGGCGGCGGCTCATGGGTGCTTCTCCTCGAAGGGGGGCAGGGCGGTATGGGTGACGACCCCGTCCGCCATGAAGGCGATGCGGTCGGCGAAGGGGAAGGTGCGCTCGTCGTGCGTGACCACGATGGCGGCGCGCCCCGGCTCGCGCACCAGGTCGCGCAGGAAGCCCATGACGGTCCGCCCCGTGGCCGCGTCCAGCGAGGCCGTGGGCTCGTCGCAGACCACCAGGCGCGGCTCGTGGATGAGGGCGCGGGCGATGGCCACGCGCTGCTGCTGGCCGCCCGACATCTGCGCGGGCCTCTTGGCGGCGCTCCCCGCGAGGCCCAGGCGGTCGAGCATCTCGACGGCGCGGCGGCGCGCGCGCGCGGGCCTCTCGCCCCGCACGATCAGGGGCACGGCCGCGTTGTCGGCGGCGTCGAGCGCGGGCAAGAGGTTGAACTGCTGGAAGATGAACCCCACCGTGCCGCCCCGGAACGCCGTGAGCCTGCGCCCCGACAGGCCCGACAGGTCCGTCCCGAACACGCGGGCCCGTCCCTCGTCGGGGCGCAGCATGGCGGCGAGGATGGAGATCAGCGTGGTCTTGCCGCAGCCCGAGGGGCCGACGAGGAAGGTCAGCTCCCCCTCCTCGGCGCGGAAGTCCGCGCCGCGCAGGACGGCGGTGCGCGCCTCGCCGCGCCCGAAGGCCTTGGTGATCCCCTGCGCCACCACCGCGCCCATGGCTCAGCCTCGGAACACGGTGGCGGGGTCGAGCCGCAGGACGCGCCAGAGGCTCGACAGGGCGGCCAGCGCGATGATGACGACCGTGGCGCCCGCCACCAGCGCCGCCACCTGCCAGGGCAGGAAGAAGCCCTTGAGGTCCGAGAGCGGCTGATCCACCGCGTCGAAGAAGGCCGAGGCCAGCCACAGGCCGATCGAGTAGCCGATGGCGGCCACCGTCAGCGCCTGCGCCAGAACCATGAGCGCCAGGCGCCCGTTGGACAGGCCCACGGCCTTGAGCACCGCGAACTGGCGCAGGTTCTCGTTGACGAAGAGCGAGAAGGTCAGGCCCGCGACGAGGATGCCGACCACCGCGCCGAGCGCGATGACCACGCCGAACGAGAAGGCGATGCCGGTGCTGGTCAGGATGAAGCCGATGGTGGCGTCGGTGAACCCTTCGGCGGTCAGCGCGCGCAGCCCCGTGCGCGCCTCGATGCGGCTCGCGAGCGCGGCCGGGTCCTCGCCGGCGGCGGCGCGCACCAGGACGAAGGAGGTGGGCTGGGGCGTGCCGAGGAGGGCGGCGACCTCCGACCGGCGCCCGTAGGCGGTGGCGGGCGCCCCGAAGCCCGGCGTCACGTCCGTCAGCGCGGCGATCACGGCGCGCCGGCCGTTGATCTCCACGAGCCGCCCTGGCTCGATGGGCTCCCCTGGCCAGAGGTTGGCGAAGGCCAGCTGGTCGAGCGCCACGGCGTCCGGGCGGCGCAGGTCGTCCGGGGAGCCCGCCACGAAGCGCGGCGTGAGGCCCAGGAACGACCCGTCGTCCACGCCGATCATGGCCACGGCCGTGGTCTCGCCCTTGGCGGTGAGCAAGGAGCCGGTGCCGAGCAGGAAGGGCTCGGCCGCCGCCACGCCCGGGACGCCCCGCACCCGCAGCACGTCCGTCTCGCGGAGCGGGCTCGGGCTCTCGACCGTCTCGGTGAGCGGGTCCATCACCCAGACGTCCACGCCCCCCGCCTCGCCGATCACGGCGGCCGAGCGCGAGATGAGGCCCACGAAGAAGCCGCCCTGCTGCGTCATCAGGAGCGTGGAGAAGGCGATGCCCGCCACGAGCCCCAGGAGCTTCACGGGGTCGCCGAAGAGCATCTTGAGCCCGACGCCTAGCACCGGCGCGCCCCGGCGGCAGGCCCGCCCCTGTCCGGCCCGAGGTCGGCGGGGCATGGGTCCGTCACGGTCCGTCCATCCTCGGCTGGGCCGGGGCGTCCCGGCGTCGCGGCGTCAGATGGGCGGGCGCGCGACGCCGATCAAGGGTCAGTCCAGCGCCGCCAGGAAGGCGGCGCGCTCCGCCTCGGGCATGGCGACGAGGTGGCGCCCTTCCGGGAAGGCGCCGCTCTCCACGTCGGCCTTGAACTCGGCGAAGGCGGCCACGCGCTCGGCCTGGAGGCGGGCGGCCTCGGCCCTGAAGTCGCGGTAGACCTTGGCGTGGCGGGGGACGCGGCCCTCGGTGTAGCCCAGGACGTCGTTGGCGAAGAGGTACTGCGCGTCGCAAGCCCCCCCCGCCCCCATGCTCCACAGGAGCACCCCCACGCGCCGGCCGATCTCGAAGGCCACCTCGGCGGGCACCACCTCGATCTCCACCGCGAAGGCGCCCGCGCGCTCGTAGGCGCGCACCTCGTCGAGGAGCCTGAGCGCCCCCTCGGCGGTCTTGCCCACCGCGCGCATCCCCCCCGTCCAGGTGGCGCGCGAGGGCACGAGGCCCACGTGGCCCACGACGGGGACGTGCTCGCGCGCGAGGTGCTCGACGGTGCGCAAGCTGCCCGAGCAGTAGACGGCGTCCGCGCCGCGGTTGATCGCATCCGCCGACCAGCGCAGGTAGTCGTCGGGCGTGCCCGCCTCCAGGTGCGTGCGCCCCGTCATGGTGAAGATCGAGGGCGCCAGGGCGCGATAGCGCGGATGCAGGCAGACCTCGTCGGGGACCGAGGCGATGTCTATGCCGGCCTCCTCGGCGGCCTCCGCCTCCTCCAGCGAGAACAGCCGGAGCATGGTGAGCTGCCGGCGGCCCTTCTGCGCGCGCAGGTCGGCGACCGTGGGCAGGGCTCGCGTCATTCGGCGGCCACGGCCTCGCCCCTCTCGGGCACGGCCCTGTGCAGCTCGTCGCGGTAGGGCCGCGCGGAGGCGGGCAGGTCGCGCCTCAGGTACCAGCCCGGCTCGCGCCTCTGGCGCAGGACCGCCCCCCACATCTCGCGGTAGGCGGCCGCGATGGAGGGGCTGGGGGGCGGCAGGTCGTCCTTGATGGCCGCGTGGAGGCGCGGCAGGGCGTGGTAGGGCACCATGGGGAACATGTGGTGCTCCACGTGGTAGTTCATGTTCCAGTAGATCCAGCGGCTCACGGGGTTGCACAGGAAGGTGCGGGTGTTGAGCCGGTGGTCCGTCACGTCCTCCGCGAGCCCGCCGTGCTGCAGGAGACCCGTCATCACCATGTGCCAGCAGCCGTAGACGCGCGGCCCGCCGATCAGCAGCACCGGGATCAGCGCCGCCCAGCCCCCGCCCGACAGCACGATGAGGAGCGAGGCCAGCAGCGTGGCGGCGTAGACGGCCAGGTGCACGCGCGCCCAGAAGATGGCGCGGGGCCATTCGCTGCGCGGCGTGTAGTCCGCCTCGTCGGGGCTCAGCCGCCCCAGCGCGTTGCGCACGATGCCCTTGAGGTAGACCCAGACGTCCATGACGCCCACGTAGGCCAGGGCCTTGAGGCCGAGCTTGATGGGGTGCTGCCAGGCGATCTCGGCGTCGCGGCCGACGATGATGGTGTCGGTGTGGTGGCGCGCGTGGCTCCAGCGCCAGGCGACGGGGTTGCGCATCACCTGGAAGGAGGCGACGTGGTAGACCGCGTCGTTCATCCAGCCCGTGCGGAAGGCCGTGCCGTGCCCGCACTCGTGCCAGCGCGAGTCGCAGGCCGAGCCGTAGAGCACCCCGTAGGCCAGCCACACCGGCACCGAGAGCCACACCTGGCCCGCCAGCGACAGCCAGGTGGCCAGGCCCCCCAGGACCAGGTGCAGGGCGATCCACAGCAGCGTGTCGCGGATCGCCGGCCCGTCGCGGCGCGCCATCAGCTCCTTCATGACCTTGCGCGGCACCTCCGTGTGGTACCACTCGGCCGCCGCCAGCCCCGCCTCCACGGCGGAGCGGGAGGACGGGCCGGTCAGCGTGTAGTCGCGAGGGGCGGCGGTCACGGCGTCACCATGGCGAGGCTGCGCCGGGCAACCTAAGCCATGCGGGGCTCGGGCGGAAGGGGCCTAGCTGCCCCACTGGCGCACGGCGCCGCTGTCCATGTGGACGAAGTTGGAGCCCGAGTAGCGCCCGACGCCGCCGGCCATGCAGGCCGCCGCTGCGCGGGCGATCTGGTTGACCGAGCGGCCGTCGAGGCGCAGGTCGGCGGCCTGGCCGCGCATGTGCAGCGAGTTGCGCGCCACGCCCGAGGAGGAGGCCCGCAGCATGGCGTTGGTGGCCGGCGAGCGGTAGCCCGACAGGAGCATGTAGGGCTCCGACACGTCCAGGAGGCGGTGCGTGGCGGCCACGATGTCCAGGGCGCGCGTGTCGATCTGGACCGCCTGCCCGTTGCGCCAGTCGCGCATGAAGAGCGACGCCTCGCGCACGGCCTCGCCCAGGTACTCGCCGTCTATCCAGTAGATCGTGTCCATGCGCTCCCCGGTGCGGGGGGAGTACATCCGCACGCGGCGGATGTCGCCCGCGCCGCGCAGGTGGCCGGCCGCCTTGGCGAAAGTGGGCGCGGCCACGACGGCGGTGGCCGCGAACGCCGCCAGGAGCGCGCGGCGGGACGGACCCGCCGAGGGAACCCGATTCATCATGCCAGCGCCTGTCCCGTCGCTAGGCCCGCGTTTTCGCGGGCGTTTTTCCCACCCGTCCCCGGATGCCCGAAGACCTTGGCACGACTCACCGTCGCCGCCAAGTGCACAGTGCACCCAGGTTCCTGAGGAAAGATGAACTCGGCGGGATTTTGCGCAGGACGTGATCGCGCGGGCGCTGTTGCATCCGCGCACCAGGCCCGTGTCCCCCCGGCCGATCCGCCCCGGCGCGGCTCGAGGTCCGCGCGGGCCTCGCCGGGACGCGCGGCGGGCTCCGATCCGGCCGCGACGGCCAGGGGCGCGACGGGCGCATCCGGGCGGCGCCCGCGGCCGAGGGGGTGGAGGCGGCGCCCGTCCTGGCCTAAGGCTCGGGCCCATGGACCTGACCGTCGGCCGCCTCGCGGCCGCCCTGGGCGCCGAGGCCCTGGGCGACGCCTCGCTTCCCCTCCGCGGCGCGGCCGAGCCGGCGGCGGCCGGCCCCGACGACCTGGCCGTGGCCCTGTCGCCCCACTGGGCCGAGGCGCTGGGCCGGGGCCGGGCGCGGGCGGCGCTGCTCTGGCCGGGCGCGGACTGGCGGGCCCTGGGCCTCCAGGCCGCCATCGTCGCGCCGCGCGGCCGGCTCGCCATGGCGCGGCTCACGCAGGCGCTCGACCAGGAGGAGTGGCCCGAGGGCGTGCACCCCTCGGCGGTCGTGGACCCCTCGGCCCACTTGGGCAGCGGCGTGTCCGTGGGGCCGCTGGCGGTCGTGGGGGCGGGCGCCCGCCTGGGCGCGGGCACGCGCCTGGGCGCGCAGGTCACGGTGTCCCCCGGCGTCGTTGTGGGCGAGGGCGGCCTCATCCATCCGGGGGTCCGGCTCCAGCGCCGCGTGACCATCGGGGCGCGCGCCATCCTCCAGCCCGGCGCGGTGATCGGCGGCGACGGCTTCTCCTTCGTCACGGCCGAGCCGGCCCTCCTGGAGACCGCCCGCCACACGGCCGGCGTGGGCGTCGAGCCCCCTGGGGGCGACCCCACCTGGCACCGCATCCACTCCCTGGGCGGCGTCGAGATCGGCTGCGACGTCGAGGTGGGCGCCAACTCGACCATCGACGCGGGCACCATCCGCGCCACCCGCGTGGGCGACGGCACCAAGATCGACAACCTCGTGCAGATCGGCCACAACGTGGTGATCGGGCGCCACTGCCTCCTGTGCGGCCACGTGGGCGTGGCGGGCTCCACGCGGATCGGCGACAGGGTGGTGCTGGCGGGGGGCGTGGGCGTGGCCGACAACCTCGCGATCGGCGACGACGCGGTGGTCACGGCGGGCTCGGGCGTCCTGTCCAACGTCGCCCCGGGGCGCGTGATGATGGGCACGCCGGCCACGCGCATGGACCAGCAGATCGCCATCTACAAGGCGCTGCGGCGGCTGCCCCGGCTCCTCGGGCGGCTGGCCGGAGGGGTTCCAAAGGACGGCGGCAGCGACTAGATCGGCGCCGGGCCTCCGGGCCGCCTGGGGGATGTCATGGACCTGCGCGAGCGCGTCGTCGCGATCCTGGCCGAGCAGGCGCTGCTCGACCCCGCCGACCTGCGCGACGACATGACGCTAGGCGAGCTGGGCATCGCCTCCCTGGCCCTGGTGGAGAGCCTCTTCGCTATCGAGGAGGCCTTCGACGTCAGCGTCCCCTTCAACGCCAGCGCGCCCGAGGCGGGCGACTTCGACGCCTCCACGGTGGGCTCGGTGGTGGCGGCCGTGGAGAGGCTGGTGGCCGCCAGGGCGGCATGAGGCGCGTGGCCGTCACCGGGGCGGGCACCGTCAACGCCCTGGGCGGCGACGTCCCCTCGACGCTCCGGGCGCTGCGGGAGGGGCGCTGCGCCATCGGGCCGCTGGAGCTGCGCGACCTCGACCGCCTCCAGGTGCGGATCGGCGCGCAGGTCCGGGGCTGGGACGAGGCGGCGCGCTTCTCCAAGGCCGAGCTCGCGCTCTACGACCGCGCCACGCAGTTCGCCCTGGTCGCGGGGCGGGAGGCCGTGGCGCAGGCGGGCCTGGCGTTCGAGGGCGGCCTCGGGCTGCGGGCGGGCGTCGTCATGGGCACGGCGGCCGGCGGGCACGGCACCTGGGAGGACAGCTACCGCGCCGTCTTCGAGGAAGGCCGGAGCCGTGTCCACCCCCTGGTCGTGCCCCGCCTCATGGCCAGCGCGGCCGCCTCGCACCTGAGCATGGCGCACGGGCTGCGCGGCCCGGCCTTCACGGTGTCCTCGGCCTGCGCCTCGTCCAACCACGCGGTCGGGCTCGCCTTCGGGATGGTGCGGTCGGGCGCGGCCGACGTCATGCTCGCGGGGGGCGCGGAGGCCATGCTGAGCTTCGGCGGCGTCAAGGCCTGGGAGGGCCTGCGGGTGCTCGCGCAGGACGCCTGCCGCCCCTTCAGCGCCACGCGCAGCGGCATGGTCATGGGCGAGGGCGCGGCCGTCCTGGTGCTGGAGGAATGGGAGCGGGCGCAGGCCAGGGGCGCCGAGATCCTGGCCGAGGTCGCGGGCTTCGGCATGACGGCGGACGCGGGCGACATCGTGCGGCCCTCGGCCGAAGGGGCCGCGCGGGCCATGCGCGGCGCCCTGGAGGACGCGGGGCTGGCCCCCGGCGACGTCCGCTACGTCAACGCCCACGGCACGGGCACGGCCGCCAACGACCGCGCCGAATGCGCGGCCATCGCCGGGGCCTTCGGGGCCGACCTGCCGCTGGTGTCCTCCACCAAGTCCATGCACGGCCACGTCATCGGCGCGACGGGGGCGGTGGAGCTGCTGGCCTGCCTCATGGCGCTGCGCGAGGGCGTCGTGGCGCCCACCGTGGGGTGGGAGGCGCCCGACCCCGACTGCCCGCTCGACGTGGTGCCCAACGAGGCGCGGGAGGCCCGCGTGCGGGCCTGCCTGTCCAACGCCTTCGCCTTCGGCGGGCTCAACGCCGTGCTGGCGCTGCGCGCCGCCTGAGGGCTACTCGGCCGGGGCCGCCACCGCCTGGCTCGCGAAGCCCGCCGTGAAGCCCATCAGGGACAGGTCGAGCGCCACCGTCTGGTCCGGCGCGGCGGCCGGCACGATGCTGATCTGGGCGGCGCTGCCGGCCCTGAACTGGTCCACCTCCGCCTCCGTGAAGCCCACCCGGGCCACGCAGCCGGCGGCATTGCAGAAGGTGAAGGGGTAGCGGCGCGTCGCGCCGCCGTCCACCGACAGGGTCAGGTCCGCCGTCAGCAGCGTCTCGAGCGGCACGACGATGGTGGCGCCGGCCACGGCCTCCCCGCTCGTCCCGGGCGGCAGGGGGAACATGGACACCTCGGCCACCGGGTTGCCCTCGGGGCCGAGCAGGAGCTGGTAGAGCTGGCAGGGCTCGGGGCCGTCCGTGCTGCGCAGGCAGCGCAGGGACCAGTCGCCGAAGGTCTCGCGCGTGTAGGGCTCGCCCTCGCGGGGGGCCGCGTCCTCGCCCATGGACAGGTCGCCACCCACGGGGGCGCCCTCGGCCGGGGCCCCCGTGGCGGGCGCCTCCGTGGCGGGGGCCTCGGGGGCCTCCTGGGCGAGGGCGGGGAGGGCCAGGAGGGCCGCCGAGAGGGCCAGGGTGGCGCGCAGCGTCATGGTGGTTCCGTCCGTTGGGGTCGCCTCTGAGGCTCGGGGGGCGCCTTAGCACGGCGCCGGGAGCCTGTCAGGATGCCTCGCCACAGGGTGATGAGAGGCCCCGGGAATGGCGAAGGGGCCGCGAGGGCCCCTTCGCCGACAACTCCCTGCCGGACTGGGCCAGCTTGTCGCGCGACACTAGGCGAAGCGCGGCCGTGGGTCAACGGCGCGTGAACGGGGCGGCGCGCGGCGAAAAAAGGGCCGCGCCCGGGGGCGCGGCCAGTCCGACAGGGAGGAAGCGCCCGGCGCCCCCGAGGGAGGAGGGAGGCCCCGGACCTCCCCACAGTGGCACGCAAGGGTTAAGGATCGGTTGACCGAGCGGCCGGCGGGTCCGGGGGGGAGGGCGGCGAGGGCCCCGTGCCGCCCCGCCCGCTCCTGCTCGACGAGGTCAGCCGGCGAGGCCCGATCGCGGGGGCCACGGGCACGGGCGCGGCCGTCACGCCGCGGGTGCTGGCCGAGCCCCTCTCGGCGCCGCGCGCGCCGGCGCCGCTCGCCGGCCTCGGGGACGGCCTCGCCGGGCTCGCCAGGCCCGGCTCGCCCCGGCCCAGGCCGCACGCGGCCTTCGCGGAGCGCCGCGCGCGCAGGCCTGCCGCTCGCCCACGCGGCCGCCCCCGTGCGGCTCTGCGACGTCCCCGGCGAGGCGGGCCTGCCCCTGCGCGCCACCGTCACCGAGATGGGGCCCCTGCCGCTCGCGCGGATGCTCGGGCTCGACGACACGCAGGAGGGGGGCGCTCGACGTCGCCTTCCGCGCGGACGGCGCGACGCGCCGGGGGCCGTGGCGCGCCCACTACGTCTTGGCCAGCGGATGGTGGTTGAGCACCAGCTCGCGCAGCGCCTCGTCCAGCACGTGGGTGTAGATCTCCGTCGTGGCCACGTCGGCATGGCCCAGCATGGCCTGGATGGAGCGCAGGTCGGCCCCCCCCGCGAGCAGGTGCGTGGCGAAGGCGTGGCGCAGCTTGTGGGGCGCCACGCGGTCGGGCGGGACGCCGGCGCGCGCCGCGACCTCCTTGAGGCGGGCGAAGAAGCCCTGGCGCGTCAGGTGCCCCCCGGCCCCGCGCGACGGGAAGAGGAAGCGCGAGGGCGCCTTGCGCCCCTCCTCGCGCGCGTCGCGCTCCCCGAGCCACCGCCCGAGCGCCGCGCGCGCGGGGCCCGACAGGGGCACGAGCCGCTCCCGGCCCCCCTTGCCGCGCACCAGCAGCACGCGCGGGTCGCCGCGCGCGGCCGCCGCCGGCAGCGACACCAGCTCCGACACGCGCATCCCCGTGGCGTAGAGGAGCTCCAGGAGGCAGACGTCGCGCGCCTCGTCCGGGCCCCCGTGGCGGGCGGCGACCAGCAGCGCCTCGACCTCCTCGCGCGACAGCGTGCCGGGCAGGCGGCGCTCGCGCCCTGGGCCGGCGAGCGTCAGCGCGGGGTTGTCGGCGCGCAGCCCCTCGTCGTGGAGGAACCGGAAGAGCTGGCGGATGGCCGACAGGCGGCGCGCGCGCGTGGCCATGGAGAGCCCGCGCGCGGCCTCGGCCAAGAGGAAGGACTCGATGTCCGCGCGCCCCGCCTCCCGCAGCGGCCGGCCGCCCAGGTGCGCCTCGAAGGCCGCCAGGTCGCGCGCGTAGGCCAGGCGCGTGTTGGCGCTGGCGTCCCTCTCGGCGGCGATGGCGTCGAGGAAGGCCCCGACCACGCTCACGCCGGCTCGCCCAGGATCAGGGCCTGGAGCGCGGCCTGCCGCGCCACGTCCTCGAGCCCCAGGCCGCGCAGGGTGGCCAGGGCGTCCGTGAGCGCGCCGTGGTCGCCGTCGAGCCCCTGGGCGAAGGCCGCCAGCGCGCGCAGGAGCGCCTCGCCCAGCCGCCCCTCGGCCACCTGGGCGGCGAGCGGCTCGGGGATGGGGGCGCCCGCGAAGGCCGCCACCACGGCGGCCTCGCGGGCGTCGTCGGGCTGGAGGCCCGCCACGTCGCCCCGCGCGATCGCCACCCACAGCGCCTCGCGCGCGGTCGCGGGGGTGGCGGCCCGCGCCACCGCCTCGTAGGCGGGCGACAGGAGGCCCGCGCGCAGGGCGATGGGGCCGGCCTCTCCCCCGAGGCCCAGGGCCGCGAGCCGCGCGCCGAAGAGCCGCGCGAAGGGCACCTCCGTGCCCACCTCGCGCATGGCGGCCCAGGCGGCGGGCAGCGCCTCGGCCGCGCCCTCGCCCGAGGAGAGCGCCGCGTCGAGCCGCTGCATGGCGTCCGCGCGGTCCCACACGCCGCCCGCGGCCGCCGGGCGCCGCGCCGTGTAGTGGCCCAGCAGCACGTTCTCGCTGACGGCCCCGGCGCGGGCGAGCCGCTCGGCCGCCTCGATCTGCGCGCGCCAGGCCACCGTGGAGCGCAGGTCGGCCTGGGCGAAGGCCAAGGGCAGGGTGGCCGTGGGCAGCACCTCGCCCGTGGCCTCGCGCAGCCGGTAGTCGAGAGGCGTGGGCCGGCCCGGGGGGGCCGGGGACTCGCTGACCAGCTCGGGGTCGAGGAAGGCCGACAGCAGCTCGTCCTCCTCCGGGGACACGTCGCCCAGGGCCCGCGCCGTGCCGAGCGTGAGCGCGGCGGCCGGCCAGTCGCCGTTGCGCGCCAGGCAGAAGACGCGGGCGGGCAGGGTGGGGGCCAGCGCGGGGCGGTCGCGCAGCATCGCGCAGGCCTGCGCCTCGGTCCCCGTGAGCAGCGTCACGTCGAAGTAGCGCCGGAACGGCTCGGGCCGCGTCAGGTCGCCGTCCTCCAGGAGCGCGCGGGCGGCGTCCAGCGCGCCCATGTCCAGCAGCTTGTCCACCCGGGCGAGGAACAGGGGCTCGAAGCTGGCGGCGTCGAAGGGCGGCTCGGCCTCGGCCAGCAGCAAGGTGGCCAGGAGCTGCTGGAGCGCCGGCAGCGACACGGCCCCCTCGGCGGCGATGAGAGGGATCAGCGTGCCCTCGGAGGAGCGCGACCAGAGCGAGAGCGGCAGGCCCGTGACGGAGGGGGGGAGCAGGCCCGTGGCGCGGCGGTCGCCGCCGTCGAGCGGCGTCACGGTGATGGCCGGGGCGGAGGCGTCGTCGGCGACGGGCGGCTCGGCGGGCGGGGGCGGCGCGGCGGGCGGGGCGGAGGCCACCGACTGCGACAGCCAGTCGATGGCCGAGAGGGGGGCGCCGACCTCGGCCCGGGCGGCGGCGGCCCAGCCGGCCAGGGGGAGGAGCGCCAGCAGGAGCGCCCGCATCACTCGATCCCCAGGTCCACGGGCTGCACGACCTGGCGCGTGGGCGGCGCGAAGTCGGCGGGCACGACCAGGGGGCCGAGATAGGCGTAGGCGATCAGCGCCAGGGCCGCGAGGGCCACGAGAACCAGGAGAAGCTTGATGAGTCGCCACATGGCCCCGAGCCCCGGGGCCGCCGCGGCCCCGCCCGCGTTCTTATATGGCATTCGCGGGGAGTTCACGCCATTGAGGCGCCGGAGGCGGATTTCGGCGCGAGGCAGGCGTGGCCCCTAGGCTCAGGCGCAGCGTGGTGCTGGTGGGCATGATGGGCTCCGGCAAGACCGCCGTCGGCAGGGCCCTGGCGCAGCGCCTGGGCGCGCCCTTCCTGGACAGCGACCAGGCCATCGAGGAGGCGGCGCAGGCCAGCATCGGCGAGATCTTCGCCCGCGACGGGGAGCCCTTCTTCCGCCTGCGCGAATCGGAGGTGCTGGCGCGCCTCCTCGCCGGGCCGCCGGCCGTGATCTCCACCGGCGGCGGCGCCTTCATGGAGGCGCGCAACCGCGAGGCCATCGCGCGCTCCGGCGTGGCGCTGTGGCTCGACGCCGACCTCGACACGCTCTGGGAGAGGGTCCGGCACAAGGACACGCGGCCGCTGCTGCGCACGCCCGACCCCCGGGGCACGCTCCGGGCCCTGTTCCACGGGCGCGCGCCGGTCTATGCGCTGGCCCCGCTGCGGGTCAGGACCGAAAGGGGGTTCAGCGTGGAGGAGACGCTGGGGCGCGTCGTGGAGGCGCTGGCGCGGCGGCCGGACGTGCTGGAGGAGGCATGAGCGTGGTGCGCGTGGACCTGGGCGCGCGGTCCTACGACGTGCGCGTGGGGGCGGGGCTCCTCGCGCGCGCCGGCGCGCTGCTCGCGCCCCACCTGCGCCGACCGCGCGTGGCGGTCGTGACGGACGAGACGGTGGCGGCGCTGCACCTGGGGCCCTTGCGCGCGGCCTTGGGCGACGTGGAGGCCCCCGCCCTGGCCCTGCCGCCCGGCGAGGGCGCCAAGGGCTTCGCGGGCCTGGAGCGGGCGCTGGGCTGGCTGCTCGACGAGAGGGTGGAGCGCGGCGACCTCGTGGTGGCCTTCGGCGGCGGCGTGGTGGGCGACCTCGCGGGCTTCGCGGCGGCCGTCCTGCGGCGGGGCGTGCGCTTCGCGCAGGTGCCGACGACGCTGCTGGCGCAGGTGGATTCCTCCGTGGGCGGCAAGACCGGCATCAACGCCCCCCAGGGCAAGAACCTGATCGGCGCCTTCCACCAGCCCGCCGTCGTGCTGTGCGACACCGCGCTGCTCTCGACCCTGCCGCGCCGCGAATGGCTCGCGGGCTACGCCGAGGTGGTCAAGTACGGCCTCCTCGGCGACGCCGCCTTCTACGGCTGGCTGGAGGCGGGCGGCGCGCGGGCGGCGCTGGCGGGCGACGCGGCGGCGCTGGAGCGCGCCGTGCTGCGCTCGGTGGAAATGAAGGCGCGCATCGTGGAGCGCGACGAGACCGAGGAGGGGGAGCGCGCGCTCCTCAACCTCGGCCACACCTTCGCGCACGCCCTGGAGGCCGCCACGGGCTACTCCGACCGGCTCCTGCACGGGGAGGCGGTGGGGATCGGGCTGGGGCTCGCCTTCGACCTCTCGGCGCGGCTGGGGCTGTGCGGCCAGGAGGAGCCGGGGCGGGTCAGGGCGCACCTCGCCGCCCTGGGGATGCGCGTCCGGCTCGGGGACGTGCCGGGGGCCTTGCCGGCGCCCGAGGGGCTCGTGGCCCTCATGGCGCAGGACAAGAAGGCGGTCGCGGGCCGCCTGCGCTTCGTCCTGGCGCGCGGCATCGGGAGGGCCTTCGTGGCCGAGGACGTGCCCGAGGAGGCGGTGCTGGCCACCTTGCGGGACGGCTGACGGCCGGGGGCGGCCGGCCCGCCGCCCCGGGACCCCCCCCTCAGAACGGGATGTCGTCGTCCAGGTCCGGCCGCCCGCCGCCGCCCGGGCGCCCGCCCCCCATGTCCTCGCGCCCGCCCGAGCGGCCGCCCCCCGCCGGCGCGTGGTCGTCGCCGCCGAAGTCGTCGCGCCCGCCGCCGTCGCGCCCCCCGCCGCCGCCCAGCAGCGCCATCTGGCCGTTGAACTGGCGGATGACGACCTCCGTGCTGTAGCGGTCCTGGCCGCCCTGGTCCTGCCACTTGCGCGTCTCGAGGCTGCCCTCGACGTAGACCTCCGAGCCCTTCCTGAGATACTGCTCGGCGACGCGGCCGATGGCCTCGTTGAAGATGGCCACCGAGTGCCACTCGGTCTTCTCCTTGCGCTCGCCGGTGGCCTTGTCCTTCCAGGTCTCCGAGGTGGCCAGGCGCAGGTTGACGACCTTGCCGCCGTTCTGGAAGTTCCTGACCTCGGGGTCGCGGCCGAGCCGGCCCACGAGGATGACCTTGTTGACGCCCGCCATGTTCCCTATCCGTTCTCACCGTTGACGTGGCCGTTAGACCACTTTCGGCGGGGAACCGCCAGCCCCCCGGGCCCGGACGGGCTTCCCAAGCGGGCCGGCGCGCCGCTAGGGTCGCCGCCGTCGGGGGAGGAGCGCCATGCGGGCTTGGACGTGCATCCTGGCCCTTGGGGCCGCGGCGGCGGGGACCGCCCCGGCCCTGTCCCAGCAGCTCTCGACATCCAACCGCCAGGCCCTCTTCGCCTCGCAGCTCCAGGTGCTCGACGGGCGGGCGGCCCAGCAGTACAACGACAGCGTGCGCCTCCAGCCGCCGCGCGTGGAGGTGCCGCCCCTGCCCGGGGCGGAGGTGCCCGCCTACGCCGGCGGTCGGTCGAGCCCCTGGTTCGAGGATGCCCGCGCCGCCGCCGTCCGCCACGCCATCCCCGAGGACCTCTTCCTGAGGCTCGTCCAGCAGGAGTCGGGCTGGGACGTGGGGGCGGTGTCGCCCAAGGGGGCCTTGGGGCTGGCGCAGCTCATGCCGGGCACGGCCGCCCTCCTGGGCGTGGACCCCCTCGACCCGGCCGAGAACCTCGACGGGGGGGCGCGCTACCTGCGCCGGCAGTTCGACGCCTTCGGGGCCTGGGACCTGGCGCTCGCGGCCTACAACGCGGGGCCGGAGGCGGTCCGGCAGTTCGGCGGCATCCCGCCCTACGCCGAGACTGTCAACTACGTGCGCCTGATCTGGGGGGGGTGACGCGCCCTCGCGGCGGCCGCGTCCCTCGACGGACCCGCCCCGCCCCTCCTGGCCGACCCGTCGGACGCTGACCGGCCGCCTCCCCCGCGCGGGCGTTGCGCGCCGGGCCCCCCCACCGCGCGGTGCCGCAACGAACCGCTAACCGATTCGGCCCCATACCTCCCGGGCACGAGGCGCCGCACCGGGCCGCGCCCGGGAGGAAGGACCGATGACCCACGCCGCGCACCAGGCCACGCAGGACCAGCCGCCCGCCGCGGCCGACCTGGCGCGGCTACTCGGCGGCGATGCGGATCACGGGGATCATGCCCGCCAGCACCTCCTCGGGCAGATGGCACTTGACCTGATGGCCCTGCGCCAGCGTCCGCATCGGCGGCACCTCGGCCTCGCAGAGCGTGCCGGGCGGCTCCTGGCCGTCGCGCGAGGGCACCTGGCGCTTCCTGGGGCAGCGGGTCTGGAAGGGGCATCCCGGCGGCGGGCGCATGGCCGAGGGGATCTCGCCCTCCAGGACGATGTGGGTCTTCTCCACGCGCGTGTCGGCGATGGGCACGGCCGACAGCAGCGCCTCCGTGTAGGGGTGGTAGGGCGGCGCGAAGACCTGGTCGGTCGAGCCGATCTCGACCACGTGGCCCAGGTACATGACCATCACGCGATCCGAGAGATAGCGCACGATGCTCAGGTCGTGGCTGATGAACAGCAGGGTGGTCCCGGACTCCCTCTGGATGTCCATGAGGAGGTCCGTCACGGCCGCCTGGACGGACACGTCCAGGGCGCTGACCGGCTCGTCGGCGACGACGACCTTGGCGCCCCCGGCGAAGGCCCTGGCGATGCCCACGCGCTGCTTCTGCCCGCCCGAGAGCTGGCGCGGCATCCTCTCGGCGAAGGCGCGCGGCAGCTTCACGAGGTCCAGCAGGCGCAGCATCCTCTCGCGGCGGTCGGCGTCCGAATCCCCCACCTGGAACACCTCCAGGGCGCGCACGATCTGGCGGCCCACCGTCATGGAGGGGTTGAGCGTGTCGAAGGGGTTCTGGAAGACCATCTGGACGGAGGACACGGTGTCCACGTCGCGCCTCTCGATGGGCTGCTGCTCGATGCTCTGGTTGAAGAGCATGATCTGTCCGGACGTCGCCGTCTCCAGGCCCATGAGGACCTTGGCGAAGGTGCTCTTGCCGCAGCCGGACTCGCCGACGATGGCGAGGGTCTCGCCCTCGCGGGCCTCGAAGCTCAGGGTCTCGTTGGCCTTGACCACGCGCTTGTCGCCGCCGCCGAAGGCGCCGCCGCCGACGCTGTAGTACTTGCGCAGGTCCTCCATGCGCAGGACCACGCCGCCGGGCTCGCGCTTCGCGCGCGCCTCGGTGGCGGCCAGGGGGGCGTCCCAGGCGATCTCGTCCCAGCGCAGGCAGCGCGTGTCGTGGCGGTCGTCGCCGGGAACGTCGAACATGGGGATGGCCTGGGCGTCGCAGCGCCCCCTCTCGAAGTAGTCGCAGCGGGGGCCGAAGTTGCAGCCCGCGGGCCTCTCGTGCGGCAGGGGGAAGTTGCCGGGGATGGAGCGCAGCGGCCGCGCCGTCTTGTCGGCGCCGGGCAGCGGGATCGAGCGGAACAGCGCCTGCGTGTAGGGGTGGCGCATCCGGTCGAAGACGTCCGCGACGCGGCCCCTCTCGACGGCCTCGCCGGAATACATGACGCACAGGCGGTCGCAGGTCTCCAGGATCAGCCCGAGGTTGTGGCTGATGAAGAGCATGGAGGTGCCGTACTTCTTGCCCAGGTCCTTGACGAGCTGGACCACGGCGGCCTCGACCGTCACGTCGAGCGCGGTGGTGGGCTCGTCGAGGATGAGCAGCGCGGGGTTGGCCATGAGCGCCATGGCGATGACGATGCGCTGCTGCTGGCCGCCCGAGAGCTGGTGGGGGTAGCTCTCCAGGATGCGCTCGGGGTCGGGCAGGCGCACGTCGCGCACGACCTCCAGCGCGCGGGCGCGGGCGGCCTCGGCGCTGGCGCCCTCGTGGAGCATGGGCACCTCCATGAGCTGGCGCCCGATGCGCATGGCGGGGTTCAGGGAGGCCATGGGCTCCTGGTAGATCATGGCGATCTGGGAGCCGCGGACCTTGCGCAGCTCCGCCTCGGACATCCTGGCGAGGTCCTGGCCCTTGAAGCGGATGGAGCCGCCGACGATGCGGCCGTTGACGCCGAGGTCCTGCATGACGCCGAGGGCGACCGTGGACTTGCCGCAGCCGGATTCGCCCACGAGGCCCACGGCCTCGCCGGGCATGACGGCGCACGAGAAGTCCATGACGGCGGGGATCTCGCGCAGGCGCGTGAAGAAGGAGATGGAGAGGCGGTCTATCTCGAGGATCGGCTGGGGGCCTCGGTCGAGGAGGGCGGTGGCGGAGGAGAGGGTGCCGATCTGGGGCATTCTCAGTCCTTGAGGGATTCCTCGCGGAGCCCGTCGGCCAGGAGGTTGAGGCCCAGCACCAGGCTCAGGAGGGCGATGGCGGGGACCAGCGCGGGGTGGGGGAAGACCGACAGGAGCTGGCGGCCCGAGTTGATGGTGGAGCCCCAGTCGGGGCTGTCGGGCGGCAGGCCCAGGCCGAAGAAGCCGAGCGTGCCGAGGAGGATCGTGGTGTATCCGATGCGCAGGCAGAAGTCCACGATCAGGGGGCCGCGCGCGTTGGGCAGGATCTCCCAGAGCATGACGTACCAGGTGCTCTCCCCGCGCGTCTGGGCGGCGGCCACGTAGTCGCGGGTCTTGATGTCCATGGTGAGGCCCCGGACGATGCGGAAGACCGTGGGAGAGTTCACGAAGACCACCGACACGAACACCACGAGGATGCCGCCCGGCACGTCGAAGAGGTCGAGGGGGCCCATGAAGCGGATGGGGGTCTCGGCCTGGCTCACGAGGCTCAGGTAGAGCCAGGTGAGCACGAGGAGGGTGGGGACCATCAGCGTCGCGGCCCGGCGGGGGTCGGTGCGGTAGCGGCTCCAGAGCAGGACGCCGACGAAGAGGATGGGGAAGAGGAAGAGGCCCACGGCCATGTAGGAGGGGATGCCCGTCTCGGCGATCTCGGGGGTCACGAGGAGGTAGAACAGGAGGATGACGGGGAAGGCGAGGATGAGGTTGGACAGGAACGACAGGACGGCGTCGAGCCGGCCGCCGTGGTAGCCGGCGGGGAGCCCCAGGGTGATGCCGACCATGAAGGAGAACACGGTGGCGAGGGGCGCGATCTGGACGACGATCCAGGAGCCGTGGACCATGCGCGAGAAGACGTCGCGGGCGAGGTTGTCGCCGCCCAGGAGGTAGTGGGCGCCGGGGGCCGGGAGGTCGGCGCCGGGGACGGGGACGCCCGGCGGCTTGTTCTTGAGGCCCGAGACGGCGGCGAGCGGGTCGTGCGTGGCGATCAAGTCGAAGAGGCCCACGAAGAGGGCCGTGAAGACCCAGAACATGACGAGGCCGAAGCCGACCATGCCGACGGTCGAATCGAAGAGCTTGCCGTAGAGGCCGAGGCGCCTCTTGAAGCGAATGGAGAGGGCGAAGGTGAGGGCCAGGGCGATCCAGACGGGCAGGAAGCGGCGGACCATGGCGCCCACGATGCCCGCGTCGCCGTAGGGCAGCAGCAGGCCGCCGGCGAGGTAGAGGAGGACGACGAGGATGAGGAAGGCGAAGGCCCCGCGCAGCCCCGCGTCCACCCAGGAGCGCAGGTTGCGCCGCACGGCGAGGGTGCCGTCGGGGTTCACGGCGAGGGCGGGGGCGGGCAGGACGAGGCCCGCGAGGACGGAGGCCAGCGCAGCGACGCCGAACAGGGCGGCGGCGACCGCGAGGACGGGGTCGAGCCAGTCGCCGAGGGCTCCGGTCCAGGTCAGGGGGTCCATGGCGCCCTCACGACAGCCGGATGCGGGGGTTGAGGTAGGCGTAGCCGATGTCGCTGATGAGCTGGGTCACCAGCACGACGATGACGGAGACGACGGAGACGCCGAGCAGCAGCTCGATGTCGTTGTTGCCCGCCGCCTCCACGAGCGTCCAGCCGAAGCCCTTGTAGTTGAAGAGGGCCTCCACGATGACCACGCCGTTCAGGAGCCAGGGGAACTGGAGCATGATGACGGTGAAGGGGGCGATGAGCGCGTTGCGCAGGGCGTGGCGCAGGACCACCTGGGGGAAGCTCACGCCCTTGAGCCGCGCGGTGCGGATGTACTGCGCCGTCATGACCTCCGTCATGCTCGCGCGGGTCATGCGCGCAATGTAGCCCATGCCGTAGAGGGCGATGGTGAGGACCGGGAGCGTGAAGTTCTGGAAGGTGGCGTCGTCCATGGCGGAGGTGGCCGAGCCGTTGAACCAGCGCAGGCCCACGGCCGAGGACGTGAAGATGGCGATGAAGACCACGCCCGAGACGTATTCGGGGGTCGCCGTGGTGGCGATGGAGACCGTCGAGAGGCCCCGGTCGAGCCGCGAGCCCTCGCGCATCCCGGCGAGCACGCCCAGGAGGAGGGCGCCGGGGACCATGACGACCATGACCCAGAACATGAGCTTGCCCGTGAGCGCGAGCGAGCGGCCGACCACGTCCAGCACCGGCACCTTGAAGACGGTGGACTCGCCCCAGTCGCCCTGCAGGATGCCGCAGAAGCGGGGGGGCCGGAGGGCGCCATCGGCCTCGGCCTCGGCAGCGCCGGCGGCGGACTGCTCGCGGCTGAGGCAGCGGCCCGTGACCTCCCCCGTGTCGGGGTCGGCGCGGGTCCAGCCCGGCAGGACGCCCAGCCATTCGCCGTAGCGCAGCAGCGTAGGCCGGTCGTAGCCGTTGCGCGCGAGCCAGGACGCCACCTCCTCGTCGGAGATGCGCGAGCCGGCCTCGAACTTGGCGAGCTTCTCCAGGTTGGGCGGCAGGTTGGTCAGCGCGAAGACGATGAAGGTCAGGCAGAGCGCCGTCACGGCCATCATGACGACGCGCGAAACGACGAACCTCAGCATGGGCCGCTGTCCCCCTGTCGGCCCCCGGGCCGTGGATGGGTGGGGCGGCGCGACGGGCGCGCCGCCCGGGCGGGAGCGGCGCCCGGGCGCCGCCCCCCGGCGTCAGGCGGCCGTCATCCACCACTTGTAGTGGTGGTGCTCGAAGGTCGGGTGCATCTCGGCGCCGCGCACCCGGTCGGTGGTGTGGCGGAACAGCGACCGCCAGTAGGGCTGGATCAGGACCCCCTGGTCGAGCATGATGCGCTGCAGCTCGGCCATGACCTCGCGGCGCTGGTCGGCGTCGCTGATGGCGTTGGCCCGCTCCAGCCCCGCGTCGAACTCGGCGTTGCTGAAGGCCGTCTCGTTCCAGGCCACGCCCGACTTGTAGGCGAGGTTGTAGATCTGCACCCCCAGCGGGCGCATGTTCCACTCGGTCGAGGAGAAGGGGTACTTGGTCCAGTCGTTCCAGAAGGTGGAGCCCGGCAGCACCGTGCGCGTCACGTTGATGCCCGCGTCGCGCATCTGCGCGGCCACGGCGTCGCAGGTCGAGGCCTGCCACTGGTCGTCGAGCGAGATCAGCTCGAACTCGGTGCCGGCCTGCCCGGCGGCCTCCAGCATGGCCATGGCGCCCGCCGGGTCCACCACCGGCGAGATGCCCGGGGCGTATTCCGGGTGGATGGGGGCGACGTGGTGGTTCTCGGCCACCATGCCCAGGTTGTTGTAGCCCAGCTCCAGGACCACCTTGTTGTCCACAGCCATCTGGAGCGCCTTGCGCACCTCGACGTTGTCGTAGGGCGCCGAGAGCTGGTTGAAGCGCACGGCCAGGGTGGCGGCCGTGATCGCCTCGGACTTCACCCAGCCGAGCGAATCGTAGATGTCCACGAAGTCGCCGGTGGTCTGGTAGGTGGCGTCTATCTCGCCCGATTCGGCGCCGGCCAGCACGGCGGCGGGGTCGGTGCCGTAGTCGATGTACTCGATGCGGTCGAGGTAGGGCCCGCCATAGACGGCCGTGCCCCACCAGGTGTGGTCGGGGTTCCTGACCAGGACCTGCTTCACGCCCACCTCGGAGGATTCGATCAGGTAGGCGCCGGTGCCGATGGCGTTCTGCGAGAAGTCGCCGTTGTCGTAGCTCTGGTGGACCACGGCGGCCGGGTAGTCGGCCATGTTGACGACCAGCGCGATGTCGGGCGCGGAGGCGTTGAGCGTGACGGTCATGTCGTCGGTGACGACGATGGCGCCCTCGCGCGCCTGCTGGGTGCCGCCCTCGGCGGTGTCGCGCAGCACGTCGAAGCGCGAGGCCATGGAGTTGCCCTCGACGGTGCCGTCGCACCACCGGGTGATGTTGTGGGCCACGTCCTGGGCGGTGAAGGCGTCGCCGTTGTTCCAGGTGACGCCGGGGCGCACGCGCAGCGTCCAGACGGTGGCGTCCTCGTTGGCCTCCCACGACTCCAGGAGCATCCCCTTGAGCGAGCCGTCCCTCTGGTACTCGACCATGTAGTCCAGGAGGCCTCGCGCGAAGTTGGCGTATTCGGACCAGTCCCAGGTGCGCGGGTCCTTGAGGCCGCGCGTCTCCATGTTCATGCGCAGCGTGCCGCCCATGACGGGCGTCTCCTGGGCGGCCGCCGGCATGGGGGCGCCGATGAGCTGGTAGGCCACGGCGGCCGACACGCCCAGCGCGGTCGTCCGGGTCAGGAACTCGCGGCGGCTCAGCTGGCCGGCGCGCTCCTCCTGTGCGTACATGAGCGCGGCCGGGTGAACGGCGCGGATCTCCCTTGGTTGAGCGGTCATCGTCTTCTCCCCGTTCGGCCGGCGCGTTGCTCGCGCGGCCCGTTGCGAGGCCGGGGCCCGTCCCGCCCCCGGCTCGCGCCTATCAGGCCCCGCGCGCGGCCCGGCGTCAATGACCGGATTCGACCTGGGCCGCCCGGGAGCGACGCCGGCTCACGGGGGCGCCAGCGGGGTCCAGCCGCGCATCCGGGCGCGGAACCACGTGCGCTGGCGCTTGGCGTAGAGGCGCGTGGCCTGGACGGCCTCGGCGCGCGCCGCCTCCAGGGTCGTCTCGCCCAGCAGATGGCGGCGGAGCGGCTCGGCGCCCAGGGCGCGGAAGGCGGGCAGGGGCCGCCACAGGGTGAGGTTGGCGCGCACCTCCTCGAGCGCGCCGGCCGCGAGCATGGCGTCGAAGCGCGCCGCGATGCGGGCGTCCAGGGCCGGCACGGGGGAGGAGAGCAGCAGGGCGGTGGCGCGCGCCAGGGGCAGCAGCGGCGGGGAGGTGGCGCGGCGCCATTCGGCCAGCCCGGCGCCGGTCGCATGCAGCACCTCCCAGGCGCGCTGGACGCGGGCGCGGTTGGCGGGGTCGAGGCCCGCGCGCGTGGGCGGGTCGAGGCCGGCGAGCAGCGCGGGGAGGGGGAGTGCGTCGGCCTCCTCGCGCACGGAGGCGGGCACGGGGGGGATGTCGGCCAGGCCCTCGGTCAAGGCCGACAGGTAGAGGCCGCTGCCGCCCACGACGATGGGGCGGCGGGGGCCGTCGAGGAGGGGGGCGAGCTCGCGCAGCCAGTGGCCGACGGAGTAGGGCGCGTCCATGGCGACGTGGCCGAAGAGGGCGTGGGGCGCCTCCGCCTCGTCCTCGGGCGTGGGGCGGGCCGTCAGGACGCGCCAGCCGTCGTAGACCTGGAGCGCGTCGGCGTTGACGACCACGCCCCCGCCCGCCCGGGCGAGCGCGAGCGCGAGGGCCGACTTGCCCGACGCCGTGGGGCCGGCGATGAGCACGGGGCGGTCGGGGGGGAGGGCGCGCGGGTCCAGGGGGCTTCCTTTCCCCGGCCTCTTGCGGCATTCGGCCGGGCGGCGGAAGCGGGAGGCCAGCATGGACGCGACGAACCCCCACGGCGCCCCCGGGCCCCGGCCGCTCTACCGCCGCGTCATGCTCAAGATCAGCGGCGAGGCCCTGATGGGCGACCAGGGCTACGGGCTCCATCCCCCCACGGTGGAGCGCATCGCCGCCGAGGTGAAGGCGGTGCACGACCTGGGCGTCGAGATCTGCATGGTGATCGGGGGAGGCAACATTTTCCGCGGGCTCCAGGGGAGCGCGCAGGGGATGGAGCGCACCACCGCCGACTACATGGGGATGCTGGCGACGGTGATGAACGCGCTCGCCATGCAGAGCGCGCTGGAGCGGCTGGGGGTGTTCACGCGCGTCATCAGCGCCATCCCCATGGACCAGGTCTGCGAGCCCTACATCCGCCGCCGCGCCGTGCGCCACCTGGAGAAGAAGCGCGTGTGCATCTTCGCGGCCGGCACGGGCAACCCCTACTTCACCACCGACACGGCCGCGACCCTGCGCGCGAGCGAGATGGGCTGTGAGGCCGTCTTCAAGGGCACCAAGGTGGACGGGGTCTACGACCGCGACCCCAAGCGCCACCCCGACGCGCGGCGCTACGCGACGGTGGGCTACGACGAGGTGCTGGAGAAGAACCTCGGCGTCATGGACGCCACCGCCATCGCCCTGGCCCGCGACAACCGGCTGCCGATCATCGTCTTCTCGCTCGACGAGCCCGGAGGCTTCCGGGGCGTGCTGGCGGGGGAGGGCACCTACACGCTGGTCCACGCCTGACGGAACGGCGCCGCCGCCCCCGGGTTCACCCCGGGGAGAGGGAGGGCGGCATGAAGCAGGTCAAGGTGTCGGAGGAGGCCTCGGCGCTGGACCCGGGCCTGGACGCGGCGCGGGGCGACGGGACCCACGAGGTGGCCGAGGGGCTCGCCTACCGGCGGCTGGCGCTTGTCAACGTGGCCTTCCTGGGAGCGCATGGGGCGGGGGACCGCGGCTGGGTGCTGGTGGACGCGGGGGTGGCGGGGACGGGCTTCCTGATCCGGTCGGCCGCCGAGGCCCGCTTCGGCCCCGGGGCGCGGCCCTCGGCCATCGTCATGACGCACGGCCACTTCGACCATGTGGGAGCGCTCGCGGCGCTGGCCGAGGAGTGGGACGCGCCCGTCTACGCGCATCCGCTGGAGCGGCCCTATCTGGACGGCACCGCGTCCTACCCCCCGGCCGACCCGTCGGTCGGGGGCGGGGCCATGGCGTGGCTGTCCCGCCTCTACCCGAGGGGGCCGGTGGACGTGTCCGGGCGGCTCATGGACCTGCCGGCGGACGGGTCGGTGCCGGGGGCGCCGGGGTGGCGGTGGCTGCACACGCCGGGCCACTCGCCCGGGCACGTGTCGCTCTGGCGCGAATCCGACCGGGCGCTCCTGTCGGGGGACGCCGTCATCACGACGCGCCAGGAGTCGGCCTACGCGGTGGCCACGCAGGCGCCCGAGATCCACGGCCCCCCCGCCTACTACACGATAGACTGGGAGGCGGCCGGGTCCTCGGCGCGGCTGCTCGCGGCGCTGGGGCCGGAGCTGCTCGTCCCGGGGCACGGGCAGGCCTTCCGGGGCGGGGAGATGCGCGAGGGGTTGCGGCGGCTCGCCGAAGGGTTCGAGGGGTTGGCCGTGCCCGAGGAGGGGCGCTACGTGCGAGACCCGCGCCGGGCGGCGGACGGGTCGGCCTACGACCCAGCCTGAGCGGCGGCCCGGAACCCCTTGATCGCGGGGCGCTTCGCGTCACATGGTGGGGCAGGCCGCGAGGGGATTCCCATGGCGACGCTCAAGGAGTTCGAGGAGGCCCTGCGCGAGCAGGGCATGACCCAGGCGCTGCGCGTCCTGGAGCGGCTGCGCGAGCGCGACCGCAAGGCCCGCAAGGTGGCGGGGCCGCGCCGGGTGGCGGCGGCCAAGATGACCGCCGAGGTGGCCCGCCGCGTGCTGGAGCTGCACCGCACGACCAAGATGACCCAGCAGGAGATCGCCTGGGAGCTGGGCGTCAACCAGGGCCGCGTCAACGAGGTGGTCAAGCGCGGCAAGTGGCTGTCGGGCGACCCGGCGGCCCCCGAGCGGGTCGCGCGCGACCGCGGCCTCGTCCGGGCCGCCGGTCGCGCCCCGCGCCGGAAGCCCTCGCCGCAGCTCGCGCTCTTCTAGGCCACGGCAACGGGTCGTTCACCGGGCCCCACCTATACATCCTGGCCGATCCATGCCTAAAGGTCGGGCAACCCAAGAGGCCGCGAGCAGGCAGGACCCATGGCCGACGAGTTCGAGCTCGACACCGACGACCTGAGCCGCCGCATGGGCCGCGCCATCGAGTCGCTTCGCGCGGAGCTCGCCACGCTGCGCACGGGCCGCGCCTCGGGCTCCATGCTGGAGCCCATCCAGGTCGAGGCCTACGGGCAGATGACGCCCGTCAACCAGCTCGGCACGATCAACGTGCCCGAGCCGCGCATGGTCACGGTCAACGTCTGGGACCGGGGCATGGTCGGCAAGGTCGAGAAGGCCATCCGCGACTCGGGCCTGGGCATCAATCCCCAGACCAACGGCACCATCATCATGCTGCCCATCCCCGAGCTCAACGAGGAGCGCAGGCGGGAGCTGAGCAAGGTCGCCGCCGGCTACGCCGAGCACGCGCGCGTCGCCGTCCGCAACCTGCGCCGCGACGGCATGGACCAGATCAAGCGCGCGCGCGCCAAGAACTTGGCCGAGGACGACGCCAAGCTCTGGGAGGACGAGGTCCAGGAGCTGACGGATCGCCACATCAGGCTGGTGGACCAGACGCTCGAGGCCAAGCAGGCCGAGATCATGCAGGTCTGAGGAGCGCGCCCATGCCCGTCACCGAGGCGCCGCGCGCCGACCTTCCCGGCCCCCGCCACGTCGCCATCATCATGGACGGCAACGGCCGCTGGGCCGTGCAGCGCGGCCGCCCGCGCATCCTGGGCCACCACGCCGGGGCCAAGCGCGTGCGCGAGATCGTGGAGGCCTGCCCAAACCTCGGCGTGCGCTACCTCACCATCTTCGCCTTCTCCACGGAGAACTGGCGGCGCACCCAGGCCGAGGTGGCGGGGCTCATGTCGCTCTTCCGCCGCTACATCCAGCGCGAGGCGCAGGACCTGCACGACCGGGGCGTGCGCGTGCGCTTCATCGGCGACCGCATCAAGCTCGAGGCCAAGCTCGTCACGCTCATGGACGACCTGGAGCTGCTGACCTCCGGCAACGACCGCGTCCACCTGACCATCGCGCTCAACTACGGCGGCCGGGACGAGGTGACGCGCGCGGCGCGCAGGCTGGCCTACGAGATCGAGATGGGGCGGCTGTCGCACCGCGACGTGGACGCGGCGACCCTGGCGCGCTTCCTGGACACCCATGTCCTGCCCGACCCGGACCTCGTCATCCGCACGTCGGGGGAGGCGCGCATCTCCAACTTCCTGCTCTGGCAGTCGGCCTATGCCGAGTACGAGTTCGTGGACACGCTGTGGCCCGACTTCACGGCCGCGGAGTTCGGCCGCATCGTGCGGGGCTTCGCCCTGCGCGACCGCCGCTTCGGGGCGGTCCGCGCCTAGTGGCGGCCCCTTCCTCCAAGTGGGCGGACCTCGGCCCGCGCGCTCTCTCGGCCGCCCTCATGGTCGCGCTCGGCTCGGCGGCGGTGGTGGCGGGGGGCGTGTGGTTCCAGATGCTCGCGGTCTTCGTGACGGCCGTCATGGTCTGGGAGCTGTGGACCATGATCGAGCCCGGGGGGGCCACGCGGGGGATGCTGCTCGCGGCCCTGGTGGCCTCGGTCATGTCGGGGCAGCTCGCGGCCACGGGCGACTATTGGCTTCTCCTGTTCCTGGTGGCCCCCGTCGCCGGCGCCCTCGCCACGACGCGGGAGCGAGGCACCTTCTTCGGCTTCGCGCTGGGCGTGCAGGTGGCGGGCTGGGGGCTCGTCAGCTTCCGCGAGGCCTACGGCTTCGAGTGGATCCTGTGGCTCATCGGCGTGGTGGTGGTCACGGACGTGGCGGGCTACTTCGCCGGGCGGCTGGTGGGGGGGCCGAAGTTCTGGCCCCGCGTGTCCCCCAAGAAGACCTGGGCGGGCACCACGGCGGGCTGGGCGGGGGCCGCCGTGGTGGGCGCCCTCTTCGAGGCTTGGGGCGGCCTCACGGCGCCCGTGGGCGGCATCGTGCTCCTGTCGGTGCTCCTCAGCCTCGCCTCCCAGATGGGCGACATCGCCGAGAGCGCTCTCAAGCGGCGCATGGGCGTCAAGGACTCCTCGCAGCTGATCCCGGGGCACGGGGGGCTCTTCGACCGCTTCGACGCGCTGCTCGGGGCCTCGCTCTTCATGCTGGTGGCCTCGGCCCTCCTGGGCGTGCCGGGCCAGGGATGAGCCGCAGCGTCAGCCTCCTGGGGGCCACGGGCAGCGTGGGCCAGCAGGCGCTGGACCTGGTGGCGCGCGACCCCGGCTTGCGCGTGGAGGCCCTGACGGGGGCGGGGAACGTCCAGCGGCTCGCGGCCGACGCGCGGCGGATGGGCGCGCGGCTCGCGGTGACGGCGCTCCCCGGGCGCTACCGCGAGCTCAGGGAGGCGCTGGCGGGCTCGGGCGTCGAGGCGGCGGCGGGTCCGGAGGCGGTGGCCGAGGCGGCGGCGCGCCCGGCCGACTGGACGCTCAACGCCATCGTGGGGGCGGCGGGGCTCGCCCCCAGCCTCGCGGTGGTGGCGCGCGGGGGGACGCTGGCGCTCGCCAACAAGGAGACGCTGGTGGCGGCGGGGCCGCTCGTGACCCACCGGGCGCGGGCGGCCGGCGCCACGATCCTGCCGGTGGACAGCGAGCATTCGGGCGCGTTCCAGGCGCTGCGGGGCGAGGACGCGGCGGCCGTGGAGCGGCTGGTCCTGACGGCCTCGGGCGGGGCCTTCCGGGACTGGCCGCTGGAGCGGCTGGCGGGGGCGACGGTCGAGGAGGCGTCCTGCCACCCCAACTGGGCCATGGGCCAGCGCATCACCATCGACTCGGCCTCCATGTTCAACAAGGCCCTGGAGGTGATCGAGGCGCGCGAGCTGTTCGGCCTCGCGCCCGAGGCCATCGAGGTCCTGATCCACCCCGAGAGCCTGGTCCACGCGCTGGTGGGCTTCCGCGACGGGGCCTTGCTGGCACATCTGGGGGTGGCGGACATGCGCCACGCCATCGGCTTCGCCCTGGGCTTCCCCGACCGGACCGCGCTGGCGCTCGAACGTCTGGACCTGGCGGCGGTGGGGCGGCTGACCTTCTCCCGGCCCGACCCGGCGCGCTGGCCGGCGCTGGGGCTCGCCTGGGACGCCATGGCGCATGGCGGGCTCATGGGGGCCGTGCTCAACGCGGCCAAGGAGGAGGCGCTCGACCGCTTCATCGCCGGGCGGCTCGGCTTCCTCGACATGGCGCGCGTCGTCGCCCGCGCCATGGAGCGCGCCGCCACCGTGCTGCCCGCCCTGGGCCGCGACGGCGCCCTCTGGGCGACGGAGGACGTGACGGAGGCCGACGCCCTGGGGCGGCGGCTCTGCGCCGAGGAGTGCCCATGAGCCTGATCCCGCAGTTCGGCAACGTCGCCTTTACGCTCGTCGCCTTCATCGTGGCGCTGAGCGTGATCGTGGCGGTGCACGAGTACGGCCACTACATCGTCGGCCGCTGGACGGGCATCAGGGCCGAGGTCTTCTCCATCGGCTTCGGGCCGGTGCTGCTCTCGCGCAGGGACCGTCACGGGACGCGCTGGCAGGTGGCGGCGCTTCCCTTGGGGGGCTACGTGAAGTTCCTGGGCGACGGCAACGCGGCCTCCTTGGGCGGGCGTCCCATGGCCCCCGAGCAGCGGCGCCACACCATGCTGGGCGCCCCGCTCTGGGCGCGGGCGCTGACGGTCGCGGCGGGGCCGGTGGCCAACTTCATCCTGGCGGTCGCCGTCTTCGGCGGCGTCTTCATGGCCCAGGGGCGCCCCGTCGAGCCCTTGACGCTCGCTGGGTTTCCCAACCTTCCCGAAGGCTTCGTGGCCGACCTTCGCGCGGGTGACGAGGTCGTCGCCGTGGGCGGGCGCCCCGTGGAGGCGGGGCTCATCCCCGAGGACGTGCCCCTGGAGGCGCGCCTGCCCTGGACCGTGCGGCGCGACGGCGCCGAGGCGGTGGTGGACGGCCCCTATCCCGTGCCGCCCCTGGTCGGCGCCGTCACGCCCGACAGCGCCGCCTGGGACGTGGAGATGCGGGCCGGGGACCTGGTGACGGCCGTGGACGGCCGGCCCGTCTTCGCCTTCGACCAGGTGGTGGAGGCGGTGGTGGCCTCCGAGGGGCGGCCCGTGGGGCTCACGGTCTGGCGCGACGGGGCCACGCTCGAGTTCACGGTGGTCCCGCGCCGCGCCGACCTGCCGACGCCGGGCGGGGGCTTCGAGACCCGCTGGCTCCTGGGCCTCAACGGCGGGCCGTTCTTCGAGCCCGCGACGGCCACGCCCGGGCCGCTCTGGGCCCTGGGCGAGGCCTTCGCGCAGCTCTGGTTCATCCTCGTCTCGTCCCTCTCGGGCCTCGCCCACATGATCTCGGGGGCGATCTCGACGTGCAACCTGTCCGGCCCCGTGGGCATCGCCGAGGCCTCGGGCGCGATGGCCTCGCAGGGGCCGGTGGCCTTCATCTGGTTCCTGGCCGTGCTGTCGGCGGCCGTGGGGCTCATGAACCTCTTCCCGATCCCCATCCTCGACGGCGGCCACCTCGTGTTCCAGGCCTACGAGGCGGTGACGGGCCGCCCGCCGGGCGACCGCGCCCTGCGCGTGCTGATGGCGGCGGGGCTCGCCGTGATCCTGGGGCTCACGGCCTTCGCGGTGGCCAACGACCTCTTCCTCTGTCCCTGATCCGCCACAGTGCCGCCGCAATCGCCCCCTAGGGAGGGGACGAGGAGGGAGCCGCCATGACCGCCATCGCGCAATCCGCCAGGGGGCTCGGGCTGCTCGTCAGCCTCAACTGGGACAGGCTTCTCTACGCGCTGACCATCGCCGTGGCGCTGGTCGCCGGCTCCTGGCTCGGCACGCTCGGGCTCAACTGACCGCTTCCCGGGCTTTGACAGCCCGGCCGCTTGCCGCTACCCCTCCGCCCCGAGGGCAAAGAGGCGGGCGGGACGAAGCATGGGCCACGGGCAACGGCACGCCGTGACGCGGGGGCTGCGCGCGCCGCTCCTGGCCCTCCTGCTGGTCTCGGCCGCGCCGCTCGGGGCGCAGACCGCGCTGTCCGCCATCGTCGTCGAGGGCAACGCCCGCATCGAGACCCCCACCATCCTCAGCCTCGCCGGCCTCGCGCGCGGCCAGGCCGTCACCCCCGGCGACGTCAACGCCGCCGTCCAGGCGGTCCGCGCCTCGGGCCTTTTCGAGACGGTGGACGCGGAGCTGCGGGGCGGCACGCTCGTCATCCGCGTCGCCGAATGGCCGACCATCAACCGCATCAACTTCGAGGGCAACCGCTCGCTCTCGGACGAGGAGCTGGCCCCCCTCGTGGGCTCCGTGGAGCGGCGCGTCTACTCGCCCACCCAGGCCGAGGAGGACACGGCCGCCATCGCCCAGGCCTACGTGGACTCGGGCCGCATCAACGCCGTGGTCGTCCCCAGCATCATCCGGCGCGACGACAACCGCGTGGACCTGGTCTTCACGGTGGACGAGGGCGGCACCACGGAGGTCGAGCGCATCGGCTTCGTCGGCAACCGGTCCTTCGGGGAGCGGCGGCTGCGCGGCATACTCGGCACCCGCCAGGCGGGCCTCCTGCGCGCCGTCATCGGCTCGGACACCTTCGTGGCCGAGCGCATCGGCTTCGACCGCCAGGTGCTGACCGACTTCTACCGCTCGCGCGGCTACGCCGACTTCACCATCAACAGCGTGGACGTGAACCTGACGCGCGAGCGCGACGCCTACCTCGTCACCTTCGACGTCACCGAGGGCCAGCGCTTCGACTTCGGGGCCGTCACGGTGACGAGCGAGCTGCCCGAGGCCGACGCCGAGGCCTTCCGCCGCGTGGTGCGCGCGCGCGCGGGCCAGACCTGGAGCCCCGTGGCCATCGAGGGCGACGTGGCGCGCATGGAGGCGCTGGCCACGCGGCTCGGCATCAACTTCCTCCGCGTGGACCCGCGCATCACGCGCGACCCGGCCGGCGGCGTGCTGGACGTGGAGTACGCCCTGGTGCGCGGCGACCGCATCTTCGTCGAGCGCATAGACATCGAGGGCAACGCCACCACGCTCGACCGCGTGATCCGGTCGCAGTTCACCACCGTGGAGGGCGACCCCTTCAACCCCCGCGCCATCCGCGAGAGCGCCGAGAGGATCCGCGCGCTCGGCTACTTCGCCGACGCCCAGGTGGACGCGCGCGAGGGCTCGTCCCCCGACCAGGTGGTCATTGACGTCAACGTCGAGGAGCAACCCACGGGCTCGCTGAGCTTCGGGGCCAACTACTCCTCCGAGAACGGCCCCGGCCTCGTGGCCAGCTTCGCGGAGCGCAACTTCCTGGGCCGGGGGCAGGAGCTGAGCTTCGAGGTCGCGCTGGGGCGCGACAACCGCAACCTGTCGCTCGACTTCGCCGAGCCGCGCTTCCTGGGCCGCGACCTGCGCTTCGGGCTGGAGTTCACCTACCGGACCACCGACAACGCCTCCGCGCTCTACGACACCGAGCGCTTCCGTCTGTCGCCCTCGCTCCAGTTCCCGGTGGGGGAGCGGTCGCGCCTGACCCTGAGCTACGCCGCCGAGTACACGGACATCACGGACGTGTTCGGCTTTCCCTCGGACGCGCCCGAGGCCCGCGCCTCGCTCATCATCTTCGACGAGGCGGCGCAGGGCGGGCTCTGGAGCCAGGCCCTGGGCTACCAGCTCACCTGGGACACGCGGCGCAGCAACATAGACACGCCCACCAACTTCCTGCTGCGGCTGGGCCAGGAGGTGGCCTTCGGCGACCAGCTGTCGCTGCGCTCCACGGCCCTGGCCTCGGCCGAGACGCGCGTCTTGGGCGAGGGCGTGACGCTGCGCGCCACCGTGGAGGGGGGCTACCTCAGCTACTGGGAGGGCGAGAGCCGCGTGACCGACCGCTTCTTCCTGGGCTCGCGCATCATGCGCGGCTTCCAGCGCGGCGGCGTCGGGCCGCGCGACGCGGAGACGGACGACGCGCTGGGCGGCAACGCCTATGCCGTGGCGCGGCTGGAGACCGAGTTCCCCCTGGGGCTGCCGCAGGAGTACGGCATCTCGGGCGGGGCCTTCGTGGACTACGGGTCGGTCTGGGACGTGGGCAAGGACGTGGAGGGCGCCACGATCCTCTACGACGACTTCACGCCGCGCGCCGTGGCGGGCCTGTCGGTGTTCTGGGACACGCCCATCGGACCCCTGCGGTTCAACTTCACGCGGCCCCTTCTCGTGGAGGAGTTCGACCAGCCCGAGAGCTTCGACGTCACCGTCCAGACCCGGTTCTGATGCGCCGGGCGCTGGCGGCGGTGGCGGCGCTGTGGCTCGCGCAGCCGGCCCCCGCCCAGGAGGGCCTGTCCATGGGGCAGGTCCAGAGCCCCATCCTGACCCTCGACGCCGACCGCCTGGTGGCCGAGACGCTCTATGGCCGGAGGCTCGCGGCCGACCTCGCGGCCCGGGCCGAGGCGCTGGCGGCCGAGAACCGGGGCATCGAGGCGGAGCTGACGGCGGAGGTGGAGGATCTGACGGCGCGCCGCCCCACCATGGAGCCCGAGGCCTTCCGCGCCGAGGCCGACGCCTTCGACGCCAAGGTGCAGCGCATCCGCGCCGAGCAGGACGCCAAGGAGAGGGCGCTGCAGGAGGCGGTGGCGGCCAACCGCGAGCGGTTCCTCAACGACGCCACCCCCGTGCTGGCGCGGCTCATGGTCGAGGCCGGGGCGGCCGTGATCCTGGAGCGGCGCGACGTGTTCCTGAGCGCGGGGCTCGTGGACGTGACCGACGAGGCGGTCGCCGCCATTGACGCGGCGCTGGGCGAGGGGCCGCCCGCCGGGGCGCCGGAGGAGGCAGCTCCCGACGAGTCGGCGCCGCAGGCCCCCGAGGCCCCGTGAGGGGCGCGCCCCGGCGCGCTTGCGGGGCCAGCGGGGCCTTGCTAGGGCGGGGCCGGGCCAGGGGGAGGCCCGGGGGGGCCGGCGATGGACGACGCGCGGGGCGGGAGGACGGAGGCCGACATCGGCCTCATCCAGCGCATCCTCCCGCACCGCTACCCCTTCCTGCTCGTGGACCGCGTGACCGGCATCCAGGGCACGTCGCGCGCGCGCGGGCTCAAGAACGTGACCTTCAACGAGCCCCACTTCCAGGGCCACTTCCCGGGCCAGCCCATCATGCCGGGCGTCACCATCGTCGAGGCCATGGGCCAGACGGCCGCCGTGATGATCGGGGTCTCGCTCGACATCCTCGACAACGAGCTCTTGGTCTACTTCATGGGGATCGACGCCTGCCGCTTCCGCCGCAAGGTGGTCCCCGGCGACCAGCTCCTCATGGACATCGAGACCCTGCGCGGCAAGCCCGGGGGGCGCGTGTGGCGCTTCCGGGGCGTGGCGAGCGTGGACGGCGAGGTCGCGGCCGAGGCCGAGTTCATGGCCATGATCGACCACAAGGCGGCATGAGCGTCCATCCCACAGCCATCGTGGAGCCCGGCGCGCGGCTGGGCGAGGGAGTCCGCGTCGGCCCCTTCTGCGTGGTCGGCCCCGAGGTCGTGCTGGAGGACGGCGTGGAGCTGCGCTCGCACGTGGTGGTGGCGGGCGACACGGTGCTGGGGGCGGGCACGGTCGTGTGGCCCTTCGCGGTGCTGGGGGAGGCGCCGCAGGACCTCAAGTTCGCGGGCGAGAGGACGTCGCTGCGCATCGGCCCCCGCAACCGCATCCGCGAGCACGTGACGATGAACGTCGGCACCGCGGGCGGCGGCGGGGTCACGCGGGTGGGCGCGGACGGCCTCTTCATGGCGGGGTCGCACGTGGCCCACGACTGCCGCGTGGGCGACCGCGTGGTGCTCGCCAACTGCGTGGCCCTGGCCGGGCACGTGTCCCTGGGCGACGACGTCGTCGTGGGGGGGCTCTCGGGCATCCACCAGTTCGTGCGCGTGGGCCGCGGCGCCATGATCGGCGGCCTCGCGCGCGTGACCCAGGACGTCATCCCCTACGGGCTGGTCAGCGACGACCGCTCGCCGCTCGTCGGGCTCAACCTCGTGGGGCTCAAGCGCCGGGGCCTGGCGCGCGAGGAGGTCGCGGCGCTGCGCGCGGCCTTCGCCGCCCTGCGCGACGGCGACGGCGCGTTCCAGGAGCGGGCCGCGCGCCTGGCCTCCGCGCCCCACGCGACGGTGCGCGAGATCGCTGCCTTCGTGGCGGGCGCCTCCGGCCGCCAGTTCCTCGTGCCCACGTGATCGCGCTCGTCGGCGCCTTCGACCCGCTCACAGCGCACGTGGCCAACGCGCTGCGCGCCGCGGGCCGCGCGCCGCTCCTGTGCCTGCTCTCCGCGCGCCCCGCGCCCGCCGGCGACCGCGAGGACGTGCTCCGCTTCCGCCCCGAGCACCTGGGCACCCTGCTCCAGCGGCTGCGGGACCGGGGGGTCGAGGAGGTCTGCTTCGTGGGCGCCGTCCAGCGCCCGCGCCTGGACCCCGCCCAGCTCGACGAGGCCACCAAGCCGCTCGTGCCCCTGATCCTGGGGGCGCTCCAGAAGGGCGACGACGGGGCGCTCCGGGTGCTCCTGCGGGTCTTCGAGGAACGCGGCTTCCGCGTCCGCGCCGCGCAGGAGCTGGCCCCGGACCTCCTGCCCCCGCCCGGGCCGCTGTCGGCCGCCCGCCCCAGCCCCCGGCAGGAGGCCGACGCGCGCCGCGCCGAGGAGGTCCACCGCCTGCTCGCCCCCGCCGACATCGGCCAGGGCGTGGTCGTCAAGGACGGCCAGGTGGTGGCCGTGGAGGCCGCGCCGGGGACGGACTTCATGCTGCGCACCGTCCAGGGTCACGCGGACGGCGCGCTCTTCCTCAAGGCGCCCAAGAGGGGCCAGGACCGGCGCGTGGACCTCCCCGTCATCGGCACCCACACGATCGAGGCCGCGCGCGAGGCGCGCCTGGGCGCGGTGGTGGTGGAGGCCGGCGGCGTCATCGTCCTGCGCCGCGAGGCCTGCGCTCAGCTCGCCGACGCGGCCGGGCTCGTCCTTTGGGTGAGAGAGCCCGCGCCTTGAAGGTCGCGCTGATCGCCGGGGAGCCCTCGGGCGACCGGCTGGGCGCGGCCGCCATGGCGGGGCTGCGCGCGCTCCGCCCCGAGGCGTCCTTCGTGGGCATCGGCGGCCCCGCCATGGCGGCGGAGGGGCTGGTCTCCCTCTTCCCCCTGGAGGACCTGAGCGTCATGGGCCTCGCCGAGGTCGTCCCGCGCCTGCCCCTGCTGCTGCGGCGGGGCCGCGAGGCGACGGCCATGGTCCTGCGCGAGTCGCCGGACGTGCTCGTGACGGTGGACGCCCCGGACTTCTCCCTGCGCGTGGCGCGCCGCGCCAAGGCGGCGCGGCCCTCGCTGCCGGTCGTGCACTACGTCGCCCCCTCCGTCTGGGCCTGGCGGCCGGGGCGGGCGCGGCGGCTCAGGGGCGTCGCGGACCTCGTGCTGGCGCTGCTGCCCTTCGAGCCGCCGCTCCTGGAGGCGGCGGGCGTCCCTTGCGTCTTCGTCGGCCACCCCGTGGCGGCCGAGCCCCTGGCCACCGAGGCCGAGGCGGCCGCCTTCCGCGCCTCCCTGGGCGGCGAGGGCCCGGTCGTGCTGGCGCTGCCGGGGTCGCGCCGGGGCGAGGTCGGGCGCCTCGCCGGGCGCTTCGGGGCGGCGCTGGGGATCGTCGCGGCCCGCCACCCGGGCCTGCGCGTCGTCCTGCCCATGGCGGCCCCCGTCGCCGGCATGGTGCGCGAGGCCGTGGCCTCTTGGCCCCTGGCGCCGCGCCTCCTCGACCCGGCCGAGGACCGCGACGGGGCCCTCAAGCGCGCGGCCTTCCGCGCGGCCGACGCGGGGCTCGCGGCCTCGGGCACCGTGTCCCTGGAGCTCGCCGCCTCGGGGACGCCCATGGTCATCGGCTACGACATGAGCCCGCTCACCTGGGCCATCGCCAGGCGCGTCGTCCGGCTCGACACCGTGACGCTCGTGAACCTCGTGAGCGGGACGCGAGCGGTGCCCGAGCTGCTCGGGCCCGCCTGCACGGCGCCCGCGCTGGCCGAGGCGCTCTTGCGGACGCTGGCCGCGCCGGGCGCGCAGCAGGAGGCGATGCGCCTGACCATGGAGAGGCTCGGGCGCGGGGGCGAGCCGCCGGGCCTGCGCGCGGCGCGCGCGATCCTTCAGGCGGCCGAGCGGATCCAGCCGCCGCCCAGGACGCGCGAGCCTTCGGGCGCGTAGAGCGCGCAGGCCTGGCCCCTCGCCACGCCCTCCTCGGGGGCCAGCAGCACGACCTCGGCGCCGTCTGCGGTCCCGCGCAGCAGCGCCGGCACCGGCACCTTGGTCGAGCGGACGCGCGCCAGCACCTCCCGCTCGGCGCCATCGAGCGGGCCGTCGCCCAGCCAGTTGACCTCGCCCAGCCGCACATGGCGGGCGCCCAGCCGGTCGCGCGGGCCGACGACCACCTCGCGGCGGTCCGCGTCGAGCCGCAGCACGTAGAGCGGCTCCCGCAGGCCGCCGAGGTCCAGCCCGCGCCTCTGGCCCACGGTGTAGCGCAGGACGCCCTCGTGGCGGCCCAGCACGGCGCCCGATTCGTCCACGATGTCGCCGGGCTCGGCCGCGCCGGGGCGCAGCCTCTCGATCACCGCGCGGTAGTCGCCGCCCGGCACGAAGCAGATGTCCTGGCTGTCGGGCTTGTCGGCGACGGGCAGGCCGAAGCGGCTGGCCAGCGCGCGCGTCTCGGCCTTGGAGGCGAGGCCGCCCAGGGGGAACCGCAGGAAGGCAAGCTGCTCGGGCGTGGTCGGGAACAGGAAGTAGCTCTGGTCGCGCGCGGGGTCGGCCGCGCGGTGCAGCTCGGGGCCATGGACGCCCGCGAGGCGGCGCACGTAGTGGCCGGTGGCCATGCAGTCGGCGTCCAGGTCGCGCGCGGTGCCCAGGAGGTCGCGGAATTTCACCCTCTCGTTGCAGCGGATGCAGGGGATGGGCGTCGCGCCGGCGAGGTAACTGTCGGCGAACTCGTCCACGACGGCCTCGCGGAAGCGCGATTCGTAGTCGAGCACGTAGTGCGGGAAGCCCATGGCCTCGGCCACTCGGCGGGCATCGTGGATGTCGCGCCCGGCGCAGCAGGCGCCCTTGCGCGCGAGGGCCGCCCCGTGGTCGTAGAGCTGGAGCGTGACGCCCACCACGTCGTAGCCCTCGGCCTTGAGAAGCGCGGCGACCACGGACGAATCCACGCCCCCCGACATGGCGACGACCACGCGGGTGTCGGCCGGCGCCTTGGGCAGCCCCAGCGAATTGAGGTCGGCTCGGCGGTCGAGCGGCATGGGGGGACTCCGGCGGACGGCCGGATATGGGCAAAATCCGGCGGAGTTTCAAGGCGCCGCTTCACCCGGCCTTAAGCGCGCGGGCTCAGCCTCCCGGCCCGGGTGGGACCGGAAAGGAGGGGACCATGTATCTGCGCAAGGTGGAGGGGCCGCGCACCGTCACGCTGCCGGACGGCACCGTCATGTCGCGCGCGGACCTGCCGGCGGCGGACACGCGGCGCTGGGTGGCCTCGCGCAAGGCGGCCGTGGTGCGCGCGGTGGCGGCCGGGCTCATCTCGCGGCGCTCCGCGCTCGAGACCTACGGGCTCAGCGAGGAGGAGTTCGCCGGCTGGGAGCGGGCCGTGGAGACGCACGGGGAGGGCGCGCTGCGCGCCACGTGGCTGCGGCGGTATGGACAACCTCCGGTGGAAATGTAACCACGCCGCCACAGGGGTAACGTGTAGTTAACCATTGTCGCCCTAAGGTGCCTCCTGGGAGATTGGCAGCGGAGTCATCATGCGCGTGCTTCTCGTGGAAGACGATCCGACGACCTCGCGCAGCATCGAGCTGATGCTCACGCACGCGAACCTCAACGTCTACGCGACCGACCTGGGCGAGGAGGGCATAGACCTCGCCAAGCTCTACGACTACGACCTGATCCTGCTCGACATCAACCTGCCCGACATGAACGGGCACGAGGTGCTGCGCCAGCTCAGGATGTCGAAGGTGGACACGCCGATCCTGATCCTGTCGGGGGAGGACGGCACCGAATCCAAGCTCAAGGGCTTCGGCTTCGGCGCCGACGACTACATGGTCAAGCCCTTCCACCGCGAGGAGCTGGTGGCGCGCATCCACGCCATCATCCGCCGCAGCAAGGGGCATTCGCAGTCGGTGATCCGCACGGGCCGCATCAGCGTCAACCTCGACGCCAAGACGGTGGAGGCGGGGGGCCTGCCCGTCCACCTGACGGGCAAGGAGTACCAGATGCTGGAGCTCCTGTCGCTGAGGAAGGGCACGACGCTGACCAAGGAGATGTTCCTCAACCACCTCTACGGCGGCATGGACGAGCCCGAGCTCAAGATCATCGACGTGTTCATCTGCAAGCTCCGCAAGAAGCTCGCGGTCGCCACGGGGGGGGAGAGCTACATCGAGACGGTATGGGGCCGGGGCTACGTCCTGCGCGACCCCGAGCGGGAGGGCAGGGACCAGGAGAGGCTGGCGATCGGCGCCTGACGGGGCTCCCGGACGGTCGGGCCGTCAGGGCCGCAGCCGCTCGGGCGTGAGGGCATCGGGCCAGCCGACCAAGGCCTCCACGCCCGCGACGAGCGCCACGGCCGCGAGGGCGGCGAGGACGGCCCAGGCGGCACGGCCCCGGGGCGGGCGACGCGCGAGCTGGGCGAGGCGCATGAGCAGGCGGGGGTCCATGGGGCGGGCCTCGGGCGTGAAGCCGGTCAGGAGGCGGTGAAGCGCACCGTGCCGATGTAGGGCAGGTTGCGGTTCCTCTGGGCGAAGTCGATGCCGTAGCCCACGACGAACTCGTCGGGGATCGAGAAGCCGATGAGGTCGGCCTTGAAGTCCACCTCGCGCCGCGACGGCTTGTCGAGCAGCGCGATGGTCCGCAGGCGCGCGGGGTTCTTGCCCAGGAGGAAGCGCGTGACGTGGGCCAGGGTGTGGCCTGTGTCCACGATGTCCTCGACCACGAGCACGTCGCGCCCCTCGATGGCGGCCCGCAGGTCCTTGAGGATGCGCACCTCGCGCGAGGACTCGGTGGCGTCGCCGTAGGAGGAGGCCTCCAGGAAGTCCACCTCGACCGGCAGGTCGAGCTCGCGCACGAGGTCGGCGATGAACACGAAGGAGCCCCGCAGGAGGCCCACCACGATGAGCTTGTCGGTGCCCCGGAACTCGGCCGCGATCTCGCGCGCGAGCGACTCCACGCGCGCGGCGATGGCCTTGGCGCTGATGATCTGGTCTATGGCGTAGGGGCGGTCGGGCATGGGACGCTCCTGATCCGCGCCCTTGTCGTAGAGCAGGGCCGCGCTGGCAAGGGTGGCCGCCGCCCGGCCCCTTGATTCCCGTGGCCCGCCGGACCACACCGCCCGCCAGCCGAGGGAGCCCGATGACCACCCACAGCGAGACGCGCGTGCTGCCCTACTCGGCCGCGCAGATGTATGACCTGGTGGCCGACGTGGCGCGCTACCCCGAGTTCCTGCCCTGGACGGCCGCCGCGCGCATCCGGTCGGTCGAGGACAGGGGCGAGCACCGCGAGATGCTCGCCGACCTCGTCGTGTCGTTCCGCGTGTTCCGCGAGAGCTTCCTGAGCCGCGTGAGGCTCTTCGACGCCGACCGGCGCATCGAGACCAGCTACCTCGACGGCCCCTTCAAGCGCATGGAAAGCGTGTGGCGCTTCCGCGACCTGCCCGGGGGCTGCGAGGTCTCGTTCTGGGTGGACTTCGAGTTCCGCAACCGTCTCCTCCAAGGGGCGGCGGGGATCTTCTTCCACCAGGCGCTCCAGCAGGTCGTGCGGGCCTTCGAGAGGCGCGCGGGGGCGCTCTACGGCAGGCCCTGAAGGCCCTGCAGAAGCAGGGCGAGCCCGTGGCGGACCGCCGCGCGGCGCACCCGCCCGCGCCCCGGAGCGCCGAACTCGACCGTCTCGGCGACCGTGCCGGCAGGCCCGGCGAGGCCGAAGCACACGCGCCCCTCGGGCCTGCATTCCGAGCCTCCGGGGCCGGCGATCCCCGTGACGCTGATGGCCAGGGTGGCGCCGGACCGCAGGCGCGCGCCATGGGCCATCTCGCGCGCGACCTCCTCGGAGACGGCGCCGTGGGCCAGCAGGGCCGCCTCGCGCACGCCCAGGAGCGCGACCTTGGCGGCGTCGGAGTAGGTGACGACGCCCCAGCCGAAGGCGTGGGAGGCACCGGCGGGCGTGGTGAGCGCGCCAGCGAGGAGGCCGCCCGTGCAGCTCTCGGCGGTGGCGAGCGTGGCGCCCCTGGCGCGGGCGGTGCTCAGGACGGCGCGGGCGGTCACCGCAGGATGACGATGTGAAACAGCGCGGCAAGCGCCACCACGCCTAGGGCGGCGCCGGCCCCCGCCAGCACGTCGTCGAGCAGGAGGCCCAAGACGTCGCCCCGGCCGTCGGCGCGGCCGATGGGGCCGGGCTTCCAGACGTCGAGGAGGCGGAAGAGCGCGAAGGCCGCGAGCCAGCCCGGCCAGAGCGCCGTGGCGGGAACGCCGTTGGCGGCCGCACCGAAGGCGACGGGGAGGAGGGCGATCCATTGGCCGGCCACCTCGTCAATGACCACGTGGGAGGGGTCCCGGTCGCCGCTCGCCGCCATCTCGCGCCCCGCCGCCCAGGCGCCGCCCAGGAGCGCCGCCCCGATCAGCGCCGCGAGCAGCCACGGCCCGCCTAGGGCCAGGGCCGGCACGGCCAGGAGCAGCGCGAGGAGCGACCCCCAAGTCCCTGGCGCCGGCCGCAGGTCGCCCACGTAGAGCGCCGTGGCCAGGAGCCGGCTCATCCCCGCACCAGGGTGGCCGTGGCGAGGGCGGCGATGCCCTCTCCGCGTCCGGTGAAGCCCAGGCCTTCGGATGTGGTGGCCTTGACGCTGACGCGGGCGACGTCGAGGCTCAGGGTCTCGGCGATGGCGGCCCGCATGGCCGCGGCATGGGGGCCGACCTTGGGCGCCTCGCACACGAGCGTCACGTCGCAGTGGTTGACCCTGAAGCCCGCCTCGGCCGCCAGGGACCCGGCGCGGCGCAGGAAGAGGCGGCTGTTCGCGCCGCGCCACTGGGGGTCCGAGGGCGGGAAATGGGTGCCGATGTCGCCCAGGGCCAGCGCGCCGAGCACGGCGTCGGTCAAGGCGTGCAGGCCCGCGTCGGCGTCCGAGTGGCCGACGAGGCCGCGGTCGAAGGGGATGCGGACGCCGCACAGCGTCACGTGGTCGCCCGGCCCGAAGGCGTGGACGTCGAAGCCTTGGCCGGTGCGGACGTCCATGCGCCCCTCCAGGATGCGGGCGGCGCGCGCGAGGTCGCCGGGATGGGTGACCTTGAGGTTGTCTTCCTCGCCCGGGACGATGGCGACGACGACGTTGACCGCGCGCGCCACCTCCACGTCGTCGGCAGGATCGCCCCAGAACTCCCTGTGGGCCTTGAGGATCGTGTCGAAACGGAAGCCCTGGGGAGTCTGCGCGCGCCAAAGGCCCGCGCGAGGCTCGGCGGCGACCACCGTGTCGTGCCCGCGCCACAGCGCGTCCGTGACGGGCAGCGCGGGCGCGGCGGCCTCGTGGTCCTCCAGCGCGGCCACCACGCGGCCGATCAGGGCGGCCGACACGCAGGGCCGCGCGGCGTCGTGGATGAGCACGGCCTCGGGCGGATCGGCCGCGAGCGCCTCCAGCCCCGCCCTGACGCTGTCGCCCCGCGTGACCCCGCCGGCGATCAGCTCCACCCCAGGGCGGCGCAGGAGCTCGGCCTCGGCTGCGTCGTCGGGGTGATGCACGACGATCGTGCTCTCCAGCCCCGGGGTGCCGCGCAGGGCGGCGAGCGCGTGGCCCACGAGGCTGTTCCCGGCGAGGCGCCGCCACTGCTTGGGCAGGTCGCCGCCAAAGCGCGTCCCGCGCCCGCTCGCCACGACAACGGCCCCGAGTCTCATGCGATCTCCCCCGCCCTCGGGCGGGTCTATCGGTCAGGCGGTCGCGGCGCAAACCCTGGGCCGACGTTGATCGCGAGTGCCCAAGAAATACGCACTTGATGAACCGACAGGCGGCGGCGGCGCTGGGGCGCATTGCGCCTAGCCGGCGGACTGCCTAGGACGAGGGGCGACCGGGAGGACGGACGGCGGGGAGGTGCGCGTGGCGGCGTTGGACCTGGGGGGAGTGCGGCTGGACCCGCCCGTGGCGCTCGCGCCCATGGCCGGCATCACCGATCGCCCCTTCCGTGACCTGGCGCTCTCGCTCGGCGCGGGCTGGGTGGTCTCCGAGATGGTCGCCAGCCAGGAGATGGTGCAGCGCAAGCCCGGCGTGCGCGAGAAGGCGGCTCTGGGGCTCGGGGGCGCGCGGACGGCGGTGCAGATCGCCGGGCGCGAGGCGCGCTGGATGGCCGAGGCCGCGCGGATCGTCGAGGCCGAGGGCGCAGCCCTCATCGACATCAACATGGGCTGCCCGGCCAAGAAGGTGACGACCGGTTGGAGCGGGGCGGCGCTGATGCGCGAGCCCGACCACGCGCTCCGGCTGATCGAGGCGGTGGTGGGCGCGGTCCGCGTGCCCGTCACGCTCAAGATGCGCCTGGGCTGGGACGAGGGCTGCCTCAACGCGCCCGACCTGGCGCGCCGGGCCGAGGGCGCGGGCGTGCGCATGGTGACGATCCACGGCCGCACGCGGGCTCAGTTCTACAAGGGCCGCGCCGACTGGTCAGCCATCCGCCGGGTGCGCGAGGCCGTCTCCGTCCCGGTCGTCGCCAACGGGGACATCATGGACGAGGCGTCGGCGCGGGAGGCGTTGCGCCTGTCGGGGGCCGATGGGGTGATGATGGGGCGGGGCGCCCAGGGCCGCCCTTGGGTCGTGGGGCAGGTCGCGGCCGCGCTGGCGGGCCGCGCCGTGCCGAGGGCCCCGGAGGGTGCCGCGCTTTTCATCTTGGCGTCGGGACATTACGAGGCGATGCTCGGATTCTATGGGACGGAGCTGGGCCTGCGCGTCGCGCGCAAGCACCTGGGCTGGTGGATGGATGGCGCGGCCACGCCGCCCGGCCTGCGCGCTCGGGTGCTGACCGCGCCCGACGCAGCGACGGTCCTGCGCCTCCTGCCCGACGCGTTGGCCGGCCCGCTCGCGGCGGCCGCATGACAGGCGACCTCTGGGCCTCGCTGCCGGTCCCCGCGCTCGTCTTGGCGCCCGACGACACCATCCGCGAGGCCAACCCAGCGGCCGAGCTGTTCCTGAACCTCTCGGCCAGGGCGCTGGCGGGCGTGCCGGTCTGGGATCGCGTGGCGGTGGACGCGCCGCTCGAAGAGGCGTTCCGGCGGGCGCGGGCGCAAGGGTCGAGCCTCGCCGTCAACGACGTGGACGTGGGCGGCGGCGACCGGCCGCCGGTGGTCTGCTCGCTGCACGTGGCCCCGCTCCAGGGCGCGCCGGGCCACATGCTGGTCCTGATGGCCCCCCGCGAGATGGCCTCGCGCATGCGCGAGAACCAGGCGACGGCCAAGGTGGCCCGCAGCGCCATCGGCATGGCCGAGATGCTCGCCCACGAGATCAAGAACCCTTTGGCGGGCATCACGGGCGCCGCGCAGCTGCTGGGCGCCGGGCTCCGGGGCGACGACCGGGAGCTGACCGACCTCATCGTGGAGGAGGGGCGCCGCATCGTGGCGCTTCTCGACCAGGTGGAGCAGTTCGGCCACGTGCGCCCGCCCCAGGCCCGGGCCGTCAACATCCACGACGTGCTCGACCGCGCGCGCCGCTCGGCCGGGCTGGGCTTCGGGGCGCACATGACGTTCGTGGAGGACTACGACCCGTCCCTGCCTCTGGCTTGGGCCGACGCCGACCAGCTGCTCCAGGTCTTCCTGAACCTCCTGCGCAACGCCTGCGAGGCCGGGGCGGCGGGCGGGACCATCCGGCTGCGCACCTTCTACGAGCCCTCGCTGCGCCTGCGCCGGGGCGACGGCACCGCGGCGCGCCTGCCGCTCCAGGTGGAGATCATGGACGACGGGCCGGGCCTGCCGCCCGCCATCGCCGCCGACGTCTTCGAGCCCTTCGTGTCGGGCCGCGAGAACGGCACGGGCCTGGGTCTGGCGCTGGTCGCCAGGCTCATCGGCGACAACGGCGGCTGGATCTCGGTGGACAGCGTGCCGGGCCGGACGGTGTTCCGCGCCTCCCTGCCGCTGGCCGCCAGGGACGCCGCGCAACCGTCTGACGAGGTGGGCTGATGGACGGGACCGTCCTGGTCGCAGACGACGACCGCACGATCCGCACGGTGCTGACCCAGGCGCTCACGCGGGCGGGCTGCAAGGTGCATGCGACCTCGTCGCTCTTGACCCTCCTGCGCTGGGTCGAGGAGGGCAAGGGCGACCTGGTGGTCACGGACGTGGTCATGCCGGACGGCAACGGCATCGAGGCCATCCCGCGCATCGCGGCCGCACGCCCGGGGCTGCCGGTGATCGTGATCTCCGCGCAGAACACCATCGTGACCGCCATCCGCGCGGCCGAGGCCGAGGCCTACGACTACCTGCCCAAGCCCTTCGACCTGCCTGACCTCATGAAGCGGGCCGCGCGCGCTCTTGACCGCCGCCGCAGGCCCGCCCCGAGCGCGCGGCCCGAGCCCGAGGCCGCCGCCCCCGACCTGCCCCTCGTGGGGCGAACGGCGGCCATGCAGGCGCTCTACCGGCTGCTCGCGCGTGTCATCAACGCCCCTCTCCCGATCCTCGTGACGGGCGAGTCCGGGACCGGCAAGTCGCTGGTGGCGCGAGCCATCCACGACCTCTCGGACCGCCGGGGGCTGCCCTTCGCCACGGCCTCGGCGGCGGACTTGGCCGGGCTTGACGGCGCGGGAGCGGCGCTCGCTCGGGCCAAGGGGGGCACGCTGCTCCTCGACGAGGTGAGCGACCTGCCCGAGGACGCGCAGGGACGGCTCGCCCGGCTCCTGGACGCGCCCGGGCCGCATCCGCCGCGCGTCCTGGCCACCTCGCGCGCCGACCTCTCCGCGCGCATCGAGGCGGGGCGGTTCCGCGAGGACCTGTTCTACCGGCTCGCGGGCGTCGTGGTGGCGCTGCCGCCCTTGCGCGAGCGCGTGGAGGATGTCCCGCTCCTCGTGGAGCACGTCCTGCGCCGGGCCGAGCGGGAGGGCGCGACCCCCCGCCGGATGTCCCAGGGGGCGCTCGACCTGTTGCGGGCCTACACATGGCCCGGGAACGTCCGCCAGCTCGAGAACACGGTGCGCCGCCTCGTCGCCACGGCGGCCGGCGACGAGGTCTCGCGCGCGGAGGTCGAGCAGGCCCTGGGCCAGCAGCCCGCCTTGGAGGCCCGCGCCGCGCCCGAGGGCGAGCGGCTCTCGGCCAGCATCATCCGGCACTTGCGGCGCTACTTCGATCTGCACGGGGCGGCCTTGCCGCCGCCCGGGCTCTACGACCGGATGCTGCGCGAGCTGGAGGCGCCGCTCATCGAGGTGGCCCTGGACGCGACGGGCGGCAACCAGGCGCGCTGCGCGGACCTCCTGGGCATCAACCGGAACACGCTGCGCAAGAAGATCACGGACCTCGATATTCGCGTGACACGCCGGCGCAAGCTGATGTAGGCTTGCCACAGAACCGTGGCCCCGCCGAACCTGGGGACCATGGCGGGGCGGTCGGGGCCGTGAGGCCCCCGAGTGAGGCGAGACAGGCGTGCAGCGGGTGCTGGCAGGCAGGGGGTTGACGCGGCTCGGCCGTCTGACGCGCATGCGCCGGCTGCGGAGCGCGGCGACGCTCGGGCTCGTGCTCCTCGGTCCCGCGCTGGCGGCGCTCACCTACGTCGTGCTTGGCCCCTTCGACCAGGGCGCGGCCTCCGCCCCCCTCCGGCTCGTGCTGCTCGCGGACCTCGTCTACGTGCTCGCCGTGGCCGCGCTGGTGTTCCGGGCGGTCGCCCGCATGGTCGCGGCGCGGCGGGCGAAGTCGGCGGGCTCGCGGCTGCACCTTCGGCTGGTGGGCACCTTCGCGCTCCTGGCGCTCCTGCCCACCGTCACCGTGGCCGTCTTCTCGGTCCTGACGATCAACGTGGGGCTCGAAGGCTGGTTCTCGGACCGCGTGAGGAACACGCTGGCCTCCTCGCTCGCGGCCGCACAGGCCTACGAGCAGGAGCACCGGGAGGATCTCGCGCGCGATGGGCAGGCGCTCGCGGCCTACCTCCGCGCCGAGAAGGCCGCCAACTTCGCGCTCTCGGACGGGGACGTCCGCCAAGCCCTTGGCCGCGTTCAGGGACAGATCGAGCGGGGCCTCACGGAGGCCTTCGTCATCGATGGGGGCGGCGTGATCCGGGCGCGCGGCGCGCGCTCCTACGAGTTCGGCTACGAGAGGCCCGACGAGGCCGCCTTCGAGGAGGCCGACCGCGCCGGCATCGCCATCATCGAGGACTGGGGCAACGACGAGTTCCGCGCGCTCCTGCCGCTCGACGGCTTCCTCAACCGCTACCTCTTCGTCACGCGCGCCGTGGACGGCAAGATCCTGTCGCTGCTCGATGAGACCCAGGCGACGGGCGAGCTCTACCGGCAGCTGGAAGCGGACCGGGGGCGCCTCCTCTTCGAGTTCGGCCTCCTCTACCTGGGCTTCGCCGTCATCCTGATCCTCGCCGCCGTGTGGCTCGGCCTGTGGTTCGCGGAGGGCCTCTCGAAGCCCGTGGGGCGGCTCCTCGTCGCATCCGAGCGCGTGGGCCGGGGCGACCTGGACGTGCGCGTCATCGAGGAAGAGGGCGACGACGAGATCGCCGCCTTGGGCCGCCACTTCAACGAGATGACCACCCGCCTCAAGGCCCAGCGCGAGAGGCTTCTGGAGAGCAACGAGCAGGTGGAGCGGCGCCGGCGGCTCTTCGACTCCGTGCTGTCCTCCGTGACCTCGGGCGTCGTGGGGCTCGACGCCGATGGGCGCATCGCCTTCGCCAACCCGTCCGCCATGCGGCTCCTGGGCGTGGGGGAGGCGCAAGCCGACCGGCCCCTCGCGGTGGCCGTCCCCGAGTTCGCGTCCCTCTTCGAGGCCTTGCGCGCCGAGAACCAGGAGGTGGCGCAGGAGCAGGTCGCGGTGGTGCGGGGCGGGGCGCAGGAGCAACTCCTCGTGCGCATGGCCCCGCGCCGCTCCGGCGACGGCTCGCCCGAGGGCTACGTAGTGGCCTTCGAGGACGTGACCGACCTCGTCAGCGCCCAGCGCATGGCCGCCTGGGGCGACGTGGCCCGCCGCATCGCCCACGAGATCAAGAACCCGCTCACGCCCATCCGCCTGTCGGCCGAGCGCATCAAGCGCAAGTTCGGCCGCAACCTGGAGGAGGCGGCCGCCCGCGACCTGGAGCAGATGACGGACGTCATCGTCCGCCAGACCGAGGACCTGCGGCGCATCGTGGACGAGTTCTCCCGCTTCGCCCGCATGCCCGAGCCCGAGCGGCGCGACGTGGACCTCGGCACGCTCGTGCGCGACGCGGTGACACTCCAGGAGGCGGGCCAGCCCGGCGTGCGCTTCCTGTCCGTGCTGCCCGCGCTGCCGGTGCCCGCCGACCTCGACCCCGGGATGATCTCGCAGGCGCTCACGAACCTCATCAAGAACGCCGGCGAGGCCATCGAGAGCCGGCAGGAGGAGAGGGGCGAGCCCTTCGAGCCCACGATCCAGGTGCGCCTGGAGGTCGCGGGGGCCGAGGCGCGGGTCGTGGTGGAGGACAACGGCGTGGGGCTGCCCGAGGACCGCGCGCGGCTCTTCGAGCCCTACGTCACCACGCGGGCGAAGGGGACGGGCCTGGGCCTGCCCATCGTCAAGAAGATCATCGAGGAGCACGGCGGCACGCTCGTGCTCGAGGACGCCGAGACACGGGGGGCGAGGGCCGTCGCGCGCCTCCCGATCAAGACCAACGCGACGATCGAAGCAGAACCAAAACAGGCCAAGAAAAGGGCGGTATAATGGGCGACATCCTCATCACCGACGACGAGCGCGACATCCGCGAGCTCATCTCGGACATCCTCAAGGACGAAGGCTACACGACGCGCCTCGCGGGCACCTCCGACCAGTGCATGGCCGAGATCGGCCGCGAGGTGCCCTCGCTGATGATCCTCGACATCTGGCTCAAGGACAGCCGGATGGACGGCATCGACATCCTCAAGCAGGTCAAGCGCGAGCACCCGGAGGTGCCCATCGTCATCATCTCCGGCCACGGCAACATCGAGATCGCGGTGGCCGCCATCAAGCAGGGCGCCTACGACTTCATCGAGAAGCCCTTCAACATCGAGCAGCTCCTGGTGGTCATCCGCCGCGCCATGGAGGCCTCGCGGCTGCGCCGCGAGAACGTCCAGCTCAAGCGCGGCGACGCCACCCGCGCCGAGATGCTCGGCGAGTCGGCGGCCTTCAAGGGGTTGCGGAGCCAGCTCGACAAGGTGACCAAGTCGAACGGGCGCGTCATGCTGACCGGCGAGCCCGGGTCCGGCAAGGAAACGGCGGCGCGCTACATCCACGCCAACTCCAACCGCGCCAACGGCCCCTTCGTGGTGGTGTCCTCGGCCAGCATCGCGCCCGAGCGCTTCGAGGAGGTGCTGTTCGGCCGCGAATCGGCCGGCAAGGGCGTCGAGAAGGGCCTGCTGGAGCAGGCGCACGGCGGCATCATCTACTTCGACGAGGTGGCCGACATGCCCCTCGGCACCCAGTCCAAGATCCTGCGCGTGCTGGTGGACCAGCAGTTCGCGCGCGTGGGCGGCGCCGAGAAGGTGCAGGTGGACCTGCGCGTCATCTCCTCGACCAACCGCGACCTGAAGACCGCCATCGCCGCCGGCGCCTTCCGGCAGGAGCTGTTCCACCGCCTCAACGTGGTGCCCATCGCCGTGCCCTCGCTCGCCGAGCGGCGCGAGGACATCGGCCTCCTGGCCGAGCACTTCATCGGCGTCCTCAATCGCGGCCAGGGCCTGCCGCTCCGCCGGCTCAGCGACGACGCCCGCGCGCTGCTTCCCACGATGCAGTGGCCGGGCAACGTGCGGCAGCTCAGGAACGTCATCGAGCGCGTCCTCATCCTCGGCGAGGGCGCCGGCGACATCACCGCCAAGGAGCTGCCGAGCCTGGAGGAGGGCCCGGCCGAGGAGGGGCGCGTGGTGCTCTCGGGCGGGCTCGCCACCCTCCCGTTGCGCGAGGCGAGGGAGCTCTTCGAGAAGGAGTACCTGCTCACGCAGATCAACCGCTTCGGGGGCAACATCTCGCGCACGGCCGCGTTCGTCGGCATGGAGAGGTCGGCGCTGCATCGCAAGCTCAAGTCGCTGGGCGTGGTGTCGGGGCTCAAGGCCACGCCGAGGCTCGTCTACGCGGAGGAGGGCTGATGGCCGAGGAGAGCAAGGGGGCGCGCCCGCGCCTGGGGCTGGCCGGCCGGCAAGCCCCCAAGCCCGAAGTCCCAGCCGCGCCCGCGGGGGCGCCCGCAGTAGGTGCCGCGCCGCAGATGCGCGAATCTCCGCTGGAATCTCCAGCCCCCCCGCGTCATGGTGACGAGGGCGACCCGGTCCGCGAGGGCCGCAAGAACAAGACCGGAGACCGCATGGCCGACAGCCGGCAGAGCCTTCAGGACGCCTTCCTGAACCACGTCCGCAAGACCAAGGTGGCCGTGACCATCTTCCTCATCAACGGCGTCAAGCTGCAGGGCGTCATCACGTGGTTCGACTCGTTCTGCGTGCTCCTGCGCCGCGACGGGCAGAGCCAGCTCGTCTACAAGAGCGCCATCTCGACCATCATGCCGGCGCAGCCGATCAACCTCTACGACGGGGACGAGTAGGGCGTGCGGGAGACCGCCAAGGAGGCCACCCGCGCCTGGGTGCTGCACCCCGACCTGAAGTCCGACCGCGACCGCCGCGACGCCGAGCCCGCGCTGGCCGAAGCCGTGGCGCTGGCTGCGGCGCTGCCCGACCTCGACGTGCGGGGGGCCGAGGTCGTGCCCCTGCCCAAGGTCCATGCCGGGACGCTGTTCGGATCGGGAAAGATCGCCGACCTCAAGGCGCGCTTCCAAGCGGAGGAGGTGGGGCTCGTGCTCGTGGACGGCCCCGTGAGCCCGGTCCAGCAGCGCAACCTGGAGAAGGAGTGGGGCGTCAAGCTCCTCGACCGCACGGGCCTCATCCTCGAGATCTTCGGCGACCGAGCGAGGACGCGCGAGGGCGTGCTCCAGGTCGAGATCGCGGCGCTGAGCTACCAGAGGACGCGGCTGGTGCGCTCCTGGACCCACCTGGAGCGCCAGAGGGGGGGCGGGCGCACCGTGGGCGGCCCCGGCGAGACCCAGGCCGAGGCCGACCGCCGCGCCATTGACGAGCAGCTCCTCAAGCTCAAGAAGCAGGTGGACGACGTGGCGCGCACGCGCACGCTCCATCGCGCCGCCCGCGCCAAGGTGCCGTTCCCGGTCGTGGCGCTGGTGGGCTACACCAACGCCGGCAAGAGCACGCTCTTCAACCGCCTGACGGGGGCGGAGGTGCTGGCCAAGGACATGCTCTTCGCGACTCTGGACCCCACCATGCGGCGCCTGCGGCTTCCCGAGGGGCCGGAGGTGATCCTGTCGGACACGGTGGGCTTCATTAGCGAACTGCCCACCGAGCTGGTCGCGGCCTTCCGCGCCACCTTGGAGGAGGTGCTCGACGCCGACCTCGTGCTGCACGTGCGCGACGTGAGCCACCCCGAGGCGGCGCTCCAGGCCCGCGCCGTCGAGGAGACCCTGCGCGCGATCGGCATGCCGGAGGCCACGCCGCTCATCGAGCTGTGGAACAAGATAGACCTTCTGTCGGAGGACGATCGCGCCGCCGCCCTGGTGCAAGGGGACCGCGTGCCCCAGGTCTTCGCGGTGTCGGCCCTGACCGGTCAGGGGCTCGACGCGCTGCTCGGCGCCATCGCCCGGCAGGTCGGCGAGGAGACCGTCGAGGAGGACGTGGTGGTGCCCCACGTGGCGGGCCGCCAGCGCGCCTGGCTCCACGAGCACCGCCTGGTGCTGGGGGAGACGGAAGGGGAGCGGGGGACCACCGTGCGGGTGCGCTGGACGCCCCGCCAGCGGGACCGCTACCAGACCCTCTAGCCGCCCGGCGCAGGCAGAAGGCGCGTGATGCCCACCGACGCGGCGCGCGCCAGCGCCGGGTCGAGCGACATGGGGATGTACTCGCCCCGCCGCCACAGCTCGCCCTGGTCGTCGTAGTAGGGCGACAGCGGGTGACCGGACTGGCCGGTGGAGATGATGAACACGGAGGAGTCGGGGTCGGCGAGGTCGTAGACGCCTCGGTAGGCGGCGGCGTGGACGTTGAGGAACGGGTCCGGCCCGGTCCCGATGGTCCGGCCCCGCATCAGGGTGTCGCCGTCGCCCGAGGTGCTCTGGCGGATGTTGACCAGCGCCGACAGGATGGGCACGTCGCCCAGGACGGGATGCTTGTGCACCGCCTCGTGCGCGTCGCCCCAGCGCAGCGATTCGAGCTGGGTGCCGTAGCGCTCTGCGATCCAGACCAGCGCGTCGTCGAGCGCCGCGCGCGCCATGTCGGTGCAGGTCTCCACGGGCGCCGACTGGCGCACGTCGCACCACGCGGCGGCGCCGCCCTGGTCGCGGAAGGCGCGCTCGATCAGCAGCGGCTCGACCTGGGTGAAGTTGTCCGCGAAGGGGCCGAGCTCGTCGCGGATCAGCCGATCCTGGAGCGCGCGCATCCAGGCCGCGTAGATGAGCGGCTCGGGCAGGTGCTCGCTCATGTCGCCGTTCCATTCGGCCAGCAGGGCCAGGGCGCGCTGCCGCTGTCTCTCGGGCGTGCCCTCCGGGGCGGCCTGGCCGGTGAACCACAGATCGGCGCCGACCAGCGGCAGGAGCGTGCGGGCGGCCTGGCTCACGGTGTCGAGCTGCGCCTCCACGAAGCTCTCGCGCGTGTGGATCTCACGCCCCTGCATGAGGAAGGCCCAGCGGCTCACCCGCTGGCTGTCGCCCCAGGTGAAGGACAGATTGTTCGGGAAGGGGCCGGCTGGCAGGCGGTTGTTGGTGTTGCCGACGATGCCGCCGGCCGGCTCCTCCCACACCGGGTTGGCCGAGGCCGGCTGCATGCCGCTCCAGCGGTTCTCGGGCCGGTAGCCGAAGGTAGGCAGGCGGCCCTGGCTCTGGTGGGCGGGGTCGCGGTTGGGGATGGCGCCCAGCAGGGTCATGGCGATGCGGTTGCGGTCGGCCACCACGAGGTTCTGCGAGGGCGCCACGAAGAGCGGCGCGGCCTCCAGCGCGTCCTCCACGTCGCGCGCGCGCATCAGCCGCAGGCCGGCCGAAAAGGTCGTGTCGGCGTCCGAGAGGGCGGTCCAGGACACCGACATGACGTGGCCGGGCGGCCGGATCGTGCCCAGGTCGAAGTCGTCGGGGCCGAGAACCGGCCCGTTGGCCGTCCACTGCAAGCGCACGGTGACGGGCTCGCGCCCGGCGACCTCGATGATGGAGTCCCGGGTCTCGAAGGGCGCCCAGCCCTCGGGGGTCCGGTACTGGCCCGCGTCCTCGGGGTTGACCTCCTCCACGTAGACGTCGGTGTCGTCGAGGTAGCTCGACGCGATGCCCCAGCCGAGGTCGGCCGAGCGGCCCGAGAGCACCAGGGGCAGGCCCGGGATGGTGGCGCCGATGACGCCGCCCGAGGACAGCTCCAGCCGCGCGAGGTAGAACATGGAGGGGGCGGTGAGGGGCAGGTGCGGATCGTTGGCGAGCAGGGTGGACCCCGTGGCCGAGCGGCTGACGCCCGCCGCCCAGACGTTGGAGGCCCCCGCGAAGGCCCCGCCCCTGACGGGGTCCAGGGGGTCGCGCGGCGCCGGCCCGGCGTAATCCACCCCCATGGGGCCGACCAGCGCGGCGTAGCGCGGCAGCTCCGCGAGGCCCGGCCCGGGCGCCTCGGGCAGCAGGTCGTCCGCGCGCCCCTCCGGCAGCCCGGCCTCGGCCAGCACCAGCGAGAGGCGCGCGCGCGTCACCTCGGCCTCCAGGTGGACGTTGAGCTGCAGCGCCATGAGCTTGAGGATGGCGAGCGAGTCAGCCGGCTGCCAGGGCGCGACCGCCTGGGGAAAGATCCACATCTCCGGGGCGCCGCGCCCCCTGGCGCCGGCGTTGACCTCGGCGAGCCAGGCGTTGACCCCGGCCGCGTAGGCCTCGAGGGCGACCCGCGCGTCCGCGTCCTGGCTCGCGACCGACCTGGTGGCCAGGCCGTAGAGGTCGAGCCGGCGCATGAGCGTGTCAATGGCCAGCGTGCGCTCCCCGAAGATCTCCGACAGGCGCCCCTGGGCGGTCCGGCGCAGCATGACCATCTGCCAGAGTCGGTCCTGCGCGGTCGCGTAGCCCAGGCCGAAGAAGACGTCCGCGTCCGAGGCGCCGAAGACGTGCGGGACGTCGGCGTTGTCGCGCACGATCTCCACCGGCGAGGCGATCCCCGCGACCTCCGTGGTCGCGTCGTAGTCGGGAAGGGACCGCGAGGCGAACCACCAGGCGAGGAGGAGGGCACCGACCGCCAGGGCCAGGACACCGACCGTAAGGCGGAACAGCCAGCGGAAGAGGGTGGCCACGGTCGCTCCCTGGTGTCGCCTCGCGTTGACGGCCGCGCGGCGGCGGCCCATCGTCTAGGCGGCTTCGGGGCGGGGGACAAGATCGTGGCGAAGGTGGCCTTCCTGGGGCTCGGCGTGATGGGCGGTCCGATGGCGGGGCACCTCGCGGCCGCCGGCCACGCGGTGACCGTCTACAACCGGACGGCCGCCAAGGCGGGGTCATGGGCCGCGCGCCACGGCGGGGCCACCGCGCCCACCGCGCGCGAGGCGGCGCTAGGGGCCTCGGCCGTCCTGGCCTGCGTGGGCGACGACGACGACCTGCGAGGCGTCTGCCTCGGCGTCGACGGCGCCTTCGCGGGGATGGACCCCGGCGCGCTGTTCGTGGACCACACCACCGTCAGCGCCCGCGTCACGCGCGAGCTGGCCGAGGAGGCCGCCGCGCGCGGGCTCGGCTACGTGGACGCCCCCGTCTCGGGCGGCCAACGGGGCGCGGAGACCGGGCAGCTCTCCATCATGTGCGGGGGCGCGCCCGAGGACTACGCGCGCGCCGAGCCGGTGCTCGCCGCCTATGCCAAGGTCTGCCGCCGCCTGGGCGAGGTGGGCGCGGGCCAGCTCGCCAAGATGGCCAACCAGATCGCCATCGCGGGGCTCGTGCAGGCCCTGTCGGAGGCCCTGGCCTTCGCCGAGCGCGCCGGGCTCGACGGGCGGGCTCTCGTCGAGGTCATCGGCCAGGGCGCCGCCGGCTCCTGGCAGATGGCCAACCGCCACGCGACCATGCTCGACGGCCACTTCGATCACGGCTTCGCCGTGGACTGGATGCGCAAGGACCTCCGCATCTGCCTGGAGGAGGGCCGCAGCCTGGGCGCGCGGCTGCCCGTCACGGCGCTCGTGGACCAGTTCTACGCCGACGTGCAGGCCATGGGCGGCGGGCGCTGGGACACGTCGAGCCTCGTCGCGCGGCTGCGCTAGCGCTCGGGGATCAGCCCGCGCGGCGAGAAGCGCAGGACCATGAGCAGGATCACCCCCATGGTGAGGAGCCGCATGTGCGCGGCGGCGTCCGCGAGCCGCCGCGACAGCCACGCGTCGGGCCCCATGGCTGTGGTCAGCACGCCGAAGAGCCAGTTGCCGAGCGGCTCCACGACCACCCAGAGCCACCAGATCAGCATCCCGCCCAGGATCGCGCCCCAGTTGTTGCCCGATCCCCCCACGATGACCATGACCCAGACCAGGAAGGTGAACCGAAGGGGCTGGTAGCTGCCCGGCGTGAGCTGGCCGTCCAGCGTCACCATCATGGCGCCGGCGACGCCGATGACCGCCGAGCCCAGGACGAAGACCTGGAGGTGGCGGCGCGTGACGTCCTTGCCCATGGCCTCGGCCGCGACCTCGTTGTCGCGGATGGCGCGCATCATGCGGCCCCAGGGGGAGTTGAGCGCCATCTGCGCGAGCCACAGGAGGAGCAGCAGCACCACGAGGAAGAGCGCGCCGTAGAGGAGCTTGACCCACAGCGTGGAGGCCATGACGGGGTCGAGCCCGAGCGAGGCCGCGCGCTCCACGAAGGCGGGGTCGCGCTGGAGCGCGATCTCCTGGGGCACGGGCGAGGGGATGCCGATCACGTTCTTGACCCCGCGCGCCAGCCAGTCCTCGTTCTTGAGGACCGCGAGGATGATCTCGGCGATGCCGAGCGTGGCGATGGCGAGGTAGTCCGAGCGCAGGCCCAGCGCCGTCTTGCCGATCACCCAGGCGGCGGCGGCGGCCAGCAGGCCGCCCACCGGCCAGGACAGGATGACGGGGAGGCCCGCGCCGCCGAGGTAGCCCGTGGAGGCGGGGGACACGGCTTCGACCGCCACGGTGCCGGGGTCGAGCACGGCGCGGAAGAGGAGCCACCCGGCGACGCCCGCCGCCACCAGCGCGAGGCCGCGCCAGCGCGCCGCCGGCAGCCGCCGGTGGAGCAGCACCAGCGCCACCACGGTGGCCGCGCCGAGCAGGAGCCCCAGGAGGACGCGCAGGCCCCCGGCCGCCCAGGCCGCCGAGACGGGGGGCATGGCGACCAGGACGGCGGCCAGGCCGCCCAGCGCCACGAAGCCCATGACGCCGATGTTGAAGAGCCCGGCGTAGCCCCATTGCAGGTTCACGCCCAGCGCCATGATGGCCGAAATGAGGCCCATGTTGATGATGGTCAGCGCGTAGTTGGCGCCCATGAGACGCCCCGTGAGCGCGAGCAGCAGGGCCATGGCGGCGTAGAGGGCGACGGCGCGGGTGTTCACAGCGACTGCCCCTTGAAGAGCCCCGTGGGCTTAAACAGCAGGACGATGATGAGGATCGCGAAGCTCACGGCGAACTTGTAGTCGGTGCCCATGAGCTGGAGCAGCGAGGCGGGCTCCCAGGCGCCGCCCGTGGCGTAGGCCGCGACCTGGCGCCAGGCGTAGGTGACCATGACCTCGGAGAAGGCGATCACGAAGCCCCCGGCGATGGCGCCCAGCGGGTTGCCGAGGCCCCCCACGATGGCGGAGGCGAAGATGGGCAGGAGGAGCTGGAAGTAGGTGAAGGCCTTGAAGCTCTTGTCCAGGCCGTAGAGCACGCCCGCCGTGGTGGCCAGCGCCGCCACGATGGCCCAGGTGACGGCCACGACGCGCTCGGGGTTGATGCCCGACAGAAGCGCCAGGTCCTCGTTGTCGGAGAAGGCGCGCATGGACTTGCCGGTCCGCGTCCGGTTGAGGAACCAGAAGAGGAGCGCCACGGCCGCGGCCGCCACCAGCAGGGTGATGACCTGCGTGGTGCGGATGGCCAGGCCCTCCTCCAGCCCCGTCGCCTCGCGGAAGCCGCGGGCCGAGACCACGAAGCGCTCGCCGTCGGTGAAGGTGATGTCCTCCACCCCGACGATGAAGCGGACGATGGCGTTCATGACGAACATCACGCCCATCGAGACGATGACGAGGATCACCGGCGCCGCCCGCCGCGCCCGGTAGAAGCGGTAGACGGCGCGGTCGGTGCCGAGGACGAGGAGCGTGGTCGCCAGGATGCCCACGGGCAGGGCGATGAGCGCCGTGGGCAGGAATCCGGCCGTGATCTCAGCGCCTTGCAGGGCGAAGGTGAGGAGGATGGTGATGGCCGTGCCGAAGGCCATGGTGTCGCCGTGCGCGAAGTTCGAGAAGCGCAGGATGCCGTAGACGAGCGTGACGCCGAGCGCGCCCAGCGCGAGCTGCGCGCCGTAGGCGACGGCCGGCACGAAGACGAAGTTGGCGAAGACCACCAGGGCGTTGAGGATGTCGGTCACGGCGGCCTCCCCCTATCCGCCGCGCCGGCAGGTGCCGGAGAGCCTGTAGGTGAGCAGCTGCCCGTCGCCGACCATGTGGCCGGAGTAGGACACGTCGCCCGCGTCGGTGATGCTGACGACCTCGGCGCCGGCGGCGTTGAAGAAGAACCAGTGGGAGATGCCGTCCTCGGAGCGCGCGGCTGTGCCCTCGTAGGCCTGGCCGTCCGCGATCATCCGGCCGACGCCCCGGTCGGTGTCGAGCTGGAAGCGGTAGGACAGGTCGGTCGGCCCGCAGCTCTCCTCCGAGCAGGAGCGCGTGAAGGCGCACTCCCAGGCCACCTTTTCGGCGAGCGCGGGGAGGGGGAGGAGGGCGGCGACGAGGAGGAGGCGCATGGGCTGTCTCCGGCGGGGGCGGGTCACGATTCGATTCGGGTCTGCGTCAACACTGCCGGACGAAGCTTAACCGCTTCCTGCGGCAACGCGCGTTGCTCCCTGAAATCGTTAACCTTCGCGGCGGGGGCGGCGGGCCGGGCCGCGCGGCGGGGGCGCGCCAAGGCGTCAGCCCCCCAAGAAGCTCTTGCGGACCTGCGGGTCCGCGAGCAGCTCCTGGCCGGTGCCCGCGAAGGCGTTGGCGCCCTGCACCAGCACGTAGCCCTTGTCCGCGATCTCGAGGGCCTGGCGCGCGTTCTGCTCGACCATGAGGATGGTGATGCCGGCGCGCGCGATCTCGATGATGCGGTCGAAGAGCTCGTCCATGACGATGGGGGACACGCCGGCCGTGGGCTCGTCCAGCATGAGCACCTTGGGCTGGGTCATCAGGGCGCGGCCCACGGCCACCTGCTGACGCTGGCCGCCCGACAGCTCGCCCGCCGCCTGGCGCCTCTTGGCCGCCAGGACCGGGAAGAGGGCGTAGACCTGCTCCAGCGTTCCCGAGATGTCGTCGCGGCGCAGGAAGGCGCCCATCTCCAGGTTCTCCTCCACGGTCATGGAGGTGAAGATGTTGCGCGTCTGGGGCACGAAGGCCATGCCGCGGGCCACGCGGGCCTGGGGGGTGAGGCGGGTGATGTCCTCGCCGTCGAGCCGCACGGAGCCTTCGCGCAGGTCGAGCATGCCGAAGACGGCCTTCATGGCGGTGCTCTTGCCGGCGCCGTTGGGGCCGACGATGACGGCGATCTCGCCCTTCTCGGCGGCGACCGTGCAGGCGTGGAGGATGGCCGGCCCGCGCCCGTAGCCGCCGGTCATGGATTCGCCCACGAGGAAGGCGGCGGAGGAGGCGGGGACGGGGCGGGTGGCGGCGTTGTCGGCCACGTGGAGGGTGGCGGGGGCGGCCTGCCTGGCGATGCTGGCGTCCCTGTTGCCGCGCGCGTCCTGGAGGGGGTCGGTCACGCCGCCCCCTTGTTCTTGAGGCCGCGCCCCAGGTAGGCCTCGATGACGGCCTCGTCGGACATGATCTCGGACGCCTTGCCTTCGGCCAGCACCTTGCCCTCGGCCATGACGATGACGGGGTCGCAGAGGCGGCCGATGAAGTCCATGTCGTGCTCGATGACGCAGAAGGTGTAGCCGCGCTCCCGGTTCAGCCGGACGATGGCGTCGCCGATGGTGTTCAGGAGCGTGCGGTTCACGCCCGCGCCCACCTCGTCGAGGAAGACGATGCGGGCGTCCACCATCATGGTGCGGCCCAGCTCCAGGAGCTTCTTCTGGCCGCCCGAGAGGTTGCCGGCCTTCTCGGAGGCGAGGTGGGAGATCGTGAGGAAGTCGAGCACCTCGTCGGCCTTGCGGGCCAGCCGCCCCTCCTCCTCGCGGATGCGGGCGCGCGCGGTCCAGGCGGCCCAGATGCTCTCGCCGCGCTGGCCGGCGGGGACCATCATCAGGTTCTCGCGCACGGTCATGGAGGCGAACTCGTGGGCGATCTGGAAGGTGCGCAGGAGGCCCTTGTGGAAGAGGGCGTGGGGCGGAAGGCCGGTGATGTCCTCGCCGGCCATGGTGACGCGGCCGGAGGTGGGGGAGAGGCGGCCCGCCACCACGTTGAAGAGCGTGGTCTTGCCGGCGCCGTTGGGGCCGATGAGGCCGGTGATCGAGCCCTGGCGGATCGTCAGCGACGCGCCGTCCACGGCGCGGAAGCCGCCGAAGTGCTTGTGGAGGTCATGGACCTCGATCATGGGCACCCATCCGTCCTGCTGCGCGACGGCCCGGGGGGTGGTCCCCCCGGGCCGCGCCTGGGCCGGTCCGAGTCAGCGGAAGCCGACCGTCTCGATGACGCCGTCCACGAACTCGACCTCGCGGTAGTTGCCGGCCGATTCGCCCGGGCCGATCAGCTCCACGCCGGAGGCGCCGACGTAGTCTATGTCGGTGCCGGCCGCGATCAGCTCGAGCGCGCGGGCGAGGTCGCCGGGGATGATCTGCTCGCCCGGAGCGTTGGCGATGTCCATGACCTCGGCCGTCCAGGCGGCCGAGTCGGTGGAGCCCGCCGCCGCCATGGAGAGCATGATGAGCGCGGCCGCGTCGTAGGATTCGGGGGCGAAGGAGGAGGAGCCCTCGAAGGGGGTGGCCTGGGCGGCCGTCAGCTCGGCGAAGCGGCGCGAGCCGTCGTTGTCCACGCCGGGGATGGCGCCGAAGGACGTGTTGAGCCCCTCGCCGATGTCGTCCACGAGCACCGCGCCGACCATGCCGTCGGGCAGGTAGAAGGTGTCGAAGGCGCCGGTGTCGAGCGAGTTCTGGATGATGCCCTTGCCGCCCTGGTCGGAGTAGCCCGCGACCACCAAGACGTCCGCGCCGGAGGCGGCCAGCGAGGCCACCTCGGCCGAGTAGTCGGCCTTGCCGTCCTCGTGGGGTACGGTGATCGCCACGGTGCCGCCGGCGGCGGTGAAGGCCTGGGTGAAGCTGTCGGCCAGGCCCTTGCCGTAGTCGTTGTTGGTGTAGGTGAGGGCGACGTTGGTGATGCCGCGCTCGCCCAGGATGTCGGACATGATGACGCCCTGACGCGCGTCCGAGGGGGCGGTGCGGAAGAAGAGGCCGTTGTCCTCGGCCGTCGAGAGGCCCGGCGAGGTGGCCGAGGGGGAGATCATGCCGAGGCCGTTGGGCACGGCTACGTTGGTGAGGATGGCGCCGGTCACGCCCGAGCAGTCGGCGCCCATGATGGCGTTGATGCCGCCCGCGACCAGCCCCTCGGCCGCGGCGGTGGCGGCGGCGGCGTCTATGCAGGTGCTGTCGGCGCGCTCGGAGGCGACCTGCTGGCCGCCGACGCCGCCGGCGGCGTTGACCTCGGCGATGGCCATCTCGGCGGCCGCGGCCATGTTGGGCGTGATGGACTCCAGGGGGCCGGTGAAGCCCAGGATGATGCCGATCTTGGGGGCGGCGGCGTCCTGGGCCGCGGCCGCGCCGGCAAGCAGCGCCGTGGCCGAGGCGGCCATGAGCAGTCGAGTCATTACCTTCTCCCTGTCGAGGATCGTTGTCCCTGGCGCGCATCTAGACAGAGCGGGCGCATAAGGGAAGCGCGACGTGGCAGGCCCGTCACACCGAGAGCCGCGCCCCCTGCGAGCCGCGCTCGCGGTAGGGCGTGGTGCCGTAATGCGCCCGGTAGCACTTGGAGAAGTGCGAGGGAGAGGTGAAGCCGCAGGCCAGCGCCACGTTGATGACGCTCATGTCGGTCTGCATGAGGAGGTTGCGCGCCTTGCCCAGCCTGAGCTCCATGTAGTAGCGCTTGGGGCTCCGGTCGAGGTAGCGGCGGAAGAGCCGTTCGAGCTGGCGCGTGGAGAGCCCCGCGTCGCGGGCCAGCGTGGCCGGGCTGATGGGATCCTCGATGGCGCCCTCCATGACCTGGATGACGCGGGAGAGCTTGGGGTGGCGCACGCCGATGCGGGTGGGGATGCTCAGGCGCTGCGTGTCCTGGTCGGTGCGGATGCTGCTGTAGATGAGCTGGTCGGCGACCGCGTTGGCCAGCTCCTCGCCGTGGTCGTCGGCGATCAGCTTGAGCATCAGGTCTATGGAGGCCGTGCCCCCGGCCGTGGTGATCCGGTTGCCGTCCACCACGAAGACGGACTTGGTCAGCTCGACCTCGGGGAAGGCCTCGGCGAAGCTGTCGGCGTTCTCCCAATGGATGGTGGCGCGCCGGCCGTCCAGGAGGCCCGCCTTGGCGAGCGTGTGCGCGGCCGTGCAGAGGCCCGCGACGGTGACGCCCCGCCGCGCCTCGCGCCGCAGCCAGGCGACCACCGTTCGCGTGGTCGCCGCCTGCACGTCGAGGCCGCCGCAGACCATGAGCGTGTCGTCGCGCCCCACGTCGCCCAGGTCCATGTCCACCTTGAAGACGGTGCCGTTGGAGCAGGCCACCGCCTCGCCCCCCTCGCCCGCGAGCGCCCAAGTGTAGAGCCTGCGCCCCGCCATGCGGTTGGCGATGCGCAGGGATTCGAGCGCGCAAGCGAAGCAGAGCATGGTGAAGTCGGAGAGGAGCACGAACACGAAGCGGCGCAGGCGCGCCTCCGGGTCGGCGACGGGCACGATCTGGGGCTGGACGTTCACGGCAGCGGCCTCGGGGTCGGTTCGCGACATCTCCCACGAGGCCCGCGTCGCCGCAAGGCCGCCCGATCGCGGCACGGCCCGTCGCAAGCGGTCACTTGGCCCCGCCCCTCGCCTCCGCTAGAGAGCGCCCGCGTCAACGGAGGATCGGCCATGGGCGAGTGGGGCAGGACGGACTGGCGCAAGCTGCCGCGCGTGCAGATGCCCGACTACCCGGACGCGGCACGGCTGCACGCGGTGGAGCGGCGCCTGTCGAGCTACCCGCCGCTGGTCTTCGCGGGCGAGGCGCGCCGGCTCAAGGCGCTGCTCGCCAAGGTCGGGCGCGGGGAGGCGTTCCTCTTGCAAGGGGGCGACTGCGCCGAGAGCTTCGCCGAGTTCTCGGCCGACAACATCCGCGACACCTTCAAGGTGCTCCTCCAGATGGCCATGGTGCTCACCTACGGCGCCAAGGTGCCCGTGGTGAAGGTGGGCCGCATGGCCGGGCAGTTCGCCAAGCCGCGATCGGCCGCCACGGAGAGCCTCGGGGGCGTCGAGCTGCCGTCCTACAAGGGCGACATCATCAACGGCTTCGACTTCACGCCCGAGGCCCGCATCCCCGACCCCGACCGGATGCTCCAGGCCTACACGCAGGCGGCGGCCACGCTGAACCTCCTGCGCGCCTTCTCCACGGGGGGCTACGCGGACGTGCACAAGGTCCATGCCTGGACCTTGGGCTTCACCGCCTCCCCCGAGGCCGAGCGCTACCGCGAGATGGCCAACAGGATCAGCGACACGCTGGACTTCCTGCGCGCGGCCGGCATCCAGGACGAGGCCAGCCACGCGCTCCAGACGGTGGAGTTCTTCACCTCGCACGAGGCGCTGCTGCTGGAATACGAGGAGGCGCTGTGCCGGGTGGATTCGACCACCGGCCAGTGGCTCGCGGGGTCGGGGCACATGATCTGGATCGGGGACCGCACGCGGGCCCCCGACGGGGCGCACGTGGAGTTCGCGCGCGGCGTGCAGAACCCGGTCGGGCTCAAGTGCGGGCCCTCCATGACGACGGGCCACCTCAAGGCGCTGCTCGCCCGGCTCAACCCGCGCAACGAGGCGGGGCGGCTCACGCTCATCGCCCGCTTCGGGGCGGGGGCCGTGGCCGAGCACCTGCCGCGCCTCATCCGCGCCGCGCGCGAGGAGGGGGCGGAGGTCGCCTGGGTCTGCGACCCCATGCACGGCAACACCATCAAGTCGCAGTCCGGCTACAAGACGCGCCCCTTCGAGAGCGTGCTGCGCGAGGTGCGCGAGTTCTTCGCCGTGCACAACGGCGAGGGGACCATCCCGGGCGGCGTCCACTTCGAGATGACGGGCAAGGACGTGACGGAGTGCACGGGGGGCGTGCGCGCGGTGACGGACGAGGACCTGCGCGACCGCTACCACACGGCCTGCGACCCGCGCCTCAACGCCTCGCAGGCCCTGGAGCTGGCGTTCCTCGTGGCCGAGGAGCTGTCGGCGCGCCGGGCGGCGCAGGGGCGGGCGGAGGCGGTCTAGGGGTTGGACACCACGAGCCGCAGGTAGGGGCGGGGGGCCTCGGCGGCCGCGAGCGCTTGAGTGCCGGTGACGGCGAAGGTGACGGGCTCGGCGGGCTCCACGCGCAGGGGTCGGTCCTCGCGCAGCTCCAGCGGGCGCGGCGCGCGCGGGGCCGGGCCTTCGAGGAGCAGGGCGCCCAGGGCGCGCGTGGGGCGGCCGTCGCGGTCGAGCATGGGCAGGAGCAGGAGCCGCCCGTCGAGCCGCGCCTTGAAGGCGGAGCGTGGGGCCGTCACGGCGGCCTCCACCACGGCGGGGCCGTCGAAGGCGCGGTCGAGCATCGCCATGGCGCGGGCGCGCGCGGCGGGCGCGAAGAAGGACGTGAGCGGCATCCCCCTGGGCTCGGCGCCGAGCAGCGCGGCGAGCGCCCGGCCCGCGAAGCGCAGACGCGCCACGCCCGGCGCCATGCGTTCGAGCACCAGCGCGTGGGGCAGGGCGCTCGCCAGGCGCTGGGGGTCGAGGTCGGCGTGGGCGGGCAGCCGGCCGCCCCGCCGCATGGCGCGCCACGTCGCCTCCACCTCCTCCAGCACGCTGC
>ERZ1066118.142-NODE-142-length-75814-cov-9.620930_pt1 | contig 75814 bp, 71 predicted proteins | sample MGYA00382765_ERZ1066118 | MGnify/ENA primary metagenome ERZ1066118 (study PRJEB33369, sample SAMEA5778348) | biofilm metagenome | biome: Industrial cooling water; feature: Water cooling tower basin; material: Biofilm | place: United Arab Emirates | collected...
GCCCTCCGAAGGCAGAGGTCACAGGTTCGAATCCTGTCGGGTGCGCCAGTTTTCTGGCACAAAATCAGCTATTTATCAATCCGAATTTTTGGGCTGTTTGCTGCTGAAAACGGCTGCGGAAGCACCGCGGAAGCATGTGGCGAGAAAGTCTGGCGCACCGTGGCGAACGCCCTTTTGAGAGCGCGTAATCCAGCACGAGTCGCGGCTCTGGGCGACGCGGACATCGATCTGCTGTGAAAAGAGGTGCGCTACTGCGCTATTAGTTCGATCAGGCTGGCTGCGTGTGCGGCGCACTGTCGATGGTAGCGCCATACAACGTCTCTGCGCTCAGCCGCGGAGCCACCTAGCACTTCTTCGATCTGGACCAGAGTTTCGAAGGCGCTCGGCACGATCTCCGGTTCGCGCTGTCGTACCGGATGCAGGCGCTCGCCGATGGCGTCAACCAAGGCGGCCAGAAATCGGTTGCCGGATCCGCCCGCGAGAATGGCAAAGGCGGTGGCGACTCGATCTGCGTAATCATCGCCGAGAACAGGGGCTTTCCGGTCGGGTTGCTTCCAGCCGGCGTCGGTAGCCGCTTCAAGCAGTGAGGCGTTCACGTGAAGCATGTCGCGCAGGGCCTGCTCGTTCATCGCCGCAACCCGAAATCCCTCGCCAGGCGTCAGGTCGACCAAGCCCTCGCCTGCCAATTGGTTGAGACTGTCCCTGACTGGGGTCATGCTGACGCCGAAATCATCGGCGAGGCGGAGCGCCTCCAGCTTCGCGCCGGGTGGCCAAGTCCCCGCCATCAGCGCTCGTTTCAAGCGCCGGTAGGTCGGCTCGAGGACGTGAGCCGGACTCATGCGAGAGTGCGTCTGGCCTCCGCAAACTCCCGAACGGCCGTTTCCTGATCTGGACGTAAGGCGTCGGTCGCCTGCGGATACGAGGGCGGATCGTCGCCGAGCAGGATCGATGGACACTGGCCTTCGTAGTTGCCGAGGTTCGGCCGATGCTGGACATAGCCGGCCAGCTCCGCGAGCTCGCGCGGAAAATGCTTGGCCACATGCGGCGGATAGGCGAGCCAGTTGTTTTCGTAAGGCTTGAGCCAGCCGAGGCTGTAGCCGATGATTACGGCGCGGCGAACGTCATCGCTTTCGTTCGGGCCAGCGCCGTGTACCGTGGAACCAAGGAAACAGAGCGCGTCGCCAGGTTTGCAAACAGCGATGACGGGGTCGCCAAGCTGCTCCAAGCTTTCGATCGGTCCTCGATGCGGGCCCGGATGGACACGGGTCGCACCGTTGGAGATCGTGAAGTCGGTCAAGGGCCAGATCACGTTCAGCAGATACTCGTGAGCACCCTTGGCACCAGCCCACATGTCATGGTCGCAGTGTGGAAACTGCTCAATCTCGCCCGGGTGGATTGCGATCGCTTGGGCGACGTTAAGCTGGATGCAATCGCACGCCTCTCCAAGGATTTCGCGCGCGAGCGACAGGATAAGCGGTTGGAGGGCCAGATCGCCAGCGTGCGACGAGCGTCGCAACAGGCTACCAAACCGCTTGGTGCGAAATCCGTAGAAGTCGCCGTGGCCCATTGGCGTAGCAGCAAAAGCCTCGGACAGATCGGCATCCAATGCCGCGACGCTGCGCTCGGGCATCAGCCCTTCGATGATGCAATACCCGCGCTCTCTGAGAGCCTGGAGGCATTCGGCTGCGCTGGTAGCGGTCACAATACCAGCTCCCGCTTGGCGCCGCCGATCCGATAGGTCGCCCGCGCGTAAACCCCTGTTTCTGCCAGCGCTGTGGGGGTATCGGCAGCGATATCGATCTGGAGCGCGATGAGGGTTTCCGGGCCGATGATTTGCTCTTCGCCAAGCGGACGACAATTCCATCCGAAGTTCGCGATCTGGCGATACCACGAGGGACCGGCGACCGCCGTGTATCCGGAGAGGCCGGTCTCCAGAGCATTGTCGACGAGAGCACTGACGAGTTGGTTGCGCGCCTTGCGTCGATCACAGCGAGGCAACGTCGGCTCGATGCAGAACCGAGTGATTTCACGGTAGTCGGGCCTCTGTGGGACGGGTCCGGCGCAAAGCATGGGGAAGAGGTCGCGGAGGATATGTGGCCCATCGGTACGAAGGAGCCGCGCAGAGGCTCGATGGGCGCTGTCACCATCGGTAAGGACCACGTAACTGGCCTCGGGAGTATCGAACTGGTCGAGTTCGTAGGCATCTGCGAGGACGGGAACGTTCCATCTCAGCATGTCGACGAAGACACGCTTGCGCGCCGAGAACATTGCCCGAAGTGCGGCATCGGATGCGCGAAGCTGCGATCCGCCGGATGAAAACTGCATGATCGAAGGCCTGTCTATTCAGTGACAGGCGGCACCTGACCATATCGCGTCGAGACCCGGCATCCCAAGAACTGGGGATACGCCCGTCAGTCCAATTGCGGCGGCGTAGCTTTCAGATCGCGCCAGCGAAACACATCGGAAAAGCCGATCAGTCCATCGAACAGCGCGGCTACGATCAACGCTTGCTTGCAGTGCACTTGGTAGCGTTCGCGCGCCATTTTGAGATGCTGGACCACCGTTTCCATCCCGATCCCGAGGATGATTGCGGTTTCCGCCGCGGTCTTGCCCCGGGCCACCCATAGGAGGCACTCACGTTGGCGGTCGCTGAGAACCGGCACCGCCGGTTCGCGCGCGCCCGCGCCAAGCCCAAGCGCGCAAGTCAGGGCCAGCGTGCCAACGAGTTCTGCCATCGCGAAGCGCGAGTGCGGTAGCGGCCGGTCGGGCGCCACCGCGAAGGTGCAAGTGCCGCGCGCGAGGCCCGGGAGATGGCGCGGTACGGTGAAGCCATCGCCGATCCCACATTCCCGGCCGACCGCCAGCATTTGGCGGTCGCCGCGGGTCAACGGAATGAGCTGCTCGATCGCACCCCACGAGAATCCAGCAAAGCTCTTGTCGCAGGCTCGTCGCACCGGATCCTGGCCCGCGAGGTCGAACCCAACATAAACGCGCGCCCACTCTTCGGGATAGTCGTGCACAAGAAGTCCCTGCGGCTGGCGAAACCCCGAACGAAGTTCGAGGCTCAGTGCGAAGTGGTCGAAGCCGAGACGCTCGGATGCACCAGCGAGCGTATGGCTGAGGTCGTCATCAGTCTGAACGTTTACGAGATCAGATGCGAACTCTTCTGCGAAATGGGCATACATGATCCTGCCTGTTCGATCGGCAGGACGCATTCCAACACGCCTCCGCCTGATCGCCTGCTGGATGTCCGGCTGCTGGTTTCATTCCGTCAGCACGGAGCGCCGTCTGCGACTCTAATGTCGGTCCATCGCGCCGGCCGCCACGCAGTCGGCATGCTCCTTCATAACAAAAGTTATGCCAAGGAAAAACAGGCGAAATTGTTCAAGGCAGGAATGCCTTAGGGGCAGTCCAGCTTCGACCGCGCAGATCATGACGCAGCAACTCATGATACCCGCCGGATGCCATCCGGCGGGCTTCGAGCACCAGTCTTTGCACCTGCCGCCGGTGCGAGGACGACTTCCAATCAATCGCTGAACCAATGGCCAGCCCGGGAAAGGCGACCTCATGAGCCAGTTCTCGGCACGTTGGCTGGGGTTCCCCCGGGCGGTCTAGGCGGTCGAGAATGGCCAAGAGCAGCGTCAAGCGATGACGTTGATAGCGCGATGGGCCCAAGCGTGCTGGGGAACACTGAGCAGCCGGGGCTGTCATGCTGGCGTGTAACGCGTTTGTCGCCGCGACACGCACAGCGAGCGCGGCATCGGCTGGCAGGATATAATTTAGCGCCGGGGATTGCCCGCCGATCAACAGCCGGTGCCGGTGGCGATTGATCGCAATGACAAGATGGCGTCCTGCACGGGTCGTGTGATCGGCGAGGACGACAGCAGCCCTGGTGATCCTCGCGAGTGGAGCGATAGTGCGTTCGGGCACGCTGACGATGACGACGCTGGGATTGGCGTCAGAGCGCCAAATAGCCGGCACGTCACATGCGGTGCGCTGCGGGTCGAACAGGAAATTCCAGGCCCCATGGACGCGCCGCTCGTTGATGAGCAAGCGATCGCGCGGCGCCCCATCCCTCTCGAACAGCTTCAGCGTAGGCAAGACGATAGTCGCGATTGTGCCGCAGGAACTCCTGCGCGAAATCCGAATAGTCGAACATGCCGACATGTTGCTGCCAGACGGAGGAGCAGGCCATGAGGCACCTCCTTTCCTGCGCGTCGCTTACGCTAGACTGGAGGGGCCACACATTTCCAAGGCTCGGTCCGCCCCCTCCCCAGAACTGGTAAGGCGAATGCGGCGAGGCTTGCACCAGCGGCGTCCTGCGGGCAAAACCCTGGAGCGTGGACCCGCGAGATGCTGGCAGCGACCGCGTGGACACATCCGCCAGGCATTATTCACGCCGGCCCGACCCTGGCCCGGCGGCCGACCCGGTCAAGGATGCGACCGCATCCAGACGGCGGCACAGACTGGAACGCCGTACGGCCCGCGCGATGTGCGTCTGGCCGCGGCCGCCGCCTTGCGCAAAGCATGGTCGAAGTTGCAGGCGGGGTTCGGCAAGCCCGCCGTCCTTCAGCGTCTGCTCGCGTGCGGCCGACACACGCGCAGGCTGCACCCGCCGCTCACGCGCTCGAAGGCCTCTATCGGCGCGAATATGCGGGTGTGATCGCCTATCTTCGCAGACAGGTTGGATGCGAACACGCAGACGATCTTGCTCAGGAAGTTTTCGTACGCGCGGCCACCAGCGGGCAGCTTGCAGAGCTTCGCAACCCGAGCGCGTTTTTCCGCAGTATCGCTCGCAATCTCGTGGTCGATTTCGTGCGACGCCGGCGTTGCCGCATCGTCATGCTTCCAATCAAGGAGGCAATCGAGGCCGGATGCCGTGGCGAGCAGGAAGATGGATTGCTCGCCCGCGACACCGAACTGCGGTTGCGGCACGCATTGGCGCGCCTGCCGAAAAAAACCGCGCGTGTTTTCGCGATGAGTCGCTTTGAGGAAAAGTCCTACCGCACGATCCGAGACGAGCTCGGCATCGGCCTTTCGGCTGTGGAATATCACATGATGAAAGCGCTCGCGCATCTGCGTGCCGAGCTTGACTAAGACGTTAGCTCTACTTCGGAGCAAATAATTTCGTTTGAAACTAAGGTGACTGCCTCGCGCTGCGTCCTCCCCTGAACCGGTGAAGCCAACAAGGCTCGCGGTCGGACCAGGGAGAAAACCATGACGCTGACATCGAAGAGCCTTTCTGTCTTGCTCGCAGGGACAGCCGTCGCCGGCATTCTGGCGCCGTTGCGCGCGCAATCGAATACGTCGCCGGCGATAGCGGCGGGGGAAGCCACGGACCCAGACAGCAGTCCTAGTACCGAAGAAATAACGGTGACAGGAACGCGGATCCGCGGTGCGACGGTCAGCAGCGACGTCGTCTCTCTCGATCGTGAGGCGATCGTCGAGGCCGGACAAGTCGATCTCGGTGAAGCGATCCGGTCGTTGCCGCAGAACTTCGCCGGCGGTCAGAATCCCGGCGTTGCTTCCGGCGCGGGCCTGGTCAACAGCAATATCAATTCCGCCTCGAGCGCCAACCTGCGCGGGCTGGGTCCAGATGCCACGCTCACACTCCTCAACGGGCACCGACTACCATACAATTCGGCCTTTCAAGGCGTCGATATCTCGGCAATCCCCTTGGCCGCGGTCGAACGGATCGAGGTCGTTCCGGACGGCGCTTCGGCTCTCTACGGCTCCGACGCGGTGGGCGGCGTCGTCAACGTCATATTACGCCGCGATTTCGAGGGTGTGGCGACTTCTGCACAGGTTGGCGCGAGCACCAGTGGCGGCAATTTCCGGCAGCAGGCGGATATCGTCGGCGGAGCAGTTTGGGGCGGCGGGGGCGTCATACTGGCGTATGATTTCGCCAACAATTCCGCGATCCGGGCGAAGCAGCGCTCGTACGCAGCCTCTTTAGGGCCGGACACCACGCTGTATCCTTCGATGCAGCGGCACGCCTTGACCCTATCGGCCCATCACGAGTTCACGCCTGGTGTGGAGGCGAGCATCGATACCCTCTACTCGAGGCGGCAATCGTTCAGCCAAAGCAGCACGCCAACGCTTCGGATCACGCGTGACCCGGAACTAGAAGGGTTTGCGCTTGCGCCATCGCTGCGGGTTGAGCTGGGCGCGCGCTGGGAAGCCAAGATCATTGGCGTGTTTGGGCGCGACCGCACCGATTTCAGGTCCAGGTTTTTCCCCCAATCGGGAGTACCCAGTGTGGCGACTGGGCGATACCGCAATGAGGTGTTCTCGCTCGAAGCCGGCGTCGAAGGTCCGGTTCTGACGCTGCCGGGAGGTGACGTGCGCCTCGCAGTTGGAGGTGGCGTCCGCAACAACCGCTTGGACTACGTACTGCAGGATACCGCGCTCGCCGCTTTCGATGTCACGCGGCGCGCCCGCTTCGGCTACGCCGAGCTCTATCTGCCACTTGTCTCCGAGCGAAACGCCAGGCCCGGCATCGACCAGCTCTCCGTGTCTGCAGCGGTTCGATACGAAGGCTATGCCGGCCTCGACGAAGAGGCCACACCGCGCATTGGCGTGACGTATTCGCCGGTTGCCGGGTTGGCGCTTCGCGGAAGCTGGTCCCGCTCGTTCAAGGCGCCCACCCTCTACCAACAGTATGTATTCTACGAGACCATCCTGCTCCCGGCCGCGGCGTTCGGAGCAGGATCGGGCGCCGACGCGATCCTGTTTGCCGCAGGGGGCAATCCCGAAATCGCATCCGAGCGGGCGCGTAGCTGGACAGCGGGGGTCGAGTACCAGCCACCGGGCACTCCCGGGTTGTTGCTCTCGGCGACTTGGTACGACATCGAATACGAGGACCGGGTCGTCAGCCCGATCGCGGGCCCTTTGTCCACTGCGTTCAGTAACCCGGGCTATGCGAGCCTGATCGATTTCGATCCCGATGCCGCGCGCCTCGACGCTCTCATCGCGGGGGCGCAGTTCGGTCTCCAGAATTTCTCGGGACGGCCCTACGACCCCGGAACGGTCGTGGCTCTCATCGACAACCGGAACATCAACGTCGCGGCCTGGGCGATCGAGGGCCTTGATGCCCGCCTGGCCTGGGACAAAGCTCTCAGCGCCGATCGCTCGGTCGGGTTCGATGTCGCTGCAAGCTGGCTGGAGAGCAGCCAGCAAGTCACGCCCGCACTTCCCGAAGTCCAGTTGGCCGGGACGATCTTCAATCCGGCCCAGTTCCGGCTTCGGGGCACCGCGCGATATCAAACGGGTGCGCTTCGGGGCCATGTAGCCGTCAATTACGTCGGCAAGCTCGTCGATCGCCGTTTCGAAGATGAGCAGCGTCTCTCACCCACAGCAACCATCGACCTGGGAGTGACCTACGCAATTGTTGGAGCGGCGAAGGGAAGGGAGCCGGGCCTCGAGATTTCGCTCTCGGTCCAGAACCTTCTCAACGACGAGCCCGAGCGCATTGGCCAAACGGGGCCCACCGATGCTCCCTATGATTCCACCAACTACTCCCCCATCGGCCGCTTCCTGGCTTTCGGCATCCGAAGGCACTGGTGATGAGCATGCTTGTTCTCGCAGCCCTCGCCCAAGCCGTCGTGCCATCCGTCAACCTGCCCACTCCTCGGAACGCGCCTTGTGCCCCTTACGACATCGCGCTGGCGAGCTCGAAACAAACGACCTCGACACTCACCAGCGACGACTTGGTAAGAATGGCCGACATCGGCCGCTCATCGGCCGGGCCGGCGCCGAACGCGTTCGGCCTGTCACCCGACGGCAGGCGCGTAGCCGTGCATGTGAAGCGCGCGAACCCGAATGCCAATGGCTACTGCTTGGCCTTGCTGGTTGTGCGAACAGACGCCTCGGGCAAGCCGATTGAGATCGACCGCGGAGGCGAGTTCATTCGCGACGACTTCGCTTTGCGCAACTTCACGGTCACGATGGCAGGGTGGGACAAGCCCAACACGCCGCGATGGTCCCCCGACGGGCGGCACATCGCTTATCTGAAGAGGCATGAGGGCACGACGCAGGTGTGGCTCGCGGATCCATCGGGTCGTGCTCAGGCGCGGCAGGCGAGCGCTCTCCCGGACGACGCCGACAGCTTCACCTGGACGTCCGAAGGCGATGCGCTGATAGTCGCGACCCGACCCGGCATTCGCGCGGAACTCGCGGCCATCGACGAGGAAGGCCTGGGCGGTTTCCTCTTCGATGATCGGTTCGGCCCGCAATTCGCCGACCATCCGCTCCCGACCAGGGACATGACGCGAGCCTACACATGGGTGTCGATCGCCGACGGGAAGACGCGGCCGGCCAAAGAGGGCGAGAGTTCTTTGCTGCTCCCTCCGCGTTCCACTCTCGCCCCCGAAAGTGCACGCATGGTTCGCTTGGGGCCAGAAGGCTTTGCGGCGTGGCTCGAGCCCAAATCTCCAGCACATCTCTTGAGTCCGACCCGGCTGGTCCTTGCCGGCCCGGATGGACGCCGCACGGTGTGCGAAAGCAAGCAGTGCGAAGGCGTGCGTGGCCTGTGGTGGTGGCCGGCCCATCGTGTGCTCTTCGGCCTCCAGAGAACTGGCTGGGCGGGCAGTCAGAGCGCACTGCTCCGCTGGGATTTCGACGATCCTGCGCCGCGCCAAATTCTCATCACCGATGACGCGATACTTGGGTGCGATGTGTCAGGTGAAGAGCTTGTCTGCTCGCGCGAGGGCAGCATCCAGCCACGTCGTATTGTTGCCATCGATATGCGCACGGGGCGGGAACGCGTCGTTCACGATCCGAACCCGGAGTTCCAGCACAAAGACTTTGGCGCAATTGAGCGGTTTCGCTTCCGCAATGCCTACGGCGTCGAAAGCTTCGCGGACCTCGTTCTTCCGCCCGATCACAAAGATGGAGAACGCCATCCATTGATCGTCGTCCAGTACAGCAGCGACGGTTTCCTGCGTGGGGGAACCGGCGACGAGGTTCCGATCCAGCCTTTGGCGGCACGTGGCTTTGCCGTCTTGAGCTTCGACCGTCCCGACCTGCTGCCAGAGGCCTATCGGGCAACCACCGAAGCCGAGATGCGAACTCTCAACAGCGATCCCTGGGCGGACCGGCGCCAGGTTCACTCCTCGCTTGAAATCGCCATCGACCGCGCGGTCGCCACGGGCGCAATCGATCCTACCAGGGTGGGCATCAGCGGGTTCAGCGATGGCAGCTCGACCGTCCAATTCGCGCTGGTCAATTCCAACCGTTTCAAGGCGGCATCGATCAGTTCGTGCTGCGAGGACATGTATTCCTTCGCGCTGGCGGCGGGCCCTTACTTCACCAAGTCCTTGCGGGAGCTGCGGTATCGCTATTTCGAGCCCGGCATGGATGCATTTTGGAAACCGATGTCCCTGATCCGCAATGTCGACAAGCTCGATGTTCCGATTCTCGTTCAGAACGCGGATTCTGAATACGAAGGGGGACTCGATGTCGTCGAAACGCTGCGACGGCATGGAAAGGCCATCGAGCTCTACGTGTTCCCCGGCGAACCGCACTTCAAATGGCAGCCGGCTCATCGCCGAGCAATCTATGAGCGAAACATCGAATGGTTCGAGTTTTGGCTGATGGGGCGTATCAACTGCGATGTCGCCAAGGCAGCGCAAAATCGTCGTTGGAAGGCTATGCCCGGTGCCCCGGCCGATCACAGCTTGCAGTGCGCCGCTCCTGCATCAGGTGGGCCATGACCGCGCCCAATTTTCAGCCTCGAGAAGATCGAGCAGCCGGTCGACGATGCTGACATCGTTAGCAAGGCTATCGAGAGCCAGCGCTCGCTCCACTGCGGAGCGATCGACAACGTGATGAGCCACCAGCAGACCGTCGAGTAGGCGCTCGCTTATCACCGTGCGATTTGCTGAAAAGGCAGCACGAATGAAGCTGTCCGGCCCAGCCTTCGATGTCCGGGCACCTATCGCAGGCGGGAGGTCACTCGCGAACGCAGAGCGTGCCAGTGCCCGGTTGATGCCCCCCTCGGCCCAAAGCCAGGTCGGAATCGACAGGCAGAACTCGACAAGGGGCTGGCTCGCGAGCGGTGAGAAGCGACGCAGTTCGCCGCTCAGCCCGTGGATGTGGTTCTGGGCGTGCATGATTAGTCGCAAGTGGTCACCCTTGCCTGACCGTCGGTCTGTGAAATCATCGATCCATGACGTCAGCGCGGTCCCCACAGCATTCGTCGCCTCGGCCGTCAGAAAGCGCACATCGGGAGGCCAGTATTTCTGGGGGCGTGAGCGGACGAGCCTGCGAAAGGCGGCCCCCAGCATAGTCGGCACGGAACAGCCTGTGATCCGGCACATGTCGAGGACAGTGCGCGCCGCTCCCGGGCCCGCCCCTTCTGCCCGCAATCGATCCACCACCGGCGCTGCGGAGTGAAGGAAGCAGAAGAGATTATCGCCGCCGTTTCCATCAAGGACGACGGCCGCTCCGAGTTCGCGCCTGGCTTCATCCAGAACGCCATCCAAAACGCTGAGGAAGGCTCTGCGCGCCGGCCGCGGCAGCTTGGCCGAGGCCGGCCGAGCCGGATCGAAGAGCGCGGGATCGTACAAGCCTTCGACGCAACGAACCCCCAGGCTCGCCGCGACTTCCCTTGCGTAAGCACGCTCGTCACCGCTGCGATCCGAGGTTGCGACCGTGATGCAATCGAAATCGCTGCTGGCGGAACTGAGGGCCGCGCAGATAAGCGAGGAGTCCACTCCCCCCGACGCAGCGACGCCCGTCTTTCCAAAAAGTTCGCCCCAGCTCCGCATCACCGGAACGGCGAGGTGGCGCAGTTCTTCGGCAGCAGCATCGAAGGTTGGAGCCCGACCTTGCGGGAGGAAGTCGAGCGCGCTCCAGATCTCAGTGCCGGGCTCAGTCCGAGAGCCGAGATGATAGAGCGTGCCTGGCGTCAGTTCCTCGAGGCCCTGGAGACAGGTGGATCGCTGGCGCAGCTCGGGTCTTAGCAGGTGTGCACTGACGGCTTTGTAACAGACGGGCATTGGCCCAAGCTGCAGAGCCCCAAGCATCGCGGGATCGGAAGTCAGAACAGCGTGGTCACGGCTTTGGAAGCGATAGACCGGCAGGAGACCGGAAGGGTCGCACAACACCGCCCATGAGCGCTTGTCACGATCCCACAGCAACGCGCAATATCCGCCCCAGTGTTCGCGAACGAGATAACGCGCTCGATCCGCTGCGCTCTGAGCGCTGGGAAGCTTGAGATATTCGACCTGTTGAAACGTCTTGCGCGAGAACGCGACGCCGAGAACTTTGCCCTGGTCGCAGAGGTCCGCACACGGGGTTCGAGCATCATGCCAGAGCGCCGGGCTGGAGGCACAAATCCTGCGCGCGTCGTCGACGACGGTGAGCGTTTTCCCTGTTGCGCCTCGCAAAGGAAAGGTCAGAAGAAAGCGGAATTGCATCAGACGACAAGGATCGGATGATAGCGATTCACCTCTTCGAGACTGTCGTTTAGCACCGTATCGCCTTGCTGAGCCCAGCTGTGCGCTCCGAACGGCGACACTCTCACGCCCAACACCACGTGCGAGCGATCACCGCGCGAGGCCAGGCACAACGCAAGAGCGATCGACCGCGGCAGACATCGCTCCGCCGCTGTGCGCAGCAGCCGCGCATGCTCAAAGGCACGGACGGTGGCTCCTCCGGCTTTGCTCAATTCTTGCAGGACAAAGGTGCGGCGTTCGAGAAGACACCGGAGATCAGCCAACACTCTCGCGAAACCATCCGCGGCCAGCCTGGATTCCACGCGCCGCTGCATCCAAAGGGATCGAGCCACATCCGTGAGCCGAAAGCCGCCATCATGGATCGCGGTCGACGATTGCCCTGGAGATGCCCAGTCTTGAGGCAACGGGAAAGCGGGGGGCTGATGCCAAGAAGCGTCAGGCGCGCCAGCAAGCCGATCGAGCACTGCGCGATTTCTCGCGTCAGGCAGGCAGAAGTAGCGATCGCGCGCCACATCGAGAAAAATCAGCTGGTCGTTGATCCGGCACCAAGCAAGATCTGGATGATCGAGATCAAGCATTTGCCGGTGTCGCCAGAAGCAGAGCGCGCGCCAGAAGGCGCGCGCTCCGCCAAGGTTCAGTCATCCGCCATGCCGGTGACGTATTGCAGCTTTCCGCCGCTGCCATCGCTCAGAAAGATAGCGTCGCCCTTCGTTTCGACGGACGCGTGTCCGAGATCGATGACCTCCTCTTCGGTGTGCTGAAACCTTTCCATCACTCACTCCTTCGTCTGGTTGCGCGACTCAAGATGTCGCCAAGGAAGAGTGATGGTCACCGGAACGAGCCGCCACTTTATAATCCAATTATAAGTTGCTGCCTTCCGAAGAATGCGACCGGGCGATGAAAGCACTCGTTGGCAAGTGCATCGACACCTTTAGCTTATCGCCTGGACATATGTATTCGACGCCCGGTCACAGGGAATTGCTTCCCGGTGTTCGATTACCACATCTGTCAGCTCATGACATACGGGGTCTTACTGTACCCTGTCACGACGGGCGGGAGGCTGCCTGCCGCCGCGATTTGGCGAATTCCCTGTCGCTGGCCATGAAGCGCTCGAGCATAGGTGCTATCAGCACCGAGGGCTCAGGCGCGCCCTGCTCGACACCGGCATTCAGGGCGATGCCGTAGTCGACCAGCTTGCTGTGCAAGCGAGCTGACATCTCCACGGACAGCTTAACCGGCTTCTCGTCGGTAATGTCGCTCAGCTTGAGCCTGGTCATGACGCGGCCTCCAGTACGATGTCCCGGGTCACCATAACCCGCACCGGAAAGCTCGGTCGAATCGCCAGTGTCGGCCTGATCCCCAGCTCGCGCGACACGATCTGCTCGCCAGTCCTCGATATGCTGTCCTGGCTTCCGCGACGCAGGGCCTGGACCAGCTCACTGTCACCACCGGAGCCGGCCTCGCTGCCAATTGCCAACAAGGTCGAGACGAGCGCCGCTTTGAATACCCCACCCCAATGATAATCGACGCCGTCTTCTAGCCCAGCGTAGCCGGCGGGATCGGCAGCAGGCTGGCGCTCGAGCACGATCGACCTGCCATCAGGCCAGATCAGTCTGGTCCAAGCGAGCAACACCCGGCGCTGCCCGAACCCGATGTCGCTTTCGTATTCGCCAAGCAGCCGGGCACCTTGAGGCACCAGCACATGACGTCCTTGGCTATCGAGGACATTCTGCGTGACCTGGGCAGTCACGAGGCCCGGTTGATCGGAGCGAATGCCGGTAATCAGAGCAGCTGGAATGATCGAACCGGCAAGCAACACGGGGCCCGTACGCGGGTTCTCGACCGGGTGATTGGAAGCCGTCCGCGCGTCGACGGGGCGCTCGGGGATACTCCGTGTTGGTCCAATGGGGGAAGGCTTGGCATCCGCCGGACCGCCAGCGGGCGCCGGCGCAGGCCCGGCGGGAGCTCCCGAGCCGCTGGCAAAGAACAGCTGGCTCGCGCGCGCGGCTTCACGCTCCTGAGCAATGCGCTGACGCAGCGTGTCTTGCGGTGTTGGCCCAGCCACTGGCGCAGCCGGCGTTTGCTGACCGAGCGGTGGAAGGCTGGCCACTGCTCCCCGGTCCTGCGCATCGAGGATCGGCTTGCCCAGGTCTCCCGGCAGGGGCGGGCCAAGCGTCGGCACCTGCGAATAGTCACGCGGCGCAGCGGCGAGGCGATCCGCGACCGCAACGGCTTCGGTGTTGACCAGCTCCTCCGGCGCTACCTCCGATGACGGCCGCAGGGCAAACAGCAGGGCGCCGCCGACGAGAGCAAGTCCGGCCGCGCTCGCGAGGCCGATGGCCTTGCGCGAAAGCCGTACTACCCGCGGCGCTTCGCCGCGGAGAAGCACGATGTCCTCGGCGCTCTCGCGTGGCAGGCTCCCGAGGTCCTCCGGTTCCCTGTCAGGCATCATGGCCGGACACCCGCGCGATTGATGACCGTGATGCGCTGCTGCTTGCGCCCCGCGCCGAGCCTGAGCTCCGCCTTTTCGAACAGCCGCTCAACAATGATATGGCGTCCCGAGACCCGGTAGTTGACCAGCTCGGCCTCTCCCTCATTTCCGATCACGAAGACCGGAGGCATCTCGCCTTGCGCGATCGTCGGCGGAAACTCGATCAGCGTCCGCTGGCCATCGTCGAACACCCGAAGTGGTCGCCAGGCAGGCTTGCCGCCGGAAAGGAGGTAGTCGAAATTGAGGCTTTCGAGCGCCAGTTCGGCTGCCACTGGTGCAGCCTGTGCCGCCCTCTCCTCGGCGCGCTTCAAGGCGATCAGCTCGTCGGCCGGATAGGTCCAGCTGACAGAAGCCATGTAGGTGCGCGGCGTGGCGCGCAGTTCGATGTGATAGGTCCTCCGGTCGGTGTTGATGACCAGATTTGTCGCGATGTCGGGCCGGGTCGGTTTGATCAGGATATGCACCCGGGCCTCGCCACCAGTGCCGCTGATGGTGTCGCCGATCAGCCAGCGCACCGTATCGCCCGCAGCGACCGGGCCCGGTCCGACCAGCACTTCGCCGGGTTGGAGCGCGATATCGGTTACGCGTCCGGGCTTCGCGTAAACCTGAAACAGTGCGCCTTCGCTGAAGGCGTAGCGCTGGATGGCGTTCTCGAAGCCGGCATCGGCAGGCTCGATCCGCGCGGCGATGTTTGCCGCTCCCACATGCCCCTCGGGGTCGGAGGCAGGGGAGCGGCGCGCGGCAGCGGGGGGAGGGGACAGCTGCCGCGTGAGAAACGGGACGGAATGGGTGGCTGGGCCAGCTCCGACCGGAGCGGTGGTGTCAGCCATCGCCGGCGCCGGGACGCAAAGGCTGAACGCAAGAAGCGCGTTTGCCGAGATACGGCAGTAAATCTGCGAGCGGGTCATCAGCCGAGTTCCTTTGACCAGTTGAGTGATGTGACGAAGACGCCGAGTGGATTGCGCGTGAGCGCCTCGGGATCGGTGGGAGGCTGGATCACGACACCGAGGATCGCGGTCCACCGGCTGGTTTCCGCAAGTCCTCCGTCGCGATAGCGGCGCTCGATCCAGGCAACCCGAAAGCTGCGCGGAGAGGCGCGGATCACGCTGGTGACATCGACCGCGACCTGCTCGCGGCCGACCGCAGCGAAGGGGTCGTTGCGCCGGGCATAGTCGCTGAGGGCGGCCGCTCCGCGATCGCTGGTGAAATTGTAGGCGCTAAGCCAGTTCCCGCGCACCACGATGGGATCATCCGGGATGGAGCGAATGTGCTCGATGAACCGCGCGAGATGAAACGCGATCTGCGGATCGGTAGGATCGAATCCGGCATCCGCGGGGGCGACCCCGCGGGCGTCCCCGAGCTTGTCGACCTCGACCACCCAGGGGACGATCGTCCCCCGGGCATTCTGCCAGATCAACCCGCCTGCCAGTATTGCCGAGAGGCCCAAAGCGCCGAAACAGGCGTAGCGCCAGCTGCGGGCCTGGACGCGCGCTGAACCGATCCGCTCGTCCCAAGCCTGCGCGGCGCGCTGGTAGGGGGTCTCGGGCTCCGGTGTTTTCCCATAGCGGATCGACGGTCGTGCAAACATACGGCCTATTCCTTCTCGCGAGTATCGACTGATGCGCCGGCGCCGTGGCTGTCGCCGGCGCGAATTGTGTGGGCGGCCAGCGATGCGGACGCGCTAAGGGTCTGCCCCTGCTTCATCGACTTCGCCCAGGCGGGAGCGCCGCTTGGCGGCCCGGACATTTCGCGAGAACCGCCGGTCGCGGGAATTATTCGCCCACCCATATGGCCGACCGCGGAGCGCGCCCCGTCGCGGAAGTTGCCCTTGGCGCTATCCACCGCATGACGCAGCGGCGAGAGTGCGGCGCCGCCTGTGGCGCGGCCCATCGCCGCCATTCCGCCAGCCACAGCCGCGCCGCCGCTGCGCCCGGCCGCGCCGGTCGCATAAGCCATGGTGGCCCCGCCGGCGGCGCGCGAAGTCCCTTGCGCGACCGAGGATGCGGCACTCGCCACCGCGCCGCCGGCAAGTCTCGTCGCGGCGGCCGCACCCGCCGCTGCGCCGCCCGCGAGCAGGGCCGTGCCCGCCGCGGCGCCGGCACCCAGCTGCGGCCCGCCCGCAACGATGCCATTGGCGATGCCCGGTCCGAAAATCCCGAGCCCTAGGAGCGTGAGACTGGCGAGGACGGTCGCCAGCGCATCCTCGATCGTCGGCTCGCCAGGTATCGCGGTGGTGAACTCGGCGAAGAGCGTCGAGCCGATGCCGATGATGACGGCCAGCACCAGGACCTTGATCCCTGAGGAGATCACGGTGCCGAGCACCCGTTCGGCCATGAACGCGGTCTTCCCGAAGAGGCCGAACGGGATAAGCACGAAGCCCGCCAGGGTGCTGAGCTTGAATTCGATCAGCGTGACGAAGAGCTGAATCGCCAGCATGAAGAACGCCAGGATGACGATCGCCCAGGCGATCAGCAGGATGACGATCTGGAGAAAGTTCTCGAAGAAGCTGACGTAGCCGAGCAGTTCGGCCATTGAATCGAGCAACGGCCGAGCGGCATCGATGCCGACCTGTGCGACGCGTCCGGGGCGCAAGAGATCGGCGGCTGCCATCCCCGATCCGCTGGCCTTGAGACCGAGACCCGCGAAACTGCGGAACACCATGTCGGCAAGCGCGCTCCAGTTGCCGATGATGTAGGCAAAGATGCCAACGAAAAGCGTCTTCTTGATGAGGCGGGCAATGATGTCGTCATGCTCGCCCCAGCTCCAGAACAGCGCGGCCAATGTCACGTCGATGACGATCAGCGTGGTGGCGATAAACGCGACCTCGCCCGACAGCAGCCCGAAGCCGCTGTCGATGTAGCGGGAAAAGACCGCGAGAAAGCGATCGACAACGCCGGCGCCGCCCATCTCACTCGGGTCCCGGCTGGGCAGCGACATCCGGATCGCTCCCTGTAAGCCCCGCATACGCTTCGGGGTGATCCACCCCAAAGAAGCGGCGGCGCTTTTCGGCCCAGGCCGCGAGACAATCGGGCGCAGTCAGCGCGGCCTCGCCGATACTCGCGCACGCCCGCAGCTTCTCAGGAAGGGAATCCTCGCTGTCTGCTGACGGAACCGGATGTGAACGGATGGGCGCCGCAGGCTGCTCGCGAAGCTGCACGAGGGTCATTGCCACCGCAATTCCAACGAAGGCGGCCGCGCCCGAGCGCGCGAAAAGCTTGCCGGCCATCGCGCTCACTCCGGCCCGCCAGTGGGGCCTGCGGGGCGCGAGCCGAGGAAACGTCGTAGCTGTTCGCGCGCCTGTGCCTTGGCCGCCGCGCGCTCGGCGGCGTCGAGCGCCTGTGCGCGACCCATCGCGGCTGTGGCGGCGGTAAGGTCGGCGAGCTGGGCAGCCTGAACTGCGAGCAGCTGGTTGCCGGCCTGGGCGGCCTGGAGCGCGCCGGTGGCCGACTCGCTCGCGCCCAGTAGACTGGCCATGGCCGAGCGGGAGCTCTCGATATTGCCGACGGCGCCCGCCTGGACCTTGAGCGCGTCTTCGAACGCGGCCACGCTGTTCTTCCAGCGGGTCTCCGCCCCCGTGACCATTGAGCGCTGTGACGCACTCATGGTGACGCCGCGGTACTGGGCTGCGAAGGTCGCCTCGATGTCGCGCACATCATACGCGACGCGCTGTGCCTGTTGCAGCAGCTGCTGGGTCTGCCGGACCTGATCGTGAAGGGGCTGCAGGATCGACAGCGGCAGGCTTTGCAGGTTCTTCGCCTCGTTGACGAGCGAGGCCGCCTGGTTCTGCAGCATTTGGATCTGGTTGTTGATCTGCTCGAGCGTGCGCGCGGCGGTCAGCACATTCTGCGCGTAGTTTGACGGATCGTAGACGATGCCCCCGAACTGCGCCTGGGCGGGGAGCGGAACAGCAACGGCCAGACCAGCGCCCAGCAAAACGGTTTGGGCGATCACGCCGTGAATATTCTTAAGCATGCTCATCAAAGCTCTCCTTTTCTTCAACTGAGGGGGCGGATGCCGCATCGGGCTCAAGAAGCGCTGCGGCCCATTCGAGCCCGCGATGGCGGAGCCAGCCCGCTGCAAAGCCGGAGCGCCCCTCCCGCTCGAGGAGGCGCGCGATCGCCAGCTGATCGGCCTTGGATGCAGCTGCGGCAAACGCGAGCGCGACCTCGCCGAGACCAAGTTCGAACAGCCGATTGCCGCGCGCGGACTGGCAGTAATAGTCGCGCTTGGGAGTCGCCCGGCTGACGATTTCGATCTGGCGTTCGTTCAGCCCGAAGCGCCGGTAGATCGCTGCGATCTGCGGTTCGAGCGCGCGGTCATTGGGAAGGAAGATGCGGGTCGGGCAGCTCTCGATGATGGCAGGCGCGATTGCCGAGCGCTCGATGTCCGCCAAACTCTGGGTCGCGAACACGACGCTGGCGTTCTTCTTTCGAAGCGTCTTGAGCCACTCGCGCAATTGGCTCGCGAAGGTGGGACTATCGAGGACCAGCCAGCCCTCATCGATGACGATGAGCGTGGGCGAGGCGTCGAGCCGATCCTCGATGCGGTGGAAGAGATACGACAGAACGGCGGGAGCGGCGGCGGATCCGGCCAAGCCCTCGGTTTCGAAGGCCTGGAACCGCGCGTCGCCAAGCCGTTCGCTTTCGGCGTCGAGCAGGCGGCCGAATGGACCGCCGACGCAATAGGGGGCGAGAGCCTGCTTGAGCGCCTGGGACTGGAGAAGAACCGCCAGCCCCGTCAGCGTGCGCTCGGCTACCGGCGCGCTCGCGAGCGATCGTAATCCCGCCCATAAGAGGTCTTTGGTCACCGGCTCGATGGCGACGCCTTCGCTGGCAAAAATCGCCTGGAGCCATTCGAAAGCCCAGTTGCGCTCCGCGGGTTCGTCGATGCGCGCCAGCGGTTGTAACTGGACATTGCCAGCACCCTCTGAGCCATCGCCTGAGGCAAGCGAGTCGCCCAAGTCCTGCCAGTCGCCACCGCAGGCAAGCGCCGCGGCGCGGATCGAGCCGCCAAAGTCGAAGACGAAGACTTGCGCGCGCTCATAGCGGCGGAACTGCATCGCCATCATGGCAAGAAGCACCGACTTGCCCGCTCCCGTCGGTCCAACCACCAGCGTGTGGCCGACGTCGCCGACATGCAGCGCAAGGCGGAACGGCGTCGTGCCTTGGGTGCGGGCGTAGAACAGTGGCGGCGCTTGGAAATGTTCGTCGCTTTTCGGACCCGCCCAGACTGCGGACAGAGGCATCATGTGCGCCAGGTTCAGGGTCGAGATCGGCGGCTGGCGCACGTTGGCGTAGACATGGCCCGGCAGTGAACCGAGCCAGGCCTCGATCGCATTCATTCCCTCAGAAACGCAGGTGAAGTCGCGGCCCTGGACGACCTTCTCGATTTGCCGCAGCTTCTCGCCAGCGAGTGCCGCGTCCTTGTCCCATACGGTCACGGTCGCGGTAACCAACGCCATCCCGACGTGATCGCCGCCCAGTTCCTGCAACGCCGCGTCGGCGTCGCCGGCCTTGTTGGCCGCGTCGCTGTCGATCAGCACCGAGGCTTCGTTGGTCAGCACCTCCTTGAGGATGGCGGCGACCGACTTGCGCTTTGCGAACCATTGTCGCCGGATGCGGCCAAGCAGCCTCGTGGCGTCGCTCTTGTCGAGCATGATCGCGCGCGTCGCCCAGCGATAGGCAAAGCCCTGCGCGTTAAGCTCGTCGAGCAGACCCGGGAAGGTCGCGCTCGGAAATCCAACGACGGTCAGCGTACGCAGATGGGCGTTGCCCAAGCGTGGCTCGAGACCACCGCTGAGAGGCTCGTCCGCAAGCAGCGCATCGAGATGCATCGGCGTTTCGGGGACGCGTACATGCTGCGCGCGTGTCGAAATGCAGCTGTGGAGGTAGGTTAGAGTATCGCTGTCGCCCAGCCAGCCGACCTCTGGGAAAAACCCCTCGCACAGGCGGATCAGGCGATCGGTACGGTCGAGGAAGCCGGACAGCAGCTCGCGGGGGTCAACGCCCTTTCTGGCTTTGCCTTCATAGAGCCAGCTTTCCGCGCGCGCCGCCTCTTCGGCCGGAGGCAGCCACAAGAGGGTCAGAAAATACCCACTCTCGAAGTGGGCGCCCTCTGCGGCGAACTGCGCGGCGCGTTCGCGGTCGACCAAGTCTGAAACGGGGTCGGGAAAATTGCCGAGCGGATAGTCCTGGGCCGGGCGGCGTACCGCCTCGATGAACACCGCCCACCCGGAGCCGAGGCGGCGCAATGCGCCGTTGAGCCGCGCCGTCGTCGCGACCAGCTCGGTCGGCGTCGCGCTGTCGAGATCGGGACCGCGGAAGCGCGCCGTCCGCTGAAAGCTGCCGTCCTTGTTCAGGACGACGCCCGGCGCGATCAGCGCCGCCCAGGGCAGGAAATCGGCAAGGTGGGCGGCGGACCCACGATATTCGCGAAGGCTCAGCATCGTTCAGACCCGAAGATGCGTTGGGAAGCGCAGGTGTCTCCGCGCAACGTCGATGAACTGCGGATCGCGGCGGGCTGCCCAGACCGACACGGCATGGCCGACAGCAAAGAACGCGAGCCCCGCGAGCCATAGCTGCAATCCAAGACCGATCGCGCCCGCCAGCGTCGCGTTGGCGATCGCAAGGCCGCGCGGCGCGCCGCCGAGCAAGATATGCTCAGTCAGGGCCCGATGGACCGGCACCGCGAACCCCGGCGGGAGGATAAAGGAAACGCCGTCCATCAGACCAGCGCCCCGCCGCCAAAGGAGAAAAAGGACAGGAAGAACGAGGATGCGGCGAATGCGATCGAGAGCCCGAAGACAATCTGGATCAGGCGGCGAAATCCGCCCGATGTGTCTCCGAACGCCAGCGCCAGACCAGTGGCGATGATGATTATCACGGCGACGATTTTCGCGACGGGACCCTGGATGGATTCGAGGATTGCCTGAAGCGGCGCTTCCCAGGGCATCGAGGATCCGCCGGCGTGGGCGGGCGCTGCGACGAGCAATGCCGCGCAGCCCAAAACGACGAGCGAAAGGCGTGAGCACGCACGCGAAACGAGAGTGGTCATGAGGCGTCTCCAGTCAGTGTCAGAGGTGAGAGGGCGTAGTCGCCGGACTCATCGAGCCCGCGAACCTGGGCGAGCTCGGCAAGCCGCCGGCCGGTCGCATCGCGAACGAGCACCGCGATGACATCGATGGTTTCGGCGATGAGCGCGCGCGGAACCGTGACGACGGTTTCCTGAATGAGCTGCTCGAGCCGCCGCAGGGTGCCGATGGCCGAGCCTGCATGGATCGTGCCGATGCCGCCCGGGTGACCGGTGCCCCACGCTTTGACGAGTTCTAGCGCTTCGGCACCGCGGACTTCGCCGATGGGAATGCGGTCCGGACGCAATCGCAGAGCCGAGCGAACCAGGTCGGACAGACCGGCCACGCCATCCTTGGTCCGCAGCGATACGAGGTTGGGCGCTGCGCACTGCAATTCGCGCGTGTCCTCTATGAGGACGATCCGATCGTCGCTGCCGGCGACTTCGGCGAGCAGCGCGTTGGTGAGGGTGGTCTTGCCGGTCGAGGTACCACCGGCAACGAGGATGTTCTTCCTCGCATGCACCGTGCGGGCGAGCAGGCTCGCCTCCTCGGCCGACATGATACCTGCGTCCACATAGTCCGCGAGAGTGAATACCGCGACTGCGGGCTTACGGATCGCAAAGCTTGGCGCAGCGACGACCGGCGGCAACAACCCTTCGAAACGCTCGCCGCCGTCGGGCAACTCGGCCGAGACGCGCGGCGCGCCAGCATGCACCTCCGCCCCGACGTGGTGGGCCACCAAGCGGATGATGCGCTCGCCGTCGGCGGCGGTCATGAGGCAATCGGTAGCAGCGAGCCCGCTGCCGAGCCGGTCAACCCACAGTTGGCCATCGGGATTGAGCATGATCTCGATGATTGCCGGATCTTCGAGCCAGCGCGCGATTTCCCCGCCGAGCGCGGTGCGCAGCATGCGTGCGCCGCGTGTGCAAGCCTCGGACCGGATGGGAATGACGCTCATTGACTGCCTCGTGCTGCCGCGGCCGAAAACCGGCTGCGCTTGCGAGGCAGATCAAAGAGACATCAAAAGCGCGGGAGGCAACAGAAACACTCGCTCGGCGCAATCGCGCGCACAAATGGATAGCGGCGGCGGCCGGGCCGTTCTCGCCAACCGAGATTTACCCGAGAAACTTACACCGGGCGTGGAAGCGTGAGGATTGGTCCAAGCGTGTCAGCTTGGACAGCCGAAAGCCTGATGCTTGAAGCAGCGCAGTTGCACCGGGCATCAGGCAGCGCCGGCTTTCCCTGAACGAGCCAACTTTGGTCCGGTTCTGACTGTGCGATTCTCCAGCATTCAATCGGCAGAACGGTCCTCGCTGACAGCCAATCGCGGCCGACGGAGAATGTTGTCAGCCCCTTGCCAACACCGTAACCGCGTTCGCGCAAAGGAACGCGGGGGTCGTGTGGAAAATACAGCAGCGGTGGCCACGTCGACAACCGGCGTAAGCTCAGGCAAATCTCACTACGTGGTCCTCGACGGGCTTCGCGGAGTGGCCTCCCTCCTCGTGGTGCTATTTCACCTGTTCGAGGCCTACGCGCAGGGTAATCCCGAAAAGCAGATCATCAATCACGGCTATCTCGCCGTCGACTTCTTCTTCCTGCTGTCGGGTTTCGTCGTCGCCTATGCCTACGACGACCGCTGGGGGCAGATGTCCCAGTGGGACTTCTACAAGCGCCGGCTGATCCGACTGCAGCCCATGATCATCATGGGGAGCATCATCGGTGCCATCTTGTTCTGGTTCCAGGATTTCTCGATCTTCCCAAAAATCCAGGCAGCTACGGCGTGGCAGGTGGCGCTCGTCGCGCTGGTCGGCTTCACAATGATACCTTTGCCGAAGTCGGCGGATATTCGGGGCTGGGACGAGATGTATCCCGTGAACGGCCCCGCGTGGTCGCTGTTCTACGAGTATGTGGCGAATATTCTTTACGCGGCGGGCCTTCGCAAGCTGTCCAACAAGGCCCTGGGGGCGCTGGTAGCCGTTGCGGGCCTGGCGGTGGTCTATCTGACTGTCATCCAGGGTCGCGGCCATCTGATCGGCGGCTGGGCGCTCGATGCGACCAACATCCAGATCGGGCTGACCCGCGTCATGTTTCCGTTTTTCGCCGGTGTCCTTCTCATGCGGCTGGGCAAGCGCATCGACGTCGGACGGCCGTTTATCGTCTGCAGCCTGCTTCTGATTGCTGCATTGTCGCTGCCCCGCTTCGGCGGGACCGAGCAGCCCTGGCTCAACGGCCTTTACGAGTCTCTGTGCGTGATCGTGCTGTTCCCGATCATCGTGGCGATGGGTGCGAGCCGGAAGGCGGTCGGTGGCGCTTCGCTCAAGGTGGCACGCTTTTTCGGCGACATGTCCTATCCGCTCTACATCACCCATTATCCGCTCATTTACATCTACACGGGATGGGTGGTCGATAATGAGGTGCCCGCCGAACAGGGTGCCCTCGTCGGGGCCGCCGTTTTCGTAGCGACCTTGGCGATCGCCTATGCCAGCCTGAAGCTCTACGATCTGCCGGTGCGCAGGATGCTCAGCGCTCGTCTGCTAAGCAGACCCGTGAGGAAGGGTGCTAGTTAGGTGCGACGGAGGCCGCCTACCCGTTGGCAGCATTTGGGCCGTGAGCGGACTGGCAGGTTGCGGGTCTCCGGGCATCGCCAGCGGACATTACAAACGGTGGCCGACGTGCTGCTTCCACAAGTCGTTTGGCATCAGTGTTTTGGCAATCACTGTCCTGAGGCTATCAGTGCTCTTGGTTCCAATCGGAATCGACCGAACCCGATTCTGGTGGCGATGAAGTGGTAACAGTCATAGGAACAGGCTTAGGCGCGAGGCCAATTACGACGCTGGTGAGCCCGCCCGAATGGCGGCCTCCTACACCCCCGGTATGATCAACGCCCTCGCCCTGAACCTAATCGCAAGTGTCATGGACTGGGATAACGAGCGCGCGACCGCCGAGTATGCGTGGCTTCGGCTCATGTCGTCGATGAAGTATGACGGCTATTCGGACTTCCGCGCTGGCGTGAGATTCCTCGAGAGCCTCGTCTCCTGGCTTCGGCAATTCGACCATCAGGATCGCGAAACCGCCTACGCGCTGGTGCAGAAACGGATGGTGTACATCTCGACCGCCGAGATGCAGCGCGTGATCGAGAACTTCCTCCCCGAGACGGTGACCCCCTATCTGCGCAAGGCAGTCGCCGCCGCGCTCGGCATCAAGCCATATGAGGTGTGGCGGACTCCGGCTGGCGCGAAGGCCTTCCTCGACCATCAACGCCGCTGCCTCTTCGTGGGACTCAGCGATGGCAGCCGCATTGATGTGCTGCGCCGGGCGAATTCGGGCCGACTGTCGCAGGAGCAGGTCCTGCCGATGCTGAACGTCGACAATGAGAAGTGGAAGGGACTGGGCAAGGATCTTCGCGAAGAGCTCGGCGACGACGCCCGGTTTCAGGACGTCTATCTCATTGACGACTTCACCGCGTCGGGCACCACCTTCATCCGTTTCCCAGAGGGAGAGGCGAAGGGCAAGCTCGCGAAGTTCGAGCAGAACGTCCAGGAGGCCCGTAAGGCGCTAAAGGATCAATTCCCGCTCGCTGATGGCTACACGCTTCACATCCACCACTACGTCTCGACCGCACAAGCCCGCCAGGCGCTCGAGGGTCGCCTCGCCGAGGCAGCCGAGAAGCTGACCGCCCCTAGCTTCGGCGCGGCCTGCATCACGGAGGGGATGCAGCTGCCGACCGATCTCCCGATCGGGGGAATCGACGCCGCCGGGGCGATGGTCGCCACGACACCCACCGACGTACCCTATCTCGGCCTATGCGGAACCTACTACGACCACGAGCTCTTCAAGCGGCTCGAGAAGCACTGCAAGGAGGCGGGACAGGTCGACATGAAGTATGGCTACGCGAACTGCGCGTTGCCGCTGGTCCTCGAGCACAACACGCCCAACAACTCGATCCCGATCCTCTGGGCGGAAACCCAAGGCAAGCTTGGCCACTCCACGCGACCGCTGTTCCTGCGGCGCGATCGGCACGGATAACGACGATGGCGAACCCCTTCCTGCGCCGCGCGACCGAATACGTCCGGGACGACGCCTCCTTCCTGTCGATCGTCAGCCCGACGCCGCTCACGACCTTCCTCGCCAAGAGCAAGCACAAGGACGACGTGTTCGAGGTGCCAGTGCGCATCATCGGGTCGCCCGGCAGCGGCAAGACGATGCTGGCGACGCTCGCCGAGTTCAAGATGGTTGAGGCGATCTTAAAAGACCTCTCGAACCCCACCAACCGCACGCTGGCGGGAGCGTTGGCGAAGGCGGGCTTCCTCCAGTCCGAGGTCCCGCGGGTCGCCGCCGTCCGGGTCCCGATGGAGTCCGAATACCGCGAGTTCTGGGAGCTGCCCTACGAGCCGGCGGTAAGGACCAAGCTCGCCTTCTGGCTCGTCCAGGCGCGAGCGATGCTCGGTCTCATTCGAAATCTCACGGCCAACAGGACGCGCGGCCTGGACGGAATCCGCTTCGTGCCGCGCGCCGACTACGAGGCGCACCTCGAACAGATCGGCGGCCTCACCGCCGAAGGCGTGCGCGACAGGGCGCTCGCCGTTCAGCGCGCCATCTACTCCATCGGCTCCGGCCTGCGGCCGCCGAAACTCGCCGACCTGCCGGAGGACGCGACAGCCCCCTACGCGCCGTTCGACGCGATCCAGCGCATCAGCATCGACTGGCAGGGCAGGGAGATCGAGGTCAGCCCCCTTGTCATGCTCGACGACGTCCACGCGCTGCACCACGACCAGCTCGAGGCGATGTTCGAGACGCTGTCGCACCGCGAGATGCGTTTCGGCCGCTGGATGATGATGCGTCTCGATGCGCTCAGCCCGGGCGCCGTCCTGCGCTCGCCCGGCGCCCAACCATCGCACGGCCGGGCAACCGGCCGCGACTTCGTCGACATCCGCATGCAGGTCGACGAAGAGGGAAAGAAGGGCACCGCCCGCACGCAGTTCCGCACGATGGCGAAGGACATGGCCAAGCGCTACCTGCCGCTCGTCGAAACGCTCCGCAACAGGGGGGCGACCGACATAGAGCGGTTGCTGCCCTCCGAACCGCCCACGGTCTCTGCCGGCCAGCTACGCACGTTCGCCGAGAAGGTCGACCGGGAGCAGGCAAAGCTGGGCGTCAGCGCCGCGCGACGGGCGGAGATCGACCAGCTAGTCGCCGACTTCCTCAAGCGCTCGACATCTTACGACGACGGCCCCGAGGTCGCGCTCGCGATGGTCCGTATCCTGATCCACCGATACGCCGTCCGCATCGCCCGCGCAGCGCCGTCGCTGTTCGAGGAATTCGACCCCGACCCGAAGACCCCGCTGAAGGCAGACGCCGACGTCGCGCACGGGGCAAGGCTCCATCTGCACCATGAGCTCGGCCGCCCGTTCCACTTCGGCATCGACGACATCTGCGATGCAAGCAACGAGAATGCCGAAGTGTTCCTGCAATACGCAGGCGAACTCGTCGCCAACATCGAGACGCGAGCGATCCGCAATGAGGAGCTGCCGCTCCCCGCCAGGGTCCAGCAGAACGTCCTGTCCGGCAAGGCCCGCAGGATCATGGACGGCTGGGCGTTCCCACAGGCCACCCGCGTGCGCTCCCTCGTCGACACGATCGCCAAGGATTGCGTTGCGGAATCGCAGCTGCCGAATGCGCCACTCGGTGCGGGAGCCAACGCGGTCGCGGTCCTCGAGGAGGAGATGCAGACCCTCCCACTCGACGACGAGCTGGGTACGTTGCTCAAGCACGCTATCGCTAACGGTGCCATCACGATCGAGCGAGACTACGGCCAAGGCGGAAAGCTGTGGGCGCTCATCGAGCTTACGGGCACGGTCAGCCTCGTGCACGGGCTGACCTACAACCGGGGCGGCTTCCTGCCGAAGCGGGTCGGCTACCTCCGCGAAGCGGCGGGCCTGACCGATGCGTGAGCACTGGGCCAACTGCATCGCTAACTTCGACGATGATGTCGGCGGCTTCGTCGCCGACTACTTCGCCGACAAAAGCCGCAAGGTGCTCCTCGTCGCGGCAGCGGGGTTCGACCCGCGCTCGCGGCGTGTGTCCAAGATGCTTGCCGAGACGCTGGGCGACCGCCTCAGCGCCTACTACATCCGCGAGGACAGGCCAGGTGCCACGGACGAGCTGATCAAGCGCGCCGAGGTGAACGAGGCCGCTCTAAAGGAGATCGTGCCGAACTCGAAGGTCTTCACCATACCCGTATTCGCCGACGACGGCGCGCCCGTCGGCGGCGCCCGCTTGGTGACGACGATGGAGGAGAACCTGGTCGCCGACGATGTCACCGACGTCATCCTCGACCTCAGCGCGTTATCGATCGGCATCGGCTTCCCGGCGGCCAAGCTGCTACTGCTCGACTGCGAGGAGGGCAAGACCAGGGCCTTCCACCTCATGATCGTCTCGAACCCCGAGCTCGACGACCGGATCACGAGCGTTCCCTCGAGCCGGATCAGCCCGGTGAAGGGCTACGCGCCGGACGTCGGCCTCAGCACGCTCGACGTCGCGCAGGTGTGGATCCCGCAGCTCGCGCGCGGCCGCGCCTCCACCCTTAACCAGATCGATGCGGCTAGCGAGCGGTGGTATAAGATCTGCCCGGTCCTGCCCTTCCCGGCGCGCAACCCCCGCCGCGCAGACGACCTGCTCACCGAATACCAGAACGAGCTTGCCAACGAATGGGAGATCGATCCCCGCGACATCGTCTATGCGTCCGAGCGCAACCCGCTCGACTGTTACCGCACGCTATCGACGCTTAAGCAGCGGTTCGACCGGACGATGGAGGGGACCTACGAACCGCGGATGGTACTCTCTCCGATCGGCAGCAAGGTGCTGGCAGCCGGCGCGATGATGGCCGCGATCGAGCACGGGATGGCGGTCCAGTATGTCGAAACCGAGAGCTATAACTTCGCCAGCGCAGAACCCTCTCCCGACGACCCTGCGGACATGATGGTCCACCTCGTCCTATCAGGTCCGCTCTACGACGGCTATTTGGCCGGAAGCGTCGGCGAGTGAACACGCCCGTCCTCACCGGGAAGCTCGACGCCTTGGCGGCGACGCTCGACCTAGTCGCCGGCCACGACGCCGAGGGCATCGCCACGGCGCTGACGCGTGGATCCGGTCGCCACGCGTTGGCGATCGGGTCAGGCGGGTCGGCAGTCGCGGCGGAATACCTTGTCAGGTGCCGGGACACGCTCGGTCTCGGACCGACGACCTTCGCTACGCCGATGCAGGGCGTCCTCGACCATCACCGCCTCGACGCAACCGACGCCTGGCTGTTCAGTGCGGGCGGCGACAATCCCGACGCATGCGCCATCGCGCAGGCGCTCCTCGACCGGGGTGCCGCGACCATCAACCTGGTCACACGGAACCCCGACGGGGCTGCGGCCACCATAGTCGCGCGCAACGGTGGGACGATCCACGCCGTGCCCGTCGCCGACGTGAAGGATGGCTACCTCGCAACGCACTCGCTGATCGCCATGACCACTGCGCTGCTGATCGCTAGCCAAGTCGCGTCGCGCGAACCCGGCGCCGCAACTGAAGCCTTGGACAGGGTCGCCAGCTGCCTCCTCGCTTCGCGGGACGCGGGAAACCGGGATCTGCTCGCGAAGCGCTGGACCGGGCTTCGCGGTACCGACACGATTATCATCGCCGCGGACCCGTCACTGCGCCCGGTCGCCAGCCTCCTCGATACTTCGCTCTGGGAGGCGTCGCTCTGCCCGGTCCAGACAACCGATTTCCGCAACCTCGCACACGGACGTCATGCATGGCTGCACCATCGGCCCGATGACACCGTCCTGCTGGCGCTCATCGCCGTGAACTCGCGGACCGCCTGGACGGCCATCGAGACCGTCCTGCCCGAGCACGTCCGGCGCGACGCGGTCGATTACGGCCAGGGCGGCCGGCTCGACAACTTGCTCGGTATCATCGACGGCTTGTCACACATCGAGGCGATCGGCGAAGTCCTCGGCGTCGATCCCGGCAAGCCGGGAGTCGGCGACTTCGGGCGGTCAATCTACGACGACCGGTCGCTTGAGGCGGCGGCGGCGGAACTCCGGCCGCGCCTCCGACACAAGCTTGCCGCGATCGCCAGGGCCGACGGCCCCTGGGCTGACGAACCGAGCCTCGCGGCCATCGGACACCAGCGCCTCGAGACGCTCGCCGCCGCCACCGTCGGCGGCGCCGTCTTCGACTACGACGGCACCATCGTCACGACTGAGGGACGGTTCGATCCGCCTTGCCAGGAAATTGTCGACGAACTTGTCCGCCTACACCGCGCCGGGCTGCGCCTTGGTATCGCAACTGGGCGGGGAGGGTCGGCCGGCGAGGATCTGAGGAAGGTCCTGCCGCCCGATGTGCTTTCGTCGCTGCTAATCGGCTACTACAACGGCGGGCACCTGCGGACCGCCGACGTCGACATCGAGGACGATCCGCCCGAACAGAACCCCGCGATCGCCGCGACTGCCGCTTGGCTCGACGGACGCGATGACCTTTTCGCGAACAAGAAGTTCAAGAGCGGACCGGTCCAGATCGGCGTGGACATGGAGAACCTGCGCCATCCCTACCGCTTCCCGCTGGACATGGCGGACTGCCCGAAGGTGGCGAGCGGCGAAGTAAGGATCTCCGCTTCGGGACACAGCTTCGACATCATCCCGGCAAAGTCGTGCAAGTCCACTATCGTCGACGCGGTGCGTCGAGACGCCGGGCCGGACGCCGCCGTCCTGTGCTTCGGGGACAGCGGCTCGCGTTCGGGAAACGACCACACGCTCCTCGCCCACGCCCACGGAATCAGCGTCGGCGAAGTCTGCGGAGCGGCGGACGGTTGCTGGTCCCTGTTCGGCGGAGCGCTCACCGGACCAGATGCCCTTCTCAAGACCTTAAGGGCTCTGGTAGCATCGCCCACGGGCGAGATTCGCCTCGACACCGCCGCGCTGACACTCGACACGCCGTGACCAAAGGGATACAAAACGGGAACATGGAGGCCGCGACTCAACTTCAATACCGCTTCGACGTCGCGGGCACCGGGCTAACGGTCCTCGACCGCATCTATGCGGACGGCGACCTCGCCGACGAGGCGCTCGGCGGATCGTGCGGTAACGTGCTGCTCTCGCTCGCGATGCTCCACCGCAACGTCGTGCCGGTGATCACGATTGGCGACGACGACGAGGGCCAGCGGCTCGTCGCAGAGTTCGTCGAGGCCGGCGCCGTTATAGACCACATCCACCGCAGGGCGGGCACGCGCTCACCAATCATCGCGCAGGAGCTCGATACCTCGTCCGGCGTGCACGGCTTCAGCTTCGTCTGCCCAGACACCGATGAGGCCCTCCCGCAATACGAGCCCATAGGCAAGAGCGAGGTCGCATCGGCTCTGCACGTCCTCAGCCAGTGCAGCGTATTCTACGCCGACCGGCTCTCTGCCGGGATACTCGACGCAATGAAGGCGGCCAAGCTCTCCGGCGCGATCGTGTTCTTCGAACCGTCCGACGTCGACCATGACGAGATGTTCGACCAGGCGCTGGGACTGGCCTCGATCCTGAAGTATTCGGTCGACCGGCTCGGCGACCGCCTCGCCGCGCTGGAGAACGACTGCATCCGCGTAGTGACTCACGGCGCCGAGGGCCTCGAGGTCCGCCAGGATGAGAGCGTCGTCTGGTGCTCTGCGGTGAGCGCACCCGCCGTCCTCGATACCTGTGGGTCGGGCGACATGGTCAGCGTCGGGATGATCGACTGGATGCTATCGTCAGGCGTCAGCGCTGGGAACCTCAACGTAACGCACCTCCTCGAAGGCGTGTTCGCTGGGCAGCGGCTCGCAGCCGAGAATTGCGCCTTCGCGGGCGCGCGCGGCCTATTCAAGCAATGCGGACCAGCCTATGCTCGCGAGGTCCTGCAGGAAGGTACCAGCCGCTACTCGGCGGCAACCAGGTAGCCCTCGGCTTCCTGCCGCAGGTCCTCTCGGATCTCCATAAGTAATACGCCCAGCATGTTCCTGCCCGAGCCGTTGACCTCGCCCCATAGGCGGTTGACCTCGTTGTCTACAGTCGCGGATTCGACCAGTCTCGCTTCGCCTGTCGAAAGAAGCAGGTCTTGCAGGTCCGCATGCTGCGTGAACTTTGCGCGCAGCACCTCGCGCATACGGTCGAACTTGGTGGTCGACCAACCGGGGGCGATGTCCCAGTAATAGAGGCCGTGCGCGGCCATTGCGAGCAGCGCTGGCGACGGCGCTGCCAAAAGCCACTCGCGAACCTGGGGTTTGCGGGGCTTGCCGGCTTGGTAGGCGTGCTCGCTGGTAGTGAAGACCTCGCCTTCGAATTTGATCGGTCGGCGATAGAGATTGCTGAAGGCGCCGTAGGGTTTTTCGCTCGCCCGATAGAAGCGGATCTCATCTACCATCACGAAAGCCTTTCAGTCTTGCAAATTCACATGATTTATTACATGCAGATTTGCATGAGATCAACCCCTGCCGAACTGAAGGCGCTTAAGCGCCGGATCGCTAAGGCTGCGGCTAAAGAGGGGTTAAGCTACGCGAAAATAGCAGGAATTTGCGGTGTCCACTCCAGCCAGGTTAGTCGCATATGCCGCGGTGAGTTTCGCACGATCAGCCAGAACGTGTTGCAAGTTTGCAGTGTGCTCGAATTGTCTGTCCCGCTTGCCACTATCGGTACGCCGAGCGACCGCGGCTGGCGCCAGGTTGAAGCGAGCGCGCGCCGCCTGTGGGAAGCTAGCGATCGCGACAGCGACAGGCTAACTCGCCTTCTCGAGGTGATTGGCGCTTTCCGTACGAAGTCGTAGGGAGAGCCGGCTGCCCATGAACCTATGGGTGAGTGCCACGTGCACTTCCGCATTTGTTGGTGTTGTTAGATTGCCCGCTTCTCGCCCATCCAACGGCAAGTCTTAAGATCGCGCGGCAATTGATTGAACGGCTGATAATAGGGCGCAAAGCTGACGCGCGCTTACAGGATAGCGGCTCTGAGCTTTTCGAGGCGATCCGAGCATAGCTGGTGGACGACGCGACCCAGTTCTTCGACCTGTTCGCCGAGCCATTCGAGCTCTTCTTTGGTGATGCGGTAGTGCTTGGAGTAGCGGGCCTTGACGTAAGCTTCCTTGAGCTTTTGGAAGCGGGCCCGGTCGCGGCGGGTCTCGCGCGGCCAGACGTAGGTGAGGCGCGGATCGATACGCTCCGCCTGGGTGCGCAGGAAGCCGAGATTGTGGACGTGAGGGGTGTAGAAAGTGCAGACCAATAGGATGCAGTGATAGAGAAACTCAGCGGTTTGATGTGTGTCAAAAGCGGCTGGTTTCAGAAAGCCTCGCTCTCGGGCTAGCTTCGAAAGTTCAAACCGCTGCATCGCTGCCGGAAACCACTCGTCGAAATACTCCTGCGCCATGGCCAGCGCTTGCTCGGGCGTTTTGGGCTTAGGCTGATGCAGCTCGCTGTCGTCGGAATCGTACAGCGCGATCCCATCCTTCGCCACGTCCATGAAGAAATACCGACCATGGGCGAGCCCATCGTTCACCTCCTGAAGCGTGTGGACGATGAAATTGACCGGGGTCTTCAAGGTACCGGTCACACCATACTCACGCATTAGCCGCTCATCGAGCTTGGCCCAGTATTTGACCCGGTCAGTCAGCCTGCCATCGCTGACGATGATTAGAAGGTCAAAATCTGATTGGTAGCCCTTGGCGGTGTGCGGCTCGTCGACCCAAGTGCCGCGAGCATAGCTGCCATATAGGATCACCTTTTGAATCCGTCCCGCCTTCTTCCACTCGTGCTTCGACAGCGCGAAGGCGTCGTCGAACTCCTCGAAGACCAGCTGCACCACGCGTTCGAGTTCGCGTTGCTTCTGGGGCGGTAGATGATCGAGGTCGGTCCTCATTCTCCGATCCTAGCAAGGCGCTGTAACCGTTGCACCTGCGCAATGCCGCCGAAATGGCTTCAGCGTACTTCACTCCTAGAATTGACTAAGCTGACGAGATCATCCGACAGCCGCCCCGCCCCTTCCAGGCGCCGGGCAAGAGCCTCGACGAAATAAGAAAACCGCTTCTCGACTTCCGCCCTGAGACCCGCGTCGATTTCTTCGGGTGCGCGGGTGACTGCGAGCCAGCGGCGCATGTAAAGCGCGAAGGCCTCGTTGCCGACCTCGATATGATAATCCAGCTTCTCGAGCTGCCGAGAGATGCGATCGAGCCTTCGGCTGAAAGCCGCTTCCATTCGTTCCGGACCGTCGGGCGAGAGGAACGAGGCGAGGGCCGCCTCGACGATCGCAGCCTGGGAAACCCGCTTGCGGCCGGCATAGTCAGCCAGCTGCCGCGACAAGTCTGGGGGCAGGCGGAAGGTATGCCGAAGCCGCGTGCTCCCCATTAGAGATCGATCCCATCGCCTGGGTCGAGCGCCGCGCGCCGGGCATTCGCGCGCATTTGGCTGGCGACGCGCCGGTCCTCGGCTGCCTCGTGTTCGTCTGCGTCCTCGCCGAAGTCGAATTCGTTGGGCATGGGACGAGGGGCAGGGGCGATGTCGTCGTGTTCGAGCATCTCGGGATCACGTCGAATGCCCCCATCGGCGTCCGCCGCGGCTTCTTCCTCGTCGCGCGACAAGCCGCGCTCCGCCACGACCGAGGGCGGCACGGCCACCCGCCCGTCCCACTCGCCGACCTCGCCCCCACGAGCCGACGGGGCCGTGCCCGGCGGCGGCGCAATGCGCTTATTGAGGCGTGGATCGGTGAAGTATCGCGCCTTCTTGGCCCGGATCGGCCGCGCCCCAGCCAGCATGACGATCTCGTCATCCTCGGGCAGCTGCATGATTTCGCCCTGAGTCAGCAGGGCCCGTGCCGTCTCGGTGCGCGAGACCATCAGATGGCCGAGCCAAGGCGAGAGACGGTGGCCGGCATAGTTCTTCATCGCGCGCAGTTCGGTCGCGGTGCCGAGCGATTCCGAAATGCGCTTCGCCGTCCGCTCGTCGTTGGTCGCGAAGCAGACACGCACGTGGCAGTTGTCGAGGATCGCATTGTTAGGCCCATAGGCCTTTTCGATCTGGTTCAGAGACTGGGCGATGAGGAAGGATTTGATCCCGTAGCCGGCCATGAAGGCGAGCGCGCTTTCGAAGAAATCGAGCCGTCCGAGCGCGGGGAACTCGTCGAGCATCAGCAGCAGCCGCTGCCGTTCGCCGCCCTCGGCTAGATCTTCGGTCAGCCGGCGGCCGAGCTGGTTGAGGATCAGCCTGATCAGCGGCTTGGTCCGGCTGATGTCGGACGGCGGTACGACGAGATAGAGCGTGACCGGCCGCCTGGCATCGACCAGGTCGGCGATCCGCCAGTCGCATTGCCGGGTGACCGCGGCGATGACTGGATCGCGGTAAAGGCCCAGGAAGGACATTGCGGTCGAGAGCACCCCGGAGCGCTCGTTCTCGGATTTGTTGAGCAGTTCGCGCGCGGCACTCGCGACGACGGGGTGTACGCCGTCCTCGCCGAGATGCGCGGTTCGCATCATCGCCGCCAGTGTCGCCTCGATCGTGCGCCCGGGATCGGAAAGGAAAGCGGCCACGCCGGCCAAGGTCTTCTCGGGCTCGGCATAGAGGACGTGAAGGATCGCGCCGACCAGCAGCGCGTGGCTGGTCTTTTCCCAGTGGTTGCGCCGCTCGAGCGAGCCTTCGGGATCGACCAGGACGTCGGCAATGTTCTGGACGTCGCGAACCTCGTTGAGACCGCGCCGCACCTCCAGCAGAGGGTTATAGGCGGCGGAGCTTTGGTCGGTCGGATCGAAGCGCAGGACGCGCGAAAAACGTTGGCGGAAGCCCGCTGTCAGGGTCCAGTTCTCGCCCTTGATGTCGTGCACGATCACAGAATGCGGCCAGGTCAGCAAGGTGGGAATGACGAGACCGACGCCCTTGCCGCTGCGCGTTGGGGCGAAGCAGAGAACATGTTCCGGGCCGTCGTGCCGAAGATACAGATTGGCGTGGCGGCCTATCACTACCCCTTTGCCAGAAAGCAGACCGGCCCTCGCTATGTCCGTCCGGCTGGCCCAGCGGGCCGAGCCATAGGTCGCGCTGTTGCGAACTTCGCGGGCGCGCCATACGGACATGGCGATAGCGACAACCACCGATGCGAGGCCGCCAGAGGCGGCGATCAACCCGGCCGTCTCGAAAATATGCGGGGCGTAGGCCTCGTAGCTGAACCACCACCAGAAGATCGCATAGGGCGGATAGACCGGGTGGTCCGCGAGGATGAACCAGGCCTGCCCGAGCTCGCGCTGGAACGCGAGCGCTGCCGCTGTCCATTGGGTCGCAGCCCAAACGCCAGCCAGCGTGAGCGCGAATACCGCGATAATCTGGCCCCACAGGATCCGGGTCGCCGACATGGCCGCTTCCTTCCGGCTATGAGCAGGGCGGGATCAAAGCGGCATTGCAAGGCTAGTCGGTCGAGGTAGCAGCGAAGCGCAGGAAAGGACGCGGTCGGCTAGAGCGCCTCGACGACGAAGTCCGGCGTGCCGGACCAGGTCAGCCGGTACATCCCGCCTTGCACGACCGACTGGACAACATTGGGCCACAGCGCGGCGATGCAGGTGCCGCCTGTATGGCGAACCGAGGGGTAGATGATCCCGTTGTGACCTTCGCCGCGCGCCTGCGCCGCGAGGGCGTTGCCATGCGGATATCCCTTGGCCGGATCGGAATCCAGGCTGGGATGAGCGGGCAGGCCGCGCAGGTCGACGAAGACGCCGGACATGCTGGCGATCATCTCGCTGTATTCGACGACCGCGCGGAAGTCGCCGGCATCGGCGAGCGCGCTGGTCAGGTGGTATCCGACCTCGGCGAGCGACGTCTCGGCGTCCAGCGCGGCGTACCACGCGCCCCGGTCGGACGGATTGAAGCGGTTGGGCTCGCGCGGCTTGGCGTAGGCGAAGCTGGCGTTGATGAACTTTGCGTGCGGCACCCCGTGGACCAGCTCGTCGGCGGTAAGCCCGCCCAGCCCCCGGTCTTCGGCAATGAGCCGGCCGCTGGTCGCGCCTTCAATCTCGGCCAGTAGGGCAAGGTCCGCCTCATCGTCGGCAAGCGGGGTCATGACGGGGTCGCGCAAGCGTGCGCTGGGCACAAGCCGCACCGTCCGCTCGAAAGCCTCTCGAACGAGCGGCAGGGCAGGCGGCGGATCGTCCGCCGGCGCGTCAGAGCCCGCCACGAAGGGCGTCGATGTAGAGACGGGTCTCGAGCATGCGCGGTATGCCACCCTCGATCATCGCCTCGACCGGAGAGCGCCGGTCGAACACCGGAGCGCGGTTGGGAAGCTGCGGCCACCGGTCGGCCATGTCGTCGGCGAACAGCAGGTGCAGTCCCTTGAACAGCCCGATCAATGCCGAGGCGCGGGTCAGCTGATCCTGACTAAGCGTGCCTTCCCACGTCCCCGCCTTCATCCTGTCCCAGGTGCTGGGGGAAACGCCGAGGAGCGCCGCGCCCTCGGCATTGCTGCCGCTCCATGCCTCGACCAGCCGCAGGACGGCCTTGACGGCGGCGCCTGTAAGACGCCTGCGGTCCTGATCGTCGGCGAAGGTTTGAACTTCTCCAGACCTTGCGGAACGTTTGAGAACAGCACTGGCCATATCGCATCTCCTGATGCGTATATACGCGTCACATGGTGCTATTGTCAAGGTGATGCCCGAAGGGAATCATGTCAGATCGATGGTCCGCGCGAGCGGGTGAAGTTCCAGTCCACCCCGCCGCGTTGATTGATCAGGCCACGCACCGTTTTTCCCAGATGACGGTCGAGATCCTGGCGCCAGGGTACGAGCTTGAAGCCAAGGCCATTGTCGATCATGGCGAAACGGCCCGATGCGATGGCGACGCGCTCGCGGTAGATGCCGGCCACCTGATCGCCCACCTCCCCGTTCTGGAAAGAGCCGCCGTGCCGCGCCGCCAGCCTCTCGCCCGCATCGGCGAGATCCCGATCGCGCAGCGTCGCGAGCAGGTCGCGCGCGAAAAGCGTGCGCTGACCCGACCGTTTTGCGAGTCCTTCCGCAAGCAGCACTTCGGTTCGCTTGGCCAGTGCGTCGCTGACTTGCGCTCCGAATGCGCCAGCGAGCGCCTCGGGCCGCGGCGAAGTCAATTGCCGGTCGAGCCAGGTCGCGCCGCGCGCGCCTATCTGGCTTTCGATCGACATGTCGGAGCAGACGAGCAGGCTTATCTGTTGCTTCCCGTTGCGATCCGTCCACGCGCCGGTCGCGACGACTGCCTCCGGCATGGCATCGCCCGTCCGCTCGAGGTTCGGCAGGCGAAGGTGGTGCGCCCGGCCGTCGATCCCATCGATGATCACATAGGCTTCACCGCTCAGCTCATCGTGCAGCCCGCGCTCGACCAGCCGCCCCACGACGGGCTGATGGGATGAAGCATCATGCAATGCGATGCGTGCCGGATCGCTGGTGAGCCCCCGGTCGCTCATCGCGCGATGCATCGTCCTGATGATGTCGCCGCGGTCACCGAGCGCGCGCAGGCTCGGCTCGCAGTCCTGGGCCAAGGTCCAGCTGACGGGACCGATGCGCTGCGCCAGTCCCATGCGTTCCAGCACGCGCGCGCGGCCAATGAGAAGGAGACGATCGCTGCGGGCGCGCTGGATCGGCTCGGGCCGCAGATCGACCCTGCCCAGCTCGTCGCGTTGCCGGTGGAGGCGGCGGTCGAGACTTGTCCAGCGCTCCGCATCGACCTCCCGGCGCAGTGCGTTGCGGATTTCGCGCTCTCTGCGTGGCCCGAGCTCGATAGTCACACGCTCCTCGGCCCGTTGGCGCAGGCCAGCGCTGATATAGCCGCGGTCGATCACCAGGTCCTTGCCATCGCCAGCAACGCCGCGGACCAGGAGATGGATGTGGGGGTTGTCGGTGTTCCAGTGATCGATCGCGACCCAGTCGATCCGGGTATCGAGGTCGCGCGCCATGTCCTCCATCAGCTCGCGGGTGAAGACGCGGAGATCGGCCATGTCACCGGCATCTTCGGGCGAGACGATAAAGCGGAAGTGATGACGGTCGTCCTCGCAGCGATCAGCGAAGGCGTTGCCATCGGCCTCGTCCGACGCGGCATCGAACATCCGTCCACCCGAACCGTCGCGCGTGACTCCATCGCGCTCGAGATAGGCGACATGGCGGGCGAGGGGCGCTGAGCGGAACCGCGCTCCGCGATGACGAACCACCCGCGCCTTGATGACCACCCGCCGCTGAAATGCGCTACGCCGCCTCTGCAGCGCGGCGCTGCGGCCGCGCCCGCAAGCGCCGGTGCCTTTCTTCGGCTTGCGCCGGCCGAGTGCGGTGAACCCGGCCCGCCGGGAAGCCTGGACGACGCGGCCGACGAGCGTGCCGGCCTTGCGGTAGGCACCCGCCCCGCGGTCGCGCGACCGGCCCGGCCGGATCGTGAAGTCGTCGTCAACCACGCGCAGAGATGACAGGCGGCGCCGCGTTTGCCGCTGAAAGTAAAGCCGAATGTCCCAAGACCGACGCACCGGGTCGCCCGATGGCGTCGGCAAATAGCTCGCAAAACCAACCACCTGCAGCACGGCCGACGGCGCTGCTTTTATCTCGCCATCCCACCTTTCCATCATCCCCGGCCGCCCTTGCTACCCTCCAACGCATCCCGCTGCGGCGCCTGGCTCGCCAAGACGTCGCGGGGATCATCGGCGCGCGCGAGATGCCGTGAGCGGGGCGAACAGGCCATCCAGCCGCGCGTCCCGCGGCGCACCCGGTTGCAAGGATGCGGCTTTGGCGAGAACGCCGGACGCGAGTTGACCGCTGGCCGAGCGTGCGGCGAACAGGGCGCTCTGCGTCCACGGCAAGCGCCGCGATCGCACCGCGGTTGCATGCGTGACTGCGTGCTGGGCGTCGGCGGCAGAACCCGCCAAATGCAAGACTTGAGCGAGCTTGCCGACGTAGGCGCGCGTTTCGGCAGGGAGGGGTCGGCCGCGGTCGCGCCAGTCTTCGTAGCGCCCAGGTCCCGCATTGTAGGCCGCCAGAGCGCCGAACGCGCCGTAGCGGTCGAGCATCTCGCGAAGATAGGATGTGCCCGCGAGGATGTTGTCGCGCGGGTCGAAGGGGTCCGCACCGAGACCGAACCGGGCGCGTTGGCGGGCCCAGGTTCCGGGCATGAGTTGCATCAGCCCCATGGCCCCGGCTGACGAGACCGCGCCGATCCGTCCCGCGCTTTCGACGCGGATGACGGCATAGATCCACGCCTCCGGAATACCGAAGCGCGCCGAGGCCTCGGCCACCGGCGCGGCGATGGCGATGGGGCTCGACTGCGTTGCATCGGCGATCCCCCGCCCGAGCGCCGGCGCACCGGCGGATGGGCCGTCGGCGAGAGCGAGCATCGCCAGCAACGCGAGCAGACGCGTCACCTAGCCCGTCTTCTCGCGCTTGGCGGGTCGGGACCAGACCAGGACGTGGTCGTCCTTGTCGCCGCGGAACAGGTTCGCGCGCAGCGGGCGAACGAGGGCCGGATCGTCGATCCGCAGCGCGAGGTATTCGCCCGCCTTGTCGCTTGCGTGCTTCCAGCCGGCGCCGACTTCGCGAGCCCGCTCGCCAGCTCCGGCCAGCACGCGGAAGTCCGGCGCACCTTCCTTGTCCGATGGTTCGGCCGGCACGAGGGCAAGCTCGATGTCGAGCGTCAGCGTGCGCAGATGGCCGGTGAAGCCTCCTTCGCTGGCTTCGAATGTTCCGATACGCATGGGTCAGTCTCCTATCGAGGGTTTGGGGGCGGATGCGGCGGCGGTGGGAGCGGCGAACCAGACGTGGTCGCCGGCGCCCGTTTCATCGGTCCAGATCGGGATGGCGCGGCCGATCAGGTCGGCGCTCCGCAGCACCCCGAAATAGCGGCCGTCGAAGCTGCCGGGCGAACGGGGGTTCATCGCGAAGAGTTCGCCCGCGCGCAGCAAATGGCATCCCGACCATGCCGGAAGGCGGCGGCCGCGCCGGTCGCGGGCGCGCGCAGAGCCGGCGAAATCACCGTCGATGGTGATGGCGGGACCGAACCGGCAGACGCGCTGGCCGCCACGCGCGGCGATGCGCTTGATCAGCGGTACGCCCGCCGGCAGATAGTTCCTGCTGGCGAGCATGGCGCGCAGCCGCGGCGGAGGTGCGATCGCGACGCGCTCGCCGATAGCGAGGGCGGTCTTGCCGCCGATCGCGTAGAGTCCGGTCGGAACCGATGCGCTCGCGTTCCAGACGATGTAGGCCGGAGCGGGTGCTGCGAGCGTGGCAAGCGTCGCGGCCGTCACGCCGCATGCGAGCAGGAGCCGGCGCATGTTCACGGCTGCAAATCCTTGCGACGCAGCCACGCGCGGTGACGATCGGCCGCATAGTCTCGTGGCGCTTCCCGCGCGGCCAGGCGATTGTGAACATGCCGCCAGTGATCGGGAGCGACGTCGCCAGGATCGATACCCGATGCCTCGATCGCATCGATGACGCCGAACACCAGCGCGACCCTGGGCCATCCCTTGACGCAGAGCAGAAGGTCCCCGCCAGGCTCGATCTGCGCAACCGGGGTGAATGGCTCACCGGCGCCCACCGCGCGGACGATGACCAGGGTCGAGCGGATCGTCCCGTGGTCGTTGGCGGCCCAGCGAACCAGTCCGAACACCTGACCGGCGGCGTAGCTCTCGATGCGTCGCCGGCGATCGAGGATGCGCGCGGCGACGGGCTTGCCGAACTTGAGCCAGTCCTCGCGCTGATTTTCGCGCCAGACCAGGGTCACATGCGTCAGGGGCAGCCCGGCGTCGACGGGCGTGGCCGGTCCGGCCGCATGGGTCGCGCGCGGCATTGCTGCGGGCCGCGGCTCAGCGGCGGACTGGCGGCGTGTAGCCGTCGAGGCGCTTGGCGGGATGGACGATGCCCGTTCCCGGATCGCTGGTGGAACGCCGCAGCCCCTGTTCGGCCCAGGCATCGAGGTCGGCGAGCGCGTAGACGATGCGTCCCCCGAGCTTGCGGTAGATCGGGCCCGTTCCGTAACAGCGATGCTTTTCGAGAGTGCGGGCCGACAACCCCAGATGCACGGCGGCATCGGGCGTCCGGAGGAAGCGGGCTGTCACGGGCAGGGGTCGGGCGGTCATGGGCGGACTCCGCTGAGGCAGGGCGACCGCGGCGGAACGCCGCGGTTCGCAGGCCGTCATGGCGCATGGTGGGAGCCGGGTGGGAGCGACAGAATGCGCGGTGCGAAAGTGTCGCCCCCAGCGCCCGGATTAGTGCAACCGAGGGTCCGGACACGCCGAACCCCGCCCGGCGGAGGCCGGGCGGGGCGGGGTCGAGCGGCGGTCAGTCGCCGTTCGAGCGGCTGTTGCGCGCCCAGATGAGGTTGAAGCTTGCGCCGTCCTCGTCGTCGAACAGATTGGCGTAGATCGGGGCGACGAAGCTGGGGTCGTCGAGCTTGACCGAGAGGTAAGCGCGGCCTTCGCGGCTCTGCTTGGCCCAGGCTGCGCCGATTTCCGCGCGTCCGACGAACACCCGGTGGCTCGGGGCGTTCTCGGCGCCGCCCTGGGGTTCGGTGACGATGCGCACGTTCTTCTGCTGAACGCTCATGGTGACGATCTCGCCCTTGTAGCCGTCGCTCGTCTTGGTGAAGGTGCCGATGTTGGCCATGTCCAGTTCCTTTGCCGTTTCTCGAGGTTCGCGCCCATCGCGGCCTCGATGGCTGGTCGAAGGCAGGGACGCGGACCTGCCGCACCCGCAGGGCCGCAGCGGCAGCGGAGGACGGCGGTAGGCGGCTATTTTGCTTCGCGATGCAAAGCGCGGGGGCTTGCCCCGGCGCGGCGGAAAATAGTCGCCGGACGCGGTTGCGGCCAAGGGCCACGAGGGCACAGCCCGGTCCCTGCCAACCAAGCCATCAACGAGGCCGTGATGGGCGCGGACCGGCGGACAGCAAAGCCGGATGGCCACTCGGCGGCTTCGCCAGGACGAGCGGCTCCGGTCGGGACGGGAGCGCCGCGATCGAGATCGGCTGTTCGGGCGTAGCGTCGATTGTCCCGTCGGCGTGCCGGAATGGGTGAGCCGTACCGCCTCGTCTGCCGGAAAGGCCGCGCCGCCCGGACTAGGGCAGCGCCCCGATGCCGCGATCCCGGTCAGCCACCGGCCGAGCGATTTCACGCCGATTCGAGACCACGGTCCGCCCGGAAGGACGGGATCGCGTTCAGCCACAACGGCCCGCCCCCCGGACGACGGCAGGGTGCTCGGGTCGACGCGGCCCCGCCCGGCCTCCGCCGGGCCGGAATTGGAGTCATCCACCCTCGCGCGCCCGTCGCTGCCAAGTCAGCGCGTGGTTCGCGCGAGCGTACGCCACCGGGCGGCGACACCTCCCGGTGGCGTGTGCTTTAGGCGGCGAGTGGCTTGTCGCCCGCATCGGACGGCTGCTCGCCCTGCCCGATGCCGTCCATAGCAGCCGGCGCGACAGCCGCGTCGGGATCACCGGAGCCAGCGGGGAGCCGATCCTGCTCGGCGATCCAGCGCGCCCGCTCGGCGGCGCTGACGGTGGCAACGCCCCCGCGCTGGGTATAAGCCGAAGGCGGAAACGCCATCCATCGCGGCACCCACGCCTCCTTCTTGGGCCGGTCATTGGTCCCGGTCAGGCAATCCTCGATCAGGCCCTTGACCACCTTGCCTTTTTCCTTGGCGTTGGCGTTGGCGAGATCGGCGCCGCCGACCTCGGCGAGCACGGCGTTCTGAACCTCGCGGTCGCGCAGCAGGTCGTAGAAGGCCGCATCCGCCGACCAGTATTGCGCCATGTCCACCGCCAGATGCGTGCCGAGCGTCTCGATCAGCTCGCTGCCGCTGGCCAGCGTCTCGGCCATCACCACCGCCGCGACTTCGAGCACCACCGGGTCCGGAAGTTCGAGCAGCCGTTCGACCAAAGGGCCGATGGGGTCGCTCGCATAGCGTGTGCTGGCAAGCGTGGGCCGCTCGGGATCGAAGCCGAGACAGGCGAGCACGGCGCGGCGGCGCTCGTCGAAACGAGCCTCGGCCAAGCTGGTTTCGACGCTCTCGTCGATGGCGGCGTTGCGGGAGGTCTGGTCCTGCACCCTCACCGACCACAGCGGCGAACCCGCGATGGCGTGCGCGACCATAACCCGCAAGGCCACCGAAGGCCGTGCCGCCAGTTCGGTGCGCACCGCCGCGTGGCGATGCAGATCGATGTAGGCGGTGAGCGGCGCGGTCAGTTCGGGACGCGTGGGCTTGGCGGCAGCGCCCTCGCCGGTGCTGCCGCCGCCCCGCGCCCGCTGCGCTTCCTTGCGGGTCAAATAGCCTTCGTGGAAGACGACCTCGCCGCGCGCGTTGACCGCGATATAGACGCGTCCGCCCTTACGCTTGGGCGTCTTCTGGTGCTCCCAGGTCGCGAAATGCGCTGGCGGCGTGACGACCTCGACCGCGCTCCACCCGTCTTCGAGATAGGCAGCCTTGCGCCGCTCGATCTCGGCGTTCTGGGCAAGCCAGAACGTGTCGGCGTCGGCGAAAGTGCCGTCCTCTTCGAACAGATTGGTGACGATCTGGCCCTCATAGGCGGCAAGGTCGAACAACGCCGCCTTCACCGAGATCGCGCCGCCGCCGAACAGCCACGCTTTCAGTTGCGCGCCGCGCGGGGCGTAGCTGTCTTCGCCGTCGAACAGCGCTATCCACGCCTTCTGCTGCGCCTTGCTCGCAACGGTCAGGTGCTTGACCGTCTCCGCGTCGATCTCCTCGGCGCGGAACGCCTCGCGGATGCGCGGCAGGAGATTACCGAGCGCGAGGATGCGCTTCACCTGCAATTCGGTGAGCGCGAAGGTCGCGGCGATGCCCTCGACCGAGCGGCCTTCCTTCACCAGCCGGGTATAGCTCTCCCATTGCGTGACCGGGTCGGGGTCCTGCCGCAGCATGTTCTCGATCATCGACACCTCGAGCGCGTCGGCATCGTCGTTCGCGGCGATGCGGATGCAAGGCAGAACCACGTTCTCCTTGCCCTGCGCCTGTGCGGCGAGGCTGGCGAAATAGCGCCGCTTGCCCGCGACGATCTCGAAGTGATCCGGGGCGCCGTTCGGTCGCACGATCACCGGCACGACCACCCCGCGCTTGATCACCGAGGGGAGGATGTCGGACACATCGGGGGCTTTGCGTCCGGGCCGCATATTGGCCTTCGAGACCGACAGGCGGTCGATTGAAATCAGGTCGATCTGCATGACACATACTCCGTATCGAGGGTGGCCCCGCCTCCGGCGCATCGTGGTGGGCGGTGGGGGCGGGGCCGGGGGAACCCGCACGCGGGGTCACGCGCGGGCCTTCGGCGCTCCAGCGGACTGGATGCGCGGAAGCTCATCGGAACATCTCGATCTGGTCGCGCGCCGCCGTGTCGAACAGGCCATGATCGGGCGGGCGCTGGGCGCGGCGGGGCACGAGCGGGGCGTTGGCGCGCAGCGCCAGCCGCTGCGCCAAGGTGATCGGCGCGACGCCGGTAATCAGCGTCTGCGTGCCCACCGAGGTCTGCTCGCTGGCGAAAGGACGGGCATCGTCCGTCATGCCGCCACCTCGTGGCCGAGATGGCTCGCATGGCACCCGGGGTGGGCAGTCCCCGGCGCGAACGGACATTTAGGGGAAGGGATCATCGCTGCCTCCACGCACCACCAAACCGCACCACGGCCCCGGTGAGGCGGGGTGGGCGGCACAGAGCGACCAGAGAGGCGCGGCGCGGACAGGCGCACCGGCATGGCTGGCATGCTGGGAGTGGCCGACCAGCGCACTCGGCCGGAACGCAGTGAAGGACCCGCTCCTGAGCCTGGCGAAGGGCGGGTTGCGGCTGGCCGCGCCGCGCCTAGCCGGGAGCGCCGCCCACCCCGCCTCGCCGGGGCCGAACAAACCACGCCGGCGCGGCACGCGCCGTCCACAGCAACCCGCCTGTGACGGCATCGCGCCGAGCGGCCAGCGAGGTCGCCACGGCAACGACACGCACCCTGACCGGAGGCGGGCGTGGAAAGGGCAGCCAAGCGGGCGGGAAGCCGGGGCCTGTCGGCTGAACCGCCCGCGCATGAAACCATGCCCGCCGCAGGCAGAGTGCGCGCGGGGCCCTTCCCCAAATGCCGCACCCGCAGGAGCCCGCCCCCGGGCGGGCGGGACCGAGTGCGTCCCCAGCCCCGCTCCGCTTACGGGGCGTTACGGGGCAGCGCCCCGTTCGAAGGGGTCTGGCGAGACCGCTCGCGGGCTCGCCAGCAGGGGAAGGCCTTCCCCGCTGATAACCGGGTGATCTCGAGACTACGCTGCAAGACTTGTTCTGGTGCGATGGTGCCCCAAATCCCGTGATGCAGCAGCAGGGAAAAGGGTGTGACGAGAATGGATGCCCCCAGGCAGACGGCGAGCGAGGATCACATGCTTTGGGCCGAGATGCGCTCGGGCACGGCCGTTCCCCTTCAGACGGTGCGTTTGCCGCTGAGCGATACGGTGATGAAGGAACTCCGCGACAAGGCCCGCCTCACCCTGCAAGGGTGTGGCTTCTCCAAGGCCGAAATCGCCTCGACACAGTTCCGTCTCGATCCTTTGCTGTCGGCCGAGGAGACGCGCGCGCTGCTCGACCCGCTCGTTGCGCGCGGCGATGAGCTCGTCCTGGTCGACTTTCCCGCGTGGGAAGCGATGCGCATCCGGCTGGGTCTGAAGCCGCAGCCGAGCGATGTCGGGGGCGAGCCGGAAATGAGCTATCGAGGACTCAAGATCCGGTGCAGCGCGGCATCCTGAAGCTTTGCGGAAAGGCAGGGTTACGATGTTCGGGGCGTTCAAGACCGTTGCCCTGAGTCACCGCTTTCGATCGATCAGCGAGGAACGTCACAGACCGCAGCGTTTCGTATTGGCGGCCTCCAGTCCGCTTTGAGGGAGTGATACCATGGCTCGGGACACCCATCGCGTGATGCCGCACAAAGATGGCTGGCAGGTGAAGCGGGACGGCGGCAAGCGTGCCAGCCATGTTGCAAGCACCAAGGCCGAGGCTGAAAAACTCGGTCGCACGATCAGCCGCAATCAGGGCACCGAATTCACGGTCCATAACAAGGACGGTGCAATGGCCCGGTCGGACAGTCACGGCAAGGACCCCAAGGGCAACGGATAATCATGCGGCCCCTGCCGGTAGACGCTAAGTCCTCTGGCGCATTCTCCTGCATGATGTTACAAAACCTCTGACAAAACGCATTTTGGTCATAGGATTTGTAACGTGACCCAACCGGCCACCGGCCAACGCAAGCAGCTGCGCACCCTCACCAAGGGCCGCTCGATCCTGCGCGCGCAGGAACTGCGCGACCACGGCATCGCGGGGACCACGATCCAGCGCGCGCTCGACCACGGCGATCTCGTGCGCGTCGGCAGAGGCCTGTACCAGGACCCCAACGCCGAGATCGACAGCGACGTGAGCCTGGCCGAGATCGCCAAGCGCATTCCGAAAGGCGTGATCGCGATGGTTTCCGCTCTCGCCTGGCACGGCCTCACCGACCAGGTGCCGCGCAAGACGTGGGTCGCCATCGGCAAGAGCGACTGGTCCCCGGTCCCGGGCTATCCGCCCGTGCGGATCGTGCGCTTCACCGACCGTTATCTCGCGCAAGGCGTCGAGCACCACGATATTTCCGGCGTCGCGGTGCCGATATACGGCGTCGCCAAGACGCTCGCCGACCTGTTCCGCAACGGCCGCCTCGTCGATCGCTCGGTCGCGGTCGAGGGGCTGCGCGAGGCGCTCGACCAGCGCAAGGCCACCGCCTCGCAGATCGCCGAGGCCGCCCGGGCGGGCGGGGCGTGGCGGACGATGCGCCCCTATCTCGAAGCGCTTACCTTCAATGGCTGACCGCCCGGGCACCAGCGCCGCCTCGGTCAAGGCCCGCCTGCTCAACCTGGCGCGCGCGCAAGAACGCGACTTCAACCTGCTGCTGATGCGCTACGCGCTCGAGCGGCTGCTCTTCCGCCTGTCCCGTTCGAACCACCGCGACAACTACATCCTCAAGGGCGGGATGCTGGTGACCCAATGGCTCGAGCACGACAACCGCGAGACCCGCGACATCGACTTCCTCGGGTTCGGCCCCGACGCCCCCGATGCGATCAAGGCCGTCTTCGCCGAGATCATGGCGATCGAAGCCGATGACGCCATAACATTCGATGTCGCCGCCCTGACCGCCAGTGAGATCCGCGAGGACACCGAATACGGCGGTATTCGTCTCAAGACCTTGGCCTACCTCGACCGGACCCGCGTTCCGGTGACGCTGGACATCGCCTTCGGCGATGCGCTGACCGACGCCACGCAGCACATCGAATATCCCTCGCTGCTCGGCATGGAGCGGCCCGATATCCGCAGCTATCCGCCCGCGGCGGTGATCGCCGAGAAGTTTCAGGCGGTGGTAGCGCTCGGTCTCGCCAACGGGCGAATGAAGGACTTCTACGACCTCTGGGCGGTGCCGCGGACCCTGACCATCGAGCCCGAAGAACTCGACAATGCCATCGCCGCAACCTTCGCACGGCGCGGAACCCCCGTCCCCACCGAGCTGCCGGTCGGGCTGTCACCGGCGATGGCGCAGGATGCCGCCGCCCGGCAACGCTGGCGCGCCTATATCGAATCGCTCGACCTGCCCGCGATGGATTATGGCGACGTGCTCGCCGATATCTGGGCGTCGCTCGCGCCCAGTTGCGCACGGCTCGTTTCGGCTCGGGAAGCAGGCCGGTGAAGGACCTGCTCGGCCGCTTGTTCGGACGTGAGGCCACGCCGGCATCACCAGCTGCCACTCCGACCACACGCGCGCGGCTCGAGGTGCAATCCTTCCGCCACGGGCTGGTTCGCATCCCGGCGCTCGACTTCTTCGGCCCCCATGCCGCCTCCCCCAACAAGGCGTTCCATCTCATCTGGCGCGACAGCCATCCCGAAAACACCATCGGCGGGCACCGCCATGAAGGGCACGGGTTCTGGTCGCTGCTGCGCGAAGACGGCACACAGCTCGCGACCGGCAGGCTGGAGCGCCCGCAGGATGGGCAGGTCGCCGACAATGGCAATCTGATCCTCACCGACTGGCGGTTCGGCGACGGTCTGAACGGCAAGCTGGTCGGCTTCCGGAGTGACGGCAGCACAGCCTTCGAGCGCGAATTCTCCGCCAACATCGGCCAGTCCGCGCTCTCTCGCGATGGCCGCATAGCGATTTGCTCGACCCTGCATTCGCCCGGCAGCCCCGACGACTGCCGCCACTTCCTGTTCGATCTGGAGGCCGGGGTCGAGCTTTCCAGCTGGGCGCACGAGACAGGATCGGTCACCCGCTACGAAATCGACACAATCAATGAGCGTGTCGATTTCATTCTCGGCGATGGCGACCGGGTCGCCTACGGCTTCGACGGCGCGATGACCGACCGCGAAGGCTGGCAGCGCCGGCGGATCGCGATGGGCGACCTCGGCGTGATCCGGTCGGTCCTCGAAGGGGCAGACAATGCGCCCGACCCGGCTCTCCGCTCGGACATCCTTGCAGGACTGGCGGTTGCCGGTGCCTCAGGCGATGGTTGGCTGCGCGCGCGCGCCCTGCGCCTCGAAGGCGAGGTGCGCGAGCGCGCGGGAGAAATCGATGCGGCGATTAGCGCCTATGAGAAAGCCCTGACGATCGACCCGCAGGTCGGCGTGTCGCGGCGCCTCACCAAGCTGGAGCGTCAGCGCGCACCCGCGACGGCGAAGCCAGCCGGCAGCCGCTTCGCGCAGCAGGCCGCGCGCCTCGGCATCGAACACGAAGTGATCGAACTCGAGCGGGAAAACGCGAAGGCATGGCGCTTTCACCCGGATGCCACGGCGAGTTCGGTCGAGGGTGCCGCGCTCGAGCATTACCGCCAGGACGGCTGGAGCGGCGTGGCGGCAGAAGGCGGGCTGATCCTGACCCTGATCAAGGCGGCTTCGTTCGATCCCGTTCCGACGCGCCTCGCCGACACGTTCATCGAGGCCATCTATGCGCAGAACGTGGCCTTCGACGAGGACCGCTTCACGCATCGCCAGCTCCTGACGACGGTCCAGCGGGCGTCGTCAAGCCAGCTCGAGCGCTGCTGGCGGGTCATTGCCGCGACGGCGGGCGACACCCCTGCCTACTATCCCTCGGTTCGGGCCGAGCATGTGTTCGGCCTGTTCGAGAGCCTCGGCGTGGAGCGGTTGCATGCCATCGCCGAGCGCTTCGCTACCGCGAGCTACGACCTGCGTGCGGGATGGCCCGATCTGACCTTGTGGCGCGGCGACGAGGTGCGGTTCGTCGAGGTCAAGGCACCGGGCGATTCGATGCACGCGAAGCAGGCGCGGCTGATCTCGAACCTGCTCGTGCCGCTTCAGCTCCGGGTAGGCCTCGCTGAAATCCGCCCGCGCTGAGTATGCCGCGATGGTCGCGGCAAATTGACCTGTATCGGCCCGCGGCCTAGGCGGGTGCGGACATGCGCCGCCCATTCCCGTTTCTTCTGATTGTGCTGGCGATGCTGACTGGATCGATAGCCATGCAATCCGGTGTGGCCTCGGCTGCAATGCCGGATCGCCAAGTCACCTCGCAGGCAGGGCATTGCGGTGACGCACCGGTCGATAAGGATCACCAGTCGGACGCCATGACCGAGTACTGCGCCGCGATGTGCGCAGCCTTGGCGCCGCTGGGCGGACTGCCGACAGAACCGGGTTCCCGCCGGGTCCTCGCCTTGTCGGGGAACCGGCCGGTCGAATACCGGCCCATTCTGACCGAGCTTCCCACACCTCCCCCGCGCATCTGACGTCCATGCTCGTCGAGTGCGCTGGGCATTGAAACGCCGGGTGCGACGACGAGGGCATGCCCGTGCCTGCACGCGGTGCCGATAACTCCGCGCCGGATTTACGCTCGGGTCACGACATGAAACCTGCCCTGGCCGCCGCAGATGCGCGCGGCCACCGCTGAGCGGCTGACCGGGCGGCGCCCGGTGCGCCGGTCAACACCAACGGTCTTGAGCCAAGGAATCCAGATGAACGACCTCTTCCCCGGACGGCGCGCGCTGCTGCGCACAGCTGCCATGACCGGCGCGAGCGTCACACTCGCGCGCGCCTTCCCAACGTGGGCTCAGCCGCTTTCGCCGGGCCTCGCGCGGTCTGCACCAACCCTCGGCGGCAACGATATCGCCCTTACCATCGGCACGGTCCGGGTCGAAGTCGACGGCAAGATCAGCCGCGCGGTGGGCATTAACGGCACGGTCCCCGGCCCGCTCATTCGGCTCAAGCAAGGCAAGCGCGTCCGCTTGCGCGTGAAGAACACGCTCGACGAGGATAGTTCGATTCATTGGCACGGCTTGCTCGTGCCGTTCGAGATGGACGGTGTTCCAGGGGTGAGCTTTCCCGGCATAATGCCGCGCTCGACCTTCGACTATGAATTCGACCTCACTCATGCCGGCACCTACTGGTATCACAGCCACAGCGCCTATCAGGAGGAAGACGGCCTTTACGGCCCGATCGTGATCGATCCGGCGGGCGCCGATCCGGTCGCCTACGACCGGGAGCACGTGCTGGTGCTGTCCGATCACAGCAGGCTCCCCGGAGCGACCATCTACCGCAAGCTCAAGCAGATGGGCGGGCCCTATTTCAACCGTCAGCGCATGACGCTGGCAGGCTTGCTCGCGGGCGCGGACATGACCGCCAGCGAACGCTGGGAATGGGCGCGGATGCGGATGGACGCGGCCGACATCGCCGACGTCACCGGATCGACCTACACGTTCACGATCAACGGCTTCGGGCCGTTCGATAATTGGACCGGGCTGTTCACTGCGGGTGAACGGGTGCGGCTGCGGATCGTCAACGCGTCCGCCCAGACGACTTTCAACATCCGCATTCCGGGCCTGCCGATGGAGGTGGTGCAGGCCGACGGGCTCAACGTCCGGCCTGTGACGGTCGACGAATTCCAGATCGGCACCGCCGAGACCTACGACGTTGTCATCACCCCCGGCGACCGAGCCTATAGCTTCGTGAGCGAAGCCAGCGACCGCTCGGGCCTCGGCCGCGCCACGCTCGCGCCGCGCGAGGGCATGAGCGCGCCCGTGCCGCCGCTTCGCCCGCGCCCGCTCCTGACCATGAAGGACATGGGCATGGGCGGCATGGATCACGGCGCGATGAGAATCGGTTCCGCCAATCCGGCCAGCGCGCGGGGCGTCGATCCGACCGCGCGGCAGAACGCTTCCGGGGGCTTGTGGAAGCTGACCGGTTGGGAGGAACCCGATGACGCGAGCGCCGCCGTCCCGGGCATGGCGGGCATGGATCACGCGGCAATGGAACATGGTCCGACTGCGGCATCCGCTGCGCCCGTAGACCATGCCGCGATGGGCCATGCGACGCCGGCATCCATAGACACCGGTCAGGTCGCTGCGGCGATGGATCACGGCTCGATGGGCATGCGCGATTTCGCGAATGCGCCGCAGGTCGACAAGAACCCCGGCGTACAGACGATCAGCGCGATGCCGGTCGACCGGATGGGCGATCCGGGCACGGGGCTGGAGGATATGGGCCACCGCGTGCTTACCTACCGCGACCTGGTGGCGCTCGAGCGCAACCCGGATGTGCGCGCTCCGACTCGCCAGCTCGACATCCACCTCACCGGCAACATGGAACGTTACATGTGGTCGTTCGACGGGGTGAAGATGAGCGAGCCGGCCGAGCCGATCCCGTTCCGCCACAACGAACGGGTGCGCGTGCGGCTCGTCAACGACACCATGATGCAGCACCCGATCCATCTGCATGGTCACTTTTTCGAATTGGTGACCGGGCATGGCGCGCATTCCCCGCGCAAGCACACGGTAAACGTCCAACCAGGCGGGACCGCGACCTTTGATGTCACCGCCGACGCCCACGGCGATTGGGCCTTACACTGTCATAACCTCTACCACATGACCGCCGGGATGATGCGCGTCGTCACCGTCCGCTCCGCCGAGGGAGACGCGCAATGACTTCGCTTCACACTTTGCCGCTGCTCGGGCTGGCGGCCTTCGTCGGCGTGCCCGCGATGGCGCAAGGACAGGCATCGCCGCTTCTGCCGTCCGCTCCCGCGGCGGGAACGACCTGCACCCCGGAGCACGCGGCCATGGGGCATTGCAAGGCTCCGGTTGCTCCAGCGGCGGCGGCCGGGCCCCAGCCCGCCGCGCCGGCGACCTGCACTCCGGAACATGCCGCGATGGGACACTGCCAACTACCGGCACCAGCAAAGTCAGAGCCACGATCCACACCGCCGGCCTGTTCGCCGGAACACGCCGCAATGGGTCATTGCTCCGCGCCCCCGCCACCGCCCGCGCCCAAGGCCCAGACCTCGATATGCACCGCTGAGCATGCAGCCATGGGTCATTGCGCCCTGCCCACGGCCAGCGTGGCCGAAGGCACCGACCTGCCTGCCGGAGCCAGTTCGCCTCCGCCCGTACCTACGGACTACGCCGCCGACGCGGTCTATGGCTCCGCCGCGATGGGGATGGGCCGCCACCACCTGTCCCACCATCATGGCGGCCAGACCTTCTCCATGGTGATGCTCAACATCGCCGAGGTGAAGATCAAGGACGGGCAAGACGCCTACGAATGGGGCGGCGAGGTCTGGTATGGCGGGGACATCAATCGACTGGTGATCAAGACCGAGGGCGAAGGGGAGTTCGGCGCGGGTGTTGAAAGCGCCGAAGTTCAAACGCTCTACAGCCGCGCTATCGGTCCCTATTTCGACGTTCAGGCCGGTATCCGATATGACGTCAGACCGGACCCATCGCGCGTGTATGCCGCGATTGGGCTGGAAGGACTGGCGCCCGGCTTCTTCGATGTCGAAGGTACCCTGTTTCTCTCCGATCGGGGCGAGCTGCTGGGTCGGCTCGGGGGCTATTACGATCAGCGCATCACGCAGAAGTTGATCCTGCAGCCACGCGCCGAACTCAGCTTCGCCGCACAGAGCAGCCGCGACATCGGCATCGGCGGGGGCCTGAGCGACGCCGAGATCGGGCTGCGGCTCCGCTATGACATACGCCGCGAGTTCGCTCCCTACGTTGGGATGCAGTACGAACGGGCGTTCGGGGATACACGACGATGGCTCCTCGACGCCGGACGCGTTCCCGGGGGATGGAGCCTGCTCGCCGGCGTTCGGGCGTGGTTCTGATTTGTGGGCGCGATCCCGTCATGATGCCGGGATCAGGCTTGCGAGGCTCTGCGCAACCGAAAGAGGCTGATCTGACCGCATGCGGACAGAAAGTCCCTGCTGGGTTCACCGGCGGCCGGGTCGATGGCAGAGAGAATATCCTCCAGCGCGCCGTGGGCATTCGGCACGGTGTTCGCGCGCCCGTCGAGCCAGCCGATGGCGGCGAAGGCCATCCGCATGGCCGGGCGGCGCTGCCGGGCGAAATCGGCGATATGGACCTCGCCGCCCGGGACAGTTGCTGCGACCATGGCGGCGATGCCGGCTCGTTTCTCGGCCATCGGCACTTGGTGAAACACCAGGCTGGAAACCGCCTTGTCGACGGCGATACCCAGATCGGCGGCATCGCGCGAAAACCCTTGCCACCACTCGATGTCGACACCGGCCGCCGTGGCTTTGGCGGCTGCCCGTTCGAGAATTCTGGGGTCGGGATCCAGCCCGATGACGCGACTGTGCGGCGCGGCTTTCTTCAGCAGAATAGCGAACGAGCCCGTGCCGCATCCGACATCAAGAATGGTTTCACCCGGCTTGGGCGCGACCTGCTCCAGGAGCGCGGCGCGCCATCTGCGCTCGTTGGTCAGCAACCGAATGCCGGCATCGTAGAGCGGCGTGAGGACATCCCATCCCGCCGCAGGCACAAAATCCATCCGCTTCGTCATGTTTGGCTCCCATCGCTTAGAAAGGACGCTATATGCTCCCTGTAGTCACTACAGGGTCAAGCGATGAAAATCGGCGAACTTGCGCGTGCGGCGGGGTCGAACAGCGAGACAGTCCGCTTCTACGAACGCATCGGTCTGTTGCCCCGGCCGGTCCGGACCGATTCAAACTATCGCGACTACGGCCCGGGAGACGTCGAGCGCCTGTCGTTCATCCGCCATGCGCGCGGGCTCGGGTTCGAGCTGGACGACATCCGCTCGCTGATCGATCTTGCGGAGCAGCCGGAGCGCGACTGCGCCGCGGCCGACGCGATCGCGTCGAGCCACCTGGCTGCGGTCGAGGAGAAGATCATCCGTCTGGAGGGGCTGCGCGACGAACTGCGAGACATGGTCCGGCAATGCCGTGGCGGCCGGCTCGCCACTTGCCGCATCCTCCAGGCCATGGGCGACCACAGCCAGTGCGACGGCGAGCATGCCCATGCTGCTCCCTCGGGAGGGTGGCGCGCATCCTGAGCGGTGCGGTCCGCGCGCTCAGCGGCGCACGGCATGGACCTCCGCGCTGACCAGGGCCTCGAGCTGTTGCGGGCCGAAGTCCGCGAGTGGCCTGCCGTTGACGTAGAACGTCGGCGTGCCCGGGATTTTCAGCGCCATACCATCCGCGACGTCCTGCTCGATCATCGCGGTGACCTTCGGCGAAGCAAGCGAAGCGCGGGCCTTTGCTTCGTCGAGGCCGGCCGCCTTGGCCGCCGCCCACGCGCTCGTCATCTCGCCATCGTGCCATTGCGGCTGGCTGTCGAGCAATGCGGTCATCACCGGCTCGTAGACGCCCTGGGTGCGTGCGGCTTCCATGATCCGGACCGCTTCTTCCGAACCGAGATGGAGGGGAGCATAACGCAGCACCAACCGGACGTTCTTCGGGTTGCGGCTCATGATGTCCTTGACGATCGGATGGAAGGCCCGGCACGCCTCGCATGACGGGTCGAAGAACTCGACGATCGTGACGCGGGCGTTGCGTGGGCCGATAATCGGGGAATACGGGCGGACGAGCCGCTTAGTGTCGACCGCCGGCTGCGGCGCGGCGGCGTTGGCCTGATCGGTTTCGGCTCCACGGTATGTAAGCGCGGCGGCAGTGAACCCGCCTGCGAGAAGGATGGCAAGGGCGGTTACGGTCAGGCGCGTGTTCATGAGTACGTTCTCCGGACAGAGGCTGGGAGGAGGCCCGCGATTGCGGTGAAGGCGGCAAGCGAAAGCAAGGGGAGCGGAACATCCGCGACGCTCATCGCTTCGCCAGAACAGGACGGACCGGCTCCGCAGGGCTGAACTTCAGCGGGGATGATCTCGAAGTAGAGCAGGTTGTGGTACAGCGCGATCAGCCAGCCGAGCGCGGCCAGCGCCATAGCATAGCGGACGATGCCGAGGTCGCCGCGGAATGCGGCGAGACCCAGGACAACTGCTAGCGGGAACATGAAGATGCGCTGGAACCAGCACAGATTGCATGGCGCCTGCCCCATTATCTCGCCGACGAAAAGCGCCCCAAGCGTGGCGCCCATGGCGACCAGCCACGCGGCGAGAAGACGCCGCCATGCGCGCGCCTCCGCATCGGACCGCATCGCGGTTGGATTTGAGGACACGATGTTCACCGTCCTACCCCTGATCTCGCTGCTCGACCCGGTCGCCCGAATGCGGCTGCGGATGTGTGGTCCCGCAGCTACGGTTGGCGGGCACCGCGACATCGATCCGCTTCGGATACGGCAGGTCGAGCGCGGCCATGATTTCGAGGAACTCGTCGAGCGCGATGTCGTCGGACAATCGCGGATTGCGGGCGCGTTCCTGTGCGATCGTGCTGACGCACCGGTCTTCATAGTCGTGCGCGGGAAACACCAGGCAGTCGGGAGGCAGCGTGAAGATCTTGTCGCGCACCGAGCGGTAAAGCTTTGCGGCGTCGCCGTTCTGGAAGTCGGTCCGCCCGCAGCCGTCGATCAGTAGCGCGTCGCCGGTGAAGACACGCGCTCCCGAGCCATCGACAAAGAGATAGCTGTGATGATCGTCGGTGTGCCCGGGGGTGAACAACGGCCTCAGCGTCAGGCTCCCGATCCCGATGGGCGAACCTTCGCTCACCGCGATGTCGGCACAGGCAACGTCGGCGGCGCCCGGCACCGCCACCTGGCATCCGGTGAGGCTGCGCAGACGACTGGCGGCGGTGACGTGGTCGGCGTGGATATGGGTTTCGATCGTCGTCGCCAGGGTCAGCCCGAGTTCCTCAAGCGCCGCCAGATCCCGTTCCGCCGTCTCCAGCACCGGATCGATCAGCACCGCCCGACGCGTGTCGTCGCACCCGATCAGATAGGTGAAGGTCGACGAACCCGGTTCGAAAAGCTGACGGAAGATCATGGCCGCGGGCCCGTCAGTCGAGCGTCACGGCCACAGTCGGCTGGGCGGACCTGAACTGCGGCCAGGCTTCGCGCAGGACGCGGATGGCGGAGCGGAAGAACAGCACCGCGATGACGCCGCCCACGATGATGTCCGGCCAGCCCGACTGGAAGGCGTAGACCCCGCCGGCCGCTACGATCACGCCGGTGTTGGCGATGACGTCGTTGCGCGAGCATTCGAAGGTGCTCGACATGTTCACGTCGCGGTTGCGGAAGCGGTAGAGCAGCGCGAGGCAGGTCAGGTTCGCGGCGAGCGCGATCGCGCCGAAGACGCCCATCGTCTCAGCGGTCGGAACCACGTCGCCGAGCAGCTTGAGGACCACCTCAACCGCCACCCAGATGCCGAATGCCGCGATGATACCACCCTTCAACAGCGCCGCGCCGGCGCGCCAGCGCAGGCTGCGCTTCAGGGCATAGAGGCTCAGCATGTAGACCAGCGCATCGCCGAGCATATCGACCGAATCCGCCATCAGCGCTGTCGAGCGCGCGACCACCCCGGCGGTGAACTCGGCGAAGAACATCACGAGGTTGATCACCAGCACGATGATCAGCACGCGCCGCACGTCGGCCTGCGACCCGAGCGCGGCGATCTCCTGCTCCTTGGCCGAGCAGCAGTCGTCGCCCTGAAAGCTGAGCGCGCCGGTCGCTTGCCCTTTGCCTGTCGCCGGCGAGCAGCTTTCCACGCCGAACGCCCGGCCGCTGCATCCCGAGGGGGGAGTTGGGGAGACCTGAGCGGTGGCGATCGGCTCACAGCAGCCCCCGGCGTGTTTGGACGCCTGTTCCGTCATGCGCTTTTCTCCCGAAGCAAGGGATTTTCGGGAGGTAGACCACCCGCCACGGACGGCTCCTCCCGCCATTTGTCCCGGTAAGCGAGCAATCGGAGGGCGTTGAAGACCACGATCAGCGTGGATCCCTCGTGGAACGCCACCGCAGCGCCGATGCCGAGGCCGAGGATAGTGGCTGGCACCAGGAGCGCCACGACACCGAGCGAGACGATCACGTTCTGCAAGATTATCCTGCGCGTATGGCGGCTCAGTCCGACCGCGAAGGGCAGGTGGGCCAAATCATCGGCCATCAGCGCCACGTCGGCGGTTTCCAGAGCCACGTCGGAGCCGGCGGCACCCATGGCGATGCCGACGGTCGCGTTGGCCATCGCTGGCGCGTCGTTGACGCCGTCGCCGACCATCGCGACCTTGTCTTCGCCCGCGAGCTTCTTGATCGCGGCCACCTTGTCCTCGGGCATGAGGTCGCCCCACGCCTCGTCGAGTCCGACATCATTTGCTATCGCCTCGGCGACCTTCTGATGGTCGCCGGAGATCATGATCATCCGGGTGATGCCCATGTCATGCAGGCGCTTCAACGCCGTCTTCGCGGCTTCGCGCGGCGTGTCCATGAGCCCGATGGCGCCGAGGTCGCGGTCACCTTTGCGCACCACCATCGTGGTGCGGCCGCCCTCGCGCAGTCCGGCGATGGCCTGGGTGACGGCGTCGCCGAGCGCCGGGATGCCATCGCTCCCGAACATCTCGGCCTTGCCGATCCAGACAGTCTCGCCATCGACCGTTGCGGTAACGCCCCGTCCGATCAGGTTCCGGAGATCGGTCGCAACCGGCAGCTCGCGCGCGCCGAGGCGCTCGCGGCCGTCCTTGACGATGGCGCCGGCCAAAGGATGATCGCTCAGCGATTCCACCGCAACCGCGAGCGCGAGCAGATCCTCCTCGCTGGTGCCCTCGGTCGGCACGACGTCGGTGATGCGGGGCCGGCCCTCGGTCAGCGTTCCGGTCTTGTCGAAGGCGATGGCCTTCAGCGAGCCGAGGTTCTCGAGCGGCGCGCCGCCCTTTACCAGCACGCCGCCCCGGGCCGCGCGGGCGACCCCCGAGAGCACAGCGCTCGGCGTTGCGATCGCCAGCGCACACGGGCTCGCCGCCACCAGCACCGCCATGGCGCGGTAGAAGCTGTCGCGGAACGGTTCGTCCACGACCACCCATGCGAACAGCAGGACGAAGGCCAGCACGAGGACGGCGGGCACGAAGAAGCGTTCGAACTTGTCGGTGAAGCGCTGGGTGGGAGACTTCTGCGTCTCGGCTTCGCTCACCATCTTCACGACCTTGGCGAGCGCAGTCTCATTCGAGCGCCGTGTGACCTCGATCTCGATGACGGACGCACCGTTGATGGTGCCGGCGAAGACGCGGCTGGCGGCGTCGACCATGTCGGGCTTGGCGCGTGCAACGGCGGCGTCGGCCACCTTGACCTTGTCGACCGGCATGCTCTCGCCGGTCACGGGCGCCTGGTTGATCGCGCTCGCGCCCTTGATCACGAAGCCGTCGGCGGCCAGCCGCTCGTTCGGCCGGACGATCACGACGTCGCCGACGACGAGTTCCTCGACCGGTACATCCACCGCTTCCCGGCCGCGCCGGACTGTCGCGATGTCGGGAGCCAGCTCCGCCAGCGCCTCGATCGCCTTCTTCGCCCGCCCCATGGCATAGTGCTCGAGCGCGTGGCCGAGGCTGAAGAGGAACAGCAGCAGCGCGCCTTCCGCCCAGGCGCCCAGCGCCGCAGCTCCTGCCGCTGCGACCAGCATCAGCGTGTCGATCTCGAACTTCCTGAGCTTCAGGTTGTCGATCGCCTCGCGCAACGTGAAGAAGCCGCCGGCGCCATAGGCTGCGATGTAGAGCGAGGTCGGCAGCCATTCGGGGAAGCCGCCGACGAAGGTCTCCAGCGCCCAGCCGACACCCAGCAATGCGCCGCATGTCAGTGCGAAGATCAGCTCGGTATTGGGACCCAGGAACTGACCGTGGCTGTGATCGTGGCCATCGCCGGGCCCGTGCTTATCGCCATCGGCATGTTCGTGACCGTCCCCGGGCGCATGGGCGGGCTCCCGCACTTGCGCGGCCTTGCCATCCGAGGCGACCACTCCGGTCCGCGTTACGTTGAGCCTGGCGAGAGCCGCCAGGATCGCGGGCTCCTCGATCGCCTCGCGGTCATACTCGACCCTGACGGTGCCGGCGGCGCTGGCGTCGGCCTCGACGATGCCGGGAATGGCGGTCAGCGTTTCAGCCACCGTGCGCGCGCGGCGTTCATGCGTGATGCCCTTCACCGCCCACAGCCCGTGTCCGTAGCGCCCGCTGAGCTCGGCGCCAGCCGCCCGCACCAGTTCGCGCAGTCTCGGCAGGGGCAGCTGCTTGGCGTCGAAGTGCACGCATAGCTGGGCGGGGCCGTCCGCAGGGGGGACTACATGCACCTCGGTCACGCCGGGCCGGGCCCTGATGGTATCCTGCAGGCGGCCCACGCAGGCGTCGGCGGCGTCGGGCACGTCGGGCAGGATGAGCGGGAGGTCGAGCGCCAGCTTGTCGGTCATTGTTTCGCGTCTCCGTCTTTGCGCTGTTCCTTTCGCGCGTCGCGCAGGATTTCGATGCCGCCCTTGATCGCGATCAGCGCGGTCGCGAAGCCCACCACCAGATCAGGCCAGTTCTGCCCCAGCCAGAGCACCAACGCCCCGGCGACCAGGATGCCGCCGTTCGATATGAAATCATTGAAGCTGAAGGTCGTTGCCGCGCGCAGGTTCACGTCGGGATGCTTGACGCGCTGGAGCAGGCGCAGGCAGGTGTAGTTCACCGCTGCCGCCACGGCCGACATCGCCATCATCGTCGGTCCGATAGGTTCACTGCCATAGAGATAGCGCCGGCCGACATCGATGAGGATGCCGGCAGCAAAGATCAGCAGCATGATGCCCGATGCCGTCGCCGCGCGCGTCTTCCAAGCCGGTCCGTGGCTCAGCGCGATCAGGCTGAGCGCATAGACCGCGGTGTCCGACAGATTATCGACCCCGTTCGCGATCAGGGCGCTTGAATCGCCCAGCGCTCCGGTGACGAAGAAGCCGGCGGCGATGGCGGCGTTGAGGGCCAGCACGATCCACAGCGTCCGGCGTTCAAGAGCAGTATCGGCTTGTTGAGTCACACGCGCATCCTTTCTCAGCAGGCTGTTCGCGATCCGGGAGATGCCGCACATGACATCTCCCGGACCACCGGCCGGCTATTTCGCCGGCAGGGGGCTGCCGAACCGATCGACGTCGTCGTAGTCGCCCGGCACATGCTCCTTGCCGCGCGGCCGCAGCAGCAGCCGGCTGATCGCCGGGAGCACGACGAGCGTCAGGACGGTGGCAGTGATCAGCCCGCTGATCACGACGATCGCCAGCGGCTTCTGGACCTCCGCGCCCCGCCCGGTTGCAAGCGCCATCGGCACGAAGCCGAGCGACGCGACCAGGGCGGTCATGAGCACGGGCCGAAGGCGCTTGAGCGCGCTCTCGCGGATCGCCTCCTCCACCGTCGCTCCGGCGGCGCGCAAGTCCTCGACCGAGCTCATCAGCACCAGACCGTTGAGCACCGCGATCCCGGACAGGGCGATGAAACCCACCGCCGCCGAGATCGAGAACGGCAGCCCGGTCAGGGTCAGGCCGAACACGCCTCCTGCGAGCGCGAGCGGGATCGCCGAGTAGATCGCCAATGCCGGCCGCACGCTTCTCAGCGCCAGGAACAGCAGGGCGAAGATCAGCGCGAACACCAGCGGCACCATGATCGACAGGCGTTGGGTGGCCGCTTGCAGGTTCTCGTATTGGCCGCCCCATTCAACGAACACGCCCGGCGGCAGATCGACCTGCTCGCCAACACGCGCCTGGATGTCTTCCACATAGGACCCAAGGTCGCGCCCGCGAACGTTCGCCTGGACCACGACCCGGCGCTGGCCATTCTCGCGGCTGACCTGGTTCACACCGTCCGATATGCGGAACTGTGCCAGTTCGCGCAGCGGCAGGGACGCGCGGAACCCGCTACCGTTCTCCGGCAGCATGACCGGCAAGGCACCGATCGCATCGAGATCGTCGCGGGTCGCGTTGGGCAAGCGGACCACGATCGAGAAGCGGCGGTCGCCCTCGAACACCAGTCCAGCCTCGCGGCCGCCCAGCGCGGCCGCGACCGTGTCGGTCACGTCGGCGATGGCGAGGCCGTAGCGCGAGATGGCGTCGCGGTTGAACTGTACGTCGAGCGTCGGGAAGCCCTCCGTCTGCTCGACGCGTAGGTCCGCCGTGCCTTCGACTTCCGACATCACGCCGGAGATCTGCTGTGCAACCCGACCAAGCTGGTCGAGATCGTTGCCGAACACCTTCACCGCGATATCGCCGCGAACGCCGGCGATCAGCTCGTTGAACCGCATCTCGATCGGCTGGCTGATCTCATAGGCATTGCCCGTGAGAGTCGCCATCTTCTCCTCGATACGCTCGACAATCTGGTCCTTGGAATCGACCCCGTCCGGCCACTCGTCCTTCGGCTTGAGGATGACGAAGGCGTCCGAGATGTTGGGCGGCATTGGGTCCGTCGCCACCTCGGCGGTGCCGGTCTTCGAAAACACGTAAGCGACTTCCGGCAGGCTCGAGATGGCCTTCTCGACCCGCACCTGCATGTCTTTCGACTGGTCGAGCGCGGTCGATGGGATGCGCAGCGCCTGGACGGCGAGGTCGCCCTCGTCGAGCTGCGGGATGAACTCCCGCCCGAGCATCGTGAACAGCAGCCCCGCGAGCACCACCGCGCCGATCCCGGCCCCGACCCACGGCCACGGGCGCGCGAGGACACGATCCAAGAGCGGCTCATAGCGATCCTTGACCCACGCAATGGGCTTGGCCTCCTTCTCGGCGACCTTGCCCGTGATCAGGAGCGCGATCATCGCGGGCACGAAGGTCAGCGACAGGATGAACGCCCCCGCGAGCGCGAGCATGACCGTCGCCGCCATAGGGGTGAACATCTTGCCCTCGACGCCTTCGAAGGTCAGCAGCGGTACGAACACCAGGAAGATGATTGCCTGACCATAAATGGTTGGTTTGATCATCTCCTTGGTGCCCTCATAGACCTCATGCAGGCGCTCGTTGAGCGTCAACAGCCGACCTTCATGGTGCTGCCGTTCGGCGAAACGCCGGAGGCAGTTCTCAACGATGATGATCGAGCCGTCGACGATCAGGCCGAAGTCGAGCGCGCCGAGGCTCATCAGATTGCCGGACAGGCCGAACCGGTTCATGCCGGTGGCCATCATCAGGAACGAGAACGGGATCACCAATGTCGCTATGATCGCGGCGCGGATGTTACCGAGCAGGAGGAAGAGGATCGCGATGACCAGCAGCGCGCCTTCGGTAAGGTTCTTCTCCACCGTCCAGATGGTCGCATCGACCAGCGAGGACCGGTTGTAGACGGTCTGCACCGCGATACCCGGCGGCAGCGATTTCGCGACCTCGTCGAGACGTTCGGCGGCTGCATCGGCAACGATACGGCTGTTCCCGCCGGCCAGCATCAGGGCAGTCCCGATGACCGTCTCGCGGCCGTTCATGGAGGCTGCACCGCTGCGGAGTTCACCGCCGACGGCGACATTGGCGACGTCGCTCACGTAGATGGGCACGCCGTTGCGCGTCGCGATGGTGGTGCGGCGTATCTCGTCGACCTGCCGGATACGTGCGTCGGCGCGGACGAGAAGCGCCTCGCCGCCGCGGTTGATGAAGTTCGCGCCGACGGAGATGTTGGCCCGTTCGAGTGCCTCGGCGAGCTCGCGGAACGATATGCCGTAGCTGGCTAAGCGGCCGGGATCGGGCTGCACCACCAGCTGCTTCTCGTAGCCGCCGATGGAATCGACCCCCGCTATGCCGGTGACGGTGCGGAGCTGGGGACGGATGATCCAGTCCTGGACGGTGCGCAGATAGGCAAGCTTGGCGACGTCGTCGGTGAGCAGTTCGCCCTCGAGCGTGAGGTAGGAGCCATCGGGCTGGAAGCCCGGGCGGCCGGCGACGCGCTTCTGGTCGGCGCGCGAGGCGTATTGCACGCTCCAGAACAGCACTTCGCCCAGGCCGGTCGAGACGGGCCCCATCTGGGGCTCCGCGCCTTCCGGCAGCGCGTCGCCCAGCTGGGCCAGCCGCTCCGATACCTGCTGGCGGGCGAAGTAAATGTCGACGTCTTCGTCGAACACCGCCGTGACCTGCGCGAAGCCGTTGCGCGAGATCGAGCGGGTGTAGCTGAGGCCCGGGATCCCGGCGAGCGATGTCTCAACCGGGAAGGCGACTAGGCGCTCCATGTCGAGCGGGCCGAACTGCGGCGCGGGCACATTCACCTGCACCTGCTTGTTGGTGATGTCCGGCACCGCGTCGATGGGCAGCTTGAGGAGCTGGAACACACCGTATGCGGCGACGGCAAGCGTGAGGATGACAACGGCCCAGCGGAAGCGGACCGCGGAATCGATGAGACGATCGATCATGACAGGAGAATCCTACAGCCGCACAAGGGAGCGGCAGACTTTGGATGGGGCGGGATGGGGGCGGACGTCAGTGCCCGGCATCGCTCGCGCCCAGCTGGGATTTGAGGACGAACGCGCCGCCGGTGACGGCGATCTGGCCGGCCTTGAGCCCCTCGACGATCTGTGCCCGACCGGCGCTGCGGCTTCCGACCACGACCGGGACGGCCTGGAAGCCGCCCGCGACCTGGACGAAGACCACGTCGCGGCCCTCGAACTGCTGGACTGCTTCCTCGGGCAGCACGAAGCCGCCGCCGGTCGCGCTCCCGCGAGGGGTGATGCGAGCCCGGACCGCCTGGCCCTGCGTCAGCCCGCCCGGGGTGCCGGCAAGCTGGAGCACGACGGTCGCGGTCCGGCTTTGCGGATCGAGCGCCGGGGTGGAGGATCGCACGGTGGCCGAGACGGTCGATCCATTCGGAAGCTCGATTACAGCCCCGTCGCCCGGCCGGATGCGCTGGGCATCCGCAGCCGGCACGGAGGCGTCGATCTGGATACGGCGCGGATCGGCGACATTGAACAGCTCGGCGCCGGCGGCGACATAGGCGCCGAGCTGGGTGTCGACCTCGGTGATGCGGCCGCTGATCGGGCTGCGGACCGCCAGGTAGCGGCCGTTGTCGGTCACGCCCGCGGTCTGTACCGCAGCCTGGGTCCGCTGCAGTTCGGCTTCCGCCTGCGCCCGGGCGGCGTCGGCTGCCTCCAGGTCCTGCCGCGCCGTGATGCGCGCGTTGAACAGCCGCCTCTCGCGCGCCGCGGCGGCGCGTGCCGCCTGCGCCGTCGCAGCGGCCGCATTGCGCTCCGCGACGAAGGCGGCGGCCTCCCGGCTCTCGAGCAGAGCAACCGTCTCGCCGGCGCCCACGGGATCTCCGAGGCGACGATTGATGCGCACCACCGCTCCGTCGGCCCGGGCCGTGATCAGGGCCTGTCCTTCGGGCGGCGCGGTGACAGTCGCCTGGGCGATGATCTCCGCGCCGATCGATCCCGCCCGGACAGTGCTCGTCGCGATCCCGCTTGCCTGCATGCGGGCTGGCGTCATCGGGACGAAGCCCTCCCGCGCCTCGGCGCCGCCTTCCTCGCCCGCGTGGCCTTCCTCCTCCTCGGCACCATGGGCGTCCGCGGCAGTCGATGAGGGGGCGGAGTCGCCGGCCGAACGGCCGATGAAGACGCCGGCGGTGCCGGCAATGAGCACTGCGGCGGCCGCGCCGGCCCACAGCGTTTTTCGTTCGATCGAAATTTCCATGTGATTGAATCCTTATTGGGCGGCGACGCGGGCAAGCTCGGCGGCCGCGTTCGCCAGGGCGAGGCGGGCATCGACGAGCGCGAGCTGCGCGTTGCGATTGGCGTTCTGGGCATCGAGCAGTTCAAGCAGGGTGGCGCGGCCTTCGCGGTAGGAAAGCTGGGCCAGCCGCAGCGCTTCGGCCGCTTCGGGCACGCCGGCACTCTCGAGCGCCTGCACGCGGGCTTGCGCCGCCTCGACGCCTATCGTGGCGTTCCTGGCCCGTGAGGTTGCGCTCGCCCTGGCATTTGCCAGGCTCGCTTCGGCCGCCCGGACCTCGGCGCGGGCTGCGGCGACGTTCCCCTGATTGCGATCGAACACCCGCAGCGGCAGCGAGATGCCGCCCACCAGCGCGAAGTCGCCGGTCTCGCGCACATGGCGAACGCCGAGCCCGACCGCCGGGTCCAGCCTGCCCTGCGCCAATTGCGAGGCAACCTCGCTTTCCGCGCGAATTCGTTCGGCTTCGGCGAGCCTAATCTCCAGGCTGCGCTCCGGCTCGGTCGACGGCGGGGGTGGAATCAGCAAATCGCCAACGACACTCGCCGGAACCGCAACCACTCCGAACAGCGCCGCGAGCGTGCCACGAGCCGATACCTCCTCGGCACGCGCCGCTTCCAGCTCGGCGAAGGCCTGCGCGGCCGCCGATCTGGCTCGAACTGCCCTCAGTGGTGGGTCACGCCCTTCCGCTACAAGGATGCCGGCGACCCGGGCTACCTCGCGGGAATTCGCCTCGTTCTCCTCGGCGATGCGAAGCCGCTCGCGGGCCGAGACCGCGCGGGCGAACTGCTGACGGACGGATTGGGCGAGATCGGCGCGGGATATCGCCAGCCGCAACTGTTCGGCGGCGAACGTCGCCTGCGCGACAGCGACCTGTGACCGGCGGCGGCCGCCGAGGTCGAGGCGCTGGTTGAGCGAAACCGTGGCCTCGGTCTGGCGCAGGCCCGACAGTTCGCCGGTGCCGAGGAAGTTCTCGACCTCGACGCTGAGATCGGGATTGGTGCGATAGCCCGCCTGGCGGATCCGCGCGGCCGCCGCTTCCACCCTGGCCCGGGCGGCGACAATCGCCGGCGAGCGCGCTTCAGCCTCCTCGAGCGCCTGCTCGAGTGACAGCGTGGTGGGCAACGGACCCTCGCGCGGGACCAACAGGGGGAGATCCGCCGGTCCCTCGAGGTTGGGCGGACCAACCGGAGCCGGGGTCACGGGTGAGCCGACGCGAGGTGTCGCAGGCGTGCTGACCTGCGCGCCTACCGCTCCTACAGGGAGCATGGCCACGGCCGACGCCGCAGCAAGCATTCGAAACATGAAAGATTACTCCTGACAACGAGGGAGAGCGCGCCGGGGAGGCGCGACTCACGGTCGTTGTCAGGCGATCGGAGGCCTCAGTTGCTCGAGGCCATGGGCCAGTGGGCGCCAGGCATCGGCGCTGGGCATCGGAAACGAGCGAACCAAGGTGAAGGCGATGCCTTCCGCATCCAAGCGCGTAGCGTTTGCCAGGTGGCCGGTGCAGGGCGCATGGTGATGCGCCGCCTCCTTGCCGCCGCCATGCGAACTCTGGTCGCTGTCGCCTTCGTAATGACCGGCCGTTTCGGCAGCCTCTGCGACGCAATCGCTGCTCGCGGCGGCCGCTGGCGGCTCGCACGCAATAGCGCCCAAGCCGAATGCCAGGGCAGCAAGAATGATGAGCACGCGCTGTATCACGGCGCGCTCCCTAGCAGCGCATGCCTCGATCGGGAAGCAGAGATGCTTGCCTCCTGAGCCGAATTCGGTCTCTCGGCACGAAGCGTCGAGCCGGAAGTGCCGGCGCAGGGCTGTCTGACAGCGGCGACGCGGCGGCGCGCGCCTGATCGCGCAATGGTCATCATCGCATCTTCGCCAGGGTGATTTCGTTTCGCAGGTCGTCCGGGATCGGCATCGGATCGAATGCGCTGACATCCGACCGGCCCGTATTGCCGATGGGCAGGCGGCCGGAGAGATTGCCGATCGGCGCCAGAACCAATCGCATCGCCTGGCCCCGCGCTTCGCGCCAATCCCGCAGCTTCAGTGCGTACCACAGCATCAGCAAATGAACCCGCACATGCGGCCAGACGAAGGGCTGCGAGAGGATATGCATGCGCTCCAGAGCCGCCCAAGCCCGCTCGGCTTCGCCGCCAAGGCAGGCTGTCCGGAAAGCCGCCGCTTCACGTTCGATCAGGTCGGCAAGCTGCACGTCGCATCTCCTGAAGCGACTGCCCAACAAGACGTCGCCCTCGATTCGGCACCTTTATGCACGTTGTAGTCGGTATAGGGTCAAGCAGAGAATGTCGTGCCGCTGCGGCTTGGCCCTGCGGGCGTCGCGCACTCCTCGGTCAAGGAATAGCCGGAGACGCCAGCGCGTCTCCGGCTCAGGGGAAAGCCTTCCCCCTCAGTTTCAGGTCGCTCTACTCGGATACTTCCCGTCTCAGCTCCCTCCGGGCTTGCGGAAGGTAATCGCGCCAGGTTCGCTCGTGCATGACCAGGGACGCCTGCCGTCGACGGCTCAAACCCACAGAGGCCATGACGGCCACGTGCGTACCCTTGCCATCGCGCAGATCCTGCGCGCACAACGTTTTTGCGCGTGCGATTTCTTTGGCGGTATAGTTCATTGTCAGCTCCTTCAGTCGTTGCCTGCGGGAGCCGTCACGCTCGACGAACCCCACAGGGTTCGCCGGTTCTCCGATTGGAGGACGTGACCTCGGATCATTGGTTCAAGGCTGCCGATCGATGCCGACATGCGTAACGAAGCCAATATATGCGCGCGTTGGGATAACGCAACGACACGCGGGTCATCCTGATGCTATCGCGCCGTATGCCCCAGCCTCTTCCCGCCATCGACATCAAGATCTCCGCCGAACCTTCGCTGTTTCTCGAGCGGATGATCGCGATCGGCGAGCGGTCGGGGCAGTTCACTATCGAGCACGTCGACGACCGCGACAGCGTCACGCAAATGGAGGTGGCCAACTTCCGCTTCACCGGCAAAAGCCCGTACGGCGATCATGGCTTTCAGCTGATCGCCCGCGACAAGGACGCGGGGCGCATCCAGGTCGAGATGCGGGCGCGCCGCTGGTCGCCCGAACCGCCGACAACCGCAATCTATGTGCAAGCGGCGCGCGATCTCGTTGGCCCGCTCCTTACGCGCTACAACCGTGCCCAAGGGACCCGGCATCGGCTGCGCATCGGCGCGCGCGAGCGCAAGCCCTTCAAATCCTCGCCGCGAACCGAGACCTTGCTCCACCGCTTCACCACCCTGGCCAACACGCGCGGTCTCCATGCACTCGACTGGAAGCGGTTTTATCTACTGGTGAGCGAGGGCCGGCAGGAGGTGCCCGCTCACTACCTGCAGGAGAAGTTCGAGCAGGCGGGCTTTACGCCCGAAAAGGCGAGTGAACTTGCCGAGCTCTACGCGCACTTGTGGGCGTTCAAGAGACTTCGATAGTCACTCCGCGCCGCGCTGCCCGGAAAGAAAGCGATCCTCGCACGCCAGGCGGTGGCGTGAGCAAGAGGCGTCCGCTTCTTGGCGCCCCGCTTCAACGGCAATTCGCAAGCGATAAAGCGCCCGGCTCATTTGTCTCAAGACTCGCTCGCGCGACAGGCCCAGCTCCGCGGCGATTTCGGCGTAGCCCCATCCGTCACGAAGGCGCCATGCGATAAGTCGGCGATCGGAATTGCGCAGCCGCGCCAGCGCCACCTCCACAAGCTGCGGTGTAATCCACTCCGTGCGATCATTCATGTGCGCAGCGTGGGGCATGTCTGCTCCTCGGCCCATTCCCAGAAATGGGGTATTGCCGGACGGCCTCAGATCACGTCATCACCGGCCGTTCGGGTGCGCTCGCTCGGATGGCGTAGCGATGATGCGTAGCAGGCCGGCGCTTGAGAACGCCCCCTTGGGTGCGGAGGCGAGCACTCCCCAAGCCTGGGCTGCATCACCGGCTACGCCTTCACCCGTCGATCGCCTGATCGGCTCGTAAGCCGGGGCTCATGCAAGCCGTCAGGGCAGGCTGGCGGTACATCTAGGAATGTGCGGCAGTCAGGCAGCCGTGGGGTGCGCCAAGTCCGCGTTATTCTTGCTCTTGGTCTTCGCACGCGCCGCGGCCCGCTTCTCCTCGAGCGGCACGATGGAGGATACATCGATCGCAACCACTACCGGCTGCGGTCCGCTCACCGACCTCTCGCGGATTGCCTGCGCCTTGCCTTCGAGGTGAGCAACGACCGCGGTCAGTGAAACGAGAGGCCCTCCTGTGCCGATTTTCCATCCCTGCCGCAGCTTTTGGAGCACCAGGAGCAGGATGCCGTGTCGGGCCTCGCGATGCCGCAGATATTGACCGCACAATTGCGTTTCCAGCGCTGCCTCGATCTCCGCGACGGTCATCTTGTCGACGACCTTGATCTCGATCGGCAGCTCGACTCCGCTGTGCCGACTGGTCAACAGGATGTCGGGCGCTTTGCTCTCCGTCAGTTCGGTCTCGCGCTGAACGGTGTACGAACACGCCTGGCGCGCCTCCAGCTGCGTTGCGGTCCATCGCTGCACGGCATCTTCGTCGGCCATGGCCTGTAGCGTGTCGCCTTGCGCGAACTTGTGATGGAACAGGTCGTGACGGAGCGCTTCGAGCCGCCGCACTGCCAGCAGCTGGAGGTCCGCGGTGGTGACTGGCGCTCGCTCGTGCTCCTTCTCCATCGAAATCACATCCTCGGGAGACCAGGCTGCGAGTTCGGCATCGCGCTCGGCGTGGCGCATGGCATGGATTGCGATCCACTTCGCTTCGATCGGAAAATCCGGGATTGCCATGAGCTCGCGCAGGACGGCCTGGGTCGCCTCGCCCGACGTTGCGACGATCCGGTGGAAGATGGCGTTCCGGGCTTCCTCGGCCTCGTCCCGCTCGCCGATGGAATAGGCCTGACCGTCGGGATGCTTGATATCCTCGCTCATACGAATGCCCTCAAAGGCTAGGATAAGCATCTCTTTGAGCGCGGCCACCGAGAACTCTTGCCGGACGACCGCGCCTCGATTGAAGCGGCCGCCCACAATCCGCGGGAAAAGAGCCGAACAGATGACAGTCTGGTCCGCTGGACCGACGACGGCCATTTTTGCACGCAAGGCGTCGATGGCGCGGTCGCCGACGGCAGCGAACAGCAAAATCAGATAATAGGCCACGATCACCGGATCGGCGGCGGTCGCGGCCCGCTCGCGAGCAAGGCCCTCGAGAGCCGTCACATCGCGGGGCATCGCTCGGATCAGGACAGAAACGACCTTTTCGAGCATCGGGGCCGTAATCCCTGGAGAATTGGTGAGATTGGCAACTAGGTCGTCGGTGATCAGGAGCGAAAGCGAAGGTTCGGCGTACTCAAGCCGGTCGAGCATTCCGTGCGCCTCGGGATTGGCCGCAGCGAGCTGCGCCAGCGCTTGGCGGAGGATCATTTGGCGGACGATGTCGGGCTGCGCGGTCGCAAGCTCTGTGAGATATTTGGGAAATCCGTTCAGCTCGAGCGCCGCCAAACGCGCGGCTTCGCGTGCACGCTCCATCGGTAGACCGGAAGCCCAGTCCGGGGTCTTCGCGGCCGCCAGCGACATCCCGCCGAGCGCCATGAGATCGAATGTTGTCTCGCTCTTTTGCTCGCCGGCCTTGGGAGCAGTCCGGTCGGTTCGGGCGCGTTCGTAAGCGAACGCGATCAGTGCATCGGCGAACTTCTTGGTCAGCTCGGCACCCAATATGGGTTCGACCAAGTCGAGGCTGTCGATGGCGTAGCGCGAACGGTTCCCGCCACGCCACGAGGTGAACTGCCACAAATGATAAAGACGCGAGTCCACGGTTTCTTCGGTCGTGGGATTGAGATCATCGAAGATCGACGGATCGTCGCGGAGCTTGGCGATCAGCTCGACCCAGCTGTCGTCGCGCGTTTTCTCCCGCTCGTCGTTGCGGCGCTGGAGCGCCTCGAATTGCGCCGTGTGCTTGGCAATCGCGGGGTCTTCGACAGAGGGTGCGAGCCAGGTTCCGACCTGGGCTGACAACGCGGTGTCGGAGTGGACGGCTGTCCGGATACGCTCAAGCACCGCCAGATCCTCGCCGTTCTGCCGCCACACTTGGAAGGCTGCGGTCAGGGCGTTCAGCCGGTCGATCGCTGCGGATTTCTGTCCGACGTCGGCGAGCAGCCAATCGAGATCGGAGATGTCGAGCGCGACCGTCCACCCAAGATGGTTGAGCATCCAGACGTTCACGTCGTGCGATCCGTGGTTCCAGGGATGCGCGCGCGCCAGCTCCACCGCCCGCCAGTAGGAGGATTGGCGTCTTCCCGGCGAGGTGGCGAATTCCCTTGTGAGCGCACCCAGGGAAACATCCGCGTCGGACAAGCGGCGGGCTTCGTTCAGCAGCAAGGCAAGGTGGGTCACCGCGTCCGGGACTTGGTCGGGGTGATGGTGACGCAGCAGCTTGACGGCGGCTGCAGCTCCGACATTGGCGAAGGCTTCGCGGAATGAGGCTTCGGCGCCTTCCTCGCCCTTTCCACGGAGAGGTCCGCAGCCAGCCACGACATGCGTCACGAATGCGGATAGATCGGCCTGCTCGCTGAGCACGTCGATCAGTTCTGTATCGATCGGCCGGATCGAATTCAGGCCGCCGCTATCGCGGACGCCCACGGCAGCAATGGCGGCAAAGAAATCGTCGATCGAGAAAAACTTCGGGGTCAATCCCGCAAGCGCTTCGAGCACCAGCGACCGGCGAAGCGCGCCACGATGCGCCATGATGTGCTCGGCCAGCCGTCGCTTGTCCACGTCGTCGCCCAGTTCGATGATGAGCCGGGCGGCGAGAAGCTGAGTGGTCTCGTCCTTGTCACGATCCACGGCAGTAGTGCGCGCAATGACGAGACCCGCGCGGTATTTGCCGAGGCGCGCCAAGCGGAGGACGAGGTGCTGCGCCTCGGCATCCTCAGCCGCCTGGCGCCACCATGCCTCGATGTGCGCGTCCAGCGCAGGATCGGCGAACCGCTTCAGATTGCGGTCCATGAACCACATCTTTTCCCGGTCGATGTCGCCGATTTGCGCGATCACCGCAGTAAAGGCTTTGATGCGGGTGGGGATCGGGAGTGAACCGGGATCGCCGTTGAGCAACAAGGCGAGTGGCGCCCGCACCGTCAGCTCGTTCGCGATCGCGGGATGGATCGCAGCCAGCCAGGTGGCGGTGTCGACCATGTCGGGTCGGACCAAGCGATAGCCGTAAAGATCGGCGAAAAGGATATCCCGTACGGTCTGGATGGGGCAATTTTGCTCAAGCAACCGGTTGAGCCATCGCGCGGCCAGATAGCACCGCATCGTTCCTTCGTTGTCGTTGTGCAGTTGCGCGCGGCCGAGCGTCGCCGGGTCGAATACGGAGCGTCCAAGCAGCAGGAGCCGGTCCGTATCCGGCCAGTCGGGCAGGACTTGCTCGATCGGCACCGATCGTTCCGCTGGTGCCAGATCAAGCTCGGACGTTGGGACGCTCAGCGAGTCCTTGCCGCAGAACAGAAATGCCGCGCCAATCCGGTCGAGCGCCTCTGCGCTCCGGACCCCTTCGAGGGTGTCCCTGCGTCGCCGCTTGGGGTCGGGATCGATGAGCCGAGCGGCGAGGCTCTCTTCGAGCATTTCTCTCAGGGTGCCAAGGCCGCGGTGTTTTTGCCAGAAGCGCACCATCCATGTCAGATCGAGCGGTCGCGCGGCGAAACGCCACAGGTCGTTGTCCTCGATGGCGTCAAGCAGCCTGTCGGCGTCGCCGATGCCAGAGCCCTCGGCAAAGAGCTTGACGCGATCGCGATCCAATCCCGCCATGCGAAGGACCTGAACGGGTTCACTTGGCTCCGCCTTCTCGACCTTGCTGTCGTTCCTGAGAGTGGCTTTGACCTCGTCTTCAAAGAACGGCGCGGGAGGAGGTGCCGCTGGCGGGAGCAGCAGACGCTTTTCCATCGTTCGCCGATCGGCGGCAGCATCCCAGTCGGTGAAGCGGCTGGAGATTATGAGCCGGGCACGCTCCTCGCGTCCCGCGATCGCGTCGGCCAGCTCGCGCGCGGCATCATCGAAATGATGGTCTTGATCTTTGGCCTCGTCGACGGAGTCGATGAAGAACCAGCACAGGTCCGTCGAACTACGATGCCAAGCATGCAGCTTGGCGCGATCGGAACTCGCCAATGCCCTTTCAAGCCCGACGCGCGCCACCTGACTGACGCTCGCCATCACTGCCAGCTTCCCCTCGGCAACCAGCGCATCGCGCTGGTGCTCGAACTCTGCGGATTTGCCGCTACCGGCCTCGGCCAACACGACCACGCGGGACATCTCGAGCAGGTCGGACCAGGACAGGTAACCGCCGCTGGCCCTGAAAAAGTACGAGTAAGGCTCGTCATCGTCCTTCGACGCCGGCCTGAATTTGCGATTCAAATCGATGTGGCCACCCGTCATACATCGATCATATGGCTACGCATTCGCCACGCAAGCAGTTCGGTCCGATGGAGGCGTCTTATCGAAATCGAGCGGATTCATGACGATACTCATCGCTGACTCGAACGCGTTGCGACATCCCGGCCTAGAGGAGTTCTTGTCCGCGTCGCGCCGCCATAGGATTGCGCTGTCCGACTGGACGATCACCGAAATGCGCAAGCGGCAAGCCCTTGGAACTTCCCGGGATTCGCTTCGAAACGTTTTCAAGTTTCCGCAGCAGTGCTTCGCTCTCAAGCGCACGGACCGTCTGCTGGAAGATCAGGTCCGCGCATCGGCTGACGCAGATAGCCTGATCGATATTCCCACCACGCTGGAGATGCGGGAATTGGCTGCCGCGCTCTGGCAAGTACCTCAACCGCGAGAACTCGAGGGCACCATGAAGGGATTGGAACGGGACGCCGCTGAAATGGTCGCGCGGCTGCGTGTGGAGGTCGCGACTTGGGAGCAGGAAATGGTGGCTGCCGTATCCGTATTCGATCGCGCCGAGATCTCCTTGCTACGCGGCCGCGCCGGCGCACCAATTCCAGCTCCGACAATGGAGAAGGTCTTCGGTCTTCTTCTTCATACCACGCGCGACTTCATGGTCAGAAATCAGCAGCGCGGGAAAGCGGAACCGATCAAGGTCGCTGATGCCATGAGCATGTTCGGCTTTAGATACTCGCTCTGCGTCTTGATCTACACGCTCGGGTGGGTGCGGACGGGCAGCCAGCGCGACCGGCCTGTCGACGAGCGAGTCAATGACGTGATCGACTTGCAACTCGCCACGGTCGGGACATTCTTCAACGGCGTACTGAGCGGGGACAAGAAGCTTCAAGAAGTCTCGATGGGGTCACGTCGCCTCTTGCGGCTGTGGGGCGCGTATGTTGGCGAGGATTGGTCGCCGCTCGAGGCGACGGAAGCGCCGGCCTGACGGTTGCAGTGACACCGATAGCAGCACACTATGGGTCCTGCGTTTCGAGTTGCTGCTCAAGGAACTGAGCCATCGCGGCTTGGCGAACCTCCCGATCGAGGGCGTAGTTCGCCCGTTTGAATGTCGCCCCATCGAGCAGCGCCTTGATATAGCTCGCCACGGTGTCGGCCGCCATCACCAGCGACGTATCGACCGTGTGGATATAACGGCTCGTGATCGTGCCGCGGGAATGGCCGACCAGCGCCGCGATCGTCGTTTCCGTGAAACCCAGGTCGTTGGCGACGCTGGCGAAACTGTGCCGCAGCACGTGCAAGGTGATGCTTTCCAGCGGCGTGTCCCGAACCAGCTTCAGCCACAGCTTGGGAAAGCCGATGAGCGGCTTGCCCTCCTCGGTGCCAGGAAACACCCAATCGGTCTCGTCCTCGGGAATTAGCGGGTCGAGCAGTTCGACGACCGGAAGCCCGATCGCACGGGTCGAGGCACCCTCCTTGCTGTCCTCTAGGCGGATGCAGCTCCGCTCGCGATCAACCTCGCCGCCTTTCAGGAAGATGACCTCGCCGCGGCGGCACCCGGTCATGGCGATCGTGCGTGCTATCTTCGCGGCCATCGCGAACTGAGGATCGTGATCGGCAGCGGCGAGGAGCCTCCCCAGCGTCCGGTATTCGCGCTCGGTTAGCCGGCGATCGCGGACCCGGTCCTTGGGCTTCTTGAAGCCCGCGACCGGGTTCTTGTCGATTACACCCTCGCGCATCGCGTAGGTGAAGATCCCGCCGAGCAGACCCACGCCGCGCGAGCCGGTACCGATGCCCCCGCGCACGATCGCCCGCCCACGCTTCCTGGTCTTCACGTCGGCCTTGGTCTTTCCGGCGGCGACGTCGCGGAGGAAGCGCGCGATGTCGGGTGGCCCAAGGTCCTTTACGCGCCGGCTCCCAAGCAGCGGCACGATATGCCGCTTGATCCGGTTGCGGTCGATGTAGAGCGTCGACGGCTTCTTGGGTCGTCCGCCCTTTCCCGGCACCAGGCCCGCCTCGCAGTCGGCCAGATAGCGGGCGCAGAGTTCCTTGACGGTTATGGCGTGCGCGTCGAGCCGCTTGCGCTCCGCCGGATTGTCGCCTTGCGCAACACGTCCCAAGAGGGTGAGCGCTTCCTTGCGCGCGGTCTCGGGCGTCCACACGCCGTGGGGTCCGATCGTGAACCGACGCGTGCGCCCGCCTGCTCGATATTGGACCACGTAGCTTCGCTTGCCCGAGGCGAACACCCGAAGCCCGAAACCGGGTAGGGTCTCGTCCCACAGGAAATAATCACTTTCGCCGGACTGGGCTTGATCCACGACCCGCTTGCTGAGCCTTGCCATCTTACGCGATCTCCGCGGCCAATCAGGCCGTCCAGGGGTGATTCCGCGGAAGCACCACGGAAGCTCCCGACCGGAAAACCGGACGCAGGAAAGGATACTGGCTTCGGTCCTCGGATTGCGGAAAATACAGCTTGCGTAGGGGCTTGGCGTACTTTAGCGAAGTAAAGCAAGTTATTGAAAAGACTGTCTTAAACGGCTCACTAGCAAAGACGATCACCTGCCGGCGGAGTTGAGCCCCGCCAGCAGGTAAC
>ERZ1066118.144-NODE-144-length-75061-cov-13.029598_pt1 | contig 75061 bp, 64 predicted proteins | sample MGYA00382765_ERZ1066118 | MGnify/ENA primary metagenome ERZ1066118 (study PRJEB33369, sample SAMEA5778348) | biofilm metagenome | biome: Industrial cooling water; feature: Water cooling tower basin; material: Biofilm | place: United Arab Emirates | collected...
GAGTAGATACGTCTGTTCGCTTGTCGTCCTAACCTATACTTCGAGTGCTATATCAATCTCAGGCGATCGCTAAATCGCGCGACCAATCCAATATTAAAATTCAGAGGTAGATGTCTCATCAATAACGATCGTGGGTATATTCACGGGAAACAGACCGAATAACTTGGGTGTGACTGATGGCAAGCTAGCGCCATGCCCGAATACGCCTAACTGCGTATCTAGTCAAAGCACAGATGCAACCCATAAAGTAGAGCCGCTAAGTTATACATCTACTCCCGATGTGGCATTAGCTCAACTCAAACAAGTCATCCGAAGTTTGCCGAAGACGAGCATCATTACGGAAACTGACAGCTATATCTACGCTGAATTCACCAGTGCGATTATGGGCTTTGTCGATGATGTCGAGTTTTATTTAGAACCCGAAGCACGAGTGTTTCACGTCCGTTCGGCTTCTAGATTGGGTAAATCCGATCTGGGAGTCAATCGCAAAAGAGTAGAGACAATCCGCTCGCAGTTTCAAGCACTGCAAGCACAGCAATCGGTGTAGAGACGGTTACATGTAACGTCTCTACACACCAAAAAAATACCCTCCTACTGTGGCTGGAGGAGGGTTTGAATCTTTGCATGAGGAAGCAGACTGTTTGTCTACTGAAAAATAGAATAGGCGGTTAATGTGACACCAATATGACAGAGATTTTTAGTCTACATAATCTGACGGCATCTCAGGCTGCGCCTTATCATTAGCAGAAATGGGACGCTGACCGTCAACATTTAAAGTTTTCCCAACTTTAAATTCATTCGCAGCAATTGGGCGTTGACCGTCAATATTGACTGTTTCTTGAACTTTTATATTGCTGGGATCGATCGGACGGCTACCATCTATGTTTAACATCTCTCGATCCGGCAGATCGCTAGCAGTAATCGGACGCTGACCGTCTACATCAAGAGTATCGCGAATTTCATTTGGATCGACTGCGAGCGGACGTTTACCGTCAATATTTAAGGTTTCTTTAACTTGAATCTCGCTCGGATCGACAGGGCGATCGCCATCTATTTTAAGTGATTTTTTAGGTTGCTTTTTGCGACTCATATTTTTATGTATTTATGATTTATGTGGGGAAACTCGTTGGGTGGGGGCGGGCTTATATAGATCCCGATATAGATCCCGATTGGAAATATAAATTGTTGGTGAACCCGCCCCTACCGTCGGCACAATTCTTTCGCGATCTTCTTTGCGCCTAGCCTTCGGCAACGCTCCGCGAATGCGTCTTGGCGCGACACAAGATTATTTTTGTGTTTCAACCACGATCCAAACTTTATCTTTTAATTAAGCTCAAAACATCTACAAAAAGTGCGATCGCAAAAAACTAAAAATCCCCCACCCGTAGGTGAGGGATTTCCTGATTTATCTACACAACTGAAGCAAAGGCATTAGCCAAATTTACCAGCTGTGGAGGCAATGAGGAAGGCGGCATACGTAAGAATGTATCCGGCAGCGAAGTGACCTAAGCCAACAACGCGAGCTTGAACGATGGATAGAGCAACGGGCTTGTCTTTCCAGCGAATCAGGTTCGCCAGTGGAGTCCGCTCGTGCGCCCAGACCAAAGTTTCAATCAACTCTTGCCAGTAACCGCGCCAAGAGATCAGGAACATGAAACCAGTTGCCCATACTAGGTGTCCCAACAGGAACATCCAAGCCCAGACAGATAAGTTATTCATGCCATAGGGGTTGTAGCCGTTGATCAACTGAGCTGAATACAGCCACAGGTAATCGCGCAGCCAGCCCATCAAGTATGTCGAAGACTCGTTGAACTGAGCTACGTTACCTTGCCAAATCCCCAGGTGCTTCCAGTGCCAGTAGAATGTTACCCAACCAGCAGTATTTAGTACCCAGAAAGCAGCTAGGTAGAAGGAGTCCCAAGCGGAGATATCGCAAGTACCACCCCGACCAGGACCGTCGCAAGGGAAGGCATAGCCGAAGTCTTTCTTATCAGGCATCAGCTTGGAACCACGGGCATCCAACGCGCCTTTAACGAGTACCAACACGGTTGTGTGGATCGCTAAAGCAAAGGCGTGGTGTACCAAGAAGTCGCCAGGACCGATGGTCAAGAATAGAGAGTTCGTGCCATTGTTGATCGCGTCCAACCAACCAGGGAGCCATGCAGCGCCAGCGGTGGAAGCAACGCTATCGGGATTGGAAAGCAGGGTGTCGAAGCCGTACAGCACTTTACCGTGAGCGCCCTGAATGAACTGCGCGAAGACTGGTTCGATCAGGATTTGCTTTTCAGGAGTACCGAAGGCAACAACTACGTCGTTGTGGACGTATAGACCCAAAGTGTGGAAGCCCAAGAATAAGGACACCCAAGACAAGTGGGAGATAATCGCTTCTTTGTGCTTCAGGACGCGATCGAGAACGTTACCCTTATTTTGTTCGGGGTCGTAGTCGCGCACCCAGAAGATCGCTGCGTGAGCGAACGCACCCAACATCAAAGCACAAGCAATGTACTGGTGATGGGTATACAGCGCGGCTTGAGTCGTGAAATCCTGTCCCATGAATGCATAGGGAGGCAGGGCATACATGTGCTGTGCGACCAAGGATGTAATCGTTCCTAACGCAGCCAGTGCCAAAGACAGTTGGAAGTGTAAGGAATTGTTAATCGTGTCGTACAACCCTTGGTGAGGCAGGTTGAACTGACCTTCGGTACTAGCGCCAAAGAATTTTTTAGCGTTGAGCATTTCTTTGATGCTGTGACCGATACCGAAGTTGGTGCGGTACATGTGTCCGGCGACGATGAATAATACAGCGATCGCCAGGTGGTGGTGTGCCATGTCCGTCAGCCACAAGGACTGGGTTTGGGGATGGAAGCCACCTAAGAAAGTTAGAATTGCAGTTCCCGAACCCTGAGCAGTGCCGAATACGTGATTGGCAGTGTCGGGATTAGCAGCATACGCGCCCCAGTTACCAGAGAAGAAGGGTTGCAACCCATCTGGATGAGGCAGGGTGGTGAGGAAATTATCCCAACCAACGTGCTGTCCGCGAGATTCGGGGATCGCAACGTGAACTAGGTGTCCGGTCCAAGCCAAGGAGCTAACGCCAAACAAACCAGCTAAGTGGTGGTTGAGGCGCGGCTCGGCACTCTTGAACCAGGAAAGACTGGGGCGGAACTTGGGTTGCAGGTGCAGCCAGCCAGCGAATAGGAAGAGAGACGCTAGCAGCAGCAAGCCAACCGAACCCGTGTAGAGGTCGTTGTTTGTCCGCATCCCAATCGTGTACCACCAGTGGTAAACACCAGAGTAAGCAATGTTTACCGGATAGCTAGCACCGCCTTGAGTGAAAGCATCAACTGCGGCTTTACCAAATTGCGGGTCCCAAATCGCGTGAGCGATCGGACGGACGTGTAACGGATCTTTAATCCACTGCTCGAAGTTGCCTTGCCAAGCGACGTGGAACAGCAGGCTAGATGCCCACAGGAAGATGATTGCCAAGTGACCGAAGTGGGTGGCGAAGAGTTTCTGATATAGATTCTCTTCGGTCATCCCGTCGTGGCTTTCAAAGTCGTGAGCGGTAGCGATGCCGTACCAAATCCGACGTGTCGTCGGGTCCTGGGCTAGGTCTTGGCTAAATTTAGGGAATTTTGTTGCCATAGGTTTCGTGAATCCTCTGACCTATTGCCATCAGCAATCCATCCGAATTGCTGATGACTGAATGCTAACCTACTGAAATAATTCGCGCCTCGAAGAACGCCCAGATCGTGACGATCGCGCCCAAGAGGTAGTGGGCTACTCCCACAGCTCGACCTTGAATGATGCTCAAAGCGCGAGGCTGTACGGTGGGGGCGACCTTTAACTTATTGTGCGCCCAAACGATCGATTCGATCAGTTCTTGCCAGTAGCCGCGACCGCTGAACAGGAACATTAAGCTAAATGCCCAGACAAAGTGAGCGCCTAAGAACAGCAATCCGTAAGCGGACAGTGCCGAACCGTAGGACTGAATTACCTGAGCGGCTTGCGCCCACTGGAAGTCTCGCAGCCAACCGTTGATCGTGGTGGCGCTCAACGCCCAGTTGCCAGCCGTAATGTGATTGATCGTGCCGTCTGGGTCTACCGTTCCCCACACATCCGATTGCATCTTCCAGCTGAAGTGGTAGACGGCGATCGAAATTGTGTTGAACATCCAGAACAGACCTAAGAATACGTGGTCCCAACCAGAAACCTGGCAAGTACCGCCGCGTCCTGGACCGTCGCAAGGGAAGCGGAAGCCCAAGTTAGCCTTATCTGGGATCAAACGAGAGTTGCGGGCAAACAAGAAGCCCTTGAGCAGGATTAATACAGTAACGTGGATTTGGAAAGCGTGGATGTGATGGATCATAAAGTCCGCCGTACCCAACGCGATCGGCATCATGGCGACTTTACCACCTACAGCTAATACGCCGCCGCCGAAGGCATAGCTTACGGGTTCGAGGGCATTTGGAGCAGTGGAACCAGGAGCCAAGGTATGTAGGTTTTGCACCCACTGCGCGAATACGGGCTGAAGTTGAATCGCCGTATCCGAGAACATATCCTGGGGACGACCGAGGGCTTGCATCGTGTCGTTATGGATGTATAAGCCAAAGCTGTGGAAGCCTAGGAACATACACACCCAGTTGAGGTGAGAAATGATAGCGTCGCGGTGACGGAGTACCCGATCCAGGACGTTGTTCATGTTCGTGGCTGGATCGTAGTCCCGCACCATGAAGATGGTGGCGTGAGCCGCACCACCGACGATACAAAAAGCGCCAATCCACATGTGGTGAGTGAATATGGACAGCTGTGTGGCGTAGTCGGTTGCTAAGTACGGATACGGAGGCATCGCGTACATGTGATGCGCCACGATAATCGTCAGCGAACCCAGCATTGCTAAGTTGGTTCCCAACTGAGCGTGCCAGGAGGTGGTCATGTTTTCGTACAGACCCTTATGACCGTCTCCGGTGAAAGGACCTTTGTGATTTTCCAGAATTTCCTTCAGGCTGTGACCGATGCCCCAATTTGTCCGGTACATGTGTCCGGCGATGATGAACAATACAGCGATCGCCAAGTGGTGGTGCGCTTGATCTGTCAACCACAATCCGCCAGTGACGGGGTTAAGTCCGCCCTTGAAGGTGAGGAAGTCAGCATACGCGCCCCAGTTCAATGTCCAGAAGGGTGTTAAGCCTTGGGCAAAACTGGGATACAACTCAGTCATTAAGTTGGAGTTGAGGATAAATTCTTGCGGTAAAGGAATATCCTTTGCAGCTACCCCAGCATCCAATAGCTTGTTGATTGGCAAAGATACGTGGATCTGGTGTCCTGCCCATGCCAAACTACCTAGACCTAACAATCCTGCTAGGTGGTGGTTCAGCATCGACTCGACATTCTGGAACCATTCCAACTTAGGAGCGCGTTTGTGGTAGTGAAACCAGCCAGCAAACAGCATCAGCGCCGCCATGACTAAGCCGCCAATGGCAGTGCAGTAGAGCTGGAATGTATTCGTAATGCCAGCACCCCGCCAAATTTGGAAAAAGCCGGATGTAATCTGAATGCCGTGGAAGCCACCACCGACATCGCCATTTAAAATGTCTTGTCCAACAACAGACCAGACGACCTGGGCGCTAGGTTTAACACCCATCGGGTCAGCTAGCCAAGCTTCATAGTTTGAAAAACGAGCGCCATGAAAATACATCCCGCTCAACCAGATGAAGATCACCGCTAAGTGACCGAAGTGAGCGGCGAAGATTTTACGGGAAATATCTTCTAAGTCGCTGGTATGCGTATCGAAATCGTGTGCGAGGGCATGCAGGTTCCAAATCCAGGTTGTGGTTTTTGGACCTCTAGACAAGGTGCGATCGAAGTGTCCTGGTTTTGACCACAACTCAAATGAAGTTGGAACCGGATCGTTATCGACAACAACTCTTGCTTTTTTTTCCTCTCGCTCCGGAGGACTGATCGTCATTTAGACTCTCCTCTCTTGACAAGGAAACAGGAGTGGGTTAAATTCACGAGTCGGTTTTCTTTGATTAAGTCAACCATTTTGTCTGCTCTATGTCATCCATCAGGTGACAAGAAGACCGATCGCGAAACTGCTTTCTGATGAATTATAAAATCTCAATCGTCTTCATCTTAGGCGTTTGTTAACAATATTTCAAAATTGCTCAACATTAAGCAGGTTCAGGACTTCAACTTCCTATGACTGGGGAAAAAGTCAAGGGGTTATTTATATAATTTACAAAGCTCAATAATTTGCAATATTTATGAAGAAAGGAGCCAGAAGTCAGGAGTCAGGAGCCAGGAGTTATATCTTGAGACAGAAGTTTCTTAGTAGCTATAGTTGTAGAGAATGTATGAGTCACATGTGACCGTTAATACCCTAGGAGAGCTAAAAATCAGCCATGATAAGGAGACAATAAGAAATTCTGACTCCTGACTCCTGACTCCTCGATTGCCTAGCAAAATCTGTAAATCATTTCAGGCGATTTACCCCAAACCCTTAAAATTTAGATCGAGAGTGATAGTAAATTTCAGGATGAGGAGCAGTTGGGGTGTTGGCGATCGCAAAACTACAAAAAATTATTAAGGCTGCGATCGCAGCTTTGATTCTGGGGTGTTTGGTGTTAGGACTGATTGGTTGTGGCGGCTCAAAGACAGCTTTACGCGCTGCTACTTCCCCCAACCGTGGTACTGCCCAACTCGCAGGCAATATTACTGAAGTCGCCCCACCGGAAGCTATTCTTCAATTGCGTCAAGCCTTGGAAGCTTACCAGCCGCAAGTAAAAATCTTGTCTCCCCAGCCTGATGAGGTACTGCAAGACGACACGGTATCGGTACGTTTCCAAGTACAAGACTTACCTATTTTCCAAAACTCAGATTTGGGTTTAGGACCCCACCTCCACGTCATTCTCGACAACCAGCCCTACGAAGCCGTCTACGACCTGCAAAAGCCCTTTGTACTATCTAACCTATCTCCAGGTACTCACACCCTGCGCGTCTTCGCTTCTCGCCCCTGGCACGAAAGTTTTAAGAATGAGGGTGCATACGCCCAAACTACATTTCACGTCTTTACCAAAACCGACGACAATAACCCCGACTCTAATCAACCATTATTAACCTACAGCCGTCCTAAAGGCGGCTATGGGGCAGAACCAATCCTACTTGATTTCTACCTCACCAACGCCCCTTTACACCTTGCCGCCCAAGCAAATCCTCAAGATGAAATTCCCGACTGGCGCATTCGCTGCACGATTAACGGTAATAGTTTTATCATCGATCGCTGGGAACCGATTTATCTGAAAGGTTTTAACAAAGGGAAAAACTGGGTACAACTAGAATTTCTCGACGAACAAGGCAACCCAGTCAAAAATGTTTTTAATAACACCGTCCGCGTCATTTCCTACGATTCGCAGGGTAAAGACACTCTCTCAAAGTTGGTAAGGGGCGAACTATCCGCCGCCGCCGCCCGTGGTATTGTCGATCCTGACTATACAGGCATAGAAGAAGCACCTACACCCGAACCCACACCAACGCCTACACCTACTCCTGTTCCTCCAGCAGTAGAAGAAGCGCCACAACCAGAGGAAGAAAAAGCTTTACAACCCGAAGAACCAAAGATTGAAACCCCAGATGAAAATAGAGAACCAGCGCCAACACCGCCAGCAAAGGTAGAAGAACCGAAAGGATTTTTCAATCGCTTCCGCCGTTCTCCTGCTGCTACACCGTCACCGACTGTACCCGAAGTAGAAGAATCACCTGCACCAGAGTTAACTACTCCTGAAGAAACAGAACCGCTACCAGAAATTGCCCCAGAAGTACCAGCAGTAGAAATAACACCGCCAGTTGCACCAACTCCCGTAACTCCAGAAATACCAAATCCTCAAGTTCCATTTGGTCAGAAATTCGGCGGTTATTTCAATCGTTTCCGTCGTCCACCAACTGCTACACCATCGCCTACTTTACCCAAAGTGGAAGAATCGCCTGCACCAGAATTAAATCCTCCTGAAGAGGAAACAACTACTACTCAAGAAACAGCACCAGAACCTTTAACCATACCAGTAGAACCAATACCGATTGCGCCAGAAACACCAAATACTCAAATTCCAATTGGTAAAAGATTTAGTGGTTATTTCAATCGTTTCCGCCGTCCTCAAGTCATGCCATCTCCTAGCGTGTCACCTGCTTTACCGGAAATTACAGAACCAAGCGAACAACCAATTCCTGAAACAGAAAATTCAGGCGATGCGGAGTTGGTTCCGTCTGTGGATTTGCCTGAAATTACAGGCTCTACAAAATAGTAAATTACAATACTTTGCTGATAAACCTTACTAAGGAGCTTAGATCGTACCTACATTAGAACAAAAAACGCAGTGCTACATATTGTGCTGTTGGTTTACTAAACTTTACTTACCGATTAATATTGTTCGCATGGATGAGCGAACGGGAAACGTATTCTTGCTAGCAGGCGAGGAAAATATCATAGAAATATATCCCAACGGGCAATGGAGGTATATGGAATGAGTAAACCTAACTTTCAAGCGATGACTAAGAAAGAATTACACGACTATGTTCTTACTCATCGAGATGACCAAGAAGCCTTCTATGCTTATGTAGATAAACTGCATACAGAAGGAAATTGGATTGATATGCCTCCACTAGAATCAGAACAAGATTTAGAAGATTATCCTGAATTTACCAAGCGTTTTCGCGATAGTTCGCAGGCTTGAGATAATGTAGGCTATCAGATGAAACTTTCTAAAAGCTATATTATTGAAACACAAAGATGTAGGCTCAGACATGTTTCTCTAGAAGATCTTCCACACGTATTTTCTGCTACTCGATATCAGGGTTTCAATGATGGTATGTTATGGGAACCACCTACAAAGGAAGAAGAATTAATTGAGCCATATCAACACAGCATTATATGTTGGGAAAATGGCGAAGCTTACACCTTTACTATAGAGTCCAAAGAGAGCAAGAATTTTATCGGTAGGATCTCAATTAGAAAAGGAGAAATATTGGGAGTTTGGAATATAGGTTTTTGGACGCATCCAATTTATCAAGGTCAAGGATATATGACCGAGTGCGCTCAAGCAATTTTAGATTTTGGATTCAGTAAATTAAAAGCAGAAAAAATTGTGGCATTTCATGCTTTGTGGAATAAAGCCAGCGAAAGGGTATTGCAAAAAATTGGCATGACTTTTATTGAATATATACCCCAAGGCTTCATGAAGAAAAGAGAATGGGTGGCAGAGAATCGCTTAGAGATTAGCCACGAGAATTGGAAGATTAATAAAACAAGCTCAATATTATGAAGGCGCACGATTATGCGCCCCTACTACTATTATCTCTTTTTTGGTTTAGCTAATAAACGAGCCGCGATCGCACCGCCAATAAATCCAAATAAATGCCCTTGCCAAGAAATACCGTATTGTATCGGTAAAACTCCCCAAATCATTCCACCATAAAGGAAGCCTACAACAAGAGAAAATAAGATTGCGGCGAAACTACGCTCGAAATAACCGCGTAGAAGTAGAAAACCAAAATATCCAAATATAATTCCACTCGCGCCAACGTGAATTGAGTAAGGCGAACCAGTCAGCCATACACCTAATCCACTAACAAGCATTGTGACGATGCTAACAGCAAAAAAATCGCTGGTTTCTCGCAACATCACCAACCAGCCTAAAGTGAGAAAAGGAATTGTATTTGCAATTAAATGTCCCAATCCACCGTGCAAAAAAGGGGCAAATAAAATGCCCCGCAAGCCGATAAAACTGTGGGGACGAATACCAAAAGCGTCTAATCTACCTCTAAAAAAGAAGATATCGACAAATTCTGTAATCCACATGAGGGCGACGAGTCCACCCAAAACTAAAATTTGGGTTTTAATCTCCCGCGCGATCGCTCCAGATTCTTGTTTACTCATAGTTTATAACTAGAAGGTTGGTAGCAGCCTACCCCACACTTAATACTTCTTGGCTTAAACATAGTTGGCACTGGCTGAGGCAGCAAATACAACTAGTTATTAAGATTATGCTGCCTTATCCTTTGACTTAGATAAATTCATGGCTGTGTTTGTATTCTAATTGGAAGTTTGCGCGATCGCCAATTGACGCGATCGCAACATCTTCTTGCTTCCCCCTTGTGAAGGGGGACGGGAGGGGGATCTAATTGCTTCCCCCTTTTGAAAGGAGATGGCAGGATTTATTTACTCCAACGCTGAGTAGCTTCAGCAATCCGCTTACCGAATAATACCGAAGTCAAGCGATCGCCTGGGTCTAATTCTGGCGGTTTTCCACTCATATCAAGGTCGGATTGCCCCATAACTCCCAAAAACGCCCCTAAGCGATTGACACCATCATCTTTACCGAAGTAAATACTTGGCATCTCTGTAGGAGTGACCCACACCATACCATGCTGAGCGGCATTAATTGCCAGATACAACAGCGTTCCTTGCTTATCACCACTTAAGGCACTGGAGTGAGTAAAGCCACCTGCAACTTTATCTTTCCATCCCTGCTGGAACCAAACCTCGCTGGCTGCATCCACAAACGCTTTAAACTGCGCTGCTACACCACCCATGTAAGTAGGCGAACCAAATACGATCGCATCTGCTTGCTTTAGCTTTTCCATTGTCGCCCCATCTTTCCAACGACCGTCAACTATTTGTTCTCCTGTAATTCGCAACACTTCTACTGCTGTTCCTGCAACTTGAGACGCACCCTCAGCCACGGCTTCCGCCATTAAATGAGTATGACCAGAACCAGAGAAATAAATAATTGCAATACTTGTCACAACCAACCTCGCTCGATCGGATAAAACACCGAAGTTAATACTAAACAAGTCAAAAGTTAAAAGTCAAAAGCTAAAATACATAAAATTAGGAGCGATCGCGTTGAGGAAACTCTTTTTTATCTAGTCGCTGCCGCACCTCATAAATTCCCAGCAGTACGATCGCTACGATTAACGGTAAAAAGTAGTAAATGCCACGATATGCTAATAATGCTCCAAATAATTCCGGTGAGGCAATTTGCCCTGATAGTGAGAGCAGAAGTACCGTTTCAAATACGCCTAATCCACCAGGAACATTACTAATAACTCCTGCCAACTGTCCTAAGATATAGATACCAAAAAAACTTGGATAAGATAAGGGAGCATTTGCTAATAATAAAACGTAGAGAACGCTAGCGGCGATCGCCCAATCGAGTGCCGCGATTGCGGTTTGAAATAGAGAAAGCTTCGCAGGGAGACGGGGAATTGCCCACTTGCCGAGTTTCATCGGCTTGTGGCTCCAAACATTCCACAATATATATCCTGCAACTAAAAATAAAAATATCGTACCGAGCGGGTATAAAGAATTTGAGGGAATGCGGAGTAAAGAGGGAACAGATACGGGTTCAGTAATAAACACTAAGCCAGCGACGACAAAAAAACCTAGCCAAAAGCTGACTTGACAGAAAGTAATAACTTTGGCAATTTCTAAAGTTGATAGTCCCCAAGTAGAATAGAATCGATAGCGGATTGCACTACCCGTTATTAGCTCCAATCCCGCAGTGTTAGTAATTGCCTGACTGACGATCGCCGTTAGCGCGATTTTACGATAAGGTAGAGCGCGGCGAATGTATTGAATCGCTAATGCATCATGCCCTGTCAGCATCAGGTAATTTAAAGCAGTGCAGAGCGATGCTAGTATTAAGTAGCTTTTGGGAATCTCTGCCAAGCTGCGAAAAATATCTCGATAGTCAAACTCTCGTAATTGAGTCGAGATCGCCCATAAGGACACTCCAAATAGGAGGAAACCTAAAATTGGGGAACCGAGCTGAGATAAGCGCCTGAGATTCATTTAGCGATCTTAATATTTTTTACGAAAAAGTTAAATCCCTACAATTTTCTCGTAACAAGACCCCAAAAGTCATGAATCTAATGTGGTAGATATGTCATCAGTCATTGGTTATCGGTCATTGGTCATTAGTCATGTGTTATTAAATATACAAAATATTCTCAGGAATATTCACTCGTGGCAATTAACAATCAAAACTGTCACAGCAGCGATCGGCAAAAGACACAAATTTAGATAGATTAATTGCATTTGCGACGAGAAATACTCGTTCTCGCATCGCCATCGGTCGTCGGTCGTGCGCTTAGCGCCGCACCGCTAGACAAATAGCAATTTTGCAGTTTATTTAATATTGCTACACAAACGTTTTCTTATCTGCGCGGGAAAATCTTTAATGATGCTTGTAATGCACATTTGCAGCAAAAACTGAACTTTTACTGCTATTTAGCTTTTAACTAACGATCGCGTTTTAGCAGGCGAATGCTTCGCAGATGATTTTTATGTTAAAAAAATTTATTTGTCAGGCTTAATTTTTTATAAAGATTTGGGAATACTCAAGTATAGGTATTGCCGTGAATCGATAGAGGAGTGCTATTTATGACTTTATTCGTTAACAACTTGCCGCAGCAAGCAGCACAAGCAGATGTATTAGACCTCTTCCGCAATTATGGTGCTATCAAACATATTTTTTATCCTACCAACTGGAGTACGGGTGAAGGTCTAGGATTTGCCTTCGTCCAAATGACGGCAAAAGCGCAAGAAGAAATCGCTAAGTTTCAGCTTCACGGCGCTGAATGGATGGGGAGTTCGTTAAATATCCGAGAAGTCAGTTCTGATTGAAGTTGGCTGACTGTATTGCGATCGCTAACTTATCTTTTCATCACTCTGCCAAAGCTTGAACATCAATTTACCATTTAGTTCAAATCTACAAAATAAAAACCGAAAGAGTCAAATAAATCGACTTTTCCGGTTTTTATTCTATACTATGACTCAGATGTGACTAACAAGTTATACAGCACTACGACGATTTAATGCATTCCAAATAAAGATGGCAATAATTGCGCCGAGAACTGCTAAAGCAATCCCAGGAATACTAAAAGCTGTTGCTGTCAGTTGCAAAGTTCCGGTGCTGAGGAAAGTTCCTAAAGTTCCACCTAGAAATGCACCAACAATTCCTAGTAGCATTGTTCCCAAAATGCCGCCACCCTGATGTCCAGGATAAATAGCTTTCGCGATCGCACCAGCAATAAGACCTAAAACTATCCAAGCCAGAATATTCATTCTCAAACTCCTTTGAATTCTTTGAATAATTTGTTTCAATACTTTTATAGTATCGATCTATACAAAGAAATCGATCTATCGCGCGGAGGAAATCTTAAAATCGTAAGGCATATTCAATTTGTAGGAAAATAATATGTAGGCAAATAAACTATCAATCTTAGTAGAGAATCCAACCGTACCTTGAATCTCCAACAACGTTTGCACAACCATTTAACGCAAATCGTACGCGATCGCGATCCTTTCCTGGCAACGGCAGGACATTTCTTCGTCCAACAATACATTCACGCAGAACTCAGCCAGTGGGGAAAAGTCAATATTCACGAATTTCAAGTCCGAGGACAAACTTTTCAAAACTTAATTCTCAATCTCCCCTGCTTGAACAAGGCTAGTAAAAGGGAACCTCCACCGATTTTAATTGGCGCGCATTACGACACCGTTCCAGGTACGCCTGGAGCAGATGATAACGCAACGGGTATATCGGTGTTGCTAGAATTAGCCAAAGCTTTTACTTCCCAACCAGCCAAACATCCCATTCAACTCGTCGCATTCGATTTAGAAGAATACGGATTTACCGGAAAAGACGGTATTGCAGTAGGTTCGGGTGCGTCTGCGTATGCCGATCTATTACGACAGCAGCAGCAGCCGCTACGCCTAATGATTTCTCTCGAAATGCTAGGTTATTCCGATCCTACCCCTGGTTCGCAACGCTATCCCAGTCCTTTAGAGCGTTTCTATCCCAATCGGGGAGATTTTATTGCTTTAATTGGTAATTTACCTGTAATTCCAGACTTAATAAATCTCAGTCAGAATATGCGTCAGGTGGGAGTACCTAGCGAGTGGCTACCAGTTCCCAACCGAGGCAAGATCGTACCTCAAACGCGACAAAGCGATCACGCACCTTTTTGGGATCGAGGCTATCGGGCGATGATGGTTACAGATACAGCCATGTTACGCAACCCTCACTATCATAAACCGAGCGATCGCCTGGAAACCTTAAATTTAGATTTTCTTACGGGTGTTTGTCGTGGATTAATTCAGGGCATCAAACAACTTTGATTCATCATATTTATTCTGAGAGATGCGATCGCGCCATGCAGTCATACCCTGGCTACTGCTAACTTACAAATAGCCATAGCATTGAGGAATGGATAATGACGGCAGCCGATCGCTCGATTGGACGTTGGCAATTTTGGATCGATCGCGGTGGTACGTTTACCGACATTGTGGCACAGCGACCCGACGGACAAACGATCGTTCACAAACTGCTGTCAGAAAATCCAGAACGCTATACCGATGCTGCAATTCAGGGTATACGGGAGATTTTAAAAGTTCCTGACGATGCACCCCTACCCGCAGCCAAAATTGGGGTGGTGAAGATGGGAACCACAGTAGCGACAAACGCGCTTTTAGAACGCAAAGGCGATCGCACTGTCTTGGTGGTAACAAAAGGTTTTCGAGATGCTCTACGCATCGGCTACCAAAATCGCCCTGATATCTTCGCACGGCAAATAGTTCTACCAGAAATGCTATACGAACGAGTAGTAGAGGTAGAAGAACGCTACAGCGCCCAAGGCGAAGAACTGATCCCTGTTGTGGATCGATATATTTCATCTCTACAAGCAGCATACGATGCTGGGATTCGTTCCTGTGCGATCGTCTTCATGCACGGCTATCGTTACCCCCAGCACGAACAACAAGTTGCAACCGTAGCTAGAAAAATTGGTTTCACCCAAATTTCAGTTTCGCACGAAGTCAGTCCCCTGATGAAACTCATTAGCCGAGGTGACACCACCGTAGTTGATGCCTATTTGTCCCCCATCTTGCGTAGGTACGTGGATCGGGTGGCGAGTCAGTTGAAAGGGAGCAGAGAGCAGGGAGCAGAGGAAAAGTCAGAATTCAAAATTCAAAATTCAAAATTCAAAGTTCAAAACTCTCTACCAACTACTAACTACCAACCACCAATTACCAATTACCAATTACCAGCTTCCCACTCCCCACTCCCTACTCCCCACTCCCCCAAATTAATGTTCATGCAATCTAATGGTGGGTTAGCAGATGCTCAAAGATTTCAAGGGAAAGATAGCATTCTATCGGGACCTGCTGGGGGAATTGTCGGGGCGGTACAGACAAGCTTATTGGCAGGGTTCGATAAAATTATCAGCTTCGATATGGGTGGAACTTCTACCGATGTTGCCCATTATGCAGGGGAATACGCAGCTAATGTCGCGGAGGTTTCCTCCGCGACATTAGCTGCTTACGAACGAACTTTAGAAACAGAAGTGGCGGGAGTCCGACTGCGAACGCCGATGATGGCAATTCATACGGTGGCGGCGGGCGGTGGTTCGATCGCCCAATTTGACGGGGCGCGTTATCGCGTCGGACCCGAATCGGCAGGGGCAAACCCAGGTCCAGCTTGTTATTTGAAAGGGGGACCGCTGACAATAACGGATTGCAATGTCATGGTAGGCAAGATCCAGCCGGATTTGTTTCCCAAGGTATTTGGCGTGAATGGAGATTCGCCCTTAGATGCAGAAGTCGTGCAGCATCAGTTTACCCAGTTGGCAGCGGAAATTAGCGATGGGCGATCGCCCGAACAGGTGGCGGCGGGATTTTTAGCGATCGCTGTGGAAAAAATGGCGAATGCGATTAAGAAAATCTCTCTCCAACGCGGATATGACGTAACGGAATACACTCTATGCTGCTTTGGTGGTGCGGGTGGGCAACATGCTTGTTTAATTGCCGATGCTTTGGGAATGCGGCAGATCTTTATTCACCCTTATGCTGGAGTATTATCGGCTTACGGCATGGGTTTAGCGGACGAACGAGCGTTGCGAGAACGTGCTGTAGAGAGCGTTTTAGATGCAAAATTGGTAACTGAGTTAGAAGAAATATTAACTCAGTTGGCGGCAGAAGCGAAAGAAGAATTAAATCTTACAGACAAGCATATCCGCGTCACAGACAGGATGGAAGTTTTGCGGCGAGTGCATTTGCGTTATGAAGGGACAGATTCGTCGTTGCAGGTGAAGTATGAAGATGTAGCAGGAATGCAGCAGCAGTTTGAGGCAGCGCACCGTCAGTTGTATGGATTTATTGCCTCAGATCGGCAATTGATTGTTGAGGCTGTAGCTGTGGAAGTTGCACTAAAAACAGAAGTTGCTACAGAACCAGTGGTAGCGCGGCGCACCGATGCACCTCCCTTGCCAGTAAAGACAGTGCGAATGTATACGGCTGATGCTTGGCACGATACACCCGTATACCGCAGAGAAGACTTACAACCAGGAGATTGTATATTCAGTCCTGCGATCGTTGCTGAAGCCACAGGGACGAATATTATCGAACCAGGTTGGCTAGCCAAAGTAACAGAGAGAAATTATTTGGTTTTGAACAGACAAGATGCGGGAGTCGGGAGTCGTAGGGGCGGGTTTAGTGAGGAAACTTGTCAAACAACGAATAATTCTGCGATTAAACCCGCCCGTACGGGAGTCGGGAAGAAGGACAACGGGACAAGGGGACAAGGGGAGAAGAGATCTGGGGGAACTGAGGAAGTTGGGGAAGCAATTACCAATTACCAATTACCAATTACCAATTACCAACTACCAGATCCCGTCATGCTGGAAATATTCAACAATTTATTTCGGGCGATCGCGGAACAGATGGGAATAACGCTACAAAATACCAGTTCTTCGGTCAATATTAAAGAAAGGTTGGATTTTTCCTGCGCTATTTTTGACTCTGAGGGACAGTTGGTGGCAAATGCACCTCATATTCCCGTCCACTTGGGTTCTATGAGTGAAAGCGTCACAGCCTTAATTACTGAAAAAGGAAATAGCCTGCAACCTGGAGATGTTTACGTATCGAATAACCCTTATAATGGCGGGACTCATCTCCCCGATATTACCGTAATTACTCCTGTTTTCCCCGACTCCTCGTACGGGCAGGTCGATCGAGCAACTTCGTTACTAACAAATATGTTAGGCGAACCCGCCCTTACACCTGACTCCCTGTACGGGCGGGTTCACCAAGAAACTCCGTTACAAAAAAATATGTCAGGCGAACCCGCCCCTACAACCGACTCTCTGTACGGGCGGGTTTCTAAACCCGCCCCTACACCCATCTTCTACGTTGCTTCCAGGGGACACCATGCCGATATTGGCGGTATTACTCCTGGTTCAATGCCACCAAATAGCACAACTGTAGAACAGGAAGGGATACTAATTGATAATTTTCTGCTGGTATCTCAGGGGCAGTTCCGCGAACCGGAGTTAATACAACTCTTGTGCGATAATAAGCATCCCGTTCGCAACCCAAGGCAAAATCTTGCCGATCTTAAAGCCCAAATTGCGGCAAACGAACGCGGCGTGCAAGAACTCCATAAAATGGTGGCGCACTACGGTTTAGAAATGGTACAAGCTTACATGGGTTTTGTTCAAGACAATGCTGCCGAGTCAGTGCAAAAAGCGATAGAAGTACTCAATAGTGGAGATTTTACCTACCAACTCGACAATGGCAGCGTTATTCAAGTTGCAATTGCGATCGATAAATCCACTCGCCGCGCGCGGATCGATTTCACTGGTACTTCACCTCAACTGAAAACTAATTTTAACGCTCCTGCCGCAGTATGCAAAGCTGCGGTCTTATATGTTTTCCGCACGCTGGTGGATGACGATATCCCCCTCAATGCTGGCTGTCTCAAACCTCTAGAAGTGATTATTCCTGAAGGCTGTATGCTAAATCCCCGCTATCCTGCGGCAGTGGTGGCGGGAAATGTGGAGACTTCTCAAGCGATTACCGATGCTTTGTATGGTGCTTTGGGTGTGATGGCATCTGCTCAAAGTACGATGAATAACTTTACTTTTGGTAGCGATCGCCATCAATATTATGAAACGATTTGCGGTGGTGCGGGTGCGGGTGCAGATTTCGATGGTGCGGATGCAGTGCATACCCACATGACAAATTCCCGCCTTACCGATCCTGAAGTCTTAGAATGGCGATTTCCAGTACTGCTAGAAAGTTTTAGCATTCGTTCCCATAGTGGCGGTGACGGCTTGTATCGCGGTGGTAATGGTGTCGTTCGCCGCATCCAATTTCGCGAACCGATGACAGCTGCAATTTTATCTGGACGCAGAGTTGTTCCTCCTTTTGGCTTGCACGGCGGTAAGACTGGTGCTGTAGGGAGAAATTACATTCAACGCCAAGATGGTACGGTGGAGGAATTAGGCAGTACGGCGATCGCCCAAATGCAACCTGGAGATGCGTTCGTAATTGAAACCCCAGGCGGCGGGGGGTTTGGGTGCTAGCGATCGCCAATTACCGATTACCAATTACCAATTACCAATTACCAATTAAAAAGAAATTACTAGATACGGTTCCTCAAACTTACCAGATTGTATCGGTTTTCCTTGCAGTTCTGGTGGTAAGAAAATCTGCCGTCGTCGATCGCCAGCCTCAATCACAATTTCTCCACCCGACTGCGTTAACTTAACTTGCTTTTTATTAAATCCAGGTAAAAAAGCACGAACTTGGCGTTGCAAGAGATCGATTTTCATTGGTGATGGAACGGCAATGGGAGCGTTAAAATCTGGTAAAGCTTGAATAATTTTCTCCCAATTACCATTACCTAATTCTGTCATAGGATGCACGGTTAGCGGTGCAAAAGTCGATTGTAGTTCGGCTAGTTTATCTGAATCTTCACCGTGATATGCTAAAACACCGCTGACAGTAAGATTAATCTGTTGGGCGCTACCCCACAACCAACGAGTATCTGCGATCGCTTCTGGGGTATTGTTAGTTACGAGATAAGCTGTTAACTTATTTGCATCGTTAACTACTGTTACTCCTTGCTCGATCCAATCGCGGATCTGAATTAATCCTGCTTTCATTTTCTGGCTGTCAACGTTAGCACTGAGAATCGCCGCCGCTAAGGGACCACCAATTGAATTGGCAATTTTACTAATATCTAAATCTTCAAAAATCTGGTGAAAGCGGCGGAAATACCAATCTAAAGCACCAGGAATACCCAGCACTCGCAGCGTTTCTAGACTTTCCCGATTCTCATAAATAATGACATCATAGCGATCGCTTTGATAGTACTGTCGCAGGACGTTAAAAGTTAAAAGACTATCAAATCCAGGCATTATAATTAATTCTGCTGGGTAGATCTGTTCGGAAAAGGAATCCGGTAGATAGGTAGCAACGAGTTGCTTCACTTCGTCCCAAGCTTGTTCTAACAGCACAGTTGTTTGTAACTGTAGGACTTGCAGGTTATTCTCAATACTTTGAGGATGAGTACTTAAAGGAGTTTCTAAGAGCAACTCTGCGCTAGGACTAATATAAGTAGCGAGTAAAACTCTTTTACCCTGTCGGGCAAACCACTTAGCAGTAGCAATTACTAGCGTTGTTCGTTCTCTAGATCCATCGCCCAAAAATGTAATTATTCTGCTCATTCAATTAATCCCGTTGTTAATTAGCTCGTTGCTAATTGTTGATAGTTGATGGTAGATCTCAGCTAACCATCAACTATTAACCATCACATAACTATCACAGTTCTCATGCAGATTTCATAACCGTAATAAACACACTACATAACAAGCATTCCAAATGAATTCACCTCTACAAAAGTAGGATGTAAAGTAACTGACCACTCATAACTGACAACTGATTACTCGATCGCACCAAAACAAGCTGCTGCAACTAACAAAAATGGCGTACCAGGAATCAAAGGTAATAGGACACCAATTATACCTATACCGGTGCAGATCGTACCCGCAGCGATTAGAGCTGCATTCTTTATTTGCTTGAGCATATTTTATTTCGAGTGATATCTTGTAAATTTTCGGGACGGTCATCTTCAATCTTGTAATTTTCACATTACCATGCGATCGCTTAGCTATGCATCGAAATCGTAGATATTATCAAGAATCTTTACTGTTCTTAGCATTTTGACTTTCTCTGTTTGTCCGACTAGTTTTGTTCAAGTGCGATCGCAGTATGCCACAAGCATTTTTTCTGAAAAAACAGGAGTTATAGCTAATTAATCACTACTCAATAACTACTAACAACAAATGACCAACGCTCGACAATCGATGACGAGTATTAATGTTGTTCGTAACAAGGAACGTGAGTTGAATTGTTTTGGATCTCGAAATCGCCGCTAGTTATTTGCGTATCAGCCGTAAAGAAGGCTGTGAGAATTGTTTCCAGCCCTTCGCTATAGTCAATTTCCTGATCCAGACAAAACTGTTTAAAGCGGCGTGCTACATCTTTTCGCACATGACCTCTGATTTGTACGTAGTTGCGATCGTCTTTTTTTCCCACAGCTTTTCTAAATTGGTTTATAATTTTTCGCACAGCACTGAATTTGAGACAAATCTAGTGTAGATATGCCAGCCAACTAGGTATTAATTTCAGCCAACGATCGGCATGTGAAAATACCATCTCCTTGAAGATTAGATATTATTGTTATATTTAATCCTAAAGGATTGGGGATAAATTATAAAAGGTTTAAATGTTCAGTTTTATCTAACGTTACATTATTAAACAGTTATCAGTGGAAGCGTGACTGGTAGCTAGTGGCTGGACTCTTTTCTAGTCACCAGCCACTAGCTACTAGCGACTGTGCAACTTTGCATAGATGCAAACCTATCAAATTGATAAGTTTGTCAATCGAGCGAGCGTCGCCAAAGTTTACACTACTTAACTAGGCTAAGGGTATGCAAGGCATATATTTAAATGATATAGGTTATAACAGCATTCCTGAGTTTTTGAGAATTAAAATAATGTCTTCAAGCACTGGCACAGACTTAGCAGTAGCTAAGCCTGCCGGAGAGTCTTACGCTTGGCATACTCTGGAAGCTGAGAGAGCCACAGATGTTCTCCAGAGCAATCGCACCTCCGGCTTAACTTCTTCTGAAGTCGATGAAAGATTACAACGCTACGGTTTCAATGAATTACAAGAAACAGGAGGACGTAGTGGCTGGGAAATCTTCCTAGACCAATTCAAAAACATCATGTTGCTGATGTTGATTGCAGTTGCGGTCATCTCAGCTATTTTAGACGTGTTCGGTACGAAGCAACCAGGAGAAATTCCGTTTAAAGACGCGATCGCAATTGGCGTAGTGGTCGTACTCAACGGACTCCTAGGCTACATTCAAGAAAGTCGGGCAGAAAAAGCCTTAGCAGCTTTGAAGGGGCTCTCTTCCCCCAAAGTGCGAGTTTTGCGCGACGGTAAAACCGTGGAAATCGATTCTAAAGAATTGGTTCCAGGGGACGTAATGCTACTAGAAGCGGGGGTGAAAATTTCTGCTGACGGTCGCCTCTTGGAAGCAGTAAATTTACAAATTCGAGAAGCCGCCCTGACGGGAGAAGCACACGCCGTCAATAAACAAGCAACGCTTCAATTACCAGACGATGCCGTATTGGGCGATCGCACCAATATGGTGTATGAAGGTACGGAAGTTGTCCAAGGGCGAGGAACTGTCCTCGTCACGGGGACAGCAATGGAGACTGAATTAGGTAAAATTGCCACAGCACTGCAATCGGTAGAAGCCGAACCCACGCCGTTACAAAAGCGGATGGCGCAACTGGGCAATACCCTAGTCACGGGTGCAATGGTTCTAGTACTGTTGGTGGTGGGATTAGGAATGCTCCACACGCCAACCATGAGCAATTTTGAGAACCTCGTGAAAGTCTCGCTCAGCATGGCGGTTGCTGTCGTCCCCGAAGGTTTACCTGCCGTCATCACCGTTACCCTAGCACTAGGAACCCAGCGCATGGTGCGGCGTAACGCCTTAATCCGCAAACTCCCAGCCGTCGAAACTCTCGGTAGCGTTACTACAATTTGTTCCGACAAAACGGGAACGCTAACGCAAAATAAGATGGTCGTTCAAGCAGTTTCGACAGCCAGCAAAACCCTGCGAGTCACGGGCGAAGGGTACGACCCCATCGGCGAGTTTCGCCACCAGGATCGAGAGATCACAGCGTCAGACCAACCGGAACTGCAAGCTCTACTCTTGGCTTGCGTACTTTGCAATGATGCCATTTTGCAAAGAGATAAAGGCGAGTGGACGATCCTCGGCGATCCAACTGAAGGAGCGTTATTGTCTTTAGCTGGTAAAGCAGGGCTGGAAAAAGACCAGCAATCGAGCTGGTTTCCCAGACTTGCAGAGTTTCCCTTCTCCTCAGAACGCAAACGCATGAGTACGATTTGTGAAGTGAGAAATGAGGACTTGGTTAGCTTCCTCGCCTCTCACCCCTCACCCCTCACCGCTCATCCCTATCTAATGTTTACCAAAGGTTCGCCCGAACTGACTTTAGAGCGGTGTACTCATATTCAATGGGGCGATCGCATTGAACCGTTGACTAACGATTTGCGGTTAATCATCCTCGACCAGAATAACCAGTATGCCAGTAAGGGGTTGCGAGTTCTGGGCTTTGCCTACAAAGCGGTTGCAACTATTCCCCCAGAAGGCTCGGAAGAAACCTCTGAAAACGATCTAACTTGGTTGGGTTTAGTCGGGATGCTGGATGCACCCCGCCCCGAAGTTCGCGAAGCCGTAGCTAAATGTCGCACTGCTGGTATCCGACCTGTGATGATCACGGGCGACCACCAACTCACCGCTCAAGCGGTTGCTGAGGATCTAGGTATAGCCCAATCGGGAGACTTAGTACTCACAGGGCGAGAGTTAGAAAAACTGAGTATGTCGGAACTAGAAGCTCACGTCGATCGCGTCAGCGTCTACGCCCGCGTCTCTCCAGAGCATAAATTACAGATCGTTCAAGCACTCCAGCACCAAGGTCAAATCGTTGCCATGACAGGAGATGGAGTTAACGATGCTCCCGCCCTCAAACAGGCAGATATTGGCGTGGCAATGGGCATCACAGGTACGGATGTGAGTAAAGAAGCTAGCGATATGGTGTTGCTAGACGATAACTTTTCTACAATCGTGTCTGCCACAGAAGAAGGGCGAGTCGTCTACATCAACATCCGTCGTTTTATCAGATACATTCTAGGTAGTAACTTAGGAGAAGTTTTAACTATCGCCTCTGCACCATTATTAGGTCTGGGAGGAGTACCGCTTTCACCACTACAAATTCTCTGGATGAACTTAGTTACAGACGGAATTCCGGCACTGGCGCTAGCTGTAGAACCAGGTAGACCGATTGTGATGCAACAACCCCCCAAAAATCCCAAAGAAAACATCTTTGCGCGAGGGCTGGGTTCGTACATGATCCGCATCGGAATTATCCTTGCCATCGTGACAATTCTACTGATGGTATGGGCTTACCACCACTCTCAGGTAGTTCAAGGCGGAGGATTGGATGCAGACCGCTGGAAAACGATGGTATTTACCACCCTCTGTCTGGCACAAATGGGACACGCGATCGCGATTCGTTCCAACACTCGCTTAGCGATTCAAGTCGATCCGCTTTCCAACCCCTATATTCTGATTTCAGTAGTCGTGACTACCATCTTGCAACTACTGCTGATTTACGTCCCACCCTTACGTGCTTTCTTCAATACCCACTACCTACCACCGATAGAACTACTGATATGTTTCGGCTTTAGTTCCTTAGTGTTTGTTTGGATTGAATTAGAAAAGCTATTCATCCGCTGGCAAAGATCTCGGCAATCTTAAGTGAGTAGTGAGTAGTGAGTAGTGAGTAGTGAAGCGGGTGGAGGCTCTCGTGGTTTCCTCGCCATCGAAACTGCGTAGTAGTGGCTAGTGACTGGGTGGAAACTAAATCTAGCCACTCACCAATTACCAATTACCAATTACCAATTACCCCTTTTATGACTTGGCTAATCACATACATCACAGAAACTCTAATTGAAGCGATCGCAGTCTGGATCGCCGAATTAGCGATCGCCGCGATCGCGGAATGGATACGAGAGGCGATCGCTGTCACCCTGGCTGAATGGATGCGGGAAACTGTAACTCAGCTCATCTCTTGGCTAAGTAGTTATAGAACATAGTCCTAAACGAAGATTAGAACAAGTTTAGAACTTAAGATCGAAGAATGCTCCATGCTATTTGATGCTGGAGCATTTGTGATGGGGATTTAATTTGACCGCGCTATTTATGTTTGAAATTATTTCTGGCTCGTGTAGTGAATGCTGTTAGGCGCACAGTTATTGCCACTATTACCGCTAGGCTGTACTACTCCAGCAGAATTTGCCACATTGATACATGAGTTGTTCGCCTGCCATACTTGCCATTGACGAAAAGAAAAATCAACTCCAACAAGTAATAGCAGAAAAGCCAACGGACCAATCGCAAGGGCGATCGCGGTCTTGCGGACGTTAAAAAAATCTGGATGGTCGATCATGATTACCTCTTGAAAGTGAGTAGTGAGTAGTGAGTAGTGAGTAGTGAGTAGTAAATGGGTTGTAGGGTGTAGAGAGTAGTTGTCATAACTCCTGTCTCCCGTTCACTGATAACTGATAACTGACAACTGATAACTGATTCAGTCATGCAAGTAAAAAGCCGTTAAGAGCATCGTGTAGGTCATTAGCAGTAGTACGCCTTCTAGCCAATTCGATTTACCATCGGTGCTAACTGAGTTAGTCATGATGACGGCTACGCCTACGGCTAAGACGGCAAAGGTATCGAATGCCAAATTCATCGGTTGTCCCATCGCTTGTCCCACTAGGACTAAAGCTGGAGCTACAAACATGGCGATTTGCAAGCTAGAACCAAGCGCGATCGAAATCGAAAGATCGATCTTTTGTTTCGCAGCGCACATTCCACAAGTGATAATCTCTACTGCTGAGCCAAAGATCGGAATCAACATCACACCTGTAAATAAGCTCGTCAGACCGAGAGTAGATACTGCCTCTTGCAAACTATCAACTAATACTTCAGAGACAAACAGCAGCGCCACTGTGAAGCCTAAGAGTAAACCAACATGCAACCACAGATTGTACTTCCGCCCCGTAGCTTCGCTACCGTAGCTCTCAGGTTCGGCATCTTCGTCCAACTCATACATGAATCTATGAGTCTTCATGGAGAAGAACAGCATCATCGCATAGAACCCTAACAGCAGTATGGACGCTACGAAAGAGAAATGATTGGCGTTGGCGAGATGATGGGATGAATTAGTTGTAAACTTGAGCGCAACAGGCATCAAAATAAATACTACTGCCAGGTTGAGCGAACCAGAATTGATCCGCGCTACAGTTGTTCGTTTGATGTTGTGTTGAAAATCTAACTTTTTGAAACTCAACCCGTCTAAGATAAACGCGAATCCTAGACCTAGTAACAAGTTGGCGATAATCGAACCAACTAAACTCGCTTTGACCACCTCAACCATACCTGCTTGTAAGGCAACAATTGAGACGGCGATTTCAGTCACGTTACCAAAGGTGACGTTGAGCAGACCGCCCAAAAATGGACCGATTTCGGTGGCGATCGCCTCGGTAAAATTAGCTATCCATGCTGCTAAGGGGATAATTGCTAAGCCTGCTGTCGTAAAAACCACTAGTGGTGGTAGACCAAGCTGTTTAAATAACAGCGCCAAAGGGACAAACACAAGCATACGTAACAAAAACGCATCCTTGCGCGACATCGTTCGTCGCGAAGCCACTTTCCCCGCAGTGGCTCTGTCTGGTTTTGTTGATACTGACATTATTCCAGCTCCAAAAGTCTGTTGTGCTTTGGAGGGGATGGGGCAATCTCACATACCTATCCTGCTAAGATTGCTTGGCTGCTTTTTGAGCGATACCCAGCCCAACCTCGTTCCATGTAATGGTGAGTTCCTAATTATTGTTGAAACCTAGCTACAGCCCTTTCTTCTCACCACACTAAATTGACAGGCTGTTGTTTAACAGTCACCTCTAGGATCGTTCCAGTTGGTCTGTAGAATAGGTTTTGCGATTGAGATAGCATGGCACTGGCATTGCTGTTCAGTGTCGTCACTAGATCGATCTCTAGATCGATGATGGTATATCTGAATAAATTGAGAATCTGCTATTAACCCGAAAGTAATAAAGCAGCTTTGAAACTCTAAATGCACTTGAATTCAAATGTACAACAAATCCACAAGAGAAATCTAAAATTTTTGTTAAGCCCAGTTAAAGGAAAATTATTATTTCTCTATAGGTACAGATAAAAATACTGTCGCTCCTTACTATATTAAAAATTGAAGTTAACGTAGTAAATCTCCTAAGGCTTTTCAGGAAAGACTTTGAATAATAGCAAATTATTTAAAATACCTAAATTTATGTAAAAGAGCGTAATACTTAAATTGACCGTATTCCAAGTTTTTAGATCTCAATATTTAAATTGAATAAAGTAAGAAAATAAAAAATTTACACGATTGCAACTTATAATAAATGTAAAATTGCAACTTTAAAATGAGTTGAAAAATAGAGGTGAGGGATTTCAAAAAGCAGTCCCTCAATTCCTCTGCTCTACAAGAACTGCTGGGCGATCGCAAGTAGATTTTGGGATATATATGCTTTAGCTTCGTTATAAGTGAAACTGTAGCCGTTCTGTTTGCCCAGTTCTACTGCTAAATTTAAAAAGCTTTCGCGATCGCCTGATTGCTTCAACCTATCTTTGAGTGATGGGTCTTGCAACACCAGTTGATGAAATTGTTCTATTTCTTTTGTCATTGGTCATTGGTCATTTGTCATTTGTCATGAATCGGGAGTCGGGAGTCGGGAGTCGGATGTGGTGAATTAATTGTGAATTGGTAATTGCTCCCTCAGCTCCCTCAGCTTTCTTTCCCTAGCCCCTAGCCCCTAGCCTCCAGCCCCTTCTTCATCCTATTTCCACTTGATGAGGAATTGAGTTCTGGTCGGGTTTAGATTTACTCTTTTTCAATTCGGTTCTAGCTTCCGCCACCAAGTCCTGAAATGATTCCGATGTTTCAGCAACGGTACTTTGAGCCTTGTCATAAGCATCCAGCATCCAGACCATACCAGTCTTTGCCAAAGATTTAGATGATTCTGACAAAGAATTACCCACGGCTGAATTAGACCCTCCCATAGCAGAACCTACGACACCGACTACAGGTGCTAGAGCTAATGCGCCCAAGCCAATCCCTGCTGCTGTTAATGGTTCTAGTCCTAGCAATAAAGCTTCTAGTTCAAGCATTTTGATTCAATTTCCAAAAAAAGAACAACTGCAACTCGTACTAAACGTACTAAAGGTAACTACTATCTATCAGATATCCTCAAACCGCGATAGTCGCTTCGCGTTGGCGTTCGCCCTTGGCGTTGCCGCAGGCTAGCAGGATTGAAGAGCATATCGCCTTCGGCATCGCAGTTAAATAATTTGCCTTTGTTATCTGCTATTCGTTGTCTAAATTAATGACTGATGGCAGGTAACTCATAAGCAATAACTGGCGATCGCTTCAAATCAGAGACAAATCGGAGAGATAGGTCTGATACCTAAATTCGCGCAACAAGAGCAAAATATATTTGCGCTTATATAGAATCTTGTTACCCTGCGTAGCTTTTAAGTCTCATTTTGATAATAGCAGGAGTAGGATAAAATCAATTAGTTTGCTGTAACGTTTTTTAAAAAAGTTAATTAAATCTGAGCTAACACTATAGGTATATTTTCATAAATTGAATTTATGTAGCTTAGAATACATTTTTTTTGAAAATTAGCGATCGCTTCCGCTGACTCGAGAAAGCTCGAGCATAATTTACCGATTTTGACTATTCAATAATTCAGAGATAGAGAATTGTCTAACTCATGTTACTCATAAGTTATCTCTAATTTTTTGATGTTATTTAAGCTATTCATTTTGGAGTTCGATGTCTTCTAACCCTTGATATACCAGAATCTCATCATAATCTTCATCTCGATTAGCTCGATAGCTAACAACAACTCTTAGTCCGCGATTTTTTAAGTTTTCTATTAGTTCTATAAACTTATCTGGTCTAGCATAAATTTTGAATGCGATCGCTTTCATGCTGCTGTGCCTCCCAAAATATTAATTTTTAAATTGAGAATTGATAGATTAAGTTGAATCAGACTAAGAAATACAAGCTTTTATAATCAATGATTTGATAACGCTAATGCATGAGTTAAAATTAAGTTATAAATTTGCTCTAGTTTAAAAGTGTTTTGAGTAGAGTAAAATGAATCGAAGTTTTTGTAAATGCTGTTGAATGCCAAAACATAAGTTTTAGTTAGAATTTGAATTGCAATATCTGATTTATTTTTTCCTGGCATAATCGATCGCGATTAATTAGTTTGAAAATATATTTGCATATTATAAAGAAAGAAACTAGAAAAGGAATAGTTGATATTTCTAATTGATTCGATTGATTGTTCTATATGCAATGGTGTTGGTTGAAATCAGCACAAGCATTGTAGAAGCTATGCTGTATGCTTAATCCCACCTCTATTTTGCTAAAGATAAAAACGTCTCATTGCTGTTTTTAATCGATCGCATTAGAAATAGGAATATATAAAACTGAATTTAAAATTTAAAGAGAGTAGGATAGAGGCGAATCTCTTTACACTCCTAAAGGAGTAAGGAATTCATCCATATAGCTAATAATTGGAAGACGCTAGTTACTATTGGCTGATACCTGAATGCGTAGAATTGAAGTCAAAATTTATTATGTCTCGTGCAACAGATCTCAATAGTACTCTTTTCTTTTAATACTTATTAAATTCATAAGTTATTGAATACATAATAAAACTTTCAATTTCATCCTCTCTTCTTCCTCGGCTTCTGTTTTCTGCTTCGATAAATGCTTCATTCTAAATCTAAACAAAGCCTTAAGAGAAATTCACATCCATTAAAAGGCTTCTATAGTAGCGATAGACCAATCTGATTAAAATTTCTTAGTATAAATTTGCTTAAAAAAACAATTAGAAATAAAATGTTAGTAGTTCCATGTCTCTCGCCTACATTGTAGTTAGGCTTTTTTTCTTGAAGCTCATGCTCATCCGAGCAAATCTGTAGCTAGTCAAAGCTTCAGCAAATAGACAAATTTCGCGACTTAACTCTGTGCGATCGCGCCACTTGACGAAACAGTTGCGACGTAGCCAGGATTGGTAAAGTTAATTAATCGCAAGGTTGCAACTTTACCTACTCCAAATATATATTGTTGTGCAAGAGGACTTTCATCAATGCCTATCAAAGGGCAGAAGAAACTTTGCTACATCTAGAGTAAAAAGTAGATAAATCTGGCAAAGCTATATTAATAAAGGATTTTAACAAAATGAGTAGGATGCCAGTTACAGAGATTGACCTAAAGACAAAAGTTTTTGACTATACAAACTTAGATGTGGAAACTTCTCAGTTCTTACGGCAACAGACGGGAGAAATTCAAGCATTAGTGAAACGAACTGCCCAAGACATTATCGAAATCGGGCAGAAACTCAATGCTGTCAAAGAAAAATTGAAGCACGGACACTTTACAGATTGGATCGAAGCAGAATTTCATTGGAGCTACCCAACAGCGGCGCGATTTATGCAAGTTGCCGATCGCCTTGGAGACCAAATCTATCAAATTGATAAATTTGCGCCGTCAGCAATGTATGAGCTAGCAGCGCCGTCAACACCAAAACTAGCCTTGGAAGAAGCGATCGCTATAGCTGCATCTGGTGAAAGTGTCACATATTCCAAAGCGAAGGCGCTCAAACAAAAATATAGCGCCTCATTAGCAAGGACAAAGCTAAAAAAATCAAAGCCAGAAAAATCAAAGCTAGAGAGTACTGCGATCGATGTTACTCCTGCGGGAACCCAGGAAATTGTGGCTATCCGTTCGCCACACCCACAGCCACTCCCACCAATTCCAGCAGAAAATATCATAGAGACACCAAATCATCTAGTCCGTGGAACGCATAATTTCGCTAGCAGAGATACTCAGGTTAGCCGTTCGGAGCATCAGATTTGCTGGCACTTAGAGAAAGATCACGTTTTGTATTGTGACGAACCAAACTCGCCAACGCTACGTCAACGGCTACCAGAAAAGCTGAAGCTACTGCTTGCCTTTCCTCCAATTCCTAACTGGCAGACAGATATTCCCGCAGAGACGCGAATTATTGCCACGCGATACTTACCCAAAGGTAAAAATTCTGAACTACTGGAAAATACTCTAGAGGCGCTGCTGGATCTTTATACAGAAGTGGGGGAAACGGTGGCAATCTGTTATCTACCTTTTCCCAAAATTTTGGATGTCGTAAATCGATTTGAACGACGTGGAATATTGGTTGAACCAGATCGAAAGCAGGTGAACGAAATTGTCTCTTATTGGAAGAAAGGCTACATGAAAGTGAAAGAGTTGAATTTGTAAGAGATGCGGGGTGCATTGCGCTAAGTTTAATTTGCCCAGTTTTGCACAGTTGCTTTTTGGAGAAGTTCATTCAAATGAAGTTTTGTAACAAGAACTCTCTGGAAAAGGCTGAAAAACAGATATATTTTGGTTTTTTTTATATTTTCTTAAAACAAAGTAGTGCTTGAGCGGGAAATTTTGCGGCAATCGAGTGGGATGAAATGGCGCACGGCATGAAAAAAAATTTCAACAGGTGCGATCGCGAAAAGCTTTTCATATTGAGGTTATAGCATTTTTAAAACTCGCGTTATATTGATGACTAGTGTTGACTTCAGTGCCTAATAAAGTAATGTAGCGGTGATTTACAAAAGTTTTCGGTTATTTCTTTGAAATACATTGGAAATTCATAGTAAGCTTTAAAAGAACTCTAAATGCACTCGCTGTAGCACTGTAAAGCTGAACTGTAACTGCGAGGTTAATGTCTTGTTTTCACCGATCGCTCAGATCTCAATTTTGTCATATCTCAATTTCATCACAGTGAGCTGATGAATCAAGGCAGTATCCAGTTACTATCAACTGCGAATACCTCCGTTAACAGAGATATCAGCTTGACATCTACAAGGTCTAGAAATCTACCCATACAGCTTATATCGGTAAATCACGCCTACACAAGGCGATTTGGATTACAGGTAGTCACGGAGAATAGCGGGTTTCACCGTTAATTTTCAGTAACTCGCTCATCCAAGTTCAGCGTTGAAGTACGGGTGCGAGGTATCAGCCAGGGTAGAAGCAATTTTTGTTTTTTGTCAGCCACTTTGGAGATAACTATTTGTCATGATTGCTACAAGCGTTACTGAAGATTTCACTCCCACGGTTGCTGCGTTTGAACCAACAATTCAAGTTGAAACCATCCATTATCAAGTCGCTCATTGGACCGAAGGACGTTTTCGGATTCGGATATCCAGACTGGCAGACGATCCAGAATATGTTGGTAAGCTCCATTACTTAATTGATGGGCTGGATTTTGTCAGTAACGTTCAAATCAATCCAGCATCTAGCTCGTTGATTGTGGAATATGACTTTCAAGCGAGTGCAAGAGCGATCGCGATCGTACAGGAAAAGCTGTTCAGTGCAATTCAAGCAGCGCCGCTAGTAGAAGTTCCGATCGGGTGGAAACCAAAAACAGAAGAAGAAAAAGAAAATAACGAAGTAGACTTTGTAGAACGGCTGGCATTTCCCGCCGCTGGTTTAGTACTTTCTGTAGGTGCAATGATCGGTCTGCCAATTCCAGGATTTGTCATTGCAGGCGTAGTCTTTGTTGGTGCTGTCCCTGTCTTTAAACGGGCATGGGAGGCAATTCAACAAGATAGACAACTAACAATCGACTTTCTCGATGGTTTGGCGCTGAGTTTGCACACTTTGCAAGGTCACTACTTCGCACCGTCATTCATGCTCGGTTTAGTCGAAGGCGGCGAAGCAATCCGAGATTTGACAGCACGCGGTAGCGAACGAGCTAACCTCGACTTGCTCGACTGTTTGGGTAAGACGGCATTCGTCATTCGCGACGGACAAGTAGTAGAAGTCCCCACAGCTGAGGTTGTAGTAGGCGATCGCGTTATCGTCTATCCTGGCGATCAAATTCCAGTTGATGGCAGCATCCTCAGCGGTACTGGCATCCTCGACCAATGCAAATTAACTGGTGAATCAGTTCCCGTCACCAGACGCGAAGGTGAAGAGGTATTTGCCTCTACCTTATTAGTAGATGGGACATTAACGATTGAAGCCGAACGAGTTGGCAACAACACCCGTGCGGGCGTGATCGTGAACTTGATGCAAGCAGCACCAGTGCATGACACCAGAGTTGAGAACTATGCCGCAACGGTAGCCAACCAAGCCGTTATCCCCACCTTAGCAATTGGTGCTGGCGTAGGTTTAATGACTGGCGACCTCAACCGCGCTGTTGCACTGTTAACTCTAGACTTCGGTACGGGCATCCGCGTTTCAGTACCGACCACGATTCTATCGGTTCTCACCTATACAGCCCGCAATGGTGTCTTAATCCGCAGCGGTCGAGCCATTGAAATCCTAGCCCGCATCGATACAGTTGTGTTCGATAAAACAGGGACGCTAACTGTCGGTCATGCTGGTGTCAACGATATCGACATCATGGACGATCGCTTTACTAAAGATGATGTTCTGTGCTTGGCTGCAACCGCCGAACAAGGACTAACGCACCCAATTGCCGAAGCGATCGTTCACAATGCCAGAGACAAAGGCATCGAGCTGAAGGAATGCGAAGAGTGGGAATATAAAGTCGGTCTGGGGGCAATGGCGCGAATCGACGGAATGCAGATTATCGTTGGCAGCCCGCGCTTCATGAACCAAGAGAATGTCTCTCTGGAAGAATACGATCTCAAATATCCCGATGCTAAATCTGGCGGACAATCCTTAGTTTACATTGCTGGCGACGGCAAGCTTATAGGTGTAGTCCGTTACAGCGACCCACCCCGCGAAGAAAGTCGGGAAACGATCGCCGAACTCAAGCGCATGGGTATTACAGCTTACATGCTTAGCGGTGACGTATCGCGGGTAGCAAAAGCCGTTGCTGGAAACCTGGGCATGAACCCCGACAACATCTATGCCGAAGCATTCCCAGAGCGCAAAGTTGAAGTTGTGAAGTCCCTGCACGACAGCGGTAAGACAGTTGCTTTCTGCGGTGACGGCATCAACGACTCAGCAGCCCTTGCCTACGCTGATGTTTCCATATCGTTTGCAGGTGCAACAGATATTGCCAGAGAAACTGCCGATGTGGTGTTGATGGAAGATGACCTACGCGGCTTGCTAATGGCAATTAAAGCCGCCAGACAAGCAATGGATATCATTTGGCAAAACACGGCGATTGTTGCCGTTCCCAACCTGGGCGCGTTGCTCTCGGGTATCTTCTTTGCCCTCGATCCACTACTTGCTGTTGTCATCAACAACGGTACGGCTATCCTCGCCGAACTCAACGGTCTACGTCCGTTGATGGGACCAGGAATGGATGTTCCCGCACTTACCGGAGCTAAGGCAGTACCTCAAGAAGCGATTGCTGCACCTCCAGTAGAAAAGCCAGTTGAAGTCAGTGTATCTCCAGTTATCGATTCCAAGATTGTCGAATCAAAGGTTGTTGAATCAAAACCTCAACCAGTTGAAGAAGACAATGTTGCGATCGCATCTGAAACAAATGGCAACGGACACTACGCCAACGGCAATGGTAACGGTCACGGACACTATGCCAACGGCAACGGTCACGGTCACGGATACGCCAACGGTAATGGTAACGGCAATGGCAAGCATCCAGCAATAGAAACAGCGATCGAGCTGGCAAAATCGAGAATACCATCACCCATCGGTCATTTAAAGCAGAGTGACTTAGCAAGACGGCTGGGTATGTCTCCCCAAACGCTCACCTACCGTAGATCTAGACCTGATTTCACCGACTGGAGCATGACTAAAGATCCAGAGGGAGTAGCATGGCTCTACGAACCAGGTTCGAGATACTTCCATACGGTTGAATTAGATCGTTCCAACATGCACAAAGAAGAATTAGTCGTAGCAGGAGTGCGATAATGTTTGAACAAATTCAGCTCGGAGACAAGCCCAAATTTGACTCTAACGCCTACGCTGCTTACGATCGCGCTGTTGCGTTTGATGAGCTAATTGCCGAAGCTTGGGACGGACGCAACCTAGCCGATGCCGATGCCAAACATGACTCGCACCATACCCTGAATGAGTACCACGCCGCCTACAAAAACAAAGATGGCGAATATTATATCTACTCATTTACCCATATAGGCTACATACCCGCGATCGCGGTGACGGCAGAAAAACTCGAAAGAGCGCACACCGCCGAACCCGAATCGATCCACGTAGAACACTGCGGTTGGCACGACAGCGACAATCCGCAAGCAAAGGCAATGGAATGGTGGAACACTCACGTCATTTCTCGCCTTGCCAGCCGCGTTGGTTCCACATCTGATGTAGTTTAATTGTTGCTGTAGAGACGTTGCACCCAACGTCTCTACAGACCTAATCCCCTCACCAAGATGGATTGCCAAGTCATTCACAGCACTGAGGGGCGCTTGCGGATTCGCGTCCCCTTTATTGCCGATAATTCAGAGTATGCCGATAAGCTGAATTGGTTGGTAGAGTCGCTGAATTTTGTCACCAGCGTTCGCATTAATCCGGCGGCGCGATCGCTGATTGTTACCTATGAAACTAATTTCGTTTCTGAGGTAGTTGCCGAGGCGGAACTGCTCGACTGCATCCGACGAGTTGAAAACTCAGACGGTAGTACCGATTTAATTCTGCCAGAGACAAAACCGCTCGACCGACCGCAGATTAACGAATGGGAACAACTGGGACTGCCGACAATTGCCCTCGGTCTTGCCTTGGTAGCTGCTCCCTTAGAGATTCCGCCCCTAATTATTGGCGCGGCGATCGCGGGTGCTGCCGTACCTTGGTTTAGTCGGGCAACCGAAAGTCTCGTTGTCAACCGCCAACCGAATGTCGATCTACTAGATTCTTTGTGGATGACATTTCATACCCTGAACGGGCAGTTTGTTGCTCCGTCGCTGAAAACAGCTTTGGTAGGGGCGCGGCGGACTCTGCGCGGCATGAGTAGTGAAGCAAAAGAAGGGCAATTCCAACAGCTATTGAATGGCTCTCAGCAGCTAGTGTGGGTGGAACGAGAAGGGGAAGAAAGGCAAATTCCCGATCGAGAGATGGTAGTCGGCGATCGCGTCATCGTCTATCCTGGCGATGTCATTCCCGTAGACGGGCAAATCTTGCAGGGAACGGCGTTAATCGACGAAAGGCATATAACTGGCGATCCGCAGCCTGTTGTTGTTACAGCAGGCGAAGATATTTACGCCTCTAGCCAACTATTAGAAGGGAAACTCTGCATTCTCGCCAAACGTATTGGTGAAAATACTCGCATCGGGCTAGCTTTGGGGCTGTTGCAAGCAGAACCCGTATACGACACTCAAATTGGTACGCAGCAGGCAGAATTTGCTAAAAGTGCTGTCGTACCAACTATCTTTTTAGGCGCGTCTATTTTTGCCCTCACAGGGATGTATGGTCCGGCAATTACTCCCTTCCAGCTCGATTTTGGTAGTGGGATTCAAATTGCCATGCCGACAGCTTTTCTAGGCGCTTTAACGGCTGCGGCACGCAACGGCGTGTATATCCGCAGCGGTCGCGTTTTAGAGGTGCTTGCCCAAATCGATACAATCGTCTTCGATCGCACGGGAACTTTAACCCAAGGCAATGCAGTTGTGACTAGCATTTATACCGCTAGCCCGAATATTTCCCCTGCGGAAGTTCTCACTCTAGCGGCATCAGCAGAAGCTTCTCTCAACCATCCCGTAGCAACGGCGATCGCCTGTGCTGCTGAGGCTCAAGGCATTCAGTTACTAGAATGCGAAACGTGGGATTACTTTGCAGGTATGGGGATTGCTTGTCGGCTCGACGGACAAGAAATTTTAGTCGGGAGCGATCGCCTGTTGCAACAACATGGCATTGATTTTAGTTGCCTTCAGCCCCAGATCGATGCTAGCTCTGATTCTTACATTTACGTTGCTCAAGATGGAATTGCGATCGGTGTTATCTTTTATGCTGACTCTTTACGTCCAGAAAGTGCAGACATAATTGCAACGTTGCAATGTGGTGGAATTGATATTTATGTACTCATAGAAGATAACTCCAAAGCTGCTAATACTCTTGCAACTCAATTAGGTATTGCTCCCAGCCACGTTCACGCCCATGCAATTAGCGAACATAAAGCGCAGTTAGTGCAGGCGCTATGCCATCACGGTAAGAAAGTCGCTTTTGTCGGAGATGGAATTAACGAGGCAGAGGCGCTATCTTTTGCAGATGTTTCCGTCTCCTTTGCCGTTAGCAGCGATATCGCGCGAGAAACCGCAGATGTGGTGTTGTTAGATAGCGATCTTGGCGGAATCGTCGAGGCGATCGCCCTAGCAAAAAGAGCAATGGAAATCGTTTATCAAAATGCCGCGATCGTCATCGTTCCCAACCTTGCCGTCGTCACTGGCGGGATCTTTTTCGGTCTAAACCCAGTGGTAAATGTCGTCACCAACAACTTTACTGCCTTCCTCGCCGAATTCTTTAACAGTACGTGCCCTCTTTTACCAGCAAAAACTTCTCCAAGAACTAAAAAACAACTGCCACAAGCCGATCGCTTAGCCCTACCTGCGGCAACTGCACCTACTTTTGACAATGGCAATTTTACAAAAGATGGAGCAATTTGTATCAAGCAAAGCGATCTAGCAAGGCGGTTGGGATTATCTGCGGGGGCGATCGCCCGTCACCGCGCCAAGCCCGAATTTAGCAAATGGAGCAGCACTAAAGATCCAGAAGGAATAGCATGGACTTACGATCCAAATTCCAAATCTTTCTGTCGGCTTGGGTAATTGGTTATTGGTTATTGGTTATTGGTTATTGGTTATTGGTTATTGGTTATTAGTCGCTGTTCCTTTTCTTCACTGATAACTGATAACTGACAACTGAAAAAGGTTATTAGTCGCTGTTCCTTTTCTTCACTGATAACTGATAACTGATAACTGACAACTGAAAAACTCGCCCAGGTAAAACCTAAAAGCGAGTGTTGAGAGGGTTGTTTGTGAGCGAGATGGAAGACAAATTACCTTCCCAGTTTGCAGCGTGTTATGGCATCACTCCTCATCCAAAAAACTGATAGACTCAGGTACTAGGATAAAATCGATACCTCACGGGGAGCTTCTGGAGCGCCATTAGTTGGCTTGTTTCTGTCTGACTTAGCTTCAGCCAGCAAGTCTTGGAAAGATTCACCAGCTTCCGCGATCGCCCGTTGACCTTTATCAAAAGTATCGAGCGCAAAAACTAAGCCTGTTTTAGCAGCACCTCTTGCTGAGTCTGAAAGAGTATTACCCGTCATCGAATTTACTGCACCAATTACTGGAACTAAAATTAATGCTCCAGCACCAATAGCTAGTGCAGTAATTGGCTCAAGACCTAGCAACAAAGTTTCTAGTTCGAGCATCTTTATTTATCCTCCAAAAATTACTGAATGGTTAGGTATCGCGTAACTACTATAGACGTAGCTGACAGCAGCTAATTTGATTGAATAAACTAGCCTTTGGCTGCTTCATATCGCACGCTATGCCGCAGAACAAACAACTATTAACTACTGGAATAATGGTTACGCGAAATGTCAGCCACGACACGAGAAGTAACAAGATTGAAAATTAGCAAACGTAGTTAAGATATCTTGTTGCTTCGGCATATACCTTTGGTGGTATCGCTTTATTTTAGGATACAATATTTGCGGGTTATAAGAGCGCAAATTTAAAAAACTTAAAAGAACAATAGTATAAATAAATATAATTTATTTTTGTTAAAAACTAGTTAAATTACTGGCAAATCCTAGATGTATCTGATAAGATTTTTTATGGAAGATTATTGATTTTACTAAAAAAATACATTGGGTTTTATCTGTATAGGGTGAATTTTATTATTAGTTTTTAAAGCTGCAAAATTGCTAAAATTATAAGTATATCTAGTGAACAATGCCCATTCAAAAGTAGAGTATTTGTTTAAATTCATGGTGCTAGAAACGGTATTGATAGATGCTTGCGAACAACTTGCCATTCGTTTATGCAAAAGCTTGAGGGTGTTAGAGATGTTACATGTAACATCTCTACAGGGAAATATACGCAAACCAATTATTATTTCCCTAGATAAATTGTAGGGCAAAAAGTTTATTTTTCGGCTAACAAAATGGTAGCAAAGAATTAAACTATTGCTCCAAAAGAAGTAAACGAAATCTCTACTGCTATTTCGTTTGTATCGATAGCTGAGTGCGATCGCAATTGAAATAAAACAACTGAGCAACTTGTCCATCTTGCTCTAATGCTTAGATGCAACTTTTAAAACCAAGCTGCAACAAACATCGACTCAAGAATTGACTCAAACAAAGCTGCAAAGCAGAAAAAAGCTAGAATTAGAAAAGGAGTTCCTGGTAAGATAGGTAGAAGAACCCCTACAATCCCAACCGCCAAGCTAATCGTTCCCGCAACTAGTAAAGCAGCATTCTTAAGTACTTTTAGCATATTGTTCTCATCCTGTTTCAGTTTCAACTTCTCAACAATTTCAACCTTTCAAAAAAAGAATTGTTAAGTGGTTATCAGTATAAATAGGAGGAATTAGAGCGAACATCTACCAAGAGGAATGTAACCAAACGGGGAATAGGGAGTAGTGATGCACCTTCATAAAAAGTTTTATTCAGAAGAATAACCAACAAGTAAACTCGCAATTCCTTGTAGCGTCGATCGCTGACAACTGACAACAGATAACTGATTATCCGGTTTTCTAATCATAGAGTTAGGAAGATACGAACATTTTGCCAACCGATTTTGTGCTAATAGTAAAAAGCACATGGATAGTTCATCTCAGCTCTAAAGCTGAACAGCGGCACATAGTCCGTCTAATGAACTTTAAATTTATGCAGGAATCAATCGTAACTGTCAAGGAAGCTTTATCTTTCTTGCGGTTCTTGCTTAATTCCTGCATTTTTGTAAAGATGCCTTTAATAATCAAATTTAAAAAACTTGATAGATGCTTAACAAAGCGAGAATAATATGCCACAAGCAATCCAGTCTGAGATTTCCGTAGAACATCGATCGCCAGACACAGAATATCAAGTCATCCATATCGTAGAGGGTCGCTGGCGCATCCGCGTACCTCGTGTCATAGATGACTCAGATTATGCAAGTAAACTTAAACAGTTATTTGATGCTTTTGAGTTTGCGATTTATATTCGGATTAATTATCTTGTTGGCTCAATCGTGATTGAATATGACGCTTGTGCCATTGCTCCCAACCAGCTGCAAGAAAAGATTTCTACTGCTATTCAACAGGCATATGTTATCGAACTACCTGTAGTCACCTCCGAACAGATCGACCAAAGACCAGAAATCGACTGGGTAGACCGTTTAGGTTTACCTATATTAGGGCTATCGCTATCATTGCTCGCCAGTCAACTCGCAATGCCAATACCAGCGATCGTAGTAGGTGGCGCAGTAGTTGCCGCAGCTTTACCGTTTTTGACGCGGGTGTTCGATACTACGGTCAGAGAAAAGCGGTTAGATGCCGACTTGCTCGATGCGCTTTGGATTAGCCTTTATACTGCCAAAGGTGATTTTGTGGCTCCGGCACTAATGGTCAGCATGATTGAATCCGGCGAATTATTGCGGGATGTTACCGCTAGCGCCTCAGATCGGCAAGCATTGGATCTGATTGATAGCTTGGGCGAATATGCTTGGATAGAACAAGACGGAGAAGAACGGCAAGTTCCCCTCAAACAAATACAAATAGGCGATCGCGTCATCGTCTATCCAGGTAGCGTAATTCCTGTCAGCGGTCGGATCTTGCGGGGTAAAGCCTTAATCGACGAACACAAACTCACCGGAGAATCGAGCTTAGTTTCCCGTTGTGAAGGACAAGTAGTACACGCTTCTACGTTATTAGTAGAAGGCAAACTGTGCGTCCTTGTCAAACGAGTGGGAGATAACACCCGCGTTGCTGCTGCTTTCCAACTAATGCAATCGGCTCCCGTTCACGATACCCGCGTAGAAGACTACGCCTCAAAACTCGCCAACGCTGCTGTTTTACCAACTTTAGGCTTGAGCGCGTTAATTTTCGCCGTGACGCGAGACTTCTCTAGAGCAGTTGCTCCCTTACACCTCGATTTCAGCCAAGGCATTCGGCTATCCGTACCGACTACGGTTATTTCTGCACTTTCCTATGCAGCGCGAAACGGCGTGTACATCCGCAGCGGCAGAGCATTAGAAATGTTGGCGCGGGTAGATACGATCGTGTTTGATAAAACAGGCACGCTGACTCAGGGAAACCCTGCGGTAGTTGCCATCCGTACCGCTAGCGATCGCATCGATCCCAATCGGGTTCTCACAGTCGCCGCCTCTGCCGAACAAGTCAACACCCATCCCGTAGCCGATGCCATCATTCGCTACGCCGAAGCTAACGGCATTCAACAGCAAAAATGCGAAGTTTGGGATTATCAAATTGGCTTAGGCATTGTCGCCCAAATTGAGGGACAAAGGGTGTTAGTAGGTAGCGATCGCCTGATGCGGCAAGAAGGCATTGAGTTAAAGGCATTTCACTCTCAACATCCCGACATTACTTCTGGCAGCGATTCTCTCGTCTACGTAGCACAACGGGAATTGTTAGGAGCCATCCTATACACAGATCCCGTACGTCCAGAAAGCCACAGCGCGATCGCTGCTCTTAAAGCTCAGCGTTTAGATATTTATACCCTAAGTGGCGATCGGCAACGTGTTGCCAATGAGGTATCTCAAAAATTAGGTGTAGAACTCGATAACACCTACGGCTCCTGTTCGCCTCTGCAAAAAGTTGAGATTGTTCGCCAACTGCGCGATAATGGATGCACGGTCGCATTCGTGGGCGAAGGTATCAACGACGCTGCGGCGCTTGCCTATGCCGACGTTTCGATTTCGATTGCTTCTGGAAGCGGCATTGCACGGGAAACAGCCGACGTGTTGTTGCTAGATGACGACTTACGAGGATTGACAAAAGCGATTGAAATTGCCAAAAGGTCAATGGATATCGTTTACCAGAATACAGCTTTGGTAGCGATTCCTAATATTGGAGTCGTACTTGCAGGTATTTTCTTCGCCTTAGATCCAATTCTTTCAGTTGTTATTAGCAACGGTTCCGCACTCCTTGCCGAATTGAATGCTTTGCGTCCGTTATTCGACGCGGAGAACGATCCAATCGTCCAAATATCCACCGCTAAAGCTTCTAACTCTGTAACAAATAGTAGTAGCAGTCCAAATTTCTCGTCGCCCATAATGGCAACTGTCTAATCCTGAAAGCGCGAATAGTAAGGGCGAATTTACTCAAAATATCTGTGAAAAACAAAGTTTTTTGGTAATTCCCCCACTCCCTACTCCCCACTCCCTACTCCCCACTCCCTACTCCCCACTCCCTACTCCCGCTCATATGGCTAAATGTCCCGTTTGCCAGACAGAATACGTCGAAGGCGAGGTTGACAACTGCCCTATCTGCTATTGGCAACTCAAGCCTTACCCATTCTTAGTCAGTTTTCTGCCAGATTTTATCGAGCAAGAAAAGCTCAAACTAGAGTGGGCGCGGAAACAGTGGGCAGCGACCAAGTTGCAGAAAGAACAAATACATCAATTGCAATTGCAAGTCAAACAAGCCAGACAGAAAGAGTCTCACTTGCAGTTTCAACTCGAACAATCTTTACAAGAGCGATCGCGCCTGCAAAGTAAATTGTTACAGGTGAGCCAAGAGCGATCGCATTTGCAAGTTGAATTAGAACGCCTACCATCGTCGCTGCGGGAGAGCGTACCTCCAAGTAGATCGGAATTTTCCTTCTCAGTATTAACGTTAGACGATCGCGGCAAACAAATCGATCGGTATACTAGCTATGCTCAATACTGGAGTGAAGAACTGGGCAATGGCATCAATTTAGAGATTGTTGCGATCGCTCCTGGTACGTTTTGGATGGGTTCGCCTCCCACTGAAGAGGGACGGGAAGCCAACGAAGGACCCCAGCACCAAGTCACGGTCAAATCTTTTTGGCTAGGTAAATCTCCTATCACTCAAGCTCAGTGGCAAGCGGTAGCGGCTTTACCTAAAGTCGAGCGATCGCTCAATCCCGATCCTGCCAACTTTAAAGGCGATAATCTGCCCGTGGAACAGGTAACGTGGTATGATGCCGTGGAGTTTTGTGCTAGACTCAGCCGCAAAACTGGGCGCGAATATCGCTTGCCGAGCGAAGCTGAGTGGGAATATGCTTGTCGGGCGATCTCTTCTACAAGATTTGATTTGAATCAGGCGACGCTCAAATATAACGAAGACAGAGAAATCTTTAAAGCACAGGCAACAAAGCCATTTCATTTTGGCAACACGATCGTTTCTGAAGTTGCTAACTATGATGGAAACTATACTTATCGTTCTGGAGCTAGGGGAACCTATTGCCAGCAAACAACTCCTGTAGGCAGCTTTGGGGTAGCTAACGCTTTTGGACTATACGATCTGCACGGTAACATCTGGGAGTGGTGTGCCGACCCCTGGCATCCTAATTATAAAGGCGCTCCTACTGATGGTAGTGTTTGGGAGTCTGATGGAGATGTTGACCACCGTTTGCTGCGAGGTGGTGCATGGTACTGCATTCCCAAGCTCTGCCGTTCTGCACAGCGCCATTGGGATCGAGCAGATAACGGCGGTAGCGGCATTGGTTTTCGCGTTGTATGTTCTTCTGCTTGATTGGATCTGCTACACGAACATGCCCGTAAGGGCGGGTTTATCAAGCATTGAACCCGCCCCTACAATAATACGGGCGGTTTACCAAGCAGCTTTGACTGCGAGAGAAATTTCGGGTGAACCCGCCTCTACCACAACACGGGCGGGTTTACCAAGCAGCTTTGACTGCGAGAGAAATTTCGGGTGAACCCGCCCCTACCACAACACGGGCGGGTTTACCAAGCAGCTTTGACTGCGAGAGAAATTTCGGGTGAACCCGCCCCTACTATAACTAATCACCGATCGCTGGTCGCTGTATCCGGTGCTTCTGCCTGTTTGTATTGCGGCTCGTCAGATTTGTGATTAGTTTTGCTAGCAGCTTGTTGTTCCTGCTTGGCTTCAGCTACTAATTCCTGCATATATTCCTGGGCTTGATGGCTAAACTCTTGTACTCGATCTAGACTCTCTAAACCCCAGACGAGAAAAGCTTTTGCCAACGCTCTAGATGATTCTGAAAGAGATTTGTTGAGGTCATCAGAACTCATATCGGTTAATCTCAAACTAGATAATAATTCTATTTTTCACTAGAGTGCGTAATGCGAATACTTGCCACACTTGAATACCAACACGAACTATCTAAATAACTTATTTGACAGTACGATATTTATCAGTACGATCGCTTTCTTACACACATGTTTATACTACACTATTTTCCAGCACAATAGTGTACGTTTGAGCGATGTAAAAAATTTGAACGTAACGCGATCGCTTTGCTTATTCAGAAAATGCCGTCTAACACTTTAGCAACTGCGATGTCTGAGTTTTAGTTTATTCAGTGCCGTTCGCTTCTCAATCGTCCACATCACAGCTACAGTAATTGCGATCGCCATGATGCCCAAACCGATACAGATTGCTATAGTTTCCATATATTTAACTTCCCAGACTTCAAATTTTGTTTGTTAATTGCATAAATAAAATTTCATTATATACATAACTTAACATTACAGCTACATTTGCGATCGAAGTCTTCTCCTAGCTCGTTTTACTTGCTTGGCAGCTAGAATAAGATTATCTCCGCAGCTACTTTAATTAAGTTTTTGGCAACAGATCTCAGTTTTTCCTTTTTCTTTATATTCTCTTTTGCTATAAACCCTTTGCTGCTTGGCGTGACATTAGCACATCTGAGTGCAATGAGTTTATAATTCAAATCTCGATTTTTACAACCGCTCTATAGAGCAAGGGAAATTAGAAAACTACGGTTACTGTTTATAAAAAACTAGTCAACACATTTATATAAATAACATTTATCGCAATAATCAGTTTCTATCCAATGAGGTAACATAAAAGCTTCAGGGATGATTTGAGATAAAATCTATCCACGGATTGAGCCATCAGGCATAGTAGTTTTAAAAAATTTCGCTTGAGAAAAATTAGCGCGAGTAGCGATCGCACCGTGAAGATTAGCACCACTGAGATTAGCTTCGCTCAAGTCAGCACCAGTCAAATCGGCTCCACTCAGACTGGCTCCTGTTAAATTTGCGCCAATTAAGTAGGCATTGGTGAGATTAGCACCACTCAGATCGGCATGGCTTAAATCTGCGATATTCAGGTTAGCCCATGTGAGATTGGTAGCACAAAGATTAGCTTTGCTCAGATTAGCACTACTCAGATAAGCTCGGATTAAGGTAGCTCGACTCAGATTTGGCATAATTTCCTCATGCTTTTCGCGCCAATTATTCCAGGCTGCTATTCCTTGAGTTAGTAAAGCGAGCTGTACCGGATCTGCCATTTGTCTACCTTAAAGTTGGATGTTGTGGCTTTTAGAGCGATCTACTGCAACAATACAGGTCAACGGCTGTTTGGGAACTAAGTCGCAGTTAAAAACGTACAATTCCCTAAAGCGTGCGGTTAATATTTCATGAATAATTTTCTTTCTATTTTGACTTTGATATTTGGAATTGTGACGATGAATGGTTTAGCAGTAGCACAACCTACTCCTACACCGGAACCGACTCCACTACCAACAACCGAACCTAGTCCGATTCCAACCCCAGAACCGAGTCCAACACCCCAATCTACACCCGTAACCGAACCGTCTCCTACATCGGAGCCATCACCTGAACAACCGCCGGATTTTGTTCCCAAAGCACCGATTCCTGGCGAGTCGTGCGAAGCCAGAATTGTCCTCAATGGCGATCGCATTTTATATCGTACTTCTTATATAGGCGATGAAAACTTAAAAGTTGATGGTTTACCTGTAGAAGTAGATATGTTCAAAAATGAAAGTTTAGTAGCTCATGCGATCGCTCGATATACAGATAATTTGACCTTTACTGGACAAACGGGAACTGGTACGCCGTTATCTTTTCAATTAAGTTCTGACAAAAGTGAAATTAAATTGACTCATGCAGGTCGCACAATTGATGGAAAATGTGGCGACGCTCTATTTTGAGTTGTCATTTGTCATTGGTCATTTGTCATTTGTCATTGGTCGTCGAGCTTTATGTTGGTCACTACACCCTACACTCCATACCCTTCCTTCACTGATAACTGATAACTGATAACTGATAACTGAAACGATTTAGTTAAGACTGAGCGTGTCTATCATAGCTCGGAGAAATCAACTACCGACAAAAGTAGGATTTAAAGCAACAGTCACATAATTCGTAATCTATAAATAGAGCGATGGCTATTTATTTAATCGAAAAGATAATAAAAGACAATTGGTAAAAAAAAGTTAAGCAGGAGTTAAATTTTACTGATGAGTGAAGAATTTAAAAAAGGGGATAAAGTTGAGTGGAAAACCTCACAAGGCAAAACCACAGGAGAAGTAGAAAAGAAACTCACTTCTCCGACAGAAATTAAAGGACATCATGTTGCTGCATCTAAAGATAACCCTGAATATCTAGTAAAAAGTGACAAAACTGGCAAAGAAGCCGCGCATAAACCGGATGCTTTAGAAAAAATAGAGGAGTAAAATTGACTTATGAGTAAAGACGTAAAATCTGCGATCGCGGAATTTCATCAAGTCGTTAATATGACTCCTGAAGAAATTGAATCTTGGTTAGAAACAGAGGAGTCAAAAGAAGTAGGGCAAAAAAAGGATGATGACGAGTCAATCGGACACAAATCTGGACGACGCATCATCGAACTGCTACAAAAAAAAGAGAATAAATATACTGATGACGATATTTCTCATATGAATAAAGTTATTAGTTACGTCCATCGTCACAGCGCGCAAAAGCCATCGCACGATATTGAAAATTCGCGTTGGTGCTATTCTCTTAAAAATTGGGGTCACGATCCGCTGAAGTAAAATTCAAGCGTTAGGTGGGCATTGCTCACCATCATACAATTTGCACTTCCTAGTAGAAGCACCTCAATCAGATTTGGCATTTTGGTATGAGAGAATCTACTTAAGCATTAGCAGAAAGGAAAGGAATAGTTTCAGCAAGAGCATCCTTAACGATCGTCCCTTGTTTACTTGCCCAATATTGACTTAAAAAGTGAATTTGTCTCAAACCCACAATTAAATTTAATCCTGGGACAAAGATCCACCAAATGACCAATGGTTCTTTCATTCCTGCTTCGCGATAGAGCGCATTCACAGTTTTATATAATCTGAACTGTACGATATAAATCCAAGCTATACCCAGTAGCGAAAACCAACCGAACCATCCAGGTACATCAGGATCGTAAATTCGCAACAACTGAGGAACTATGACACCCAAGACAAAAGGTGCTAAGCATAGCGTCCCAGACCAGCCATAACCGTTGTAGCGTCGTAGTTCTTCCTGGATAATCCACTTATACCAGCCGTAGTATAGCATCAGGGTAGCAACAGATAACAAAATCACGCGCCAGAGAGGACGGGGTTTACCTAGAGGTAGGGACATAGCAAAGTAGAACTTTTATTTACATTTCTTCATAATAAACCGATAATTCTCTTTATAGATAACTATCTTTTATGAGTATTCATCTGTAGCAACAGGGAATATACTTACATTTATCTCTCTTGAGATAGGTGCTAAACTCATTCTTCCGTAAAACCACGGTTGGACTTAGGGCTAGCGTGTAGTATTACTATCTATCAACAGGACGACCAACCCCGCTTTTGCTATTAACCTGGTCGTGCTTGCAACCACTCTCAACACGGATTGAAGTCAATCCCAGGTTTTGAGTGGATTTCGTTTATGGGGTTATATCGATTGTCCTACACCCTACGTAGCACGGCGAACGAAGGGTAAGAGATCTTTTAAAATATCTTCGGCAAAATGCTCTTGGGGATAATGTCCCACTTTTTCAAGTCTGACAATTTCTGCTTGAGGTAAGTTGCTAGCGAATTTCTGCGCTGTTTCTACAGGAAGCCACGGATCGTTCGTACCCCAAATAATTAAAATTGGTTTTTTCCAATTTTGAAACCCATCAGCAATTTCTGTCATTGATGGGGACATTTTGAGATTGCGTACTGTTGTCATGAGCGATCGCCCCGCCTTAGAACTTTTCAAAAACGGCTTGCGAAACACGTCTAAATCTGCTTCCGAAATTTGATAGCGGCTACCACCTTCCAGGGTGCGATCGACCAATAAAGGATCTTGCGTTGCCATATCTCCGGCAAATGGTAGTCCCCATTGTTGCATCTGCCATGGTAACTTGGCTGTGGTAGTAAGGGGCGTGTTGAGAATAGCAATATTTTCGACCCGATCGCTATGACGTAAAGCATACTGCAACCCTACCGAACCCAAAAATCCTTGCACGACCAAGCAAAAGCGATCGATTTCCAAAGCTTGAATAAATTCAGCCAAAGCCTTGACAAAAGCATCAGGAGTGTAATTAAACTCTCGCAACGGGGGTTTTGCTGACGAGCCAAAACCAATCAAATCTGGAGCGATCGCTCTTGTTCCCTGACTCCCCAAAGCAGGTAGAATATGTCGCCAGCCGTAGCTATGAGAAGGTAGACCGTGTAATAACACCACTGGCAGCAGATCGCTGATCCCAATAGGTGCAACTTCGCGGTAAAACCACTCTAGGGAATCAACTTTGATTTGATGTTCTGTAATGGTCACGATATTGGTAATGGGTAATGGGTAATTGGTAATGGCTAAGGGAAAAGTCAAAAGTTAAAATCAACCACTCACCACTCACCACTCACCACTCACCACTCACCACTCTTAACCAGAAGATAATATCATTTTACGGATCGCTTGTGCGGTGGCAGGTGCGAGTAAAACACCGTTGCGATAGTGTCCTGTGGCTAAGAGGATGTTACTAAACCCTGATAAGTAGTCAATTATAGGAGCGGAACGACCTTCGGGACGGGGACGCAAACCAGACCAAGTTTTGATAATATTTGCTGTAGCTAATGCCGGACAAAAAGCGATCGCCTGTTGCATAACTTCATCTAACAAGGCTGGTGCTGCCTCGATTTCTCGTCCATCAGGCGAAAATTCTACTGTTGCTCCCACCCAATATTCAGTAGCTTGCTGCCCCCCATTTAACGGGACGATATGCACGTCATTGCCAGTAACTACGGGTTGAAAATCAATCTTGCCTAAAGGACGATCTAGCTTGAGGTGGATAGCTTGACCTAGGACGGGTTTGAGGTCAAATTCTAGCTGCGGTAAATTAGGCACGGAAAGAAACTGTAACGAGCCTAATCCGGCGGACACGACTAACCAATCAATATCTAGCAGTGATGCGCCTGAAATTTTAATTTGTCTGATGCGGCGATCGCTTCGTAAACTGCCTTCGGTATCGCTCGTATCCGAACTAAAATTGTACTCCTCTACCTGAGTCCCAAAATAAAAGCTGACACCGTTACGTTTTGCCCCCTCGACTAAAGCCAAAGTCAAACTGACTGGATCGACTTGTCGATCTTGGGGCGAGTAAATGGCAAATGTTAGTTGTTCGTAATTAATTTGCGGGCAATCAGACTTGACTCTTCCTGCATCCCAAATTTCTAAAGCTAAGTCTTGAGAAGCGCGGGTAGCGACAAGTTTCTGCCAAGATGCGAGTTCCTCCTCGCAGCATAACATCAAAATTCCCTGGCGATTAAAAGGGATGTGATGCCCTGTCAGTATTTCTAATTCTGGAATCAGGGTTTCATATCGTTGCATACTTGCCTGACGCAACTGCCACGCCCTACCCTTGGTTTTGTGGCTGATAACACCCATCAAAACCCCCAGCGCCGCCTTAGTTGCTGCTTGCGCTGGTAACTGGCGATCGAGGACAGCAACTTGTAACCCTGGAACTTGACTTAGTTCGTAGGCGATCGCTGCCCCGACTACACCGCACCCGATGATTGCTACTTGGGTCATGAAAAAAGTGAGTAGTGAGTCGATTCGTAGTGAGTAGTGAATGAGAAGGAGTCAGGAGTCAGGAGTTGGGGTGTGGGGTGTGGTATTCTCTCCCTCAGCTCTCTTCACTCCCTCAGCTCTCTTCTCCCTGCTTCCTACTCTCTCTCTTGCGGCAGTACCTGAAGGAAGCTATCGATGTCTGCTATGGCTTCTCTGTAATTAAGTGCGATTTTTCTCGCATCGCCTTGTTGAGCAGCTTGATCGATCTTTACCAAGTTGTCAAAGAAGTTGCGCGTAATCTCCTTTGCTTTTGCTTGGTCTTGCGGTAATAGATTGCGCGTCATATAGTTCATTGTCAACCGCAGTTCTCCTAAAGGTCCGTGGACGAAGTTACCGATATCGATCCAATCTTTTCTTTGTACTAAAGACGGAATTTCTTTGCTGGCGCGATCGCGCAAGCTTTGGATATCAGGAACGTATTGCTGAATTTGCTGAATTTGAGCTGGGCTATAAGTCTGGGTTACTGTGGCAGTGGTGGGACTACTGCAACTGACCAGAAATGCTGCCAAAATAACCAAAATCAACGATAAGAACGATCGATAGCGCCACATAGAATTAATTGCTTGTATCTACTGATAAACAGTGTCATTTTAGATCGCTAATGGTAATAATCATTCCTAGCTATGGGTATGAATTCAAAGATTTTAGATTTTGGGGCGAAAGGCAAGAGGCGGTATGCGCGAGAGATTAGAGGGAAAATCTGACTTCTTGCTGTACGGGCGCTATGCTCGCCAACAGATTGATGACTCTGGCGCGAAATTTTGGTCAAAACCGCCCCTACGACTTCTGACTTCAAATATAGTACATATTATCTAACTGCCTGCGAGCTGAAATCCTTTCGCACAAGTCCTGGAGCGTATAGTTTTGCCAAACTGCGTTAGCCGCCTGCTCTGCTTTCTGCCAGAGTTCCTCAACTGCATTACTTTCTATCGCTGCGGTAACGTTTTTCTCGCTAAGCGGTGCAGCATCTAACCCTTCGATGCAACGCAAAGCATCCAGTAATGTTATCTTCCTAGGTTCTCGTGCCAAAATATAACCTCCCTTGGCTCCACGTATGCCCTTAATTAGACCTCCACGCCTTAGTGTTGCCAGTATTTGATCGAGATAGCGTTCTGGGATGTTTTGTTTTGCTGCTATCTGTCGAATTTGCAACAGTTGCTCGTCGTGATAGGCAGTCGCTAGTTCTAGCAAGGCAAGGAGCGCGTATTCAGCTTTACAAGAGAGTTCCACTGGTAAGAATCAATCAAAAAATATAATTGTACTACTTTACGACGATCGCGTTGAGTAAAGCAAATGCAGCAAGAAGATTATTCTGTATAACTTGTAGCTTTTATTTGAAGTTTTTTATTTGGTTTTTCTATAGTTACCATAGAAGGATACTATAACAAGTATTAGTTTTTGGCATCCACAATTTGGTAAATTGCCTAAGCGTTGGGTTCTGCGGTTTAATAGATTTTTTGCAAGTTAATTTGACTTTTGCAGATTTCTGAGTTGCAACGAAGTAAAGTCGTGCGACTGCAAATGTAGCAGACGTAAGAGTTGAACGTGCTGATTTTTCCTAATTTCTTGAGGATGAAATCAGCTAATATTTTTTCTGATTGAGGTGCGGTGATGGCTCGGATAAATGGATTTGTAGGACGACGCAATTTGCTCAAACTGATGGGTGTAGGAGGGGCTAGTTTGGCTGCTACTACAACTGTTATGCATAACTCGTGGGGTACACAACCCGCTGTAGCCCAAGCAGCTAACATTAAAGAAAAACCAAAACCCGTGAGTCCTGATGATGCACTTAAAACATTACTAGAGGGCAATCAACGGTTTATAAAAGAGAAGAGTCAAGACCCCAACCAATCGCGGTTGCGTCTACAAGAAGTTGCTACTGCTCAATATCCTTTTGCTTCTATTTTAGGCTGTGCTGATTCGCGAGTTCCAGCAGAAATCGTGTTCGACCAAGGGCTAGGAGATTTGTTTGTAGTTCGTCTTGCTGGTAATGTTGTCAGTCCTACAGCTACAGGTAGCCTAGAATTTGCTACATCAGTATTAGGTTCTCAACTAATTATAGTTTTAGGACATGAAAGATGTGGGGCAGTACAAGCGGCACTCAAAAGCGATTTGCTTCCTGGTAGGATTGGCACTTTTGTTGAAGATATCAAACCAGCATTAAATGGAATAAACTCTCAATCCAAGGAATCAGTAAATGAAGCTGTTGTAGCTAACGTTCGATATCAAGTTCAATTGTTGCGAGAAAGCTCTTCGATATTAACTCAACTGATACAAGATGGTAAATTAAAAATTGTAGGTGGTCGTTACGATCTGGATACTGGAGAAGTTACTCTAGTCACTTAACTTTGAGCGGAGCGATCGCCTTTTTTATTCCCGATCTATTCTTGTCATGAATCGCTAAACAGGACGGAAAATAGACTTATCTCAGTCTGGCGATCGCCCTAGGTCACAATATAAATAGATATTCAAGATAAATATTCAAGATAAATATTAAGTAGAATAGTCTACCTAGTTTTGCATGGCTGGGAAGCATCGATCGAAATTAAGGCTTACCGTGATTAAGACTAGTTAATTATACATAGAAAACCTAAATTATTCACGTACAATAGACGCTTTCTAGCAGTAGAGGAAGCGATCGCAAGGCTAGCTTGAATTTCGGCAATCTGAATCGAATTATTAGCTGTTTTCAGTGGATTTACAGTTGTTTGCCATAGCTCTATATGAATTTGCCAAAAAAATCCGTAGAATCACTCATGCTAAAACATAAAACTAACCTTAATTTATTCTCTTTAGAGAAATCAATGCGAGCGTCAAAATGTGGCGATCGAGTACAGTGTGTCTTCTCTTAGGATAAACACTGAATCGCGCGTGTAAAATATTGTATTGCTGAATACAATATTTATTAGCATAAGAAAACACCTACGTCAATTCACTGATAAAATTGTATGATCCACCCAGATACAGAACTACGCTTTGTAAATGAAACTATTGGTTATGGTGTATTTGCGACTAAATTTATTCCTAAAGGAACAATGACTTGGGTATTGGATGAACTAGATTGGCAACTGCATGAGACTTATGTAATGTCTCTAGATCGACTGCAACAAAAACACGTTTTCAAATATACTTTTCGTGACAGACAAGGAAAATATATATTGTGCTGGGATATTGCTAAATATATCAACCATAGTTTTAAAGCTAATTGTATATCTACAGCTTATGATTTTGAAATTGCTGTTGCAGACATTTATCCAGGTGAAGAACTAACATATGACTATGCCTGCTGTAATTTAGATGAGCCTTTTGAGTGTCTTCCAGAGCCAGGTATTACTAAAACCAAAGTGATGCCTGAGGATTTTTTGCTCCTCTATCCAGAATGGGATCGAAAAGCTGCCGAAGCAATGAAGTGTTTCGCTCGTGTCGAACAGCCATTAAAAGGTTTTATTGCTAGTCAATATGTAGATAAGGTAAATGCAGTTGCTGCTGGAAAAGAAGTACTTGATTCCGTGCTTAATTGCTACTACGATCGGCAGAGAAAACTAGTAAGTGCGTAGAATTTGCGATCGTTTTTGTGGTATTATATGCTCAATAAAAACATAAGAATTTTGCTTTACAGTAGCAATATTTGGTATTTTGGTGAAGGAATGTTCGCACCGATTTTTGGTTTATTTACGCAAAAGATCGGGGGTAATATTCTTGATATTAGCGCGATCTGGGCTGCGTATTCGATCGCGACAGGCGTTTTTACCATCATAGTGGGGAAATTATCAGATAGAAACATCAGCAAAGCCAAACTAATGATAGTTGGCTATGTGTTAAATACTTTGTTTACCTTCTGCTATCTATTTGTATCTTCTCAACTGAGTTTATTCATCGTCCAAGTGGGATTGGGAATTGCTTCTGCTTTAGCAACTCCTACTTGGAATGCTTTATACGCACAGTATGAAGATAAAAGAAAGGCAGGGTTTACTTGGGGCATGGCTGAAGGACAATCAAAAGTCGTAACTGGTTTTGCTATCATTATTGGTGGAGCCATTGTTAATTGGTTGTCTTTTAATGCTTTATTTATCACGATGGGAATCATCCAACTTTTTGCTACCTGTTATTCCATTCAACTAATGAAAAATTCAAAAGGTAACTTTGACTCTGAGAATAATAAATATTGGGTGAAACAGAATTAAGATGTAACCAAGCTGTAAAAGAGATCGCAGGTAAATTTCAACTGTAGGGGCATTTAATTGTGGCGTGATGCTAACGATGCCCCTACGCGATCGCGTAAAATAGATGCGTCGCCTTTAATTAAAACTCATACCATACACCATAAATTGCCCAAATTGCCATTGCCCGTAAATAATAGCTGGCTCGAAAAGTACCGACAGATGTAATTGCTTCTGGGGTACGAAATTGCAGACCATTTTCATAGATTTGCTGCACAACTGTTTCTGTTAGTTGTAATGCCTCATCTTTCATGCTCATTTGCAATAGAAAAGCTGCCAATCCGAAATTAATTCCCGTCCACACTTCTAAAGGATGAGTCGCATTGGGATTTTCGGGAGAACCATCAAGTTTTAATCCATTCGCCGCCCCAAATTTTCCCTGATGGAATTTCAAAAAGCAGGCATCGTATACAGTTTTAAGTGCGGATAAAGCACATTCTTGTGGCACAATATCGGGTAATCTTAATAAACGAGCGTAAAATTGTCCGCATAGTTGATCTGCCATCACGACATCAGAACCACTACCGCTATCCAAACGATAATATTGCCCATTCCAAAGTTTTTCTTGGTAGATTGGGCGCGATTGTTCTAACCAGGATTGGTAGGTATTAATTGTTTCTTGTAGAGACGTTACATGTAACGTCTCTACATGTAACGTCTCCACATTGAGTAAAATTTTCCCAATTGCGATCGCCGCTTCTAAAGCCGCCAACCACAAACCACCACAATAAGCACTGACTCCTTGCAACTTCCAATCATCAAAAGTTTGATCTGGCGCACCAGAATTTTCCGGAATTCCATCCCCATCTTTATCAAAAGATTTTAAGTAGTTGAGGGCTTGGACGATCGCTTCCCAACATTCTGCTAAAAACTCTACATCAGTTGCACCCGTAAGTAAATAATCTCGATATACCTGCAAGACAAAATCGCTGGGTAAATCTTTCCACAAATTACAATCTTGATATGCCGTATAGTTTGTTTTTTCCCAAACGTGTTCGTTAGGTGCGCCTAAATCGTGCGGTGTTGCACCCGCAACTTTACGCGGTGCGAGGGGCATTTCTGCGCCGATGGTGAGGTAATATCCAATTAAACGGCGATGGGTGTCACTAGCGGGAATTGCCCGTGCAAAAGCCCGCATCACAGCCTTTTCCAACTCTGGAAATAGCATCAGTAGGGCAAACGAACCGTAAAGCCGCACGTCAAGGCTTTCATACCAGCGATAATCAATACATTCTAAAATGGCAAATTGACCGAAGCGATCGCGTTCTGTCGCTGCACTCCACAGCGTCCCGCCACTAGTAAGATCGTAAAGTTCGTTAAACAGTGCCATTTTGAACCAATCGGGCAGATCGGTTTTAGCTAAGATTGGTTGTTGCCAAGATTGGATTTGTTGCAGCCAAGTTTGATATTGTTGTAAACATGTACGCGCGATCGCCCAAGCATTTTTACCCGTGCGATCGAAGAAATCTGTATAACGACGATAATACTTGACACCAGCGGCAAATTCTGTAATGGGAAAATCCCAAGTTAGAACAAAGGGAATCGTGCGAGTTTCCCCTGGTTGAATTGTAAAACGAACTGCGATCGCGCCTGCAATCTGTTCTCCTTCTATGGCTGGTGTCTCATCTTGTAAGTTAGGTAAAGCACCAGATTCAGCAAAGCTTTTCCAAATATCTTCCCCAGTACCAATGGGGTTCCAACGGCTGTGATGAAAGACTTCCACACCAGAATTCACCGTAGCAATACACCACTGTCCGTCCCCTTCCTCTACATTCTCGCTACTGTCAACTCGCCCGAAGACGCATCCCACATACTCTGAGTCTTGCACCAATTGATTGAAATTTCCCTGGCTTTCTCCCCAGCGTGGTTTATATTCGTACACGGGGCTACCATCGTCCCTAATTTCCACTTCAGCAGATTTACTAGCATTCGTAAACCAACCCGTCATATTCTGCCAAGACAGCATAATACTTACAGTTATCGGGGCATTAGTAGGATTACGGGCAGTCCAATTGAATATGCCTACTGGGTAACTGCTTTCCTGGTAATTATTTGCCCAAATCGGCGAAAACTGTTCGCAGGTTAGTTGAGATTGAAACACACCCTCATACACAAACCAACTGCGAGGATACAAAGCGTGATACACCCCACCCGCCTGTGGAGACGTTCCATGGAACGTCTCTACATGGGGATAAAACTGCCAATTGTGTAAACCACCATCCTGGGGTGCTTCGGTACATAATGCGTAGGCTTGAGACGGTAGATCGGGCGATCGCTCAAATACGCTAAACTGGCAAGCAGGCATCGGCTGAAAAATATGTTCGCCACCATCCACCTGCCACAAGTTAAAATCACCCCTAGAAGATCGACCGATACAACCCGCACCAAAGCCTCCCAACGGCATACCATGCCAGGGACCATCATCTAGATTACTTGCAGTACGGACGGTGTAGGGCTTATCCCAGCCAAGACCGATGGGACGTTGCCAAGTACAATTAGGAATATTCATTGTGGGTTGCTGTTGCATCCCATAGATTTTACTCTCGGATTTGGGAATTGGTAATTGGTAGTTGCGAATAACAAATAACAAATAACAAATAACCAATCACAATCCTGCATACCACTCGTAGCCTTGGTCTTCCCAGTAGCCTTTGACAGGGAGGAGGCGATCGCTGAGAATAATATTAGTGACCCACTTACTTTGCTTGTAGCCCAATTTAATTGGCGAGGCGAGACGTAGCGGCGCACCGTTTTCTACTGGTAAAGATTCCCCGTTTTTCTGATACGCCATTAGCGTTTGCGGGTGCATACACGAAGCTAAATCCCAGCTTTCGTAGTAACCATCAGCCGATTTGAAATAAACGTATTTTGCCTCAGTTTTAGGTTGGGCAAGATGAATAATATCTCGCAACCGCACTCCACCCCATTGCACGATCGCCGCCCATCCTTCCACGCAAACGTGACGAATTACCATTGAGGTGAGGGGCATTTGCTGAATTTCTGCCATGCTGAGGCTGAGAGATTTATTGACTGCACCATCAACGACGAGACGAAACTGAGCTGGATCGATTTGGGGAGTAAAATTAAATGAGTTAATTATCAACGCCTCTGGCTCGATCGCACTAACCGGAAATTCCGGTGCGAATTTTTCTGGGTTAAAAAGTAAAGTTTCAACTTTTTGGTTCAATGGTTCGGAAACTTTGCCGACTAAATCCTCAAATAAAGGCGTACCGCAACCACCCAGTAGTAAGCTGACGCTAGAAAGTCCAGATAGTTGTAGAAAGTGACGGCGTAACAGTTGCCGACGAGGAACTTGAATTCGATCCATATGTAAATAAACCTACCAGAACATGGATTCTATCAGGCGATCGCCGCCTACTCTCCTGCCTAGCAGAAAGTGGGTAAGGCTAAAAATAACCACAATTGGCACTGTAACGAAATGAACTACGCGCAAGGCTTGCCAATCGCCAAAACAATCGACAATCCAGTGGAATTGGGCGGGTTTGTACATTCCTATGCCGCTAAATATGGCAAGTAATAAGATGGGAATAATTGCCGTGTAGACGATCCGATGCCAAGCATAAGCACGACGCTGTTGATTTTGACTCAGACGCAGAGCTTTGATATCCTTATCGCTGACAAATCGATGTCGCCAGCGGCGAGTAACGAGGACGTAAACCCCATACCACAGCAGATTGAGCGAAAACAGCCACATTGCGGCAAAGTGCCAGTGTCTACCCCCAGCCAGCCATCCCCCAAGGGTAAAAATTGGCGGGATATGCCAGCCTGCACGTCCGCCAAATACAGGATTGGCGTTGTAGATTTGCAGTCCACTGGTCAGCATAATAAACAAGCTGATAATATTCACCCAATGAAAAATTTTTGCTGCAATAGCTTGCATTTGTCAGTTATCAGTTATCAGTTATCAGTTATCAATTATCAGTTATCAAAGCATCATTCAACTACCAATTACCAATTACCACTCACTACTCACTACTCACTACTCACTATCCACTACTCACTACTCACTACTCACTACTCACTATCCACTACCCAATGACTTACTGGTATGAAGGTTATTGTCCCCAAACGGGTAAATTGTTGAAATTGCCTCGCACTGAATTGGTAGAGGCGATCGCTCGTGAGTTGATGCAGTACCTCGCCACTAATGAAGGGTATTCCCGTGAAGGTAAAATGTATGGCGTGTTGCTAGTCGAAACTGCTACAGGAGAACAGCAAGTGCTGAAAGCATTTTCTGGGCTGTTACATGGTAAAAGTACGATCGCGGGATGGGTAGGGGCGATCGAAGGGCATGAGTTGGCTTTGGAAGAAGCTCGTACCCTCGCTCTGTTAGCAACTATAAAGCAAGAACTAATCGCTTTGCAGCAAATACCACGCCAGCAGTATACAGCGTTAGTACAAGAGTTTGAAACGCGCTGGCAGCAACTTACAATCCAACATCGCGATCGCAAACAACAACGGCAATCTCAGCGTCAGCTATGCCAAGATACCCTTACAGGCGTTGCTTTAGCAGAGGCATTAGCGTCGCTAGACGCACAAAGCCGTCAGGATGGGATCGATCGCAAGCAGTTCAAGCGTCAGCGAGATGCGCTGTTGCAACCGCTTCAACAGGCGATCGCGTCAGCAGATAACCGCATTTATGAGTTGAAACAACAGCGAAAAAGTCTATCTCGGCAACTCCAAGCCCAAATGCACGCCAACTATAAGTTAACTAATTTTGCCGGAGAGTCTTTGCCACTTCAGCAGTTGATGGCGGGTTCGCTGCCAACTGGAACTGGGTCTTGTTGTGCGCCAAAACTACTACACTATGCTGCAACCCACAATCTCAAGCCATTGGCAATGGCGGAATTTTGGTGGGGATTGCCTTCTAGTAATGGCGAGAAAGTGCAGGGAGAATTCTACGGAGCTTGTGCGGAGCGTTGTCAGCCATTGATGGGTTTTTTGTTGTCGGGTTTGTCGCAATTGCGATCCCCCCAACCCCCCTTGGAAAGGGGGGCAAAAAACGGCTTTTCCCCCTTAAAAAGGGGGATTAAGGGGGATCTCCAAGGTCTATACACCATAACCGAGAAGTACTGCCAACCCCCTGAAGATCGGGAGGCAATTGGATCTGCTCAATCTGCCTTGTCAATTATCTATGAAGATGAGTGGCTGATTGCCGTGAATAAACCGCCAGGACTGCTCTCTGTTCCTGGTCGTTGCAGCGATCGCTATGATAGTGTCGTGTCTCGTTTGCGTTACTTACTGCCCGATGGCATGGCGATCGCAGCCGCACACCGTCTGGATTTAGAAACATCAGGTATTATACTACTAACTCGCGATCGCTTTTCTCAGCGTTACCTCAGTCTGCAATTTCAGCAACGGCGAGTACATAAGGTTTATGAAGCGGTGCTTGCTGGATGCGTTACGGTAGAAAACGGTACAATTCAACTGCCACTCTGGGGAGATCCTGGCGATCGCCCGTACCAAAAAGTTGATGTCCGAGGTAAACCTAGTACAACTGAATACCAGGTTATGGCAAGATCCGAGAATTCTACGCGAATTCAGTTTTTCCCGTTAACAGGACGCACTCATCAGCTGAGAGTTCATGCAGCAGATCGCAGAGGATTGGGAATACCAATTTTAGGCGATCGCTTGTACGGTTGTCGCCTCCTTGCAGAGCGTTTACACTTACACGCTAGAGAACTTCGTTTCGAGCATCCACACTCAGGCAAAAGTATTTCTCTACACGCAGAAACTCCGTTTTGACAGTTTTCGTATGATTCGACCGATCGCTCCCGATGACACGACTGCACTGATTGCTCTAGCTAATATGACTGGACTGTTCGAGCCGAAGCAACTTGAGGAGCTTGGCGAAATATTGTCTGATTACTTTGCCACTAACAGCAGCAATCGCTTCTGGATCGTTGACGACGATAATGGATTAGTGGGGGTCGCCTACTGCGAGATGGAACGGATGACTGATGGAACGTGGAACCTGCAATTAATTGCTATCCGACCCGATTGCCAAGGACAAGGACGTGGTGCGACTCTGCTACACCATGTTGAACGCATGTTGACCACAAACGGCGGGCGCGTGCTGCTGGTAGAAACGTCAGGACTGCCAGACTTCGAGCGCACGCGAGCGTTCTACAGTAAGTGTGGCTATGACGAAGAAGCGCGAATTCGCGACTTCTACAAAGTAGGCGATGACAAGATCGTTTACCGCAAAGTATTGTCTGCTCCAGGGTAGTAAGCTGGTGCAGCGATCTTGTCTTCCTCATACCATTTCACTAAAACTCCGCTATGGAAGGGTTTCTATAACCTTCTCCTTAATCAGGGGGGTTGGGGGGATCTCTTCTGTCGTAGTCGCACAGTAAATTGATATCACTCCTCGTTCCTCATTTTTTCCGCTTTATTCTGCTAAATAATAGCAAGACTAAAAGCACGATCGCTGCTGCTACTGCGGTTATCGAAATGGCAGGATTATTTAAAGATAAATGACGCACGGCGATCGCAATATACGCCCAAATAAATACCAGCGTGAAGGCGATATCTACCCGTTGAATGGCAACTATAGAGGCGATCGCTGCACCAATAAGTAGCATAATTACAGTCCAGCCTACGGCACTTATCCCCCAACCATCCCAACCAGAGATATAAAGAGCAGAGGCAATATTGACAATTGTGGCAACAGAAATCCAACCTAAATAAATACTAAATGGCACATGCACTAGCCATTTGAATTCTCGCGATACTCGTTTGCCAATTCCTAATTGCAAGTAAGCCCCAATTAATGGTAGTAAAATTGCTAGCATTGCTATCACCGACAGCCAAAATAGTTGTAGGGTGAAGAGATATACCCACGCAATTTGAGCTAAACAAGCAATAATTAGTAGGCGATCGACACGATGAATAATTGGAGCGTGGCGTTGTGCGGGAAGCAACTGATAAATACCATAAGCAATCAGTCCGAGATAAATTAAGCCCCAAATGGCGAAGGCGTAATTTGCTGGAGTAATCTGTACGCCTGGAAGAATTTTATTAGCAATCTCACCAATATTTAGTCCTTGAATTGGGAAAAAATTTGATAGAGCATTAACGCTCAGAGTCGCTAGGATAGCAAATAGTGTTGCTACAGGCAGTAAAATGCCTCTACCAGAACCTTGTGTGGATGCTTTCATAGATTTTTGCTCAAGCCTCGATCGCAGATGCACGTTTTTATAGTGGCTTTGTGTCTAGAAAAGATCCCCCCTCTCCGGTTGGATCGCTTGGTTTTAATACGATCTCGTTCAATACTGTTACGGGTTGAACGATGCATTGAGTGCTGGTAGCTGCTAGCTTCTCTACTGTTTCTGCAACTAAATCTGGTTGGGCAGAGGAGACAATAGTAGAAGGATAAACAGCTTTTCCCCAAGTTGGATGAACGATCGCGGCACACTTCCCACTGCGATCGATAGTGTAACCTAGGGTAGCACCAACAACTTTCACATCGCTGAGTCGCACTTGACCAGGTGGAGAAATCACGGGCAAACCAGTGCGCGGATCGAACATATCCGCTAAATGCCCCATTGTTCCTAATTGAGAAACGATTTGACTGCCAAATTCTAGAAATTGTTGCCGAAATTCATTCTTATAAATTTCTGTCTCAATTGTTCGTTCCAAAAAAGCAAATTGACACAGTTGTAGTACCACAACTACTGATAAAACTGGCAACGACCAACTAGGTAACAGCCGATCTAAATGAGTCCGAATGAATTTAGGTGCTGGGTGAATGGAATATTGCAGCATTTAATTAATACAATATGCTTGCTGAATATCTGCCAACGCTGTTTGTAAATCTGGCGCGTGTAGCCAACCAACAAAGCCTGCATACAAACATTCTCCAATAGGAGAAGCCACAAAGACGCAATCAATGCCAAATGAATTTTTGTAAGTACGAATAGTACCACCATTTGGCAGCGCGATCGCAATTTGTGCTTTACTAAAATCTCGCCGATGCCCGTCTGTCATTCCTGGTACGGCGTGCAACCGTTGTACAATGTCGTCATAAACGATCGCCTCGCCTACGTTAGCATCTAACCAAAAATCTTGGATCGCGGCTGCAACCGTAGGATAATTTCGCAAGACGGCATGAGCAAGCCCTGGTAAGCAGAGAAACCGAGCATTTTGAAACTTGGTCGATTCTACCGGAACTGTGCCATCGCTACCACCATCAATATCTCCAGCAATAACTAATGTGGGAATTACAGATGCGATCGCGGCTGCAATTGATTTACGATTTTTCCCTAAGTCACCTGCAATCCCAATCCCCCAATTTAAAGGATCGATCGCCCGCGCTAAGTCTGCGCCACCTACTGGCGATGCAATCAAAACTAGCGAGTGAACTTTATTCCACCATTCGGGGTGGCGGTGCAGTACTTCTAACCAGATTAAACCACCCATTGAATGACCGATAATCTTTAATGGTGTGTCTGGATATTTAGTGATTTGTTCGCTAGCCAGCTTTTCCACTACCCGAATTAAAGGCTCAATTCTCATCCAAGTTTGGATATAACCCAAGCTAGGCGCGAAAATTGGCGTTGTATCCGTTACCAAACGCTGCGCTAGCTGCATCATGGCACGATTATCATCTGCCCAGCCGTGCTGCACAAACAATAGAAACGCCGGATCTACCAATTACACCAGTCCCCTACACGAATATGTTTGTAAGGGTAGGTTTACGGTAAAACAAAATTTTTGACTGATAGATACTTTAGACAAACCCACCCCTACCGCTAACTACGGCTTGCTGAATAATTGCAGCCTCCATCTCTACTAATTTAGCTCCTGCGATCGCTAAATCGTAGGGGAAAGGACGCGGGCGGGGAATGTAGTCTCGCGGTTGCGTGGGACGATGGCGCAGGACGGCGTTCACAATCACGCACGGTTCGGAGTCTAGATTAATTGCACCGTGTAGCACGCCTGGGGGAATTTTTACAATTTGTGGCAGGCGATCGCACAATGGGGTGTATCGATACTGCCGATTTTCTAAAGTAACGAGAACTAAGCGCCCTTTGACAACTAGAATCTGGTCGGTTTGAGACTTATGAACGAAGAGATCGTCGATCGTATTGGGTGGAATTTGTACCAGCATTGTCTCATGACTAGACTGGGGAGTATAAAACTGAGCCATTCCCCCTTTAATTGAAGCTAGTGGACTGATCTCAATACCCCGATGAGCAGCCATAACAAACCCACATAGACTAAACGATCTATATTTAATCTAACCTATGACTTTGTAAAAAAGTGTTGCACCAGAAATAAAATGTAACCAAATATGGTAGAGGAAATTGTAGAGACATTACATGTAATGTCTCTACAATTTTCGATTCCCGCTCAACTACGCAGAAAACGTCAAACTCCCAGGTTGCGCCAGATCTCCTTGCATTGTCACGCCGCGCTGATTTGCTTGGAGGTGACGCAATATTTTATAAATTGCCTCAATTTGGTCGGTTGCTTCAGCTTTCTCGGCAATTTGCGCCAGGGATAAGGGAGTTTTAGCATCTTGCAGCACTTGCACAACTTGTTTCTGTAAGTCCAACACTACGGCTGCGGCTTTTTTCCCTGCTTCGACACCTGGTTGGTGGTAGGCATTAATATTAACTAGCGAACCATAAAAACCTACAGCTCTTTCATAGAGGGCAATTAACGCACCTACCGTGCGGGAGTTAACTTGGGGAATGGTAATCGTAATAGAATCGCGATGTTTTTCATACAAAGCTTGGCGCGTTCCTTGCAGGAACCCAGAAAGATAATCTCCAGCAGTTGCACCTGGATCGATTTCTGGCGAGGAACCCAAACGGTCTTCCAAGACTTCGATGAAGGTGACAAAAAAATTGGGTACGCCTTCGCGCAGTTGTTGCACGTAGGCATGTTGGTCGGTAGAACCTTTGTTACCGTAAACCGCAATCCCTTGGTGGACGATGTTACCGTCGAGGTCTTTTTCTTTCCCCAGAGATTCCATGACCAATTGCTGCAAGTAACGGGAAAACAGCAACAGGCTGTCTTTGTATGGCAGTACCACCATATCTTTTTCACCCCGTCCGTTACCAGAATAGTACCAACTGAGGGCAAGTAGGGCGGCGGGATTGGTTTTGAGATCGGCAACGCGGGTGGCTGCATCCATTTCTTTTGCTCCAGCCAGCATAGCGCGAATATCTATGCCCTGCAAAGCGGCTGGTAGCAAGCCAACAGCAGACAGTTCTGAAGTGCGTCCCCCCACCCAGTCAAACATAGGGAAAGTAGCTAGCCAGCCTTCTGATTTCGCTTGTCGATCGAGTTTGCTGTCGGGGGTAGTGATGGCGATCGCGTATTTGGTAAAGTCTAAATTGTGTCCGGCATAGGCTGCTTTGATCTCAATCGTACCGTTACGCGGTTCTGGCGTACCTCCAGATTTGGAAATGACAATAACTAGGGTGCTGTTGAGGCGATTTCTCACTCGCGTCAATACACGATCGATCCCCGCCGGATCGCTATTGTCAATGAAGTGAATCGCCAGTGGGGGAAAATCAGGGGCTAAAGCTTCGGCAACAAATTCGGGTCCGAGTGCCGATCCGCCAATACCGATAGAAATTATATCGGTGTAGCGGGGTGCTTGTGGTGGGTGAAGTGTCCCAGCGTGAATTTTCTTGGCAAAGGTTTCAATCTGGTCTACAGATTCAACGATCGCTTGTTTAATCTCAGGAGTTGGGGCAAGATCGGGATCGCGCAGCCAGTAATGTCCTACCATGCGGTCTTCGTCAGGATTGGCGATCGCCCCCCCTTCTAAAGCTGCCATATCCGCAAATGCTTTCTTTAACTTAGGCTGCAACTTCTCTACAAATGCATCGTCAAATCGCATCCGACTGATATCCACGTAAAATCCGAGTCCGGAGTGATAATAGAGCCAGTCTTGATAGCGTTGCCAAAGTGCCGCAGCATCCATAACAATTCTCTACTTACTGTTTGCGCTTATAACAAGTTTTAGTTTAAAGGAAGCTGTTACTTGCGTTTTGCAGTCTTATATAGTTTTTAGTGTTGACTAGAGGGCGGGCTTGCTGCGTACTCCTTTAGTTTGATTTCCCATCGCTACCAAAGTATTCTCGGTAGCTGCAAATTTTGTCACCCCGCACGTCAAAGGAAATCGCTACCCGAATTTTATTCTGATGATTGTATTTCCAATAAGACTTACTGGGCAAGCATTAACTCGTTTTTTAATGTTTGTATTTTCGATTAAGGGTACATTCCATGTACATTGAGTGAAGAATCCTATACCTCGATGACACTATGTACAGCGAAATTAGAACGCGCCAGGGAAAGGCTAATCTCTACAAAACTGATAAAAATACATATGCGGTAAATCTACCTGTTCATGTTTGTAGAGAGATTTTTGGTAAAGCGAGAAAGCGTATTCGCCTCTACATAAATGCCGACTCTAGAGAGAATGCAGTTAAAGCTTTACAGCATTTAGAAAACATTCAAAAATTCTTAGATAACCAGGACTGGCAAGGGTTAATTAACTATGAAGAATCTCTCAATCCCAGAAAACCACTGGCAAAGATTACTCTACAGAGTTTGTGGAAAGACTATTTAAAAGCCAAACAAGAAGGATGGGAAATTACTTATAGAGAAGGAGATATAAAAACTACAACGAAACTCTTAAATAGTCTTGCAGACATCTATGTACAAAATAATTTACATGACCTTGTAAAACACATAACAGAAATCACGACGGCTCGACAAACTAAGCGTTACTTGCAACAGATTTCAGCTTGTCTTACTTGGGCAAGAAAAAGAAGGCCGATCAAAGAAAACCCTTTACCCGACTTTATTTCAACGCTGTCTACGAAAAGACTAAATGATGAGGATACTGATATCTGTCCTTTTAGTATTGCAGAAAGAGATTTGATTATCTCTGCATTCAAGACTGGAGAATTCGAGCGGTACGCCGGAACTCATACTCGCTATGCAGATTACATACAGTTTTTATTTTTAACAGGAGCAAGAACTAGCGAAGCACTAGGTTTGAAATGGGAACATATAGATTTTGAGAAAAAAGTAATCATTTTCCAAGAAGCGAGAGTTTTGGCAGCAAGCGGAGGTAAAGGCATACAGAAAAAAGGATTGAAGACGCAGAGAAAGCGTACTGTACCAATGAATGATAGAATCTATGACTTACTTCTGTGTAGAAGGCGAAAGACTATCAATCTAGAGCTTAATATCTTTGCAGATACCAGCCACAATCAATTTAGAAAGTCTGCCTATAAAAATGTACTGGCTGGTTTAAACATTGCTTACAGAAAGCCCTACCAAACACGACATACCTTTATCACTATTCTGGCTAACCATTCCGATCTAAAACTGCACCAGGTAGCCAAAATATGTGGAACGTCAACTAAAGTGATTGAGGATCATTATCTGGCTACCAATGTCGATATATCGCGATTACCTGATGTTTGAGATAGGGGGTGGGTTGAGTGGCTTTCTCTGAAACAAGAGTTTTTTAGCTAAACGTGATTGAGTTTTTAATTTAGCTTGCATGACGATCGCTCCTCCTACTCCCTACTCACTACTCACTACTCACTACTCACTACTCCCTACCTTAGTATTTCTATGATGTTTTGCACCCACGGTTGAGTTACGCCGTTGTGCTGGTCGTTGATGCCGTCGATCAGCCGCTCTACTTCCTCGTCGCTCAAGCCATCTACAACGTCGTTGGCATCGCTAACTATCCGTTCCATCCAGTCTTCTTTGGCTGCACCGGAAATATGCTCTAGGGCAAGATAGGCAAACATTGCAGCTTGGAAGTTGACTAGTAACTCCCGTTTGTATTCCATGTCGAGGTCAAGGTAGTTGGTCATTTCAAGTTCCAAACCACGTAGTAGAGTCGCTGGTTGATCGGGCAGATTGTCTCAGCAATGATTTTGTCCGCGATCGTGATTTTCTGTTTGGTGTTCCAAGGAAGAATTCTGATTTTTTCAGGCTTAGTACGCTGCTTGGTGGCATATTGCTTGGCTATCTTCCGCTTCCAAACTTCTATCTTCTGCTTTTGCAATTGCATCTTCTCTAACCTCTGTTTTTGCAATTGCTCTTGTCTCTGTTTCAAGTCTCGGTGGATCGATCTGCTCATGAGTTAAACCTCAACCATTTTGCTAATCGATGTTGGCTCTGGCTGTGCTAAACCTTCTGACTGCATTCCTTCAATGTGAAACGCTATTGCTTCCCTGATGCTGGCTTCTACTTCCTCTAGCGTGTCTCCTACGGCTACGCATCCTGGTAGGTCGGGGACATAGGCTGAGTAATTCCCTTCTGCTTTCTCGATCGCAATTACAAACTGCATTAGTCCCCCTATAAACCCGCGTTAAAGATCTGCTGTGCTGTCAAGTTCAACTCTGGAAATGTGGGTGAATCTATCCTGTCATCGCCCCGAAATTGGGCGATCTGATACTCTCCATCAACTAGGCAGTAAATGGAAAAGGTGGGTTGTTTGGGGTTGCCAATGAAGCGCCTACCACCTAAGCCCAGGTAGTCTACAATCCAGTATTCGGGAATGCCTAATGCTTCGTATTCTCCTGCCTTGGTTAAATAGTCGTCTCTCCAGTTAGTACTGACGACTTCAATGACCAAAGGAATTGATGCCGCTTGCGTTAAGGTTGAATATTTCTCCCACAGTGGTTCAGATGCCGTGTTGGTGATGTCCCGAATTAGCACGTCAGGAGAGTAGGCTGTTTCTCCTTCTGGTGGTTTGACGAGGGCTTGTTTGGGGATTCTATAAGGAAGATCGCGCCGCAGAATTTCGCTGGTCAGTCTCAAGGCTAGTTCTTCAATCGTTGCCTCATGGCTGCCTGTTGGTTGCACTTCTACAATTGCTCCATTACGTAATTCATAGCGTCCGTTTTCTGGCTTCCACTCCACGAATTGCTCAAAGGTTAGGGTTTTGGTTTTGGCTTGTGTCATGATGTTTTCTCCTGGGTGGGGAATCAATCGATAAATTCTTGGTACTTTTCAGCCAGCGCCGCAACTTCTAGGTATGTATTAGCTATGCCAACAAGAATGTAGTCCGCTTCTCGTCCATCCCTCATGCAGCAGTAATTTTGCTTTATCACTTGTGACAGCCTGGAGATATGAAAGGAGTGCTGAGAATGCGACCACTCCAAGCACCAAGGGTTTGTTGTGTTGTCTCGCGATTCAGTCACGTTTTCTCCTTATGCACCAGCGTTAAAAACCTGCTGGGCTGTCAAAGAAAGTTCTGGGAATGTGGGTGAATCTATCCTGTCATCGCCACGAAATTGTTTCATTTCATATTCCTCTTCCTTCTCATCAGCTAGGTGAAACACTGACAAGGTTGGCTGTTTGGGACTGCCAATGAAGCTCTTTCCACCCAAACCCAAATAATCGACAATCCAGTATTCAGCAATGCCCATCTCTTCGTAATCTTGACGTTTACTGTAGTAGTCGTCTCTCCAGTTAGTGCTGACGATTTCAATAACTAATGAAATTGAAAAATAATTAGTAACAACAGAACAATTCCAGCGTGGTTCTCGTTTCGCGTTTTCATTCAGGATTAGTACGTCTGGATGATGAAAGGCAGTTGCCCTACGACTGGAATGGACTAGCACTCTGTGGGGAATGAAATAAGGAAGATTCAACCGATCGCTTTCCACCATTAACTTTTTGGCAAGAAAACCTCCAATTTCTTCTTCCTTGCCGTCTGGCTGCTTTTCAAGGAACACACCGTCATGCAATTCATAGCGTCCAGACTCTGAGAAATAGTCGTCTCCTGCTTTGATTGCAGTGATGCTAGATGACCCGTTTCCTTCAATCACGAGTTTGTCGATGGGTTGGGTTACAAGTATGGAGTAGGGACTGATGACCATGTTTGTTTTTTCGTATTGTGAGACTAGTATAGAAGAAAATGCCTCTCCTTGCTTCTCCACCTTGATATACTTGAAATACAGGTTCACCTACTGCTTCTCCAAATGCTTCGTATCTGCTTCTCCAAGGTTGCCATTGCGATACAGGATTGATACAAGTTTTGGACAAGTGTTAATCCTGCCCATTGATTTTGCTTAGCTCCCAAAGATAAGCATCTACTCCACTCATGGATCGACAACCAGGGAAGGTAACAGAAGCCTTCTTCCCTTCAATATTGAGAATCGTTAGTTCTTTGTCATCAGGAAGATAGAAAGAGTGTGGTTTCTTCGCTCTGCACTTGTCGCCTACCTTAAGATCTGAAACATCAGTACTATCAGGAAAATTTTTTGTGGAATTGTTTAGGTTGTCACCAGTCATTCCTGGTGAAATTACAGCTTGAGAAGAATCACCTAGGGTAACAGGAGAATCAGAGGCAGAAACATTCGGAGAAGCATCCAAGGGTTTAGGAGAAGCAGATGGAGAAGCAAAAGGTGAGCCATTAACGCTTGATTCTTCTAGAGGAGAATCAAGGAGAAGCAATTTTACTATATGAGACTGATCTTTTGGAGATAGCTTTTGAAACAACTCCAGAATGCGATCCGCTACAGATGCCTCTTCATAAAACTGTTGTGGTATTTCTCCTGGATTCCCAAACCCCAAACCTGCAAGATAAAACTGACCTTTTCTTTCAAGGTTAGAATTATCCCTCTCCCTTCTCACCTTGGGGAAGATCTCATGAAATCGCTGGTAAATCTGGTTAGGCGCTTTGACATTCTTATCGCCCCTTCTGGGCTGATCGTGCCACTCCTGCTTTTCCTTCCCCTTGCCGTCAGTGGTAATGACCAACGTGCCATTAGCGATGTACCACTCGCGCAGCTTCTCCCACAAGTCATTGATATAAACTCTGCCACCAGGAATCTCAGCCAACCCTACTTCCTTGGCAAAGCGCCGTAGATGGTTAGTCTCCTGCTGAATCTCCTCCAGCTTCTCTTCCGTACAACTGTAATCAATCCCATTCATAGCCACCTCGCTCAGCGCCGCTAACATCTTATTGAGCAAACTTGGTACTACTTCCCTTTTAAGGAAATCTGGGTCGTAGCGGAAGCGTGGATCTGCCTCTAATTCTCCCTTGGTAGGGTCGGCATTCACCTTAAAAGTCTTATTGAAATCCAATACTGCCCAGCGAGACTGGATCGCCTCCATCGATGCCTGCAAGTTGGGGACATTGTTGATGTTGAAGAAAAACACGCAGTTAGGCTTCATGGGGCGATCGTTCTGGTTCTTGAATTCGCAATCCAACGTATCCCCTGAAATCGCTGCCTTGAGACTTTGCAAATTATCTAAGCTACTGAGATCCGAATTCTCGCTCGACCAGCTCACTCTTGCCTGTGCCAATTTCGCCAACGGGAATTTTTTCCCTTCATCGTAGATGCCAAAATCTTTAAACGTGCAACTAACAACGCCATTGCCACCGTAGAGCAATTCCGTTACTTCTCGCAGCGTGTCTTTACCGTTGTTGCCCAAACCATTGCAAAGTAGTGCCTTGACGCGAGACATCCACGTTCTGATCGTAGGTAAATCCAAACTGGCAGCTAGAGTTCTGATAAAAACATCTCGTTGGGGCGGGTCGAGACACAGCAGCAATTTATCGCACATCGCAGGATTGGCAGCCCGATTGCATTCAAACTCTCCCACATATGTATAAACGATTGATGGATCGTGCTTGACCAACTCATAGCTTGGCTGCTTATCCTGCCAGGAAACCTTAATCACACCGCTAAGACAATTCAGCCCAGGAGGATTAACGGTAGCAGGGTCAACGCTGAAAGCTTTCAACACCCAAGCCAGAATGTTATTGACGATTTGCGATTTTGCATAAGCAAACTTCCACTCACCCTGGACGTAGACGGGAGTTTTAGCGCACCAGTCAGAAATCATTCTTTCAATCGCCGCTTCGCTTTGTAATTGGTAATGCGTACCAGTCCAGCAGTACATCTGCTTGTCAATGCTGACCCAAGGGCGATCGCTAAACAGTGCAGTCTGAGCTTTCAGCTCAATGTTTTCCTCCACATCTGGGATAAAATCCATCGGCGATCGCACTTGCTGCAATGCTCGCTTGAAATCTTGTTCTCGCCACTCTTCAAAAGTCATCGCATTGTCTACCAACTGTCTAAAAGCTTCATGCCCGTGGGCAACGATGAAATCGTCTATCCCCTTCGTTTCCTGTGGCAGCATCAGCACATGAACGATCGCGCCCTTGCTCTTGAGCAAACACCCCAACTTATCCAACGCCTTGCAAACATTGGGATTGTGAAACATATCGCTATCAAATCCCAGAATGAAGTTTCTACCACTGGTGCAGAACTGCTCTATCTGTTTCTTCAATCGCCCCTTGCGTTGCCCGTTGCTCACCCCTGGAATCGAAATGCAGGCTTCCCCTGCCGTCAGCGCCGCACCTGCTTTCTTGGCTCCCTCAGTCAAAATAATGCGATGTGTAGTATCTGCCTTGACTTTCAGCCAATATTCCCGATCGTCCATTTGTAAAAACAGTGGTTCGCTCTCAACACCGCTGGCACTGAAATATTTCTGTAGATCGGGAGAACCATCGCGCTTAAACTTGGGTACGCCGTCTTCATGGCGGTGAACTGGAGTATCTGGCTTAAACTGCGCTCCGTTGTAAATCGGCTCTGCTGTTTTGTCGTTCGGGTCAACACCCATTACCGCCCAGCCAGCGCCATGCTGCCAGTGCTTCCATCTACTCTTGGTATTGCGATTGAGTAATTCATCTATTTCTTCTGGCAGCGAGAGCGACTTAACATTCAGCGATGTTATTTTGGCACTGACTCCGCTACCTTTAATCCACTCTGACCAGTGCGCTAAGACTATATGTGGTGGGGGAATTAGCTTATTGTCACTCATGCTTGCACCTCCGTAATTGTGATAGAGGCTACAAGGCTTACTGAAAAGTAATTCTTTTTGGAAACAGTAAAGGTACTGTTCCAACTGCCTAATATTTTGTTATGATTCATCTCAGGTATTTAATTACACAGAAGCCAGTCTAGCTTATATCCGTGAGAAGAATCTAGCTAAACTGGCTTTTGGTTTTCTTACACCTTTCTAGATTTACAGCACTACAGCCCAATAAAAAACAGGATTTGTACCGATGTAATTTGGCTTCTCGCGATCGCGCTGTTATAACAGTGCAAGTGAACGAGAGATAATCACTTCACTCTGGTTGCTCTTGATACGAAACAACAAAGACTTGCGATCGCGTTTTTGAAAGTTGGCGCGATCGCATTTTTATTGGAGATATTAAAATCTTCTGCTATTCGTTCGATTTGCCGAAATTATCTATTATTTTTGTCAAAGTGTTTCAGTCAAAAAAAGATAAAAATCTCCAAAAGCTAGACATCACAGTATTTCTACGACTATTAATAAATAGCAAATCTACCGATGTTTTCATAAACAAAAGTTGCATAAAACGGGATAGAAACTGATTTCATCCTGAGTTTTATGACAGCTATCAACCTCACGACCGATATTCCCAGCCAAATTAACACGCTTGAAAAGCTTTATGTTTGGGCGGGATTAGCACTTGCCAACATCAATCCTTCCTTGACGGCAATTGAAGGCGTGGGATACACCGAACGCTGCGCCCAAGCTGGGATATTCTACGTTGCTGCTGACAACAAATATCGCGCTTTGATCCGTGGTTCGGTACAAATGTCTCCTGATTACTTGGCAGGGGGTGCAAAACAGTGGACGTTTGCACAGGAACTTTCTAACACGGCACTGCCAGCAATCTTCAAGGCTAACTAGAACAATTCTCTCGATCTGTTGGAGTAAAAACTTTGGCTTGGACTGCTCTTATCACGCTCGCACCTTCAAAGCAGTGGACATTTACCCCTAATAGCAATGCTATTTTTTTTCGCATCAAACAGATTGACTCTCCCTATGCTCCCGTGCTTTGGATGTGCCAAGCCGAATTAAGCGACGGAGGTTATCAAATTTTTGATGTGAAGAGATTGCCAGAAGAATACTTAGATCAAGTACTGAGATTCGATTCTCCTGGAGTTTTTACCTCAAGAGTTCTCGGAATTAGAACGGATGTAGATTCTTCTCGCTGGCAAGTGCAAATAGAGGCAAGCGACTATCAAGTATCTAGTTCTAACGGTTCTACCACAAATGCTCCTGCCGCAAACGCTGTAAGTTACACAGCAAGTCAAAGTTCGGCTTACAACAATACTTCTAACCTAACAGCAAGTTACAACAATTTAACTGATACTAATGGCACAACTGGAGGGGCAACAAATGCCGCTATTAATCAATTTATCAAAGCAGATTTCGGTCAACCTGTATTAGTAAAAGCAGTATCAGTTGGAGGCGGAAATCTTAGCGGATGGGGAAGCGTTGCTAATTATTTAAATAGTAGAGAGGTTCAATATAGTACTGACAATATTAATTGGGTAACTGCTTTTGTAATTACTGGTGTCGCTGATTCGGGAGCAACACAGTTTCCAAAATTCGTCTTGCCTAATTCAATTACTGCCAGATATTGGCAAATCAAAAACTCTAATGGATACGTAGCAACAACTGAATTTAGGTTTGAGTGAACCAGTAATATTCAAGGCAATTAGCCGTGGTAGATTTCTCCGAGCTAAAACAGAAATATCCAAGGATATCAGACTTAACACCTGCCGATTTCGATCGCATGAGCGTCGATCGGCAGATGAACGATTTTTGGCGAGAGGAAGAAGCATATCGGAGAAGCCAAGCTACGAAAAACTTTATTCCTAGCTTGGATACTCCAGATCCAAAAATCGATTTAAAAGTACCGAGCATCAATCGCCCTGAAGTCAGTGCTTACAGGGCAACAACGCCTTATCGCACCTATCCGAACGGAAGCTATACCGCACCGTCGCGGCTTAACTTTCCTGGAGGATTAGCCGACGGTCTCAGCCATAGACCGTTAGGAGTCGGACCGCAACCACCATCGGGCGCTCATCCACCCCTTACACCTAGAACCAGCGGCGCTGCACCCAATGCCAACACGACGATGCAAGCACCACCGAGTACGGGACAGCCAAAAGCTTCCAACTGGAGGTGGTTTAGCAGCGGTGGCAGTAGTGGCGGGGGTGCAACTCCTCCTCCCGCGCCATCTAGCGGTGGTATTGGCATTGCCGCCGATCCGCGCCCAGCTGCACGACCGCCCAACGTTCCCAGCTCCTCAGCAGGCGAAATGTCGAGAGTGCAAATGGGACTGCGGAATGCTGCTGTCGGCGGATCTGCTATTGTTGCCACCGACTTAACTTATCGCTTGGTTACGGGAACGCCAATCACTGCGGATTCAATTGGGAGGACGCTAGCTGTTGCTGCTGGTTCAACTGCTGGTGCAGCGATTGGTACGGCTATAGGTGGACCTATAGGCGGATGGATTGGTGGTGCTATCGGCGGCGGCATCGGCATGGGACTGTACGATCGCTTCTTTCATCCCACTACAGCACAACCGCAAAAAGAAGGATATTTAGGGCAAACGCCGTTTACTGGAGGACAATCTCTTACTACTTACTGGGTTTATTGGAGAAGAGATTTTAATCTTTATGGCGGACAGCGAGTTGTTGATGGTTCCCAACAATTGATGGAGGGAAAAATCGAAGGAATTAGATCGATTGATGTTGGTGATAGATGGAATTTTGAAATATTAAGAGGAGTAGGAACTATCTACGAAGGATGGCTAGGAGTTGGGTATTTACTCAAAGAACACACCTTAAATAGAGTATTTATTGAGCGTGTAGAACGATACGACGGGCAACCTGACACGGGAGGCAACCCACCCCCACTACCACTACCAACCGACAACCGCACCTTTATTTCTATTTACCATCCAGGAAACCGTGAATACGCACCACCAAGAGCAGTCCCGCAAGAAAAACCGAACGACGCGCCCAACAATTACGCCCCTGGCGGACTCCCTGTAATCAAACTTCCCCACGCCCGTCCCGCAGGTAGCGAGCATCCAGATACAGCCGCACCACCAATGCTGCTACCTGGGTTCAAAGGCGCAGGCGATTCCGTTACTAGTGGCGCACCGTCAAACAACGCGACGAATAACCCGCTCGGTGGCAGCATGACTGTCAATCCCGAAACTGGAGCGGTCAGAATTGTTGCTCCAGGTAGCGCCGCCACCAATAACCCAGCCCTCAACTCCTGGGACTCTGCACTACCCGCAGGATTTACCCCTGCATTCACGGCAAGCCCTCTAGAATCAAATCCACTTACCCCCACGGGATTTACTTCGACGGTTAATCCCGACCACATGACTTCCTCGGGACTGGGAACGACGACGAAACCGACACCCACACCCGATGCCACCAGTCCCATTCCCAAATCGCAACCTGCCCCATCGACGACACCGACAACGCAACCCGCCTCTACTACAGATCCAAATACAGAAAAGTGGCAGAAGCAATTTGACGACATGCAAGACCAGATCGTTCAAACAGGGTTGCTCTTAGCGGGTTTTACTACAGTTGTGCAACAAATCGCTGGGAATACAACTCGTGACGCAATAGAAACAGCAGCAGCAGCGGGAACTTGTCGCACAACGCAAACAGGCGGATGTACCAGTAATTTAGTTAATGATTCTATTAACCAAGGAAATCAAAAATTGCTCGATCAACTTGGTAATAGACTTGGCAATCTCAGCGATGCTGCCAATTTATTGTTGTTGCCAGAAATCAATGCCAAGTTAGGACCGCAAGTTCCAGGTGGGATTAGCGGTTTACTCAATAAAACAAAAGATCGGATTAACAAGGTTGGAGAATTCTTACAAATAGATCGCCTG
>ERZ1066118.145-NODE-145-length-75056-cov-7.271530_pt1 | contig 75056 bp, 54 predicted proteins | sample MGYA00382765_ERZ1066118 | MGnify/ENA primary metagenome ERZ1066118 (study PRJEB33369, sample SAMEA5778348) | biofilm metagenome | biome: Industrial cooling water; feature: Water cooling tower basin; material: Biofilm | place: United Arab Emirates | collected...
AGTGGAACCAGCCGGAGATGCCCTCGAGCTCCTCGATCCGCTCGCGACAGCTGCAGCACCCATCGATGTGGGCGCGCACGCTCGCACTCGTCTCATCCGGAAGCTCGCCATCCATCAGCTGGACGAGCTCAACGTCACCTGGATGGAGAAGCTCTTCCTCTAACGTCCTCATTCTATCGCCTCCGGTTTAAGCGCCAGCTCATTGGAAAGCTTACGCAACGCTCGCGCTATCATGCTTCCCACCGACTTCGTGGTAGTGCCCACCGCTTCGGCTATTTCCTGGTGCGAAAAACCACCTTCGCGCATCAGGAGGACCGTTTGATCACGTTCGCTGAGGGCTGAAAGTGCCCCACGAACGATAAATTGCTTTTCGCTCAGCTCCAGAGCCCGATCCGGCTGAAGTGGCGCGTCTCCATGCGGCACACGCTCGGGAGCGCTCTGCAGCAGCTCGAAGCGTCTACGCCGCACCCTGGACTCGTCGCGGACGATGTTCGTGGCGACCCTGTATAGCCAGGCCCGGATGCCGGTATTCTCCGGCGTCCGCTCGATGAGCCGGACGAACGTCTCCTGAGCGACGTCCGCTGCCAGATCAGGATCACCCGTTAAACGAATGAGATACCTGAAAAGCCCATCGTAGTTGTCGGCGAACAGCTTTTCTACATCCACAAGATCAAAAGGCTACTCGTACGCCGACCATTGGAAGTCTCGGCAGACCGGCTTCAAAACGATCAACGATACCGCTCTCGCCACTGCAGAACTCACTGGGACCTGAAACCGAGCAGTCCCGACTCCCCGAGTACGTCACTGCGTTCGTCCGGTCGAGCAGATTCTTGACCTGGAAATAAGCACCCAGCTGCCAACCCTGGAAGGCCCTTCCATACTCCAGTACCGCATCAACGCTAGCGTAGCCGGGCGTCCTGAGGGCGTTGGGACTTTGCACTTCTCCCCGCGGCCCCTCCGGATCCCCCTCCTGGATGAGGAGCCGAGTGAACGGAACTCCCGAACCGACTGTGAAGGCTCCACCGACCGTAAACCCACCGTAAACGCGATACGAGCCGGTCCCGTCGAAGCTGTGACGGATGTCACTCGGTGCCGCGAAGCGAAGCTCCCCCGGCGGAAGCTCGTCGTCCCCCTCCCCCTCCGGCGGATCGAAGATCATCTCGGAGACGCCGTAGGCATATCCGATCGAGCCGGTCCAATCCCCCACCATCTTCCTCGCCGTGAGCTCGAATCCGTAGGCTCGATTCTGCGCTTCACCATCGAGGTTGCGAGAGATCGTCACCTCGCCGGGTACCGGATTCGGGATCTTGATGCCGCTGCCGAAGCGAATATATCCATTCGCGAGGGCCGACCATCCTCCTCCGAACCCCCGTTCGATACCAACGGTGCCGAGGTCCGTCTTCACCGCGGGGAAGACACTAGCCGGGCTGGCGACCACCCATAGCGCGCTGAGGGGAAGCTCAGGTCCCACGGGTCCCGCCGCAGGGGCAACGTCCTGGGTGTACTGATACGCCCGGGACCAGCCCATCGTTACAGCGGTCTGACCGATCGGCTCGGCCCGCAGAGCAATTCGGGGGCTCATCCTGGCCCGACCGCCGTTGTAGACCGAGTCACCTACCTCGACCCTCAACCCCGTGATCGCCTCGACCCGTGGGTGGAGAGACCAGCGCCGCTCACCCCAAAGCGCCAGGTGATTCAATCCCTCACCGTAGTCGAACGGATTCCGGGCGATCAGAGCATCGAGAACCGAGAAAGGTCCGCTGTACGCCACCGGGTCACTGACGAGTCTCAGCCCTGCCGCCCAAAGGCGCCCTTCGGCGCCATAGACATTCGGCTCCACTTCCAAAGCAATGGAGCGGTGCCGGATCGCGTTGCTAAGTGCCGGGATAGTGCTGCCGTCATCACCCGCAGACGGTTCCCTGCCAAGAATTCGGGTCGAGAAGTCCGTCGCGCCGACTGTCACCTGCGCCCTCAGCGGTCCCAGAGGTCCGCTCAGCGAGAGCCGCCCCGCTCGATTCCCCCACTGGCCGCGATTGCCTTCAACCAGACCGGGAAGATCGCCTCGGACCCGATCGTACTCGAGAATCGTGCTGGCCTCGAATCCCCACTGACCCAACAGCCGTCCGTCCAGCCGCGCCACCACGTCGGAGAAGTCATAGGGGATGTGGAGATCCCCGCTGGCGCCCAGCCCGCTTGCAACACCCGAGATCAGGTCGACATAGCTTCTGCGCAACGCCAGCATCCAGGTCGCATCGGTGCGTGGAATCTCGCCATCGAGCGCTACCCGCGCGCTCGCGAGCGAAACCTCGGCGCTGGTATTGAGCGATCCGCCCGCTCTCCCGGTCCTCGACTTCAGGTCGAGAATCGCCGCAGCACCCTCTCCCCACTGAGCGGATCTGTAACCCGGGTGGAAGGCCACCGCGCCAATCGCATCGGGATTTACCGCCGAGAAAAGCCACCCGGCATGGGTCGGGTTGTAGAGCGGCAGTCCATCGAAGTAGACCCTGGTCTGGTCCCACGAAGCGCCACGGGTCCACATCGTCGCCGTGTAGTCGTCGCGAGTGCTGACGCCCGGAACGCGCTGGAGAGCCCTGAAGATGTCGGGCTCAGCGAGAGTGACCGCCTCGATCACCTCTTCGTGCGTCAGCTGCTTCGTGTCCGAAACCAGGTAGCGCGCCGCCCGCAGACGATCACTGAGGATCCGGGCGCCCGTTCCTGCATCCCGCGGCTCCTGCATTCGCGCGTAAGGCTCCGGATCACCTCCCAGCACCCGGAGCGGCGAAAGCATCACCGGGTCGAGCTCCATGCCAACCGAGACGCGTGTCGAGGAGACATTTCGGAGGTCTACCTCGAAGATCGTCGGCAGGTAGCCGGGCCGCTCGAAGCTCAGGCGGAACTCAGCCGCGGGAAGGCGCCGGAACTGGTAGCTGCCACTCGCCCCGGTAACCGCCCAGCGGATCTCCGTCGCCGCCCCGCCAATGCGTTCGAGGGTCGCCGTGACTCCATCGAGCGGAACCCCGTTTTCTGCGGCTACGACACGCCCGCTGATCGAGCCGGTGGCCGGCGTCTGAGCAAGGATCCGGGAAACGCTGAGTAGCGAGAGCAGCAGAACCAGGCACGAGGCCGACAAATGCTTCAACCACCCGAATTTCGGCAGAGGTGCAACGGAAGGCCGCTCACCCATCAAACGACCATCACGTGAACTGTCTGACATTCGGGATGATTTGAGTTCGTCAGGCAGGCGAGCGCGGGGCCCCTTGAAGCAGTCGGGGAGAGAACGCCGGACCAAACCAGGCCGGCTAAGCGGCTCTATGCAAAGGAGAAGAAGTAGCTCGCAGACAAACTTAGGCTTCTTCTATATGTGCTACAAGAATCTGTATCTTGCCCGCGAGAGGGCCGCAGAGCCCTTGCTAATGGGGAAGGCGGGGCCGAAGCAAGCCGTAGCTCCATGTGCCGATCAGTGCGGCCGCCAGCACCACTATCATGGAGGTCACACCATACCCGATCAGGGCGAGCAGGGGTCCCGGGCAAGCTCCCGTCATCGCCCATCCCGCGCCGAATGCGAGCCCGCCCAGAACGTACCGCCTACCCGAGCCGAGCTCCTTCCGCGTGACCCGGATCGGATCTCCTCCGAGCGTGGTCACCCCAGCCCGCTTGAGGAGAGCGACGGAAAGCGCAGCGGTCGCGACGCCACTCCCCATGATTCCATACATGTGGATGCTCTGGAGCCTGAACATCTCCTGAATCCGAAACCAGGAAACGATCTCCGCCTTGATGAGGATGATGCCAAACAGGAAGCCGAGGAGGAGATAGATCGCCAGCGCCGCTCCCGGCGCCTCCGAGCTACTGGGCTCGGCGTCCTCCGCGCCGATCGTGCGGTGCGCTTCGGCGGGAGAGCTCACAGGATCAGCGGGAGGAGGAAGTGCGTCGTCAGCAAGCCTCCCACGAAGAAGGAGATGACCGCGATCAGGGAGGGAAGCTCGAAGGCAGCGAGTCCGGCGATGCCATGCCCCGATGTGCATCCTCCCGCATACGCGGTCCCGAAGCCGATCAGGAATCCACCGACACCGAACAGGATCAACCCTCGAAGGCTGAAGATCTCGCTCCAGGAGAAAAGCTCGGCCGGCACCATTCCGGTGAAGTCGCTGATGCCGAGCTCTGCCAGGTCGGCCCGAGTCGCGGAAGCGAGCTGGATCGGGACGCCGTCGGACAAGGCGAGGCTCGCGAACAGGCCGCCGAGGAGAATCCCCAGTGCGAACATGAGATTCCAGCCGCCCTGCCCTCTCCAGTCGTAGCGAAAGAAGTTTGCCCGCGAAGGGAGCACGGCTGCGCACACGTGACGGAAATTCGACGAGATGCCGAGGAGCTTGTTGCCCGCGACGAGCAGGAGGGGAACCATCAAGCCGATCAGTGGGCCTGCGATGTACCACGGCCATGGCTGCGAAAGCGTTTCAATCATCGATTCGCCCTTGGTTGTCCATGGTGAATGCCTTCTCCCGGAGCGGGACTCTGCTTAGAGCCCGTGCCGCACCATCGTCCCGCTGATCGTGATCCCGATCACGAGGGCCACAGCAACAAGCGCGAGGCCGCCATTCACCCACGCCATCGCACCGTCGAAGCGGTTCCTCCACATGCTGCGAAGGATCGCGATCACGAGCAGCGCCCACGCTCCGACACTTCCCCACTGCTGGTGCGACTCGAGTGCGGCAGCACCGATCTCCGACGAGGAGAGCGCGTTCAACTTGGCCCCTTCGCCGCTCAGGAAGCCGAGGAAAGCGGCGACGCCGCCCGCGATGATGAAGCGGCTTCCCCACACCCTGTAGCTGGAATCCGAGAGCGCCACGCCGACGAGCTCGAGGAAAGCTCCCGCGACGATCAGTGCTACCGGAAAATGAATGATGAAGAGGTGCGGAGCCATTTATCGTGAGCAAGTAAATAGGAGCTTAGCGGCGTCGACTGATTCTACTTCGCGCGCGCAGCCGCGGCTACCGGAGATATCAACGGTAAGACGCGTGGGCCGCGGAGGACGTGACTGATGCGACGGTGCTCGGAGGGATGGGAGATGAACAGCTTCCTGCGTGGCATTCTTGCGCCCGTTGTGCCGTTGTGCTGTTTGCGGCGGCAAACCGGATGTACGAGGTCTACGCTTTCCGGGTAGGGGAGCCGGAGGAGTGTAAGGTTGCGGGCAGGCAGGCCGAACGTATCCAGCCGTCGCGTCGCGGCCTAAAAAGCGAGAGGCGACCCGGATAACCGGGGCGCCTCCGCCTCTTGACCCACATCCAGCGGATTACCGCCAGGCGAACCCGACGCCCCAGTCAGCTCTGCTATCCAGGCCGAATCCGAATCGGAGATCGACCCGCGGGGTCGCCTGGATGTCCAGGCCGAAGTCCGCGATGAGGTCGAGATCTTCGCTGCCGGCTGCGTCAAAGAAGCCCAGCTGCGGATGAATGAACGGGGTGAACGACAGGCCGGGCATCGCGAAGGTGTGACCCACCGACAACCCTGCGGCCAGGCCGAACCCCTCGAAGTCGCCGATCAAACCCTGTCCCGCTGCCGTAACGGCGATGTCGAGTGGCGCGCCGCCGAGCGGGAGCGGATTTCTGTAGTCGGCGCCAATGAGGAAGGAAAGCTCCTCGCTATCGGCAACGCCCGCACGAAGTCCAAGATCGAACCCGCCGAAGCCGCGCCGCCAGATACCCTCCACAGCGAAGTCGCCGGGCCCGTCGCTGAGATAAACCCCGACGTCCGAAGACTGGCGGGGCCCCTGGAACGAGGGGGTGAAGATCTGCCCTTCCGCCCGTCCTGCGCCTGCCAACTCAAATACGGCTGCAATCGCAGCACAACGAACTATCCACTTGCTCATGCCTGATCCCTGATCTGATGAGAAACACGCCCTGCACCGCGGGTCGAGCCCACGCGGCTGGGGAAAACCAAACCAGGCGTCATGTGCAAAAAGCGTTGCACCTTCACTCTGCGTCCTCGACGCGTGCAGCAGCGATCTGGGGCGCTTCGATTCTAGGTAGTCTCCCTCGCCGTTTCTCCGTCACCCTCCGTGACCTCCCCTGGTGAAATCCGTTTCCCCATAACCCAGCGGGGTAAACGGATGACGTAGATCGACATCTCTCCTGATGCGGAAAGCGTTGCTGCTGCTGGGCTTCTAACCTATGGTGGGATTTAGGCAAGGCTCTTGCAAACTTGCGCTGTAGACACGCCCCGTGGGCCTCAACAGCAGAGAGCGGCAAAAATGTCGGAAAGCCTAGTTGTCATCCGAACGTTCGGAAGCCTGCTCCAGGCTGATGAAGCCCAGATCGAGCTTCTCAATGCGGGGATCTACTCGCTCCTCCTCAGCGACGACAACAGTCGCAAGACGCCGTCCGTCATCCCGGTAGATCCGGTCGCGCTGGCGGTTCATCAGCGGGATGCCGATGTAGCGGACGCCGTGCTTACGCCCCTGATCGACAACAGCTGATCGTCCTGCTCGCGCACCGGCCGCGACGAGAAGTGTGCGGTGCGGTTAGCCGCTCACTTCTGCGACGGCTTATCCGGGACGTTCCCTCCGAGCTCCTTCGCGAGCATCCCTGCCAGCCTCTTTGCCTGAGCGAGCCTCCCCGGCAGACCTGGCCTCGACTCCCAGTTCGCCGCCACCGTCAGTCCAGCCGGAAGACGCATCCCTGATAACTGCGCCCATGAACGGTCCCACGCCGGCATCACTTCGCGCTCGACCGAGATCACGTCCGACTCAAAACCCGTCACCGTTCTGAACTCCCGGACTGCTAGCTCCCCGAGCTTCTCGTCGCTCCACTTCACGGCCCCCGGCGCCTTCGATCCCCCGAGGTAGGAGGTATAGACGCCCTTTCGGCCAAAGATGCTGTCGTTGAACGTTACGCCCCGTGTGGTAAACTTCTCGGCGAAGGAGATCTGATAACCCAGCCCCCTAAGCGTGGTGTCCGCATTGAGGTGCACGATCGCCAGCGGGTTGTAGTGCAAGCCTGACAGCGCGGCGGCCGCTTCCGGAGCTTCACCCAAAAGGAGCCGAGCGGCCATCCCGGCGGGCGCCGTCAGCACTACCCGCTCAGCCCTGATCGACCCTCCGTCGAATTCCAGCAGCCAGTCGTTACCCAAGGCATTCCTGCTCAGCTGACTGACAGGCGTGGAAAGCCGGATGTTCTCGGCGTTCCGGGCAAAGAGTGCGCGTGGCAGTGTCTCCATCCCCTCGGCAAAGGAGAGCGCCGTGGGCGGGCTCACCGATCCGCCGCGCCGAATCAGCGGCCATACGAGGCTCCGCTTCACGTTGAACTCTCGCAGCGCGTTGCCGAGCGAGAGGCCGACGATCATGTCTGCGGGATCGGATGCGTAGAGCCCGCCGTAGAGCGGCCCCGCCATGTTCTCATACAGCTCCCTCCCCAGCTTGCGGGTGAAGTAGCTCGCGACGGACTCCTGGGGATCGGCTCCCAGTGTGAAGGGCTCCAGGAGCAGGCGCAGCTTCGCTCTATGCGGGATGATATCCGAGGTGAGGAAGGCGCCGGCCGAAAAAGGCACCTGCCGGAGCTTGCCGGCGCGATACACGAGGAGGGGGAGGTCGGGTGAGGCGGTGATCGTCGCGTCGATGATCGAGAGGTCCTCGAGGAGCTCTCGAATCCCCTGCGTCAGTCGGGTGCGTTGCGGCCCCCACTCGAGCAGGTGGCCATCCACGCGCGCACTGCGGATCACCCCGCCAACGCGTTCGGAAGCCTCGAAGACGACGTGAGGCACATCCGCGCTCCGAAGGTAGTGCGCCAGAGTCAGCCCGGTGATACCAGCGCCGATGATCGCGACTGCCGTGCGCTCGTTCATCTCACAATAAGCTTCTGCCGACGACGCTCGAGGAGAGCGCGCCGGCAGAGGTCGGAACAGAGTTATGCCGTCGCCGCAAATTCAGGGGCGGATGTCGTACACTGCCCTGGGGCCCGCCTCGTCGTAGGAATACACCTCGTACGACTGCACCTCCCCGCTCGGCATCTCCATGCCCGGAGAACCTACAGGCATTCCGGGGACGGCGAATCCGAGAACCGCCGGCCGCTCGAGTAGCGCACGCTTCACCACGTCTGCGGGGACATGTCCCTCGAAGGCGTAGCCATCGACGACGCCAAGGTGACAGGAGCGCAGCTCCTCCGGCACCTTGTGCTGCGCTTTGACCGCCGAGAGGTCGTCCTGATAGACAACCTGGACGCTGAAGCCGCTCTCCCGCATGTGCTCCACCCATGCCTTGCAGCAACCGCAGGTCGGGGTGGCGTAGACCGTCATCTCGGGCGCAGCGGCAGCCCCATAGGTGCACGCCGCAACTGTGGAGCTGAACAGAAAAAGAGCGGCGGCCGCTCTCAGCTTGCCAGGTAATCTCATCATCCCTCTTCGTTTCCGGCGGGTGACATCCTGAACGCCCGCATGTCGAGGCGGTGCTGAAAGATCGCCAATCCCGGCGCGATACTCAACCTCAGGCGCCGCCGTTGGTGCACACCGTACCGAGGGTCGGCTTGCAGCGGCACTGGAAGAGGGGCACCCTCTCGATAGCGCCTGTTGAGTGACTCCGCTCGACAGCCTGGTCGACCAGATCCGCGAGGAGGCCGATGAAGCGGGGCGCCGAGTGCGGAACGGGCACCCGATAGAAGCCAAGCCCCCGCTCCTCCGCCTCCTCACGAAGCTCATCATCAAGCTCGGCCAGCGTCTCCGACTGCTCATGCATGAAGGAGCAGGCGTCGACGACGATGCGCTCTGCCTCGATCGACTCCACTACCTTGTCGATATCCGGCTGGGTCCACTGCACGCCGGGCCGATTCGTGTGGTTCTGATAGCCGATGATCGTTTCGGGTGAGCCCAGCTGACCCGCCACCGCCGCGCAGAACTCCTTCACGTACTCGTCGTAGCGGCTCCCCTCATCGAGGTATTTGATCGGGGTGCCGTGGGCGGAGAAAACGAGCTTGGTGCCGCCGTCCGCGAAGCTGAGCCCGTTCTGCTCGAGGACGGCCCTGATCGCCTCGACGCGCACCTGCAGATACTCGGGATGGCGGTGCCAGCCGGTGATCTGCAGCCCGGGCACTTTCCAACCCTGCTCCTCCAGCTGCCTGTCCACTTCCCTCAGAGCCGCGACGTTGGTGGAGGGTCCGCACAGCGGGTACACGGGGATGGAAACGAGGTAGTCGACACCGGCCTCGCGTACCTTGGTCACGGCCTCACCGATCGATGGCTCGGTGAACTGCATCCCAAGCTGCACTACCGCGTGGTATCCCCGCCGGGTCAGCTCGGCCTCGAGAAGCTCCGCCTGCTCCCGGGCCTGCTGGTGAAGAGGCGATCCGCCGATCTCCTCGTACTCGGCAATCAGCCCCGGCGCGCGCGCCTCCGCAAGAGCACGGCTTCGCGCTCTGACCTCTTCCGCGGAGGGGGCGGCAGCGTTCATCAACGGCGCATTCAGCGAGAAAATGCGTTCCAGGAATGGGACGACCGACTCCATGGTCGGATTCTCAGGCTCACCGAAGTTCAGAAGCAGAACGCCAATCTTCATTGATCCGGAGCTTGGTTCATTGTTCAGGCACTACTTCGAGGTGTAGTCGTGGACGAAGTCCACCACCGCCTTCAGCACGTCGGGGTCGGTACCGGGAAGCAGGCCGTGCCCGCAGTTGAAGATGTGACCAGGCCGCCCCCCGACCCGATCCAATACATCCTTCGCCTTCCGCAGTGCCGCGTCCCTGCCGGCGAGGAGAACGACGGGATCCATGTTCCCCTGCACTCCCCTGTCATCCCCTACGATCCTCCACGCCTCGTCGATCGGAATGCGCCAATCGACTCCGATCACGTCGCCACCCGCCTCGGCCATGATCGGCAGAAGGGTCGGGTTACCTGTGAGGAAGTTGATCGTCGGAACCCCGGCACCCCTGAGTCTCTCAAAGATCAGGTGCATGTGCGGGAGCACGTAACGCTCGTAGTCATCAGCTGCGAGGTGTCCCGCCCACGAGTCGAAGACCTGCACGACCGCTGCACCCGCCTCGTACTGGGCAACTCCGAACTCGGCCATGTGCTCCGCCCAGAACTTCGCCAGGCGATTCCAGGCATCCTCCTCACGCCACATGAAGGACTTCGTCTCCTCCTGGTTTCTCGAGCCGGGACCGGAGATAAGGTACGAGCAGAGGGTGAAGGGTGCGCCGACGAAGCCAAGCACCGGAACATCCAGGCGCTTCGACAGGAGGCTGATCTGCGCCATGATATAGTCCATCGAGACGCGGGGGTCATACGGCGTCAGCTTGTCGACGTCTGCAGGGCCACGAATCAGCCAATCGACCACCGGCCCTACTCCCGGGCGCATCTCGACGTTGAACCCTGCCCCGAAGAAGGGGGTGGAGAGGTCGTTGTAGAGAACGCAGGCGTCTACCGGGAAGTACTCGAGCGGGAGGGTCGTGATTTCGGCGGCAGCTTCCGGATTGCGCAGGATCTCGAACATCCCGGCCTCAGCGCGGAGGTCGCGGTAGCGCGGCAGCGAGCGCCCTGCTTGTCGCATGAACCAGATGGGCGTCGCGTCGACAGGTTCGCGGCGTACTGCTTTGGCAATTCGGTCGTTCATCAGCTTCGGTTTTTGGTTCGGATACTGGTCTTGAACGGCGCGGTCAGGCCTCCGCGATGCGGCTGACACAACTCTAGATGCGGCAGGGAGGCAACCCCATCCGCCGCCGCCGCAACACGCGCGGCGGGGCGCACAATCTGGCGCCGGCAGCGATCTCTCGAAAGACCAGCGGACCGCCCCCGAATTCTAGAGTGCGAAGCTCGTCTCGACAGGGCGGCAGAGGGATTGTTACTGCTGGGCCGGGCCGCTCAAGAGGGAGAGGGGTCGCGGCTCGGGGGGTCAATCACGGCGCCGGGGCCGATCACCCGACCGTGTTTTGCGCGGATACGGTCTACCGCATTGGAGAGCACCCGATCGCGCTCCCGTTCGATGGGAGGGGCCACGTCGAGCAGCGTCCTCTGCTCCTGCTCACCCGTCTCCGTGAGATTTGTCAGGCCCACCCCGATGAGCCGCGCCGGGACCGACCTCTGCTGCCGGATGTCTCGGAGGAGCTCGCGGGCGACTGCGAAGATTGCGCGGTCGGTCTGCACGGGCTCCGCCAGGGTTCGGCTTCGTGACCGGTCACGAAAGTCGGAGTACCGCAGCTTGACGGTGATTGTCCGGGTGAAGAGTTGCTGCTTCCTCAGCGAAGCGGCTGCATCCACGACCTGACCGAGCAACTCCCTCTCGAGCCCCTGAAGGTCGGCAATGTCGCGCCGGAAGGTGGTCTCACTCGAAACGCTCTTCGTCCCCTCATGCGTCGAGATCGGGGAGTTGTCGATGCCGCGGCATTTGCGCCAGATCCAGCGCGCTCGCTCGTCTCCCCACCACACGGTCATGTCATCGATGCTGAGCGCCCGCAGCGCCGACATCGTCACGATTCCGCGCCGCCGTAGCTCCTCCTGCATCGAAGGTCCGACTCCGATCAGATCTTCGATCTCGAGCCGACCGACGAAATCGCTCTCTCCGCCGGGTGGGACGACGAACACTCCCGCAGGCTTGGCGAACGAGGTTGCGAGCTTCGCAACCAGCCGGTTCGTTGCTCCCCCGATCGAGACGTTCAGCCCCACTCGCTGGAGGATGTCCGCCTGGATACGGCGCGCAGTCGTCTCCAGCGACTCGTGGTGGTAAAGCGACTCGGTTCCGCTCAGGTCGAGATACGCCTCATCCACTGAGGCCATCACCGCGATCGGTGACCAGGTCTGGATCGCTTCGGCGAGAGCGTGGCTCTTCTCGCGGATGGTCGGGCCGGGCACCCGAACGACACGTGCCTGAGGGCAGAGTCTCAGCGCCGTAGACATCGGCATCGCGCTTCGCACGCCAAAGGCGCGACAGCCGTAGCTCGCTGAGGTGACGACTCCGCGGCCGGTAGGGCTCCCTCCAACCAGGATCAGCGATTCCTGGGCGAGCGAGGGGTCCGCGATGACGGCGCACTGCACGAACATCGCATCCACGTCGACGTGGAGAATGCGGCGATCGGCCGTAGCGATGGCGAGTGGCGTGGGCATACCCGGAATCTAGCGGGGGCGGGACCGAAGGTGGAGAGCCGCGAGCGCAGGAGAGGCGCTACCTATTCTCCCCTTGTGCTAGAAGAGGGAGCCCTGGAGCGGATCGTCCCGGCGACGGCGGGAGGGTGGCGCGGCCTGAGAAGGGGTCTGGTTCCGGGTTGATGTCTCGTCCGCGACAGGGTCGTCGCTGAGCCCGGTTGGCTCTCCGGCAGCAGACGTAGAGCTTTCCGCTCGCACCGCTTCTTGACCGGGGGAGCTCGGGGCAGCTGGACGGATGCCACCGTCGTCGGGGCCAGGTGCTGAGATCCCGGCGTCGAGCGCGAGATCAGCATCTTCGACGATCAGAGCCGACTCCCCGTCAGCCTCTGCGGGTGACGCCGGGAACGGCTCGGTGGCATCTCCCAGGTCGCCGTGCATGCCCATCGTCTCCATCTCCAGCAGCCCGGCATGTCTCACGTCATCGAGGAAGGCACTCGCTGCTGCATCGGACTCGGCGCTCGGGGCGACAGAAGAGTGAATGCCGTCTTCGGCATTTGCTTCCCCCGGGTCGGTCCCTGCGGCGGCGGAGGGCAAATCGGAGGGTGAGCTGCCCGCCGAATCCACTCCATGAGTTGAGAGCTCTTCGGGCAAGCCAACCTCATCCGCCTCCCCCCATCCGGTGACCTCAGCTGATTCGTCGGCTTCCTCCAACTCGTCGCCTCCCGGCACCTCCGCGCCGACCTCCACCAGCCTCCCCGCCTCCAGGAAGACCAGCGTTGCTGAGCACGCCTCGAGGGGGATGCGGTACATCGCTGAAACCGCCTCGCGGTAAGCCCTGAGCTGAGGCGCATACCGCCGGGTCAACGACGTGATGGAGGCGGAGCCGGTCTCCGTCCGATCGCTCTTGTAGTCGATAATCTCCGCTGCAATGGCGTGAGTACCATCGTAGGAGATCACGAGTCGGTCGATCGCCCCTTCCATCAGCACGTCGCCGCTGCGATGCATGAAGGGCAGCTCCCGCTCGACTACGACATCGCTCGGGTACCGTCCGGCGGAAAGGATTTCCCGCACCGAGGGTCGATCGAGCCAGCCGAAGAAGTCGCGCAGAAGCTCCCGAAGCTTCGCCTCAGGCGCCAGCGGGGCGACCTCCCTGCCGCAGCCCAGGAGATCGGCTTCAGTCGGCCTGCCGTCCTCCAGCCACTCGATCCGCTCGAACCAGGCATGAACCAGCGAGCCGCGAAGCAGTGCATCGGAATTGTCGATGCGGAGCAGCTCGCGAACATCGACCTTTGCGTCTCCGTGCAAGCTCGAGGGTGTCTGCCGCCGGAAAGCGCCTGAGCCCTCCGGGAGCTGCAGCTGGACAGCCACCTGCGCCGGCGGCGGCACGGTCTCCAGCGACGCCAGAGCGGAGGTGGAATACCAGTCCTCCTCCCCGCTCTGGTGGAGGACCATGCCCGCGGAGACCTGCTCCAGGATCGGACTCGATGCCAGCGCGTGGCGGATCAGCTTCGCCGGTGACTTGGTCGAGCCCACCCCATTGGCGGGGTCCGGAGCAATGATGATGAGCAGCGCGTGGCGGGCCCGTGTGAGCGAGACGTAGAGCGCGCTCAGACCGTCGCGCAGAAGCCCGGCTTCACGCTGGCGGAAGGCGGGCTCCAGCTCCGGGAAGAGGCCGCGGATTCCTACTGCGGCGAATGGGAAGACAGCGGTGATGCGGCCGCCTGGATCTTCCCGGTATGGGATTGCAGGGGCGTAGCGGGGGGCGCCGAAGAGCGTCGCGTCGAGCTGTGGCAGGACAACGATATCGAACTCGAGCCCCTTCGCCTGGTGTACGGTCATCACCCGAACCCGGGCGCTGGCGCGGTCTTCCACACGCTGAGTCTCGACCAGCCGTATGAAGTCGCTGGTTCGCAGTGTTGCCGATTCTTCGTAGCGGTACGCAAGCTCACAGAGCTGACCGAGCCTCCTCGCTTCCCGTGGCTCGCAGAACGGTGCGAGGAGCTTGGCGATGCGGCTGATCGTTCCGCCGTACCCTTCCGTTTGCAGGCGCTTCCGAACCTGCGACGCGAGCTTCCCGGCCGCTGATTCATCCTTGAAGTCGGTGTAGCCGAGCACCTTCCCGATAGGCGTTTCGGCGACGTGATAGCGGGAGATGCTGTCCCCGGGGTGATCGACGAGCCGGAGCAGCGCGAGGATCGCCTCGCAGGGGGCGGAGTCGGTAAGCGGATTTCCGCCTTCCTGGCTGACTGCGATGTCCAGCGCGCGGAGCTCGAGGAAGAGCCGCGCAACCGCCTGGTTGGTGCGGGTAAGCACCCCGATCGTTGCGTTCGGTGACGACTGATGAAGCTCCGCGATCTTTTTTGCGGCGTGCTTCAGCAGGTTCGGCCGCTTGTTGCCTCGCGTTTCGTCAGCCGGTCCTACCTCGACCCGCACAAAGCCCGGGAGATGCTGGTGCTCTGCCGTATGGGGGCTGAAGTCCCTCGACCATGCAGCGGCGGTCTGAGAGTGGTTGTCAGAGCTGTCGAGGACCGGATTCGCCGCAATTCCGCCAAAGATATGGTTGACGAACTCGAGCACGACGGGGCTGGACCGCCAGCTCCTGGCGAGCACCCGCTGGTCCAGCGCGTAGTGCGAAGCCACGGCATGGACCACGTCCGGCTCAGCCCCACGCCAACCATAGATCGACTGCTTGGGATCGGCGACGATGACGGCTGCTCTGTCTTCGTCGGCGAGCACCTCCCCGACAATCGGCCGCAGCGCCTCCCACTGCGCGAGCGATGTGTCCTGAAACTCGTCGAGCAGGGCGTGCCGAGTTCTCGCATCGAGCCGGTAAAAGAAGTCGACGCGTTGGCCGACGCCATCATCCTGGCCGATCAGGCGGGTCACGTCGCGGAAGCCGAAGAGCCCGCGCTGCTCCTGCAGCTTCCGGAAGACCTGGGCATAGCCTCGCGTCACCTCCTTCAGGGCCTGCATCTGGTCGGCGAGGCGGGGTCGAAGGGCGGCGCGCGCCGCTGCAAGCACCTTCAGCACGGTGTGCTCGACCTCGGGTGGGATCGGCCCGCGGTAAAGCTCCGCGTCGCCCGCCACCACGGCCGAGCAAAGCGTTTCCTTGGTGATTCCGTCCCAATCCGCCGAGTCGAGGAGCCGGCAAACCTTGTCGACTGCCTTCTGCCAATCCTTGCTGACGTTCCCCTTTTTGTTCATGGGGAGCCGCAGGGAGCGCAGCTCGCCGGCGAGGGCGTCGCGCTCTAAGCGGGTGGGAAGCGGCGCTGCACCGGGGGGAACGCTGAAGGCACCCCATGGATCCGCGACATCCGGATCGAGCTGCTCCTCCATCTCGAGCATCTGATCCATCATTCCGGCAAGGCTGCGGTGGACCGACCGGCTGACGTTGCCCCGAGAGATGAGGCGGACCAGCTCCACCATCCGCTCCCGCTCAATGCTCGCGAGCACCTCCGAGAGCCCCTCCGAAGCCATCTTCAGCCCCGTCGCCTCATCCATGATTCGCCAGCGCGGCGGGAGCCCGAGCTCGCCCGCAAATGCAGTCGCGGACTTCATGAAGAAGGAATCGAGGGTGCCGATGTTCACCCGGTGCAGGTTCCGGATGAGGTTCTCGAGGGTGCGCGCCCATTGATCCGCGCCGAACGGCTGCGGTCGATCGGCGAACACCTCGAGCGAGAGCTTGCGGGCGGCGGGCAGGCTCGAGGCGCCTTCGGCAAGCCGCTTCAGGATGCGGTCGAGGATCTCACCGGCGGCCGTGCGGGTGAAGGTGGCGCCGAGAACCTCCTCCGGCGGAACACCGTAGGCGAGCAGCTCGATCATCCGCGACGAGATCCAGAAAGTCTTTCCGGATCCGGCCGAAGCAAGCACGATCTGCCGCGGGGGCATCACACTGATGGCGGCACCTCCTCGTCATCCTCCGGCTGCTCGGCAATGGCGATGAGCTGGCGGGAGCCGAGCAGCGGACCCATTGGATCGTCGGGATACCCGTTGTCCCGAATCCCCTGAAAGTCGACGGTTCCCTGCCGCAGGGTGCGAATCACCTCCCGAGCCGTTTCGTCCGCCTCCTCGAGCTGCGTCTCGTCCCACTCCGCCGGTGCATCGCAGGAGCGCTCGAGATCGCGGCAAAGGAGGATGTAGCCGAGCTCCACCTCCGCGTTCTCCGGGATGAGCTGTCGTCCGTCGACCTGGATCGCCCTGGCCAAGTGCCGGTAGAGTGGCAGCTGGAGGTCCTTCCAGCCCTTCTTCGAGCGATGCTTCTCGTCGGGCGTCTCGGCTTTGTCGCTGGTCTTGTAGTCGAGCAGCGCCCACCGGCCGGTCGCAGGATGGTAGTCGATGCGATCGATCCTCCCGGAGATCGTCACCGGCCCCCCATCGACGATGAGCTCAGCTGTCGTGGCAAGATCCGGTTCCTCCGGCTCTTCCGCGCTCACCGGCCGCCCCTCCACCAGGACGATCTCCCAACCCGCTGCGCAGCGCTGAGTCTGCCACTCGGAGAAGCGCGCCAACCTGAGCCGAAGCTGCTCGACCTGAATCCGAACTGCGGGAAAGGACGCTGCACCGAACTGCTTCGCTGCCTCTTCATCGAGGCTTTCGCTCAGCATCCGCTGGATCGCCTCACCGTCCGTCGAACGTGCCAGCGCCGACCGGCCGAACCGGGTGAGCACCCGGTGGGCCAGATCTCCGAAGACGCCGCCATCGAGCTCGCGGGCTTCGTCGCCGAACGACCGAAGGCCGAGCTGCTTCTCCAGCACGTACCGGTAGGGATCCTTCAGGACGTCCCGGAAGGTGGTGACGTAGATCTTCTCGGGGACCTCTACCGCCAAAGTCTGCCGCGGGGGCAGTGGGAATGCGGATCGCTTCCCCGCCCCGGCCACGAGCGGCGGCGTAGGCGTTACGGACGCGCCCGCATGCGTGAAGGCGAGCACTCGCTCCGCGAGCTCGGGTCCGGTGGCGGCGAGCATCAGGCGGCTCGGACGCAGCGGATCGCCTTCGGCGCTCAGCCGGCCCGAGATGAAGCGCGTCGTGACGCGGGAGTGGACCAGCGCCTCGACGTGAAAGGCGTCGCGGGCGTAACGACGGGCATTGTCGAGGATGCCGAGCACGCTGCGGAGGCGGTCCGGCAGGAACGGGTCTGCGTTCACCGACTGCGGGAGCATCGGCTCGTTCACACCGAGCACGAACACGTGCGGAGTGTCGTCAGCGGCTACCTCGAGCCAGCCGAGAAGATCGATCGCTGCGCGCTCAGCCTCTTCGGCGATAGCGGTGCCCGACAGCTCCGCGAGAATGATCCGGATCGCGACAGGCGCGGTACATCTCTCGCCGAGCGGGGCCGGAAGCTCGTGTGCAGCGACCGCCGCATCCTTGAACTTCTTGAGCACCTCGATGGTGCAGCGGGAATCCGGGTCCAGCGGGTCGAGCTTGCGGCCGCCGTAGATCGCGACGAGCAGGTTCAGGAGCGACTCCGACCAGTCCTGCAGCGGCTTCGTCCCAGCGAGTGAGCCGAGCAAACGGTTTCCCTCCACCGTACTGCTCCCCGGCGGGAGTGGGACCTGCGACTCCGGCGCGTTCCCTTGACGGCCCTGGACGACCGCTGTCAGATGCCGCCCGAAGTGCTTGTCTATGCGCGCGAGCAGCTGGTCGTGCGCTCCGGGGCCGCTATACGGGAACGCCCGCTCCAGATCGGGATGCCGCACAAGCGCGGCGAACGACTCCCAATCGCGCTTTTCCAGGAACTCGGCGATCGCGGCAAGCAGCCGGTAGGGAGCAGTCCTCGTGACGGGTAGCCCGCCCCCGTAGTGGACCGGCGCCCCGGCAGCCTCGAGCCACTCTTCAACGTACGGGACGAGGGACTCGTCAGTGACGCCGACAACTACGTCTTCGAGCGACGCTCCGGGCAGCATCGAAATTTCATGAGCGGCCGCGGCAGCCTGATCACCGGGACGATCGATAATTCGAATGTGCTCCGCACCCACGCTGAGATCCCGCTCCATCCAGACCGCCGGGATCACCGCTCCGAATCGATCGAACGCGGCCGCTTCACTTTCAGGAGCGTGGATCAGCGCCGTGACGCTTCCGCCCGACCTCTCGAGCAGCTTCCCCGCGATCGCCGGGAGCTCGGCAAGCCCTAGGAGCCAGACGGGCGTCTCTATTCCGACTCGTTCTGCGGAAAGAGCATCGATCCGCGCAAGATCCTGATCCGCATATCCGAGCTTCCCCAGCGCGGAGGCATACCGTTCCTGCAGTCCAGCGAGAAGGTGCCAGCGCTCGGCATCGTCGAAGAGAAGATCGCTGCCTCGCTCGCACGCTCCGGCGACGTCCCTGAATCCGTAGCCACCACCTCCAACTTCCCGCTGCAGTCGCGCGACCTCGGCCCCCAGCGCGTCCCAGGCGCTGGTCGCGGCCGCCTCCGGTATCTGCCCGAAGATGCGTTGGGTGATCTCACGTCGTTCCGAGCTGAGCAGCACGGACCAGAGCCGTCGCACCACGATCGGCGGCGCAAAGGGCAGAGCTGCCCCGTAGAATAACTCTGGGAGTGAGCCGATGCGGATGATTCGCGGAGGGACGAAGCGGGCTTCAGCCGCCTCGGATGCTTCCAGCAGGCGCTCTCGAATTCTTCTGCCGCTGCGCCCGCCGGGGACGCCGATCACATGGTCGCGTAGGTCGAGAACGCCTGCTCGAATGAACCGCTGGGCCAGGTAGTCAGCTGCGGTACGGAGCAGCGGGCGATCCCATCCGAGAAAAACCCGCTGAATCATCGGCCTGCTTCGGTACTACTGCTGAACAAACCACTCCCAGCTGCGCTGATACGGCCCGAGGGTGTTCACGACCATACCGCCGATGCGGGTGTTGATGGCGTACAGCCGGTCGTAGTAGTAGAGCCAGGTATAGGGCTGGTCAGCAGCCAGCAATGAGGCAGCCTGACGCCAGTACAGGGCAGCGGCTTCATCGGTAGGCTGGTGCAGGGCTACGTCGAATAGGCGCTGCACCTCCGGGTTGTCATAGCTGACATCGTTGAAGGGGAGCTCGGGGTCCCCCCACAGCTGGTACAAATCAGCCGAGAGCCCCACTCCCCACCCGCCGATCCTCGCGTCGAAATCCTTCGCCCTGCTCCGCTCGATGACGGTGTTGAACTCGAGCGTCTGTATATCGGCTCGGACGCCAATTCTCCGCCACTGACGCTCTACGATCTGGGCGATATCTACCCTGCGCCGGTTCTCGGCATTGGTCAGGATCGTGAAACGGAACGGCTCACCATCCTTGGTAAGAATACCGTCGGGGCCCGGCGTCCACCCTTTTGAAGCAAGGATCCGCTTTGCCTCGACGGTGTCGTGAACCAGTGGCGCCTGCCCCTCCGGATCGTACAGGAGAGGGAAGATTGGCGGGTACGGGCCACCTGCAGGCACCGCGTATTCGCCGATCTGAAGGGCATCTATCAGGGCCGGGATGTCTATCGCCAGTCCAAGCGCCCGACGGATATCGCGATCCTGGAAGAAGGACTTCGCTGCCGGATTGTACCCGATGTACTCGTAACCACGCTTTTCCTCCACGAGGACCTCCAACTCGTCGTTCGCCTCGACCTCAGGAAGGAAGTTGAACGGAACGAGGGTCATGTCGACGTTGCCCGTCTGCAGCTCGATCATACGGGTCGTCTCCTCCGGAATGATCCTGAAGACGATCCGATCGAGGAGAGCCGCCGGCTGGAAGTCGGGGTTACGCTCCAGCACCACCTGCTGTCCGCGCGTCCACTGCGCCAGCCTGAATGGACCGCTGGTGACCAGAGCACCGACTGGATTGGTCAGGGCTGGGTGCGAGCGGAGCTGGCTGAGATCGGTTCCTTCGTACGGATGGCGAGGGACCACACCTCCGGCGGTGTGGAAGAGCATCTCAGGGTAGCGGCGATTGAAGTGGACGACGAGCGTGCTGTCATCTTCAACTACAATTTCCCGGATCTCCCGGTTGTAGTCCTGCCGGGGTGAAGCGACCTCCTCACTGCCCTGAGTTTCCAGCGTCCAGGCGGCGTCGCGGGCAGTGATCGGCTGGCCGTCACTCCAGCGGGCGTCAGATCTCATCCGGTAGCGCAGCGAAGCTGAGTCGGGTCCAAAATACTCATAGCTCCTCGCCAGTGCGGTCGGACCATCCGCTGCTGTGAGGTAGAGCAGCTCCCCGTTCTCCCATGCCGGTGCAAGGAGAGGCCGATAAAGAATCGCGTTGACGGAGTTGTCCAGCTGGGACTCACCTACCAGAGAATTCGGCTTGTCGATATCAGCCCCCTCTGCAATCACGATCTGTCCACCGGTGGCAGGCCGCTCGGCTGGCTCTTCACCGCCATCGCCGCATGCCGCGGTGAATGCGAGTCCCACAAGGAGCAGCAGCTTCTTCAAACGATCCGCGGAGTCTCCAGAGATGGTCACGATCATGAGTCGCACGGTGGGAGGGTGCAGATGCTTCGCGCTGCGAGGAGATCGGCTCTCCAGCAGGTAAACTCGGAGGGGCGCGGCGGTAGCGCAAGCAACAACCCAGGCGAGTGCGAGACTCCCGGAGAGCTCGGTATAATGCCCGCTGGACTGTACTCTCCGGACCGGGAGGTTGGGCTTTGGCCGGTGTCGTACGACGAGGCATAACTCACACGCTCCCGCCGTTTTCGGCTCGTTCCGCTGTTAGGCCACAGCTTGTCGCAGGCGGTTCTAAGGCTGGAGTTGAACCGAGGGGCTCGACCTAGTCTGAAGAGGCGGGTGAGCCTGCGAGCCCGGATTCAGCCACGATAGGCGTTGCTCAACCGCCCCCACATAGGTCTCTCCTCCGCGCACAGCCTGCAGAGCCGCGACATCAACCACAAAAAAGGGACCGCACTGCGCGGTCCCAGGCATCCCGCCTGAGCTGGCTTTCAGGCGTGAATCAGTCGATTCAGCGTTTCGAGCAAATCGGAGGGCGCGAAGGGTTTCCGGATCGCCGCATCGAATCCTGCCCCCAGTAGACGCGTGCCATCCTCCCCGAGCCATGAGGCAGTTACGGCAACGATGGGGATGTCGGCGGTAGATCGATCGGCCTTCAGGATCGAAGCTGTGTCGAAGCCGTTGATGTTCGGAAGGACGAGATCGAGGAAGACGAGATCGGGATGGAGGTCGCGGGCGAGGGCGATTCCCTCCGCCCCATCCGCTGCCGTGTCCACCTGGAATCCTTCTTCCACGAGAATGTCGCGGAGGGCCAATCTGCTGGGGGCCTCGTCCTCGACAACCAGAATCCTGGGCTGGCCGACCGATCTGCCGTTGCTTCTCGAGCTCTCAACCGCGTGTTGTGCAGTGTCCATGAGCCTCCCGAAGGATCCGACGTTTGCTGCGTTACAACAACTTGTACCCGACCAGCAAGGAGCGCTCCAGCAGAACGACCTCGAGTAACGAGCTCGAAGTCTTCTCGAGCATTGACAACAAGTGATTGCAGTGCATCAGTTTGTCGACAGCACCACAAGTGATTTGGCGGCACCTTTTTGCCGTCATGAGCCACGAGCAGTTCGTGGAATTCGACATCAGCGGAGCCACCGGGCGCGTCGAACTCCGGCACTGGACTAGCCGGACGGAGCTGAGTTACTTCATTTGCAGATATCTGCCCGGTGCTCCGCCCCGGACAGCCTAACGAGAGGTTACAGGAGACGTGATGCAGCTCAATGGAATCCATCATCTGACCGCGGTATCAGCAGCGATTCGCGAGAATCATCGCTTCTATGTTCAGGTGATGGGGATGCGCCTCGTGAAGCGCAGCGTCAATCAGGATGATGTCAGCGCCTACCATCTCTTCTATGCGGACGGAGCGGGTTCCCCTGGAACCGACCTGACCTTCTTCGACTGGAAGGTGCCTCGAGAGCAGAGGGGCACCCACAGCATCACCAGCACAGGGCTGCGGGTAAAGGACGAAAAGTCGATCGAGTGGTGGGCGGCCAGGCTGGCTGATCAGGGCGTAGCTGCTGCGCCCGCTGTGCAGCGGGACGGCCGCTGGACCCTGGATTTCGAGGATCCCGAGGGGCAGCGTCTCTCGCTGGTGGAAGATGGCGGCACCGGCGACCCGCCGACTCCCTGGGAGGCGAGCCCCGTACCTCCCGCGCACCAGATCCGCGGACTCGGGCCGATCGTGATGAGTGTTCCGCAGCTCGGTTCCACCGACACCGTCCTCGAGATGGTGCTGGGGATGAGGAAGGTGCGCGACTACCGCGCGGGACGTGAGGGCAACGATCTGGTCCACGTTTACGAGATGGGCGATGGTGGCGGTCCCCACGCCGAGCTGCACGTGATCGAGCAACCGGGGCTGCCATTCACGCAGCCGGGAGCCGGTGGCGTGCACCACGTCGCCTTCCGGGTGGATGATGATGCCTACGACGCGTGGGCCGAGCGGCTCACGTCGATGCGCATCCGCAACAGCGGCCCTGTCGATCGCTACTACTTCCGCAGCCTTTACTTCCGCGAGCCGAACGGCATCCTCTTCGAGCTCGCCACCGAAGGCCCGGGCTTCGCAGTCGACGAGGATCCGGCGACGCTGGGCGAGGAGATCGTGCTCCCACCCTTCCTCGAGCCGCGCCGCCAGAGCATTGTGGCGAACCTGAAGCCGATCGACTGAGCGTTCCACCGCCAGGGGCGCAAAGCGTCGCGAAGGATCGAGGCTGATGGGAGGGAGGAACCGTCCCTTCCATACCTTGGCGAGCCTTAGCGTCCTTCGCGCTGAACAGCCCCTACTCCCTCCTCAAGTCCCCGCCCGCAACTGCTCCAAGGTCCGCGCCTTGCTATGCCAAATCGTTGTTCGACATGGCGTTACAAGCACAGATGAGGAGCTGTCCCATGGCACCAGCGTTGGACGTCTTATCCGAGAACGGAGTTCTGTGGCAGACTCTCAGCCGGCCCCTCGGCCGGCTTTATCAGGTCACGCATGAGGTCGCGTACCTCCGCACTGCATTCGTGAACGTCTTCTTCCTCGGCCGTCCTGGTGCGGGCGATCGGGAATGGGTGCTGGTGGATACCGGGATACCGGGCTCAGCTAACCGCATCCGAGCCGCAGCGGCGAGGCGTTTTGGGCCGCTCAGCCGACCGGCGGCGATAATCCTGACACACGGCCACTTCGACCATGTCGGCGCCGTGAAGGAGCTCGCGCAGGAGTGGGACGTGGTCGTCTACGCGCATGATGCGGAGATGCCCTACCTCACTGGTCGCTCGGCCTATCCCCCGCCTGATCCCATGGTTGGTGGCGGAGCGATGGCCGCGATGTCCTTCCTTTACCCGAAGACTCCGATCGATCTCGGCAGCCGCGTGGCGCCACTGCCGGCCGACGGCACGGTGCCGCACGCGCCCCGTTGGCGCTGGATCCACACGCCGGGGCACACTGCCGGTCACGTCGCCCTCTTCCGGGATGACGACGCGACGGTAATCGCGGGAGACGCTTTCGTGACTACGCGGCAGGAAAGCATGCTCGCCGTAATGGAGCAGCGGGCGGAGGTGAACGGCCCGCCGATGTACTTCACGCCCGACTGGCGGGCCGCCGCCAATTCAGTGCGTGCCCTTGCCGGCCTCCGCCCTCGCGTAGCGGCAACGGGACATGGTCCGCCCCTTCACGGCGAGCCGATGCTCGAGCAGCTGGAGCGCCTCGCTCACGACTTCGAGCGCGTGGCGATGCCACGGTCAGGACGGTATGTCGGCCGGCCCGCTGTGATGGACGAGACCGGTGTGGTCTGGGTGCCGCCGCGCACCGTGCAGTCGCAGCTGGTTCTCGCCGCAGCTTCGGTGGCAGTCGGGGTCCTGCTGATTCGTGGGTTCAACGCTCGACGGCGTTAGCTGTTGAGCGCGCTGTGGCGAGTGGAGCAAGGGCACCGCTCTTGCTCCCCGCCATGCGCGTGAATGCCTCCTCGGGGGAGCGTCCGTCGGACCTCCCCCTCGCGTTTTCTGATCTTTACCGCGATCCGCGGCTCAACGAACTCTATGTCAAAGATACTGCCCGGCCGCCCTTCTCCGCGTGGCGCCAACTGGGACGGAGCGGGTGTCAACTTCGCCATATTCTCCTCGGATGCGACGTCCGTTGAGCTCTGCCTGTACGACCCGAAAAATCACAGGAAGGAGATCGCTCGTCATCAACTGCCGGAGGTAACCCACCATGTGTGGCACGGCTATGTCCCGGGCCTGGAGCCGGGGCAGCCGTACGGCTTCCGCGTGCAGGGACCCTTCGAGCCTTCCGCCGGCCTTCGCTACAACCCCAGCAAGCTCCTCCTCGACCCTTACGCGCGCGATATTCGCGGCGAGGTCGAGTGGAATGGGACACCGTTCTCCTATCGCTTCGATGCCGAGGAGCTCGATCTGTCGTTCGACGATCGGGACAGCGCCGACGCCGTTCCCCGCTCTGTCGTCGTCGACAACACGTTCGACTGGGAGGATGATCGGCCTCTGCGCACGCCCTGGAATCAGACGATCATCTACGAAGCGCATGTGAAGGGGATGACGATGCGTCACCCGGAAGTGCCCGAGGAGATCCGAGGCACCTACGCCGGACTCGCCGCCGCGCCGATCGTGGAGCACCTGAAGAAGCTCGGGATAACGGCGATCGAGCTCCTCCCGATCCATTACTTCATCAACGACGACCACCTTCTTCAAAAGGGGCTCTCCAACTACTGGGGCTACAACAGCATCGGGTTCTTCGCTCCTGATCCCCGCTATGCCGTGGGCAAGCACGCCGGCGATCCGGTTCGGGAGTTCAAGGAGATGGTGAAGGCGTACCACCGCGCCGGCATCGAGGTGATCCTCGATGTCGTCTACAACCACACCGCGGAAGGCAACCACCTCGGGCCGACGCTCTGCTTCAAGGCGATCGACAACAAGAGCTACTACCGCCTCGTCCAGGACGATCAGCGGTACTACATGGACTTCACCGGGACTGGAAATACGCTCAACTCGCAATCGCCCGAGGTGCTGAAGCTGATCTCCGACTCCCTCAGGTACTGGGTGACGGAAATGCACGTGGACGGCTTCAGATTCGATCTCGCCTCGACTCTGGGACGCGAGGAGCACGAGGTCGATCGCATGGGCTCCTTCTTCGACGTGATCCACCAGGACCCGATCCTCTCCGAAGTGAAGCTGATCGCCGAGCCCTGGGATGTCGGGCCGGGCGGCTACCAGGTCGGCAACTTCCCGGTGCTTTGGGCTGAGTGGAACGGGCGGTATCGCGACAGTATCCGCTCGTACTGGAAGGGTGATGCTGGTGTCATGGGTGAGCTGGGCTATCGACTGACCGGCTCGAGCGACCTCTACGGAAATGAAGGCCGTCAGCCTTACGCGAGCGTCAACTTCATCACGGCCCACGACGGCTTCACCCTGAGCGACCTCGTCTCATACAACGAGAAACACAACGACGAGAACGGGGAGAACAATCGCGACGGCCACGACCACAATATCTCGTGGAACCATGGAGCCGAGGGGCCGACGGATGATCCGGAGATTATCGCCCTTCGCGAGCGCCAGAAGCGGAATTTCCTAGCAACGCTGTTGCTGTCACAGGGGGTTCCAATGCTGCTGGGTGGCGACGAGATGGGGCGGACGCAGGGAGGAAACAACAATGCTTACTGCCAGGACAACGAGATCTCATGGTTCAACTGGGATCTCGATGAGAACGCGCGCTCACTGATCGAATTCACCTCACGGCTCGCGCAGCTTCGGAGGGAGCACCCGGCACTCAGGCGCCGCAACTTCTTCCAGGGCAGGCCGATCTACGGCTCGGAGATCCACGACATCAGCTGGTTCCGTCCCGATGGCGAGGCGATGGCGGATGAGGAGTGGACGAATGCCTGGAGCCGCACGGTCGGGATGCGCCTGGGTGGAGAGGCGCTCGGGGAGCTGGACGCAGAGGGAAATACAATCGAGGACGAGAACTTCCTTATCCTCTTCAACGCCCACGCGGAGTCAGTCGAGTTCAAGCTGCCGGTCCGTGGTGCAGGCGCCGGTTGGCGGCCGCTGATCGACACGAATCGGCCTGAGCACGGGATGGAGGAGGAGAGCATCGACGGAGGCGGGGCGTACGTCCTCGCCGCGCGGTCCGTGGCGCTCTTCATCGAGGTGGAGCGCCGGGAGTCGAAGCGGAAGAGCGCCTAGCCCAGGAGGAGATCTTTGGGGCGGAAAGGGCTGCAGTGCTGGGGACTCGGCGATTCCAGCCCGGACCTCCCCCGCCACTCCTCAGGGATTCGGCAGCGGAGTGGCGGCCGGGGCAGCGTCGGGTTCTGGCTCGGCCGACGCATACGCCTCGAGGAGCTGCTCGAATAGGCGTGCGACCACTTCCTCACCGGCACCATTCTGACGAGCGAACGATAGCCGCCGGATAATGGCGTCTCGATCGCCAGAGCTGGCAGTGGGGGTTGTACCTGAAGACGGCAGCTTCCGGTCGGTCACGGCAGCGGAATCCGGTGGAGGGAAAGCTGGACAGCTCGGCGGAGAAGGAGTGGGATCGGATCGGCCGGAAATCTTGCCGGCGGACACGGTACAATCAAGAGGGATGTAGAGACTGTTCCTTCGATTGCACGACCAGTCAACGTTATCCAGGGAGGCCGCAGACACTTGCCGCCTCCCTCTTCCTTATCGCTACGACCGGTCCGCACCCGCCTCGACGGCATCCCCGGTAATCGCCCCATCGGGTAGCGCCGCCACTTCAACCGCTTCAGGCCGGGAGCTGAGCGAGATCAGGGCAACACCGGAGATGATGATCGTCATCGCTACCATCATGCGCGCGTCGAGGCGCTCGTTCGCGAATGCCCAACCCAGGAGCACGGCCACGGCTGGGTTTACGTAAGCGTAGGTCGATGCTTTGGCAGGTGTAGTTACCTGCAGCAGCCAGACGTACGCCCCAAACCCGATCCAGGAGCCGAAGACGATGAGATAGCCCATCGCCAGCAGGGAGCTGCCAGTAACGGAGCTCCAGTCAGTCCTTCCCAGCTCACCGTTCAGGAGACCGACAAGGAAAAGCACCACGCCCGCCGCCAGCATCTCGATGGCTGAGGCAACCATCACAGACCTAGGGAAGTCCATCTGCCGTGAGAGTATCGATCCGAACGCCCACGACATCGAGCCGAAGACGACCACGATGGAGCCGAGCAGATCGAAGCCGCCCGCACCCATGATGTTGCTGGGCCCGATCAGGAGGTAGATGCCGCCGAGACCGAGCAGGAGCCCGGCTGCAACGCCCGCACGCGGCCGCTTCCCCCCCGGCCGCAGCCAATCGAAGAGCACCATCCATGCAGGCGTGCCCGCGAGCAGGAGAGACGCAACGCCGGAGGGGATTCGCTGCTCCGCCCAGGTGACGCCGCCATTCCCAATCCCCAGCAGCAGCACTCCGACCACGCCGACGCCGAGAAACTGCCGTCTCGTCGGGCGTGGGATGCCGCGGTTCCGCAGGAAGAGGTAGAGAAGTGACCCGGCAACCAAGAAGCGCGTGCCCGCCATCATGAACGGCGGAAGCGTATCGATCGCGAAAAGAATCGCCAGGTAAGTCGATCCCCAGATGAGGTAGATCGAGGCGAATGCAAGAAGGACCATCCCCCTGGACGGGGGTGGCGAATTGGACATCATCGGCTCCGAATTCGAGAAGCGGCGCCATCGACGCCGCTTCACAACCTATCGGAACCTCCGACTAATCGGCAGGTGTCGGTGCTTGGGAAGGCGCGGCGAGTGCTTCGCACCAGAGGATGGAGAGCATACCAGGCAGCTCCTGAGCTCCGCCTTCGCTCGTGAGGACGAGGCTGCCCTCCGGGCCGAATGCGACAGCTTCACCCTGAGCCTCGCTCAGCATGCGCAGATCGATGGTGGCCGGAGACGGGGCGGGCCCGCTCCCGAGAAGCTCGTCGGCACTGTACAGCATCGCTGTCGTATAGGTGCGCAGTGCGACCCATTTGCCATCTGCGCTCGCCGCTGCACCGGTGACGCGGTCGGAGATCGGCACGACGCCATTGCTGAGGCTGCGGACAAGCTCCATCTCAAGCGCTTCTGCCGTTCCCCGAGCATCGGCCAGCGAGCCAGGGTAGCGGTAGATACCGATCGAGCCGTGACCACCCTTGGTCACGATGTGAAGCTGCTCTCCCGGTAGCACGAACAGCCCTTCCGAATCCTGCGGACCATCAGGGTAGCGCATCGTGAAAGCTTGCGATACGGCCGCCGAGTCCTGCCCCGGCGCAGGCTCCAGTATCCTGTAGACAGTGATCTCGGACCGCTCCGCGTTGTTGTCCCCGATGTCGCCGATGTAGAGGCAATCCCCCGCCCCGCACGCTGCGAGGGCGAGGTCCTCCCAATCCTCCATCTCGCCCCCTGCCGGGTGCACGGCCGCGATCAGCTCTCCGCGTCCAGTCAGGGCAAAGAGCTCCGGCTGGCTCCCCGAATCATTGTGGGTCCAGATGACGTCGGGGTGCGTGCGACTCACCGCGACGCCGCTTGATTCCGGGAGATCCGTCGGGAGCAGCGTCGGCTCCTGGGCAACACGGCACATCGGAGCATCGGCGACCGCTACCTGCGGGCCTTTCGTTTCACATGCCGAGAGAAGAATTGCCGGGACGATGACAAGCGTTCCTGTAAACCGTGGTTTCCACAGCTGGCTGCTCATTTACGAGCTGCGATCCTGGCACCCTTCGCCACGGCCGGCGCCTCGGTTCTCCTGAGGTAGCTTCCGTCAGGGAGCATGTCCCAGGCGTCGGCGGAGAGGAAGTCCCGCTCGAGCAGCTGATCCAGCGTCTTGCAAACACTTTTGCTGCGAACGGAAGCAACGACTTCCACGCGTCGGCTCAGGTTGCGGCCGCGCCAGTCGGCAGAGCCGATGTAGTGCACCGGCGAGCCTCCGTTGTCGAACCGATAGATGCGCGCGTGCTCCAGGTATCTGCCTGCGATCGCGACGACACGGATGTTCTCGGAGAGCCCAGGCACCCCCGGCCTCAGTGCGCAGATACCGCGAACACTCAGGTCGACTCGCACTCCCGCCTGCGAAGCGCGGTAGAGCGCCTCGATGATCTCCTTGTCGGCGATGCCGTTCACCTTCACCGTCATCCGGCCTCCGACACCGCTGCTGGCGTGCTCGATCTCACGGTCGATCAGCTCGAGGAAGCAGCTCCGCATGTTGAACGGGGCGGCGACAAGCCGCTCGAAGTCGGGCTTCGTCTCAGTCCCTCCCATTATCCCGAAGAGCTGTGCCATCTCGCGACCCAGCACAGCCTCGGAGGTGAAGATCCCAAGGTCGGTATATGCCGCAGCCGTAGCTGCATTCAGGTTTCCGGTCCCGACGTAGGAATAAAGGCAGCGGGTGCGACCTTCCTTCCGCACGACACTCGCGATCTTGGCGTGCACCTTCAGCGATGCCGGACCGTACAGAACCTTGATTCCCGCCGCCTCCAGCGCCCGGGCCCACTCGATGTTCCGCCGCTCGTCGAAGGAGGCTTTCACCTCGATCAGGGCTACGACCGTTTTGCCCTGCCGGTGCGCCCGGCGCAGCAGCTTTACGATCCTGGAAGCCTTGTTCGTCCGGTAGAGGGTGACGCTGATCGCCTCCACATCATCGTCATCAGTAGCTTCGGCAATGAAACGTTCGACGGTCTTCTCGAATGAATGCAGCGGGAACTGGACGAGAATGTCCCGTTTGCGGATCTGGGCGAAGATCGATGGCTCCTTCCGGAGCGGCGAGGTGCGCGGAAGCTTGGGATACTTCAGCTCGCGCATCGGAAGCCCGGCAACCTCCGACAAGCCGTTCAGGTCGATCAGGCCGGTGATCGTGTGAACGTCCTCTTCACCGAGGCTGCTGGATTGTCGGCGAGCTTCCTCCTGGAACTCGTGGAGCAGCTTGTCGCGCAATGAATCGGGCATCCCCGCCTCCACCTCCAGCCGCACGACTGGCTGAAAGGGACGCTTCGCCAGGTTCTCAGCCACCTTTCCGACGAGGTCGTTCGTCTCATCTCCGTCATCGGCATCCAGGCTGAGATTGCCGCTCCGCGTGACTCTGAACAGGTAAGCTGCGGTAACCTCCTGCTCCGTCAGCCGGCTCATGTTGACCCTGAGAATCTCCTCGAGCGGGATGAGACGCTTGCCGCCGGGAAGTGGCACCAGGCGAGGCACATCGTCCGGCAGCTCGATCAGCCGGTAGCTTTCCTCACCCGCATTCGCCCCTACGACACCAACCAGAGCAGGACGCAGATTGCGGACATGCGGGAAAGGAGTTCCCGGGACGACCGCCACCGGTGTGGTGACAGCGCCCATCTCAGTGGCGTAGTTCCGCTCCAGGTACTCGACTTCCGAAGGATCGAGCTCCTCCCATCGCAGAAGGACGATCCCGTTCCGCCGGAGCTCCTCGAGCAGCCCCGGCAGAACGTTGTCGTAGACATTGCCAAGGAGCTTCCGCGCCCGGGCGTCGATTACCCGTAGCTGCTCCTCGGGCACCATCCCATCGAGCGTGGTCTTGTCACTGCCCAGCGCCAGCTGATGTTGGAACCCCGCGACGCGGGTGCGGAAGAATTCGTCGAGATTGCTGCCCAGAATCGCGACGAAACGCACCCGCTCCAGGAGCGGTACTCGCTCGTCGCTCGCCAGCTCAACCACCCGTTCATTGAATGCGAGCGCGCTCAGCTCCATGTTCAGCAGCGCGCCTTTCGGGAGGTGCACGGAACCTGGCCGAGCGGCAGCCGCCGCCGTCTCCAGGATGGTTCGGGCGGTCGTAACTTCCTGGCTTTCAGGACTCACTCAATAACTCCCTTTATGTTGACCGGCGTTTCCAGCTTCTCGCCGGCTTTCTTCTGATTGTTGTCCGCCGTCACGTCCCCTGCACCACCCCCAGCGGTTCCCTTCTTCTTGGGCCGTGGGTTGTTGCGCCGCCTGAATGGGATGTACTCGGCCGCAGCGATATGCGCCGACCAGTCATCGAGCGCTCCGATCAGGTCGGCGGGGGTCTCGCCCTTCTCCAGCCGCACCAGATACTCCGCGGTGTGCACCGCGTCGCCTCGTGCGTTCACGCCGAGGAGGCGCCACTCGCGAGCGGTTTGGCTGAGGGCATCCTGCACCGTATGACGCGCGAGCTCGGGCTCCACTGTGTGGATGAGCAGGATGCCATCGGTCTTCATGTCCTCGGTCTGGTCCAGAATCTCCCGCCGCAGGGCACGCAGCGCGTTGGGGGTTTGGGCCACCAGCAGCGCCGAGTCCCCGATCGACAGCACGCCGGTCCGCCCATATCGCCCACCGTAGATCGAGCCGATCTGGAACTTCCATAGCACCAGTACGACGATGTTGAACGCGAGTGAGACGACGAGCGCAACGTCGAGAGCCTGCACCCCCGCTGAAATTCCGATCGCAATGGTGAGGAAGATGTAGACGGCGTCGCGCGGGTCCTTCAGCGTGTTGCGGAAGCGAACAGCCGCAACGATTCCAGCGAGGCTGAAGGCCAGGGCGAGGCTGTTCTTTACAACGAGGAGAATGCCGGCGACGGCAATCGGCAGGATGATCACGGAGCGGACCAGTCCCGGGTCGTACCGGAGGCGCTTCGTGAGCATGTAGACCCCAGCGACCGGAACCGCGAGCGCGATCGCTCCCAGGATCACCAGCAGCGTCGTTATGGCGCGGTGGAGGGTTGCCGAGAAGAGCGACGAGGGAGCGCTCCAGCTCGATGGCGCACCCTCACCCGTCAGCAGGGCCGCACCTTCGCTGAGAACTGGCACGGCGGGGGTTACCAGCGCCTCGCGGACGGCTGGTGAGATGCGGATGAAGTAGCCGGCAACCACCAGAAGGACGGCGTAGTATACCGTCATGTGGACTACGGGGGAGCGGGAGAGGCGCCAGAGGAGACCCCGGTCCACCGGTGGCCGAGCCAGCGGGTACCGCGCCTCGGTGCTTACACCTTGTCCCTCCTTGTCGCGCTTCCGAAATCGCGCGCCCCCCAGCTTACCCTCTCGTGCCACTTTTCCGATCGATCTCCCCAACCCCGGGGCCTGAAATGAAGATGTCGATTGCTAGAAGGGGACTCCGACTCCGGCCGACCAGGTACCGCGCTCACCGTGAACGTAAACCAGATGGGCCGTGTACTTCCGCTCGATCGACCCGAACCAGAGGCCGCCACCAGCGGCCGTGTGCCACTCGCTCGAATCCTCGCCACCGAGGAAAACGCGGCCACTCTCCACGAGGGCAATAGTCCCGACGTCCCCGCGGGCGATCAGCAGATTTGCCCGGGTGATCGCCGTCCGGGCCTCCACTGTGCCGAATACCGAGGCATCTCCAACGAACCTATCGGTGCGGTGCCCCCTGATCGAGGACATCCCGCCGAGGAAAGCACCGTACTGGAATGGCGCTTCGCCCCAAACCTTCTGTCCACCTGCCCGCAGGGCGAATGTGGTCTCCAGCGGGAATGGGACCGGAAGATACACTGACGAGGTGAGTTCGCTTCGGATGAACGGCTCTGTCGCGTCGCCCCACTGCAGTGGGTACCCCTCAGCAGTCGCCACCAACCGGAATCCTCGCCTCGGAAAGGTTACCGAGTCGCGCCGGTCGTAGTCGGTGCCAATTGCACCGCCGGCGACCCCGAAGGTCTCGCTGCCAACAGGACGCTGCAGGTCGGCGGGTGAACCCTGAACCGGGTCTGGATCGACATACGCAGCGCGCGGCCCGGCGAATATCTCGAGGTGCGGGCGAACGTCACGGGCGAAATCGACAAATCCGGAGACCTCATTTGCCCAGACGCGGTAGTCGTCCGGTTGCGGACCGTCTACCGATCGGTTGCCGTAGCCGTGGAAGCGGGTCTGGGATATCTGGGTTGCCCGAATCTCGCCGCGCGTCTCACCACCACCGCCGGTCAGGATCCTCCGCCCATGCGCCGCGAGCTCCAAACGGTTACGTAGAGGAGCATACCTGACCGCGGCGCCGAACTGCGTAGCGAAGGGGTGACGTCGGAAGCCGTAGCGCGTCCAGGTTGGACCTGCACCGATCACGACCCCGATGTCGGAGCGCCATTCACCAGTCGGGGCGAAGAGCGATTGTGACTCTCCCCAATCCCGCGCTGGGGGCTGGTTGTTCTGAGTCAGTGTATCGCTGGAAGCCGCGATAAAGGACCGGGTGTCCAGCACTGTCCGTCGCCCTCTGGCAATGCTGTTCTCTCCCCCATCGTCGTAGAAGAAGGCTCGGCCATTCACCAGCTGATCTTCCAGCCGATCGTTCCCCTCGCCGCCGATGATTCTGATCTTGATCGTCTCGGGGCCTGAGCCATTCACCGTAGCCTGATCGGCTCCGCCCTCGAGGTAGACTCGAACCTCGCGCGTTTCCGCAGGGATGAACAGGCGATCATAGAAGGGTTCATCCGCTGCTTCTGCAGCCGCGAGCGCTACAGCGACGCTGCCATCCTGGTTCCGCGTGACGGTGAGTCGCTCTGCCTCATCAGACCCGCGGACGTCCACCTCGGTCATTACCTGCTGATAGAACTCCTGGGCCACCTGTGGCAGCGAGTCTCGCCGCGCTTTCAGATTCGCCGTCAGCTCAGGGCCGCTGAGAGCGTAGTATTCCGGAAGCAGCTGACGGACCGCACTGTCGATCACATCATCCGTCAGGCGTGTCTGAAGGTCCGCAGCGATGGCACCCCAGCGCTGCCGGGGAATCTGAGGCAGGAACCTGCGATCGAGCTCCTGACCATTGTACGTCAGCCCATATCGGTTGCTGTACGTCGGGCCATACTCCACCACGAATGGACGGACCGCCTTGCCTGCGGTTCCGATCACTCCATTGATCTTGTAGAAGGCGTTGTCGCGGTCGCGCGGGATCGGCAGGAAAGTGGTCACGTCACCTTCCTCCACCTCGGCCCACCGCCACTGATCGAGGTGCCTGTCCCAGTCGCCCACGAGAAGGTCCATCAGGCGCACCCGCAGATATGCCTCGCGATCTACTCTTGCGTTGGAGCTCTCCTGGAGCGCCTCGAGCAGATCCTCGCTGCTTTCCACCGTCTCGAACCCCTCGAATGCTCCACCGTCCTGCGGATCGGGGCGGACCTCGATAATGCCGAACATGCCTGCGAAATCCTCCCGGTACTCACCCAGCGCCGGGTGATCCGCCATGACGTAAAGCGTTGGATCAGCGTGAAGCACGCCTGCGGCCGCAAGGAGAGGCGCAACAATCAGCGCTGCGCCGGGATGCTTCGCGCTGACCTGATCCTGCACGACCCAATCGACGAGCGTCCCTTGAAGATCGGGATGCAGGCCCCCCGACTGCTCCTTGTCCACTGAACGGAAGACATACTGCCGGCCATCCGCGCCCGCGAACCGGAGGGACCGCGTCTGCCGTCCGCCCCCCTCCTGCAGGAAGGTCAACCCTCCGGCGAAGGTGCCTGGGTTGAGAATCTGGACGCGGACCGGCGTCCCCCACAGCTCCCGGTAGTTGGAGCCGAGGACGAATGAGTGGACCGGACCCACCTCGTACTTCGGGTTGGCGGTAACCGTTGTCTCCGACTGCGCGCTCAGCCCACGGGGCAATCCAATGCTGCCTCCGAGGATGAGCAACGCAGCAGCCGGAATCAGCCTCAGCCTGCAACCATTGAACGCCGTCAAGAAGCCTCCGCTCATGAGATCTTGAACCCTGGAGGGTGTCGGCCAACGCCAAAAAGGGGCGCAGCACCGACACCCTCTGCAACAGGTCGGCCATTCACGCATCTAGTTGGTGGAAAGGGTCTTTAGCACCCCTCCTGATAGCCCGAGTATCCCTACTGTGTCTGAACTATCTCATCTGTGATTCGGTAGCCACCATCGAGCCAATCAATGATCTCGCGAGCAGCCGGGCTGCTTTCCTTCTCGTACCGCTGCCGGATGAGCGCTTCCTTGTCACCCAGCCGGTCGAGCCCGATGTCCTGAAGGACGAGAACGTCCTGGTACAGCTTCCTCCCCAGCTCCTGCCCGAGGACGGTCTCTGCAGCCTTCACAAAAGCCTCACCATACGAATAGTCGCTCCCCCGCGCGTAGCTCTCGACCAGCGAGAGACAGGGGATGCGACTGAGCGTCGGCTGCAGTGCCGGGTTCACGCCGTGCGCCGCGATGTAATCTCCCATCTCCGCCGGCCGGCCGGTGAAGCCGCGCAGATGGAGATACTGTGACATCCGCTGACCGTCGTTGACGGGGTAGTTGTCCCAGAGAAAAGGCTTCCGCCGGAGCTTCTCTGCGATTCGCTCCAGGTGCCCGATCGAGAACGCTCTCGAGCATACCTCCTCCCCGGTCCAGAATATCTCGATGGAGGGGTCGATCAGCTCGCCAAGCTGCTCGAGGTAGCGATCGGGACGATCGCCGAACACCCGGTCGAGAACCGGATCATTGGCGTAGTAGCTCGGGCAGACGACTATTCGGCTGGCGGAGGTGCGCGACGCCACCCAGTCGACGATCTCCGCCTGCCGTGTCGCGAGATCGGGCTTGTCGCCCCGCAGATCGTCGAACAGGATCCCGAGATCCACCACTCCCGCTTCCTCGAAGAAGGAGAGCTTTGCCTGAAACGCTTCCTGCGCGGCGGCGTCAAAGCCATCGCGAAGATCGTAAGGCGTGATTCCAATCCCGAAGCGGACACCTGCCTCGCGTGAGCTTGCGGCGAGCGAACGGATGCTTGCCTGAAGCTCGGGAGGGTGCGGCTCCCGCCAGCGCTTCCTGAGGTACGGATCAGCCTTCGGTGCGTAGAGGTAGAACTTGTACCCGTGCGGCTCCAGGAACCGGATCGTTTGCTCACGATCTTCCCATGTCCACGGCCGGCCATAGAAGCCTTCGATGATCCCTAGCTCGACAGTCATTCTCGATTTGGCAGGTGTGAGGCGATTCAGCGGATTGTTCAATTGTTGGGCAGCCCACGTCCAAGCTCGCGAGTTGCGTTCCTCAACCGGTGCGGACGCTTCGGCACGATCCCCTGTCGAGCTAGCCGGGACGTGCAGCTTCACGAACGTGACTGCACCTCAGACTATTCTACTCAGACGCCCGCTTGAACAACTCGGCCCGCTTTGGAAGTTCGTCAACGTCAGTCGTGCCCCGGCCGATCCGCCGGGGCATCACCGGCCCGCTTCTTTTCGTGATCTCCGTTCTTGTTGGCGCGCCCCCAGGCGTGGAGGCTCAGAGTGCGCGCATGAGTGGTTCAATCGATGTGGATCTGTTGAGCGGAAGTCTCGAGGGTGACGTCTGCCTGGACAATGTGCCGGAGGCAGGCGACACCGTATTGGTCGTGCTCAACCGGTCCCTGACGATCAAGCATGTTCGCGGGGCCGCGGAGACTCCCGCGCGTATGGAGCTCGAGCGGGGTGGTGATGCCGTGCGCTACACCTTCCGTCGGGACAGTGTGGCCGTCGAGGAGTTGCGGGCGGGAAGAAGACCATCTCTGTGCGTGAATTACCTCGGCAGCTCGCCCATCTATGACATCGCCGCAGGCGACTACCGAAGCGACGACAACTCGAGCCTCATCGCGTTCAACGGCCGCACGGTTCGGGCGCGCGGAGCTTCCCGCTGGTATCCGGCACCGATCGACCCGGGGACGAGCCTCCCACAGGAAGCGATCCGCTTCGATCTGACGATCAACTGCGAAGCTTGTGAGCAGATATATGTGAATGGCAATCCGCCCCAGACAGGTCCCATCGGCACGTTCACATCGGCCGAGCCGCGCGAGCTGCTTCTGCTGGCGGGGGCTCTGCCGCTAACGCGGGTCGGCCCCGCCACCATTGTTGGAGAGGCAGTCCGTGCGGATTCAGCCGCGGCATTCATGGCGATGTTGGCCGACATTCAGGACTTCCATGCCGACTATCTCGGCGTCGCGCCGCCGCCGCTGCCGGACATTCTGCGCGCGGAGCCGCTGCGCGCGCCGCGCCGCGGGCAACTTTGGGGGTTCTACAGTGACCCTGCACTGATGCTCATCGGTGTCACGATCCCCCGCTTCGTCGAGGTGCTGGAAGGTGACTCGATTGTCCCCCGGCGCAACATCTACACTTTCCTCGCTCATGAGCTGGCGCACCACTATTTCGGCTGGCACCTCGGTACCACCACGGCGCAGCGCGACTTCTTCGGCGAGCCATTCGCAACCTTCCTCGAGCTGAAGGCGATGCGGGCGAGGTTCGGGGCCGGCGACTACCGCCGCGCGATTACATCATTGAGAGATCGTGTCCTGCGGGGGCCCGAGCCGGTCCCCGTCGATGAGGCGTCTCAGGATCAGCTCGAGCGCGCTCGCTATGGGTCCGCACCCCTTCAGCTGCTCGCTCTTGAAGCGTCGATCGGCGAGGAGCGTATGCGGCTCCTGCTGAGAGGATTGGTCACTGCTCCCGAGGAAGAACAAGCTCGCGCGGATCTCGGCTACATGCGGGAGGTAGCCTTGCGAGTCGGAGTACCGCTGCCAGCGTGGCAGCGGTGGGAGCAGGAGTGTCTGAGATCGCCGCTGGCGGGAAACCTCTGTCTTCAGAGCCTGGGCGAGTAGGGTCACACTGCTCAGCCTCCAGTCAATCAAGGCTCAGAGGCTCTTTGTGAGTTGCCGGTAAAACGCGGTGGTTCTACACCACCTTCACGCCGTCGTCCCCTCCGCCAACGTTACCGCCGTTCGCCTTTGCGGGCGGGTGGACGACCCGGATCAGCAGGCAAGAAAAGCGCATCTATCGGAGACGCGCCGTCCCCACTTGAAGCGCTTTTCCTGGAGCTGGGCCGCGATTCCGGGCGGCTGCGTGTAGTGTGCCGCTGCGACGCGCCGGTGCGGGTAGAAATGGGTCTCTTCGCGACGGCGCTCGTCTCAGTAGGGAGCAGGAGCCGACGGGGATCTCGTCGTCGCGACGTTCTCATCGATACGCAACGATCTCCCACCCCACGTTCGAGTCACATCCAGCACCCCCTGCCAGATTCTCGCGTAGGTGGCGCCGACGTCCTGCGGAGCAGAGTCGAGCGTGAACCCCTGACCGCCCGCAATCCAGAACGGGATGCTCGCCGTTACCCCCGATTGCTGCTGCAGATTCTGCGCGACGTTGTACAGCGCCGCCGCATTCGCCACGTGAGCATACGTGCCGGGACGGAAACGACCATCGGTGAGTAGCGCCTTCAGCCACGCCTGATAATAGGTGACCATTTGCGGCGTCACTCGCTCCATTCGCTCTATATCGAGGTATATGACTGAACCGGACGGGAACCCTTCAGCCAGGGTCCGCGAGATCGCATCCTGCCCATCCCGAGCTCCCTGCTCCGCGGTCAGCAGTGAGCTGGAGCAGACGGTTGTCTGGGTCACCTCTGCCGGCTCCTGACCATCAAACGTCTGCTGACCGACGTAGATCGCAGCGATCCCCCAACCCGTCTGGGTGAGGAACTGCCGCCGGCCATTGAAGGAGGTGTCTCGATGACATGGCGCTGGCAGGTAATAACCCACCCATTGATAGGGTGAAGACTGCCTCCAGCTGTTCATGAAGTCGTCGCCTGGATAACTCCAGGTGTCGAAGCCGGGGAAGCTGGTGCTTGTGGGCGGGCCGGCACCGGGTCGGCCGGCGGCCGGTATCGAGCCGCTGCATCCGGTCAGCGCCACGAGCGCCAGCAGTATCAGGTGTGATGTGGGAATCTTCATGGCCCGGGGGTGGGCAAGAAGAGCGCCCCGTTTCACCCCGCCATCAAGAGCGAAATTGCTGACGCCGTACGCACCAGGATGGTGAGCAGGAGGAGGAGTCGCAGGATCATCGTACCCGTTTGCGGCAGGCCTAATCCTTCGGAGTGGTGCTGCGGCCGGCCGGCTTGCGATGAGCGCTCCACCGCGTCGGGAGGGTGAGGCGACGGCCCATGGCGTCTGTTCAGTCGTAGAGGCGGTACTCCGCGGTCCGCCGCTCCCACGCCCGACCCTCGAGCTCCCACCGCTGAGCGATTGCCATCGGGTCTACGCCGCGTCGGATTTCAGCGGTGGTCCAGTCGTCGAGAATATGCTTCATCTCGCGCATCCCAAGGCGCTGCGGGTGGAGCCGGTAGATCTCAGTCAGAAGGAGCAGGGTCAGGAGCGACGGATCGTACTCGTCACGATTCGTGATCCTGATGCGGATGCCGTTGACCGCCTGATTGCGAAACTGCATCCAGCCCTCGCCGGTCGGCGTGAAGCGGGCACGCTCGAGCTGCACACCCCGGAGAGGATATCGGCCCAATCTCCCGAGTAGCGTTTCCACGTCCAGCCATGGAGCGCCGACGAGCGAGAATGGCTCCGCGGTTCCACGCCCGAGCGAGAGCGCTGTAGCCTCCAGCGAGCCGAGTCCGGAGAAGTTCAGGGCTGCATCGAGTGTCCGGATGTTCGGCGACGGATAAACCCAGGGCAAACCGGTGGAGTCGAACCACTGAGAGCGGTTCCACCCTTCCACCGGCACGACCGAGAGCTCGGCGCCGACCGAGTACTCACCATTCACGTACCGAGCTATCTCCCCCGGCGTCATTCCGTGTCTGAAGGGCACCGGATAATGACCGGTGATGCGCGGGCCGGTGCGGAGCCCCTCGAGGGTCGGAAGCGGTCCCCCGATTCGGCCGGTGACCGGGTTTGGCCGGTCGAGCACGATGAAGGGTATGTCGTCACGCGCGGCAGCCTCCATCGCGAGCGTCATCGTCCAGATGTACGTATACGTTCGCGCGCTGATGTCGACCATGTCGAAAACGAGAACGTCGATGTCTCGCAGCATCGATCGCGTCGGCTGCATCGTCTCGCCGTATATCGAGCGCACGGGCAGCCCCGACTGCGGATCAGTCCCGCTGCCGATCTTGACCCCAGCATCCACTCCGCCACGAAGGCCGTGCTCCGGAGCGAACAGCGCCTGCAGCTCGATCTCCGGGTGTGCGTTCAGCAGATCGATCGTGTGACGACCTTCAGCGCTTAGAGCGGTCGGATTGGTGATGAGGCCGACCCGTTTGCCGCGGACGAGGTGCAGCGAGTCGCGAAGGAGAATCTCGGCTCCCGTGACCACCCCCGCCCGCCCCACGTCCGGCTCGGCAGCGTAGGCATAGGAGGCAGTCACCGTGGCAACGCTTCGGTTGTTGCTGGACGCGGGTAGCAGAAGGCTCGTGATCAGACCCACGAAAAATAAAGTGCTTGAACGCATTTAGTTGTACGACGAGGAATCGTGCGGAAGTCGATGGTACGTCGATACACTATCCGCCCGGGGGGAGGTCCTGGAACGGGTCGCGTCCACAGATGTACCGAAGCGAGGGGGCGGAACGGCATTTGGGCCGAGCTTTACAAAAAATTTTCTCGTGCCCTCCTGGTCCCGGGAAGGCAGCACGGGCACCATCAGCGGCTGAAGAACTTGTCGATCGATACAGAAGAAGATCTCGAGGGGATGAAGAAGGCGGGGGCCGTTGTTTCGGCGGCGATCGCCGCTATGCGGAACTCAGTCTCGCCCGGGGTGACGACGGGCGAGCTCGACGCCGTGGCGGGCCGCGTCCTCACCTCGCATGGGGCCAGGTCGGCACCGCAGCTGGCCTACGATTTCCCGGGCACCACGTGCATCAGTGTGAATGACGAGGCAGTTCACGGCATCCCGGGGGGACGCGCGCTCGACGAGGGAGATCTGGTCACACTGGACGTGACGGTCGAGCTCAATGGCTACTTCGCGGATGCGGCTGTCACTATGGGTGTCGGGCAGATCTCGGAGCGCGCGCAGCGCCTCATCGCGTGCGCCGAGGCCGCATTCCATCGCGGAGCGCGTCTTGCCCGGGCCGGGGAGCGTCTGGCTAACGTCGGAGGCGCGGTCGAGGCCGAGGTGAAGAAGCATGGCTTCACCGTTCTACGCGACCTTTGCGGACACGGAATCGGCAGGTCGATCCATGAGGAGCCCAGCGTCGTCAACTACTACGAGCCGCGCGATCGTACCCGCCTTACACACGGGCTCGTGTTCGCCCTCGAGCCGATCATCTCCGCCGGCTCCTGGCGCACCACAACCCGAGCGGATGGCTGGACGATCGCGAGCGCGGACGGGAGTCTCACCGCTCACTTCGAACACACGATCGTGGTTACTCGCGGGATGCCTCTGCTCCTCACGGCCGCCTAGGCTAGATTCAATGCATGCGTAAATCGCTCGCGCTTCTCCTGATGCTGCTGGTGTTGCTGGTTCAGACCTTTACCAGAAGGTGTGACCTGGGCTCGCTCGCAGCTGCGGAGCCTGGGTCGGCAACCTCAGGCCAGATCCACCAGCACTCGGAGCGTTCCGATCCCGCTGACCACGAAAGCCATAGCCCGGAGACGTCCCAACTTTGCGTCGCGGCCACGGCTTGCGCCGGATCGGCGATAACTTCTTCAGGGATGGCCTCCGTCGTTGTCTCGGAAAAGTCGTCGGACCCTCCGGCACTTCTCGCGTCGCACTACGTCTCCCCCCTTCCCCCGGCGTTTTTACCCCCACCAAAGCGACTGTTCAGCATCTAGCAGCGTACCGGTCACTCACCGGACGTTCTTCTGAACAGTGATCCTGGTTTTTTCACATGAGAATTGGGTTTGTACTGGCTGCTCTCGTAGCGGGAGCTGGCCTCGGCGGGTGCATGCACGTCAGCGGCGGCCCTATGGCTGAGCCGGTCGGAGTATCACCGCCACCGGCCACGGCCGATTCCTCGGCTCACGCGGGCCACGTCATGGAGCCTGCGGCAGGCGCTGTCACAGGCGCAGGCGGAGCGGATCCGCACGCCGGGCACGCGGGCGCGGCGCCGGCAGCCTCCCTCGGGACCGGCGACAACGTTACTGCGGTAATCGGGGGCTGGCGGATGATGGCTATGGCGCAGGCCATTCCGATGGCCGGGTGGACCGCTCCGGATGCGGAGTCGAACGTCATGAATGGATTCGACGCCTACCTGACCCAGCCGGTTGCCATGGTGAACCTCGAGTCCCCCAGCTCCCGCTTCACCTTGCGGGTAACGCCGAACTTCGAGGGGCTGGCTCTGGCGCAGGGGGAGAAAACCGCCGGCGCATGGGGCGAAGGATTCATTGACTCCCGTCACCCGCATACGCTGCTGCACGAGATGATGGGCAGCATCAACTTCTGGGACATCGGTGGCGGTGCGGCCTCGATTTCCTTCGGGCGAGGATTCGCCCCCTTCGGAACGGACGATCCGATGTCTCGGCCCGTAGCCAAGTACCCGACGAACCACCACCTCTCGCAGATCCTGGAGCGATGGACAGTGAACGGGATCTTCGCCTACAGCGGTTGGAGTGTCGAAGGAGGACTCTTTGGAGGCGGCGAGCCGACTGGTCCGTACGACCTCAGCAACTTTGACTCTTTCGGTGATTCCTGGTCGGTCCGCGCAGGCAAGCGGCTCGGCCTGGGCGGGCTCACAGATTCGGCGTGGGAGCTTACGGTATCTTTGGGTCGCGTGGCCGAAGCGCATGGTGGGGAGAAGGACAGAAGAACTCTGCTCAACGGCGCAGTGCGTCACTCGCGGATGCACGACTTCGGGGAGCTCTACACCCTCGTCGAAGCTTCTCGAGCAAGCGGTGGCGGCGAAGCTGCCTACCGATCCGTCCTGGCGGAGGGGTCAATCCGCGCCGGGAGGAGCCGCCCCTACGGTCGCTTCGAAGCAGCGGTTCGCCCCGAGTTCGAGCGGGAAGCGCCTGACGGGACAAGGGCGTTTTATCGCTATGATCACGCTCACAACATCGGGCGAACGGAGTGGCTGATCGGGGCGGTCGGATACGGGCATGAAAAACCCGTCGGCGGAATGCTGTTGGAGCCGTTTGTGGAGGTCGCCTACAACGCGGTGAGCGGCTTAGACGGTGTAGACGCTCAGCAGCTGTTTCGCGACACCCGCTTCCTCACCGCGACAGCCGGTGTGAAGATCCTCCTTGGCGGGCGCCCTATGAGGATGGGATCATACGGAGTGCTCGACCCGATGACCGCGCACATCAATGCGGCGGCGTCAGGGGGAGTTCAGGCCCACTGAGCTCCATTAACGAAGAAGATCCTGCGCCCGCGGCACTGGCCAGATCCGCGCACCGAAGCTCCCGGAACTGCTGATTTTCGCTGATGGCGCCTGGCCGGTGGTTGTGGCAGACGGCCAGACAACGCCGCGAAGCCGGATCCGAATGAAGAGCGCCGCACCCGAAGTCGGTGCGGCGCTCCCATTCAGGGCGTTTGACTCGTTACGGCCTTCCCCCGCCTCCTCCACCACCAGAGCCACCGCCTCCACCCCGCGGGCCATCGCCAACCTGGCCACCCGGCACGCTTACCGGGGCGCCATCACGATCACCGCCGCCACCTGGAGCCCCTCGCTGCGCGTTCTGGCTGCGGGCTCCGAAGTTGTACGAGAAGCTCAGCGTCACCGCCCTGATGCTGGCCCGATCGCGACCCTGCTCAGAGAAGTTGACGTCGCTCGTGACGGTCCTCGGGCGATACTGCTCGAACGGATCGGTAACGTTGAGGTTGACCGAGCCACGCCCGCTGAGCACACGCTGACGCAACCCCACACGGGTCATGACCGTCGCGGATGTGCGACCCTGCGGGAGATCGCGGGCCGGGTTGTACGCCAGGGAGCCCTGGAGGCTCAGATCGCTCGAGACCCGGCCGTTGAGGTTCGTCTGCAGCCTCCAGCGGGTGGATGACTGCTCGTTCCTGTTCATCGCCAAATCCCAGTCGTTTATCTGATGCCGAGCGCTCAGGTTGATCGAGCCACCGATGCCCATGAAGTCGCGAAGCGACAGGTTGATCGAGCTACCGAACGTCGTCGTCGACCCGACATTCGCATAGGTGGTGTTCGAGACGCCGGTGACCTCGTTCACCGTCTTGATCCGCTCCCACTCATCGATCGAAACCCGGTAGAACGGGGAGAGGCGGATGGAGCCGAGCTGACCTGCCCAGCTCGCGGCGATCGTGAAGGAGTGGGTGAGCTGCGAATTGATATCCGGATTCCCCGTCCTGAGATTCAGCGGATCGTCCGACGTGTTGGTCGGGTTGAGAACGTTCGACGATGGCCGCTCGATACGCACCGAGTACGAGCCGCGAATACGCTTCCCCTCACCCAGGTTGTACGTGAGGTTGGCGTTCGGGAAGACGCTGAGGTCCCGCACATCCACATCGCCTGCTTCCAGCCCGAGCGTCGTATTGGAGTGCTCCGCACGCACACCAAGCTGTGCGTTGAAATCACCGAGCCGCCGCATCAGGGTGAGATAGAGCGAATTGATCGCCTGTGAATGCTCGAAGCCTGTACGCAGAGCCTCCCCGGCACCTGCGGTGGATTCTTCGCTGACCTGCTGCCAGCGACGTTCATCCGTCGATCCATACTCGCTCTGAAAGCCGAGCTCGAGCTGCCCACGCTCACCCATAGGGCGAATGTAATCGGCCTGAAGGCTGACCTCGGTTTCGGTCTCACGATCCTCATCTTCCGTGAGCTCGGTGGCCTCGTCCAGGACGCCGAGGTCTTCGAGAATGCGCTGGCGGATCAGACTCTGCTCGAAATCGCGCCCATTCTCATACTCGAGGGCTAACTCAAGCTCATGCTCGTCCGAGAATTCATGCTCGAATTCGAGTGCGAGCTCGGACGAGAGCCCCGAAGCATCGTCGATCGTGCTCCGCTGATATTCGTCGATGAGGAGCTCAGTCGCGTCCAGCTCCCGGTAAGTCGTGACCCGGCTCGCGTCGCTTGCGTTCAGCCCGATCCGGCTGTCGGCGGACAGGGTTGTTTCACTACCAAGCGAATACTCGACGTCGAAGTCGAAGTTGCCGTTCCAGGTCTGGCGATCGGCGAGTGCGTACTGCTCGAGCGAGGTCTGGGTGCTGAGGTTCTCACGCAGCTCCGACGTATTCGTCTCCGTCTGCGTCAGCCGCAGATTGCTTCCGCCCGTTATCCTCCACGCGTCCTGCTGCCACGTAGCGCGACCTCCAAGGCCCATTTCTCCGCGGCTACCGCCGTTGGCGAAGGCGTTCCCGGTGAGGCCAAGGCTGGCACCACGCCTGAGTACGATATTGACGATTCCGCCGCTTCCCTGCGCCTCGAAGCGCGAGGAAGGGTTCTGCATCACTTCCACGCTTTCGATGTTCTCGGCGGCGAACCCCTGCAGGAACATCGCAAGGGCCTCTCCCGTCATTGGGGTCGGGCGACCGTTGATGTAGATCGTCGGGGCCTCGCCATGCAGCGTCACCGTGCCGTCAACTTCGACCTGCAGGTCCGGGATGTTCTGCAGAACGTCCGTAGCCGAACCGCCGGCCGCGGCCGCTATCGCCCCCACCGAATAAATGTCGCGATCGGCAGCCATCACAACCGCGGACCGCTCCGCGACAACCGTTAGATCAGCAAGCTCGATCGCCTGCCTAAGCAATGCGATCCGAGGAACGGTGACGGCACCAGCCCCAACTTCGACCGCCGTAGTATGAGGAGCGTACCCCAGGTAGCTGAAGGTCAGGCTGTAGCGGCCGGGGGCAATCGCCGGAATAGTGAAACGGCCGGACTGATCGGTGACCGCACCGGTGATCACGCTTTCCTGACCCGGGAGACGAATGATGACCTGAGCGTTGGGGAGCGGAGCGCCACCGGCGGAGTCCACTACCGATCCGCGGAGTGAGGGCAGAGCGGTCTGAGCGCGCGCATTCTCCGGCGCAATGAGCGAAAGCAAAAGTCCAAGGACGATCGCCCCGCCGAACATCCCTCTGGAGCCGGAGGCTCTCACGGGGGCTGGGATATTTGGGAGCTTGAGAGAGAACATCAGCAGCAACTTCCGGTAACCTGGTTTCCGAGGCATGCGTCCGGTTGACCTTGTGGAGTCGAGAGTCAAGGCCAGAAGGACGAGGAAAAATGTTCGCAGCACGGTTAGAGCGGCGCGCGGTCGAACACGGAGTGATAGAGCTGAGTTCATCTGTTTAACTCGGTTGTTTGGGTCCGGGCGGACCGACCATTACCATGGCCCTTCGCCTGGACTCGAGATCCCGCAGCGTGCCGGGTCGCGCTGAGCCGTGCATTTCCAGATGGAAATCAAGCCGATTGCGTCGGACTCGAGAATCTGCGGTTTTTTATCTGCATGCCAACGCTATAACAGGGAGCAGCACCCCTCAACCGGTGTGGAGTACAGGTTGTGTACAGGAACCGTAAGCCTTGCGGTGCGCCCGACATGGGCAGATGCCAAGAGGTGAGAGTCCTCCCGGGACCTGGTCGCAGGGACCGAAGGCAGACCAAGGTGCCGACCGTGAAGGGGGTAGCGAAGCCGCGAGCTGACGAACAAAGACCGGCCGTCTAAGTCACGCTCTCAGTGCCGGCGCCGCCGAGCAGTCTTCGCTGCGGGCGTTGACTAGTTAACAGCCGCCGGGTGCGTACCGTTGGAAGCTGGGGTCTGGAAAGCAGGGAGGCTCGGGGACGGAACCGACAGACAACGAGGTGCCCAGCGGCGTGATTCTGCCGCCGGGTCTGCGACTCAGCCGCTATGAATGATCAGTTCGCCAGTGGTACAGAAAAGGTGAATCGAAGAGCCTCGGGATAGGCGATGGCAGGATCATCGTCTCTTTCCCAGCTCCGCAGCCCATAGTAGAGGCCGCCAATCGTGAGGCCGACGCCGGCACCGATGACTGCGCCCGCCCAAGGCCACTCCGGCACCTCGGATAGCAGATAGGCGATCCCGGATCCGGCAGCGGCGCCGACGACCAGTCCGGCTGTCGACCCGATCACGCTTCCTTTCAGTGCCTCATCGCCTGCGAGTCCAAAACCGATTCCGACTGCGGGGGTCAGGAGCATCGGCAACGACTGCCAATGGATGAGGTCATCCACCGAATCGACGTACTCGCGCTTGAACCGAGCTCGGGCGACAACTGCAGAAAGGGTGATCACCCCTCCGCCCACAACACCGACTGCAGCCCCGATCGCAGGGCGCTGGAGCTGCGCCGAAACCGGCTCCGGATCAGCCGTAAGCAGAAGGGCGAAGGTGCTAATGGCCGCAACGAAGCGTCTGATCATCACGAAGCGCCGATTCCGAAAGGAGAAGGCGGGGTGTACGTACCGTTCGAACTCATCAGAACGGCACCCCCTCGAACGTGTTGCACGCCGTTGGGGTTCCGGCGCGAAACCCCTGATTGAACCACTGCATCCGCTGCTCGGAAGAACCATGCGTAAAGCTCTCCGGCACGATCTGACCCTGTGCAGCCTTCTGCAGGCGATCGTCCCCTACGGCGCTGGCCGCTCCGAGCGCCTCCTCTACGTCACCGGGCTCCAGGATCTGCCACATCTGCTGAGCCCGGTTCGCCCAGACTCCGGCATAGCAGTCCGCCTGCAGCTCCTGCCGAACCGATAGCTCGTTCGCCTCGACTCCACCGACGGCCTGTCGCCTGGCATGGACCTGCTCGGAGAGACCGAGAAGGGTCTGGACATGGTGCCCGACCTCGTGCGCGATTACATAGGCCTGGGCGAAGTCACCCGGCGCGCCGAGCTGCGTCCGTAGGTCGCGGTAGAAGCCGAGGTCGATGTAGACAGATTGATCCAGCGGGCAGTAGAAGGGTCCCATCGCCGACTGTGCGGAGCCGCATGCGGAGTTGACCGCACCACTGAAGAGCACGAGCGTCGGCTCCCGGTAAGTACCGTTCAGCTCCCTCTGGAAGATCTCGCGCCACGCTTCCTCGGTGTCCGCGAGAACCACTGAGGTGAACTCGGCGAGCGAATCTTCAGCAGCCGAGGACTGAGGCGGCGCCACCCCCCCGCCCTGAATGACTTCCGACGGATCACCGCCCATGAGCAGAACGACGATCGTGAGGATTACGGCACCCAATCCTCCTCCCGCCGCTAACCCTCCCATACCGCGCCGATCCTGAACGTTCCGGCTGCCACGTCGGCCTTGCCAGCGCATCTCCCTCTCCTTTAGCCGGTGCTGCGCGGGAAGAGTCGAAGCCGCACAGTGCTGGGGCTGGAGAGCAAGCGGTGCGCCAGTGGCGAGGCCCGGCTGGGGGTGCTTGCTGCGGTGAAGACAGGCAGGACGGAACTAAGGCGCGGTAAGCACGAAGCGTCCCTGCACCCGGGTTACATTCGCCCGGATCTGCAGAACGGTCCCGTCATCGAGGGTTGCGGTTCCGCTCACGGCATACCGCTCGCCAGACCCGGAGGGTGAGATGAAGTCGACAGCTTCGATCCTCTCGAAGTCATCCCAGTCGAGTTCCTCCCCGTCCTGGATGCTGTTAGGTGCGCCATGCACTCCGAGCGTTTCTGCCAGGAAGTTCGGTTCCGCGGCGCGCGCATCTACGACTCGCGCTCGATAGTAGAGCGGATCAGCCGCGGCGAGGATGCTCTGCCATTCGTGAGCTTCCAGATCCGCCTCCAGGCGCTCGACGAACTCCTCTATCGTGGTCGGCCTCAGTTCGACCGGCTCAGCCGCGGGCACGCAAGCGGCGGCAAAGAAGAGGAAAAGGAGGGTGGCTCTTTTCATGGCGCGATCTCACCAAGAATAAGATTCATAACGCACCGGCAGACGTCCCGACGAGGCGCATTATGTGAGCCATCCAGGCCTCGTCCAAAGCCGCTCGACCAGTGAACACCGACCCCTCGCCACTTTGTCATGTCACCCTTACATTTGAACGATGGGGTGCCCCGACGACACCACACCTGCTTATGAGTGTATCAGAAGTCACGGCTCCGGCAGTTTTGGGATAGGAAAAAGAGAGGTATTCAATGCGGCTTCGTACGATCTGTACTTCGAAAATACACCACGCTACGGTGACGCAGGCGAATGTCGCCTATATCGGCAGCATCGGGATCGACTCAGCCCTGCTCGAGCTGACTGATATTCGAGCGGGGGAAAAGGTAGCTGTCTGGAACGTGTCGAGCGGTGCCAGGATCGAGACGTATGCGATCCCCGCTCCCCGTGGCTCGGGTGAGATCATCGTGAATGGGGCTGCGGCAAGGCACTTCCAGCCGGGCGACAAGATCATCATCGTAACATTCGCGCTTACTGATGAAGAGGTCGAGCCGCGGATGATCGTGGTGGGGGAGCGGAACGAGTTCAGCGGGTGGCTCTCGATCAGCCCCTTGGATTCCGCAGTCGAGGAGTCGTTTCTGGCGCCCGCCGCCGAACTCTAAGGGTGTCGCCTAAAAGATGAGCGGGGGTGCTGAGACTCAGCACGCCCGCTCTTTTTCTTCCCGGACTTCCTAGTCGAACCCGCCGCGACCACCCCTGCCCGCGGACCGAGCCCGGGAAGCGGGTTGTTGACGATGTTGTTGAGGACCGGTCCGAAGCGGTAGTTGAACCCGACGCTCATGTCCTATTTTTAGCCAGTTGCGAGATCGCTCTGCTGAATGAGAATGTTCGACGCATTGCAGTCCAGCAAAACGCGGATGTGCTCAGGCGGGGGAAGCCTGGCCACTCAGGTCCGGAACAACCACCAGGGAAAGGGCGAGAGTTGTTTCGTATGAACGCAATCGATCGTCCATTGCTCCGCTTTCTGATCGGAGGGGCTTGCGCGGTGATTCTTCTGGCCGGGGCGAGAGCAGTGGCGAACCTGCTCAACCCTGTCCTGATGGCTGGTTTTCTGGCCCTCCTGCTCCAGCCCGTGCTGCACAGGCTCCAGCGTTTTGGGGGCTTTGCTGTGTTCATCATCGTACTCGCAGTCGTGCTGAGCGGCTTGGCCCTCGTCGGGTTTGTGGGAGTTTCGCTGAGGCAGGTGGCGCTGGAGGTTCCAACTTACCGTACCCAGCTCGATGCGCTGATCGCGTCCGTCATAGAGCAGTTCTCTGCACGGGGTATCGACGCGGCGGCGTACGTTCAGTCGGCGCTGACCGGGCCCGCCGTAGGGCGAACCGTTCTGGGGATATCCGGAGCGATCGCGGGGGGATTCGGAACGCTGGTGCTCACCCTCTTCGTCTTTGCCTTCATGCTCGGTGGGATGTGGGAGCTCGAGCGTCGCGCCAGCAAGGATGCGGAAGACCACAGCCCGCTAGCCGAGCGCTTCCTCAAGTTCTCGAAGTCGATCCGCGGCTACATGGGGGTAAGAACTGCCCTGGGACTGGCCGCCGCGCTGCTGAACTACGTCCTCCTCCTGATCCTGGGGGTGGATTACGCGCTGCTCTGGGCAGTTCTCTCCTTCCTCTTCAGCTTCGTCCCGAACGTCGGTTTCGTCCTGTCGATGATCCCCCCAATGCTGCTCGCGCTCCTCGAGGCAGGCTGGGTGAATTCGGTAATCGTCTTCGTTGGGTATCAGGTCGTAAACACCGTCATCGACAACGTGGTCGGACCCCGCTTCATCGGTCGGCAGATGAACATCTCGGCCCTACTGAGCTTCCTCTCCGTGCTTTTCTGGGCATGGGTCCTGGGACCAATAGGGGCGATTTTGTCGGTTCCGCTGACAGTGCTCCTCCGGGACATGATCTTCAATCAGGAGGATCCGCCGGATATCGGACCTGCGGCTCCCATCACCCCTTCGACCTTGCCCAGCGTATAAAAGAAGAGGCCGCCGGTCACTCCGGGCGGCCTGAAGAATCCTGCTGAGCCTCTTCGATCAGCGCTGCCCGCGAATCTCCTCGAAGAAGGCCTCGCTGCTCACTTCCCTGCCGAGGAATTCCTCCACCGCCTCCATAGCCGGGCGCTCCCCACCTCGGGCGAGAACGATCTCGCGGAACCGCCGGCCAACTGCCGGATCCATGAGGTTCTGGCCGAACGCTGATAGCATGTCGAGGGCAATCACCTGCGACCACATGTATCCGTAGTAGCCGGCGCCGTAATGGTTGGCGAGGTGAGTGAACTGTGCCGGGAAGTAGGTCCCCTGCGTCGTTCCAAGCGGCGTCTCCGCCTCCAGCCGGTGCCACTCGTCGAGCACCGAAACCGGGGTCGGTCCGGTGAGCGCCTGATCATAGGCCGCATAGAGCCGCTGTCCTGCGTAAGCCATTCCCTGCCCCAGCAGCCGGGCGGCGTTGAGCCGGTCGATCTGATCCTGGCTCAGCAGCGGGCAGTCGGGGCAGCTCTCCCTGATGGTAGCGAGCGTCTCTGCCCGACGAATCCACTCCTCGTACATCTGTGACGGCGCCTCGACAAAGTCGCGCTCAACGGACGTGCCGCTGTGGATGCCATACCGCGTCTGCGAAAAGATCCCGTGCAGCGCGTGCCCTAGCTCGTGCAGGAGCGTCTCCAGCTCGGCGTGCGTCAGCCCGCGTCGATCAAGGTTGGTGACGAGAACGCTGATCGGTCGCCTGTCAGCCAGGGATGAGCTGCTGCGTACGGGCCAGACCGCGGCGTGCTGGTACTTCCCGGGGCGCGGGTAAACATCCACATACAATCCGCCGAGGTGCTCCTTCGTCACATTGTCCGTGACGTCGAAGTAGCGCACATCGGGGTGCCACTCCGGCACCTGCGCTTCAGTGAAGGTGACGTCGTAGAGCCGACCGCTCATATCCAGCACCCAGTCCAGGGTCGGTTCTGTCGGGAAGTAGCTTCGCAGCTCCTCCTGATTGACGGCGTAACGCTCCTGTCGGAGGCGCTCCCGGTAAAAGCCGAGATCCCACGGGTTCAGCCTGGCGGAACCTGCCGGCTCGCCAGTGAGCCGAGCCTTGAGCTGCCGCAGCTCCTCGATCTCTGCGCGCTGCGCATCTGTTACCGCGGACTCGACTTCGGCGAGGAAGCCGGCCACGGCGGTCGGTGACCCAGCCATCCGCCGGCGGATGATGTAGCTCGCGTAGCTCGGCTGCCCATGAAGCGAGGCAAGCTCCCGACGCAGCGCCGACATCTCGTCCAGGATCTCGATGTTGCGCGGGGCGCCGACGTTGAGGTACGCGAGGTAGAATCGCCGTCTTGCCTCAGCGTTTCTGGAGTTCCGCATGAAAGGCGTATAGTCCGGCGCGTCGGTGGTGACGATGATGTTGCCCGCCGCATCCTTCTTCGCCGCCTCGATATAGCTCTGCGGAACGCCCTCGTACTCTGCGGGAGTGAATACAAGGGTTGTGGAATCATCCCGGAGGTTACGCTCGAATTCCTGCTGGAGCTCCGTCAAACGCTGGGAGATCTCACGCGCCCGACTTCTTTTCTCCGCGGGCAGATTCACGCCCGTGTCCTCGAAGGACTGGAGGAGGTCGTCCCTCAGCTTCGCGGAAATCTCATCATCAGGGGCGACTGCGGAGATGCGCTGGTACAGCTTCTCGTTCTGGTAGAGCTCGGTGCTGAAGGTCGAGAGCTTCTGGATGCACCCTTCAGCGGCAGTTCGGACGCCCGGATCGGGATGGACGTTCTGGAGGATGGATACCGGTCCGACGATATCCTCCTGGGCGAGTACGTTCGCGTCCCAACGCTCCAGCACCGTCGCAACCGTCGCTTGCTCGAGCGGGATTGCTTCGATCTCGGCCGCACGCGCACGTGCATCATCCAGCATGTACTCGCAGGAGGCGGTCAGCGTCACCGCGTCGAGGATCGGAAGGGTCGCCCGCTCCTGTCCCGCGGCCGTCGTCGCTGATCCCATGGTACCGGCCAGGAGCAGAGTACATCGCAGCACCCTACCGGCCCACGTTCTCCGCTCCACCATTTGCTGCTCTCCCTCAGCTGGAGATGTTTGCAATTGTAGAAGGACCGGGGTACCGATCCTGAATCCCCATATTGGCGATATCCGCAGCACCGGCAGACCTTTGACAGCTCGATAGTGCAGCACACGGACACTGAGTCGAGCAGTGCAGCCGCGACTGTGCAAGCGCGAATCGGGCGCGGTTGCTTCAGCTCTCGGGTCCTCTTCGCTCCTCCTCTACGCCTGCAGCTCAGCGCAGTTCCACCCGACCTTCCTCGTCACCTGAGGCGCCGGACTTAGCCAAGGCAGCTCCAAGTATCCGCCCGCAGGGGACTCTCAGAATGGAGAGCCGACGTTGAGAAAGAGCTGCTGCTCGCCGGCCGTGTTCACTCCCCATGAAGCGGCAAGCGTCCCGAACGGGGTTCTCCAGATCGGACCGATCTCAGCGCCGCCAATCCAGGAGCCCTGCTCCGTCAGCAGATCGATGTTCGCGACGCTGGCACCAGCTCGGAGTCTGCTGCGGATGTAGCCCTGCCCCGGGATAGGGTAGGCGAGATCGACCCCCGCAAGCGCACGGACGCGATCACGCCCCATTCCCCAGCGGTGACCAGGGAGGCCGTTTTCATCGCCCAGGGTAGGGTTCACGTCCGGCGGCGAACCAGGACTCGCGACAGCGAAGTCGCCTACGGCGGCGGTACGCAGCACTCCGAACCGAAGCTCCGTCGACCCCCGGGCCTGCAGCGTCGTGTAGGAAACCTCGCCCAGGCGAAGCTGAGCCTCGGCCTCGGCCTGCACGCCCACGATCGGCACTTTTGCCGCTGGAGCAGCCAGCCGCAGCAACGGGCCTACCGAGAAGCCCTCCTGACCATCTTCAACGTGAACGTACTCAGCGCGGAGAGTCGCCAGGGCGACGCGGGCGGCGAGTGCCCGCTGATACTCCACCCCAAGCCAGCCTCCGGAGCGGATTACCTCCTGATCCGAGATCCGATCTGGCGAGAAGGCTCTGAGGTCTGCCTCCTTCACGAACACGCCTGCGGACCACCCGAGAACCGGCATCGAGGGGAAAAGCACTCTCGTCGACACCTCTGCCCACTGCTCGACCGGGGTAAGCATACCTGCGACGCTGTGAATCGCCGGAGCACCCATCGTAACGGCGCTGCGCTGCACGGCGACCCAGAGGCGACCTCCGCGATCGGAGTCATAACCGAGCGCGGTGGCGATGGAGAGCCGGGGCGGCGCCTCGAGTCTCACCACCAGGGTAGGATCTCTCTCGTTGTCCCCTCCCTCCACCCTCGGCCACACCGCCTCGAAAAGCCCCGTTGTATAGAGCTGATCTACCGCGTCGAGAACTGCTTCAGCGTCGTACGGCCCCGGAGCTATGTCGTCGAAAACTGCGCGTGCGAATGCCTCGTATGCCGAGCCGGGCGCCTCGACCTCGAGACTGCCGAACGCTGTGGGTGCCGGCGGCAGCGGTCGTGCGATCGCTCTTTCCCCAGGATTCCGGTGCGCCTCGGAAAGAGCCGCCTCGAGACCGACCTCGAAGAAGGGCGCGGGATCGGACGGAAAGGTGAAGCCGGACAAGTTAAGCGGGAGCGCAGGCGTCACGAGCACGTTCGGGGGAATCGTGTCGCGCCGGACCTTCCGCAGCATCAGGTCGAGTGCCCGATTCGCGATTTGAATCGGGGTGCGGCCGAGGATCGTGTCCGCGGGGAGCCGAACGTCGACAGCTACCGTGAACTGCGCATTGAGATCGCGCGCAACCTCCACCGGCAGGTTATCGGCGATTCCACCATCCACGAGAATCCGCCCCTCCCAATCGACAGGTGTCAGGATCCCCGGAACGGCCATGCTCGCGCGGGCGGCTCGGGCGAGGTCTCCCTGCGACAGGACGACGGGCTCACCCGTCAGTAGATCCGCCGCAACTGCCCGATATCGGCGGGCGAGCCTGTCGAAGTCGCCACGTGCACGCGCGTTGGCATCGAAGAGCAGGTGCGCGAGGATGAGGTTTGCCCGCCACTGCGGTACGAAGCCGCGGTTGAACCGGAGCGGATCGGCCTCGCGATCAAATACCAGGAATGGGTAGCGGACGACTCGATCCGGTCCCAAGGTAACCGGCGCCGAGCTGAACGTCTCGCCCCAGTCGACCTCGTAGATCTGCCGCTGGATCTCCTCCGGCGGGTAGCCTGCCGCATACAGGGCGCCGATCAGCGCCCCCATGCTCGTGCCGACGACGATGTCAGCGTCGTAGCCAAGCCGCTCGAGCCCGAGTAGCGCGCCTGCGTGCGCCAGACCGCGCGAGCCTCCGCCGCTGAGCACGAAGGCAGTCTCGTTCGCCATCTCGCGCACCTCGACAGCCGCAGAGTCGGCTCTGCTCTGCGCCCGGGGAACGACCTGCTGCGCTGCACTCCCTTCCGCCGCGCCGACCGTTAGCAGCAGCGATGCGATCGCCACTGTAAGGAAACCGGCAGCGCTGCCGGGATCGGAACTGCATGGGGTGTAGGTCCGCCTCATGAAGCTTTTCTCCAACATCTCGTATGCCTCGATTCCTACAGATGAGAGACAGAAAGCAAGCGGCCCGCCAAAGTCTCCGGCGGACCGGTTCAACGTAGCTGCGGCATTCAGCGTATGTCAGGCGCACGCTGCACGAGCTCGATCTCACACGGTTCCGGCAGGTGACAAGGGCGAACTGAATCTGACCACGTGGGAGGGTCATCGGCCGAGGCTCTGGTCTCCCGCGGCAGCCGCGCCTTCAACTCCGCGTCTTCGTGGCGTGGTCCGAGAGCGACTGGTAGTCTGCAGGTTGCGACAAAGAGGCGGGAATGATATTTTTACCCGTCCTCAGGAACATGGGGCGCTTTCGATATGGCATTCGCGCCTCTGACCCCAGGGGAGTGCGTCGGCGGGCACGTAAATTGTTTGCGGATAATGGAGTAGCGGGTCACTCGATAATGATGTGCCTGGCCGAAACGGCTCACCAATCGTCGCGGAGAAAATGATGAAGCTAGTGAACACCCGGCTGCTCGGTCTGGCCCTGGTTGTCACATGCGTCGCCTGCTCGCAGGAGCGGGAGACCGAGGTGACCGCCGAGGCCCCGGCTGCGCCCGAAGCGATCGCGCTTGGGCCGACGGTGGGGCCTGCGACGGTTCCCGCCACGCCGGGCGCCGAGATGCCATACGCCGGGAATGCAGGTACGGCTCCGGCTCCGGGCACGGCTGCACCCGCGACAGGTCCGAGCTCGCCTACGGGCGGGTCGCCGGAGGGTGCCGCTCCGGCGCTGGCTCCCGCACCCGCTCCGGCAGCCGCGGCTGATGACAATTCGATCTACGCAGGCGTTTACACCCGTGCACAGGCAACGCGTGGAAACCAGACTCAGCAGCGCGAGTGCTCAGCATGTCATTCTCCGCAGGACTGGGCGAGTGGACGGCTTCTGAGCGCATGGAACGGCCGACCCCTTTACGACCTCACCAATCACGTCCGCAACACGATGCCGCTCGACTCCCCGGGCCGTCTCACATTCGAGCAGTATACGGACATCATGGCGTTCTTCCTGCAGCTCAACAATGTGCCCGCGGGTTCATCGGAGCTTCCGGCCAGCGAGGCTGGCCAGCGCGCGATGAAGATCGAGTACCCCCGATAAGCTGCTCCTGAGGTGGATCTAGAAGCGCCGCGGCAGAGACTCCTCTTCCGCGGCGTTCTACTTAACTGCGGCTCCCCCCGTGGTCCTCCGGCCGATGATCCTTTCTGGCCGGTGGCAAGGGTGTTGCCGCTGCCGTCGGCTGTCTAGTTTGGTCGCCACCCTTCCCGTGTGTTTCCCCGTTTCAATCCGCCACCGCAGGAGCTGGAATCCGATGACGTACGTGAGCGTTGAACCCTCTGTATCGAAGCGAAGGCTGGTAGGAGACCTTGTCAAAGGCGTAGCTCTCCTGGGCGCTCTGATCCTGGTTATCGCGGGTACCGGCTGCGCTCAGAGCGCCACCACTGGCGCCGTCGCGGCAGGAACGGTTCCGAACGCGGGGAAGGTGATGCTGGTAACCGGGTCGACCGACGGGCTGGGCCGAGAGGTCGCGCTTCGTCTGGCCGCTACGGGGGCTCACGTGATCATCCATGGACGGAACGTGGAGCGCGGCCAGGCTGTGGTTTCCGAGATCCAGGCGCACGGGGTCGGGAGCGCGCGCTTCTACCCGGCGGATCTGGCCTCGCTGGAGCAGGTGCGAGAGCTGGGGAATACGATCATCCGCGACTACGATCGTCTGGATGTGCTCGTTAACAACGCGGGGATATGGCTGCTGGGTCCGGAGGGGCGTCAGCTGAGCGCCGACGGCCATGAGCTGCACTTCGCGGTAAACTACCTCTCGGGCTTTCTGCTGACCCGAATGCTCCTCCCGATGCTGATCGAGAGCGCACCCTCCAGGATCGTCAACGTCGCATCTACCGCTCAGACGCCGATCGACTTCGCAGATATCATGATGGAGAACGGCTACAGCGGCTCGCGGGGCTATGGACAGAGCAAGCTCGCCCAGATCCTCTTCACCATGGATCTAGCCGAGGAGCTGGAGAGCACGGGAGTGACGGTGAACGCGGTTCATCCCGCGACTCTGATGAACACCAACCTCGTCATCGATGCGGGTGCGCAGCCGCGGAGCACGGTCGATGAGGGAGCGGACGCGGTGATGAACCTGATCACCTCCCCCAGCGTTGGAACGGGACAGTACTTCAACCAGCTCCGCGCCATCCGGGCACACTCCCAAGCTTATGACGAGGGCGCGCGGGATCAGCTTCGCGGCCTGAGTATGCGTCTGACGGGGTTGGAGTAGGCGGCCGGTTTTTCGACGGACGTTTGGAGGGAAGAGCCTGACGGATGGCCGTTGATTTCCCAAGAAGCAAAAGGCCTCCTTAGCGGAGGCTTTTGTGCATCAGGTCGATCAGCTCGTCGTACATCGCTTCAGCGGCCGCTGAATCATCCGAGCGTATGGCAGTGGCGGCGCAATGCTTCAGGTGGTTCCGCATCAGCTCCCGCCCTACGCTGCGCAACGCTTCGTGTACGGAGGAGATCTGCGTCATGATGTCGGCGCAATAGCGATCCTCCTCCACCATCCGCTGCAGCCCCCTCACCTGACCCTCGATACGCCGGAGCCGCTTCAGGTTCTTCTGCTTGATCGCGCCATCTACCGCGACAGCGTGTCGCGAGTTTCCCTCGTCCGGAGTGCCGCATCCGCACCCGCAGATCGCGCCGTTCCCACCTACGTCTGCATCCGAGTCTGTCATGAGATCACTTTGGAATCGTCGAAGATCGGATCGCTGAGAGCACCGTTAGGCGAGTTTGACAGTCCTGAGCCGCAGGCTGTTCATCACCACGCTGACGGAACTGAAAGCCATCGCCGCACTGGCGAGGATCGGGCTGAGCATGAGGCCGAAGCCAGGGTACAGCGCGCCCGCGGCAATTGGAATCCCGATGACGTTGTAGATAAATGCCCAGAAGAGATTCTGTTTCATCGTGCCGACTGTCTTCCGCGACAAGCGGATCGCGGAAGCGACGCCCGTCAGCTCCCCCCGAACGAGCACTAGATCCCCCGCCTCAGCGGCGAGGTCGGTGCCGGTGCCCATCGCGATGCCGATATCGGCCTGTGCGAGCGCCGGAGCGTCATTGATCCCATCCCCCACCATGGCCACGACCTCCCCCTGTGCCTGGAGAGCCTTTACCTGATCGACCTTCCCCTCGGGGAGAACCCCCGCAACGACTCGCTCGATGCCAGTTTCGCGAGCCACGGCGGCCGCGGTCCGCTCGTTGTCACCCGTCAGCAGCACGACCTGAAGGCCAAGGCTGCGCAGGCTTCGAATTGCCTCCCGCGATGTCGGCTTGATCGTATCAGCGACGGCGATGAGCGCCATCAGCTTTCCGTCGATCGCCGCGAACATGGGGGTCCTGCCCTGCCCCGCGAGCGCGTCAGCAAGCTCGCGAAGTGGTGAGGGATCAACTGCGTAGTCTGTCATCAGCCGTTCATTCCCGATCGCTACTGCTCTTCCATCGACGACTCCGACCGTGCCGCGGCCGGTTACCGACTCGAAAGTCTCGGCAGGCACCAGTGCACTTCCGCCCTCACGCGCGTAGCTGACGATCGCTTCCGCGAGCGGGTGCTCCGACGCATGCTCGAGGGACGCAACGAGCCGCAGGACTTCGCTCCGGTCTTCGCCGGCCAGCACCTCGAAATCGGTGACGGCGGGGCGACCCTCGGTCACGGTTCCCGTCTTGTCGAGGGCAACGGTGGTGATGTCACGCGCCCGCTGAAGGGCCTCCCCGCCCTTGATCAGGATGCCCGCCTCCGCGCCCTTGCCTGACGCCACCATCATCGCGGTCGGGACCGCGAGTCCCATCGCGCATGGACAGGAGATGATCAGGACAGCGACTGCCGCGGCGAAGGCGGGGATCAGAGGCGCATCCCCCGGACCCGCAATGCACCAGACGACGAAGGTGGCGATCGCAATCGAGATCACCGCCGGGACGAATACTCCGGTTACCTGATCCGCCATCTGCTGAATGGGGGCGCGAGAACCCTGCGCATCCCGCATCAGCCGAACGATCTGAGAGAGGACACTCTTCGAGCCCAGGCTCGCTGCCCGGTACTGAAAGGCGCCTGTCCTGTTCATGGTGCCGCCGATTACCCCATCCCCCACCTTCTTCTCAACAGGCAAACTTTCCCCGGTGAGCATCGACTCGTCCACAGCGGACGAGCCGGTGAGAACCACGCCGTCGGAAGGAACGCGCTCGCCCGGTCGCACGACCACAGTATCACCCTCCACGAGCCGGCTCACTGGGACCTCGATCTCGCTTCCCTGGCGCACAACGCGAGCGGTATCCGGCTGAAGCTCCACCAGCTTCCGCAGAGCGCTAGACGTCTGCCGCTTCGCGCGAGCCTCGAAGCTGTTGCCGAGCAGGATCAAGGCGATGATGAAGAGGACCGCCTCGTAGTAGACGTCGGCGGGCACGCCCCGGCTGGTGAAGGTGCTGGGGAAGAAGGCCGCAGCGAGGGAGTAGATGTAGGCGGCCGCCGTTCCCACGGCGACGAGCGTGTTCATGTCCGCCGCATGGTGCCGAAAGGCCGCCCAGGCACGCGTGTAGAAGTGCCGGCCTGCCCAACCCATCACGACTGTCGTCAGCGCCAGGAGCAGATACTGAAGCAGCTGGGTGTCGATCGTGTAGAGCCACGGCATCAGCGAAGAAAGCCATGGATCGATCGAGGTGTGTGCCCATCGCATGAACGGATCACCCGTCGCGGTTGAAGCATGCGCGAGGTGATCGTCGCCGATACCTCCCATGACTGGCATCGAGATCAGCATTCCAACGGCGGCAGCTACCAGGCTCACAGCAGCCTTGCTGCGCAGCTCGCGGTATTCCTCCTCCTGCGCCCGGTCCCGCGCCTCCTGCTCCTCGAAGGCGCTCTGGTCCGGATCGTTGAGCTCCGCGGTGTAGCCAGTATTCCGAATGACCTCGACCAGCTTGGCAGCGTCTGTTTGCGCCGGGTCGTAGGTAACGGCGGCGTTGGCCATCATCAGGTTTACAGACGCGTCACCGACCCCTGGTGCCCTGGCAAGCGCGCGCTGAACCCGAGCGGAGCAGGCTGAGCACGTCATCCCACCGACATTGATGTTTACCCGGTCACCGCGCATGCCATCGCGGACAGTCGCCGTCTGAGGTGTCTCCTTCATTCCCTCCTCCTACCGCGTTGCCTCGGGGTGGATCAGCTCTGCACTGTAGCCCGTTAGCCTGACCACTTCGGCGAGCATTCCGGGAGTGGTCTCTGCCGGATCGTAGTGGACCTCCGCCTGCCCCCCGGCGAGATCCACAACTGCACCGCGAACTCCCGGCTCCTGCGCGAGTGCCCGCTGGACACGTCCTGCGCACCCTGAACACGTCATCCCTCTAATTGCGAGCGCTGCCGTATCGAGACTGCCGGCCTCAGCCGTATTGCTTCTTTCCATCATTTCGTAGCTCCTTCTTCACTCTCGACGATCAGGCGGCCCTTCAACATCCCCATCCCGCAGGTGAACTCATAGCTCCCCCCCGCGGGAGGCGTGAACTCGACGTCGGTCGTCTTGAACGGCGGCAGGAACTGCCTGATGCCGAAGTCGGCGAAAACCACCTCCTCGGAGCACCCCGAGCTCTCCTGCCGGTCGAAGTGCAGCTTTACCGGCACTCCCGCTTTAACTCGGATCATTGAGGGGGAATAGCCGCCTGCCACACGGACGGTGGCTTCCTGGACACCGCTCCGCGCTACCGTCGCCCGTGCGGAGGTGCCTTCCGCAAAGAAGAAGTACCAGTTCACCCACGCGATCGCGGCGATTCCCGCCGCTACGATCAGCAAATCATTCATGTAGCTATCCGCTCCTGGAACCCGCCGTCCGCCGTGCTCATGCTACCCCCCGGGGGTATACCTGGTTGCCAATTCTATATACCCCCGACCCCTATGTCAACAGCGCTGTCCTTGGCAGCCAGAATGTGCCTGGAGCGCAACCGGCCACCCTTCCCCGTTCTCCCAGAGTGCCCCTTGGTTCGTGTATAGAGCGACAAGAGCCGACAGGAGCGGCGGGCATTGCTTTACCCGCGACCGCCAGGGCGCCGCGCGATCTGAGGCAGCCGTTCAGCAGGTAATCGCCAGCCCTGACCTCGAGCGTAGACTCTTCCTGCCCCCCCAGCGGCGAATTGAGCTATATTCCCAGGCTCGGTCGGGATCGCTGCCGTAAGTGAATCGTCAACCGCGGTGCGATCTCTGTGATGCGTGTCATGAAGCGCCTCAGCCGTTGCGGAGATGAAGCGACTCACAGTAATGCTGGGCGGAGGGGCAGCTTTCATCCTCCTGTTGGGTGTTTTGACGCTCGTGTCGATGCCGGCGCCGCCGCCAACTGGCGTCAACCACACGGCGGCCGGAGCCGAGGGGGAGTGTGAGGAGGCTGTTACCGAGCAGCTCGGCGATGCGCGTTTTCCCTTCGGGGCCAATGTCCTTTATCAAGGAGACGCGCGATACCGCCTCAACGGTACGGTCGAGATGAATCTGGAGGGGGAACCGGTACGAAGACTGTACGAGTGCCTGGTCGTCTACAGTGACGCGGGGGTCTATCGCGCCGACTCCGTGAGGGTGTGGCAGTCGCACTGAAGCGAGAAGGCGAGCTGGGCGAGACCGCTTCCCCTTCTCCGCTCGCCCTGATGTGCCGGACTCCCCTAAACAGCCCGGGGGCCATACCTTGTCGCCGCCCCACGCCAATTGGCTAATCGTTCGACCACAGAGCTGCACAAAAGCTTGAAAGCGCCCGCGACGTATACCGCCGATCGTTACGTGCAGCCTCTCCGCGAGGGAGGCTCGCTTCCCGCCGTTGTGGAGACTGACGGCGGTCTTTTCGTAGTCAAGTTCAGGGGCGCGGGACAGGGGGCGAAGGCACTCATCGCCGAGCTGGTGGTGGGGCTACTCGGAATTCATCTCGGCCTTCCGATGCCCGAGATCGCCCTGATCGACATTCCCGACGAGTTCGGCCGGAGCGAGCCCGACTCGGAGATCCAGCACGTATTGAGGACGAGTCATGGAACCAACGTCGGGCTGCGCTACCTCGATGGCTCGTTCAACTTCGCGCTCGCTGTCGCGGCCGACCTCGTGTCGCCTGATTTTGCAGCCAGCCTCGTCTGGTTCGACGCTTTTCTGACGAACCCCGACCGCTCGCACCGCAACTCGAACCTGCTGGTTTGGGATCGGCGGTGCTGGCTCATCGATCATGGTGCGGCACTTTACGCGCACCACGACTGGTCGCGGGTGGATGAGGCGCGGACCCGATCGGCATTTCCAATGATCAAGGAGCACATCCTCCTGAGTCGCGCCAGCTCGATCGAGGGCGCCGACACGGAGCTCGCGCCACAGCTGGGAGAGGATCTCTTCCGGGAGGTGCTCGCGTCGGTTCCGGATTCGCTGCTGATGGATGCTGCCGCGGGGCAGGATTTCGATGCGCCGGATGCGTCTCGCGAGCGGTATGTCAGCTATCTGGCGATGCGGCTGGAAGAGCCGCGGGCGTTCGTCGCCGAAGCTGCAGTGGCACGCCAGCGAGTGCTGGACGAGCCCGCGAAGCCGCTCTCATCGCGCCGATGAGCGGCGGGAAGATCGCCTACCACTACGCGTTTCTACGCGTCGTACCGCATGTGCACCTCGGCTCCTTCATCAACGTTGGGGTCATGATGCATTCGCGTACGGCCGAGTTCCTGGGCGTCCGCCTGATCCCGGACGTTTCGGCGCTGCCGCTTCTGAAGGATGAGGTCGATCTCGATCTCCTCAACCGCTACCTCGGGTGCTATCAACGCATCTGCGTCGGTGACGGGTCGGCGGGACCCGTGGCGCTGCTACCACCGTCCGAGCGCTTCCACTGGATGACGGCGCCCCGCTCGGATGTGCTTCAGCCGAGCGCCGTTCACGAAGGCGTCGCTTCGCAACCCGAAAAAGCGCTGGACCGATTGTACGAGCAGATGGTTATTCCAAAGCGAGTTTAGGAGCCTGTAGAAGAAACAGTTCGACGATGGCCGAGGAGAGATCGTGCAGATCAAGGCGCCCCAGGAGCCGCGCCTGAGGCGTACATAGTGTACGACGCAGGGAGCGAGACGACGTGCAGCGCAGAGCTGCCGGGTTTATCAACGGGCTTTTCGCAGATTTTCAGAGGGGTTGGTGGCCAGCTTCTGGCGTGCGGCCGAAGCGGCTGACGCATGCGTGCAGCTCAGGAATACGCATTGCGGCAATGATGAACAGAAGTGACCGATCCTGGGTCACGTGCAAATAGAGATTGGGGATGGAGATCGTGCAGAACATTCAGGATGATGGAGAAGACGGATTCTCGGGGCTGGGTCTGGGTCCGGAGCTTTTGGCCGCGGTAACCGAGCTCGGATACGAGGAGGCTACGCCCATTCAGAGAGAAGCGATTCCGTCGCTTCTCGAAGGTCGGGATCTCGTGGGGCAGGCGGCGACGGGGACCGGTAAAACCGCGGCGTTCGCGCTGCCGATCCTCCAGCGGCTGGGAGAGCTGGAGCGCCGAAACGCGCCCATGGCGCTCGTGCTCGTCCCGACGCGCGAGCTTGCCGTTCAGGTCTCCGAAGCGCTTCACAAATACGGTCGGAGACTGAATGCGCGGGTGCTCCCGATTTATGGCGGTCAGCCAATCGGCCGGCAGCTTCGGGCGCTGGAGCGCGGTGTAGATGTCGTCGTGGCTACACCTGGGCGCGCCCTCGACCACATTGCCCGGGGAACACTGCCGTTCGACAACCTCCGCATGGTCGTCCTCGACGAAGCAGACGAGATGCTCGACATGGGCTTCGCGGAGGACATCGAAGCGATTCTGCAGAAGACCCCGGAAGGCCGGCAGACCGTGCTTTTCTCCGCGACGATGCCTTCGCGGATCGAGGGCATCGCGCGCAGGCACCTTCGCAGTCCCGTGCGTATCCAGATCGCGCGTGAGAGCGTGGCCGCGGGCGAAGCCCCGCGCGTCCGCCAGACCGCGTACATGATCCCGCGTGCCCACAAGGTCGCCGCGATCGGACGCATCCTCGACGTTGAAGCGCCTTCCGCGGCAATTGTCTTCTGCCGGACACGCACCGAGGTAGACCATCTGACCGAGACGCTGAATGGCCGCGGTTATCGCGCCGAGGCGCTCCATGGTGGAATGAACCAGGAGCAGCGGGACCGGGTCATGGCGCGCCTCCGCTCCGGGACGGCCGAGCTGTTGATCGCCACCGACGTAGCAGCTCGCGGCCTCGACGTGGAGCAGCTGACGCACGTCTTCAATTACGACGTCCCTTCTGCGCCGGAGTCGTACGTGCACCGCATCGGCCGTGTTGGCCGGGCAGGACGCGAGGGCGTCGCGATCACGCTGGCGGAGCCACGCGAGCTTCGTCTGCTGAAGAACATCGAGCGGGTTACAAAGCAACGAATCGACATCGCGAAGATCCCGACGGTGGAGGATCTACGTGCCCGCCGTCTGGAGCACACCAAGAGTGCGATCAGGCAGTCAGCGATGGGTGGAGACCTCGAGCGTTTCCGCAGCGTGATCGAATCTCTCGCAGACGAGTTCGATATCATGGAGGTCGTGCTCGCCGCGGTGAAGCTCGCCCACGAGACCACCGTCGGGAATGAGAGTGACGAGGAAACGATTCCCGATATGAGCGCCCGCCCCGATCGGGATCGCAACGACCGATATGATCGCGCCGACTCGTACGCGCGGCGGCCGGGCAAGCCGGTGGACCGCCCCCACGCGCGCAGGACTCAGGGCGAGGGCATGACCCGTGTTTTCATCGGTGCCGGGCGCAGTGCCGGAATCCGTCCTCAGGATCTCGTTGGCGCCATTGCGAACGAAGCCGGACTCACAGGTCGCGACATCGGATCGATCGAGATCTCGGACCGCTTCTCCCTGGTCGAAGTGCCCGAAGCTGCGGCTGACAATGTCATCGCGGCGCTGAGCGAGAGCACAATCAAGGGCAAGAAAGCAACTGTGCGGCGCGAGCGGTACCGAAGCAACTGATCGTCGGCACCAGCGCGAAATCGCAAGTTCAACAGACGACGGGCGGGAGACTTTGGTCTTCCGCCCCTTTTCATTAGCCAACGCAAGCCGATGAGCGGCGATCAGGCCCGCGTCTCCGGAGTCGAGATCGGCTACCAGCAGCAGCTTTCCTTCCTCCCGGGAGCGCTCAACGGCCTCGGGCTGCTCGCGAACTATAAATACTCGAAGTCGGAGACGGACGCGGGCTCTCCGCATCGGGAGAACCCGCCTTCCCCGCAGGCTATCCCGCACTGTGGGAAGCTTGCAGTCTCGTCGACAAGGCGGGCTTCCCGGGGTTGGTCGCGATGAACTACCAGCACGCGGCACCTCACCGGGATCGGTGGCGATGCAGCGAGCGACGAGTATCGTGACAGCCGCATTCCTATTGCGGATTCAAGCGCTTGCTCGCGTACAAGAAGAGGTGGTGCCACAGAGGGTGGCACCACCTCGCCCCAGCATCTCCAGCGTCTGTTCCCGCTACCCCAGCGCGGGGCTCAAGGCCGGGTCCTGGAGCCCCTTCTCAGCCTCCTCCCCCGAACGAGCCAGCGGAAGCGTGAAGTAAAACGTCGCTCCCTGGCCGAGAACCGAATCCACCCACACTCGGCCCTGATGATTATCGATAATCCCTCGGACGATCGACAGGCCCAGGCCCACGCCCCGCGTGTCGTTGTCGGAAGCTTGCCAGAACTGCCCGAAGATGTAGGGAATCTGATCGGCCGGAATACCGGGCCCGGTGTCGGAGACAGCGAACCGCACCCCCTCCTCCACCTCCTCGCAGCGAATCGCCACACGACCACACTCAGGGGTGAACTTCAGCGCATTCCCAACCAGGTTCGAGAGCACCTGCATGATCCGGCTGGAGTCCATCAGCACCTGCGGAAGCTCACCGATCACTTCACCTGTAAGGTCGATCCCCCGGGCTGAGGCAAGCGGAGAAAGGTTGGCGACCGCCTCCTTCACGAATATGTCAACGCGCTCCGGGATGGGCTCGATATTCAGCTTCCCGCGCGCGCTGCGGTTCGCCTCGAGCAGATCCTCGATCAGCCGCTGCATCCGGCCGGCGGCCTTGCTCACCATGTCCGCATGGCGGCGTTGCTGGTCGCTACCCGCTCCGTCGTGCAGCATCGTCGAGCCCATCATCACCGTGCTGAGCGGATTTCGCAGGTCGTGCGCAACCACTGCCAGGAGCTCGTCACGCGCCCGCGTCGCCTGCTGCGCCTGATCGAAGAGCTGCGCGTTCTCGATGGTAATCCCCGCGCGGCGCGCGAGCTCCCTCGCCAGCTCCAGATCCTCCTGGTCGAATGAGCGGCCCGAGTCGGCGTGAACCAGGGTCAGGGCACCGTGCACCTTCCCCGGCCCCTCGATCGGCACGACGAGCAGCGAGCACGGCTTCAGGTGCTCCTGAACGTACCGGTAATCCTCGTCTGCGAGCATGATCACGAGAAGCGCGTCGGTCAGCTCAGGCACCAGGGTCGCCTCGCATCTTTCCAGGGCGCGAAGGACCGGATTGTGAAGGGGCTCCGCCTCCGGCCTGGCAAAGGGCAGATCGCCGAGGAGCGGGATCTTCATCGGGTCGACGTGAGCGCTGCCAACCCGCATGATCGAGCCGTCGTCCTCTACGACGTCAACGACACAAAAGTCGGCGACCGCGGGGACGAACGTTTTGCAGAGGACCGAAAGCGTCGTGTGGTAGTCGAAGGAGCTCCCCAGCAGCTTGCTCGCGTCGGCGAGAAGAGTTGCCCGCTGGCTCGCCCTTTCTGCGAGCTGGCGGGCGGCCCGGTGCTCCTGATGCAGGTTCCGCGTCTCGAGCAGATTTCGGATACGCAGCACTACCTCGATCAGGTCGAGGGGCTTGGTGATGAAGTCGGTGGCTCCGCTCGAAAGCGCCCGCTGCTTCGTCGCCGCGGTGACGTCGGCAGTAAGTACCAGGATCGGCAGATATTCGTCAGGATCCTGCCGCCCGCGCACCTGCTTGAGGACTCCGAACCCGTCCACGATCGGCATGTGCAGATCGAGCAGGATCAGATCGGGATGGAATTCGTCGAAGAGGCCGGCAACCTCGGCCGGGCGGGCCGTAGCGCTCAGGTTGGTGAAGCCATCATCCTCCAGACAGCTCACCAGCAGGTCGATGTTCGCCTGCTCGTCATCGACGATGAGGATCCGCGGCTCCTGCACCATCTTGCTCGTCATACTGCAGTCCGGCTCCGGGCGAGGAATGAGTCGACCGTCGAGAGGAATTCCTCCACGTCGATTGGCTTTGTCAGGTACGCGGCAGCACCCGACAGCTTCGTGCGCTCCAGAGTCGCCGGCGTCGCATCTGCGCTCACCATCACCACCGGGATGTCATGGGTGCGAGGGTCGGTTTTGAGACGCCGCAGCACCTCGTCACCCTGCATGTCAGGTAGATGCATATCGAGCAGGATCAAGGACGGCCGGTGCTCGGATGCAAGGTAGATCCCCATCTCCCCCTGCAGGGACGAGAGGAGCTTGATGTCCGACCTTTCGGAGAGGATGCTCTCGATGAGCGTCAGGTTGGGAAGGTTGTCCTCGATGTAGAGGATCGTGCTCTGGGGATCGTTCCCCTCCCCCTCCCCAGCCCCGGGCTTCTTCGCCGCAGCAACTTCAGCGCGCTGGTTGGGGCTCTCGACCTGCTCGAGATCGACCCAGAATGTGCTGCCCTCCCCGAGCATCGTATCGACCGTGATCTTGCCGCCCATCGCTTCGACCAGCCGCATGGAGAGGGCGAGGCCGAGCCCTGTCCCCTCCACCTGGGACTGCTCCGCGCCAAGTCGCTCGAACGGGACGAAGAGCCGGTTCAGCTTCTCGGACGGAATCCCCAGCCCGGTGTCCCGCACACCCAGCCGTGCGATTCCGCCGCCCTCGCCCTCCGGCGCATTTCCAACAACGATCGAGACCCTGCCGAATGCCCGGTTGTACTTCACCGCATTGGAGAGGAGGTTGAGGAACACCTGTACCAGCCGCTGTCGGTCGGCCCGGACGAAGACGTCCTGCTCCAGCGCGAACTCCTCGATCGTAAGGCTTCGCTGTGCGGCGAGCGGCTTCATCAGCTCCAGCGCCTCCTGAACGACCGTGTTGATGGAGACCGGCTCCAGCGAAAGGCGCTGAGCTCCCGACTCGATTCGGGCGATCTCCAGAACCTCATTGATCAGGCTCAGCAGGTGCCGGCCAGCCTTGAGAATGTGGTCGACGCTCTTTCGCTGATCCGTCGGCAGCTCTTTCCGCTCGAGCAGCTGACCGAAACCGAGGATGCTGTTCATCGGCGTCCGCAGCTCGTGGCTCATGCGCGAGAGGAAGTCGCTTTTCGCGCGGTTCGCCATCTCCGCCTCCTCCTTCGCGAGGCGGAGCGCCTCCTCGTAACGCTTACGCTCCGTCACGTCGCGGCTGTTGATGATTACGCCCTCCGCCGCTGATTCCTCGAGCAGCGTCCGCGCCCTGGCTTCCAGCACCCGCCACGATCCGTCCTTGTGTCGATAGCGGAACTCGACCGATCTGGTCTCACCCGGATGCTGCATCACCCAGCCGAGAACCTCGCGGCACTGAGGCCCGTCTTCCGGATGGATGCGGTCAAAGGCGCTGGTTCCGACCATCTCCTCCGGCTTGTGCCCGAGGACGTACTCGATCGAGGGACTCTGGTAGACGTTGATCCCGTCGGGGCCGAGGATCGTAGCAACGTCGGAAGAGTTCTCGATGAGGAGCCTGAAATGCTCCTCGCTCTCGCGCAGCGTCTGCTCAGCTCGGTGATGGTCGGTGATGTCCCGCACAACCGAGATTAGCTGCCCGTCGAAGAGCGGTAGAATACGGGCCTCGAAGAAGCGTTCGCCCTCCTCGAACGGCAGGCTGTACTCGAAGCAATAGAGCGTTCCACCGTTCGCTGCCTCAGCCAGTCCCTTCTCGATCTCCGCCTGAGACTCCTGCGGCAGGATGTCCTGGAGACGCTGCCCGACAAAGGCGTTCTCGGGCAGTACGAGACTCGAATCCCGGCCTGAACGGTGGGCGATGATCCGCCCGTCACCCTCGAGCCGGAAGTACAGGTCAGGAAGGGCTAGGAAAAGCGCTTCCAGCTCTGCAGTCCGCTCCCGCAGCTCGGAATCGGTGCGCTCCCGCTCCGCGATCTCCTCCTCCAGCGCCATGTTGGTCTCAGCGAGCTCCGAGGTCCTCTCCTCGACCAGCCCCTCCAGCTCCTCGTGCGACCGCTTCAGGACCGCCTCAGCAACCTTCTGCTGGGTTATGTCATGGCACGCGCCGACGAGTCGGATCGTCTCGCCTGTCTCATCCTGAACCGACTCGCCCTGGCTGCGGAGAAATCGGATCTCACCATCCGGGCGGACGATGCGCTCCACGAACTCGAAGACGCCGCCATTGGTGCGCGCCTCCTGGATCCGCTCGATGACGAGCTGCCGATCGTCAGGATGGACCCTGTCGAGATAGCTCTCGAACGTGACGGTGAACGCACCCGGTGGGAGGCCGTAGATGCGAAAGAGCTCGTCCGACCAGGTGACGCTGTTCGTTTGGATCTCCCACTGCCAGCTGCCGAGGCTCGTCAGACGCTGTGCATGCTCCAGCTGCCGCTCACGGCGCCGCAGCTCTTCTTCCGCGCGGTGGCGGTGGCTTACATCCCGAAAGCTCCACACGCGCCCGATAACCCCATCGCCGATCCGCTGCGCCTGCGAGTACCGCTCGAAGACACGCCCGTCATGGAAGGCGATGCTGTCGAAGCTGGACGCTTCGGGATTCGCGTAGAGCTCACGGACCTTGGCGAGGAAACCTTCCGGCTCCCTGAGCTGCGACAAAACATGGCCCAGGAGGCGTTCGTCGTCCCGTGAGGCAATCACCTCGGGCGGGATCTGCCACATCTCAACGAATTTGCCGTTGTAGCTGGAGACTTTTCCCTCGGCGTCGACTACGAGCAGCCCGTCAGCGGTGGATTCGAAGGCGGCCCGAAGAAGGGAGAGCGCCTGCTCACGCTCCTCCTCGGCCCTGCGTCGCTCGCTGATGTCCACGGCCACCCCGGTAATCCCGCGGATCTCGCCGGCCTCCCCACGGAGCACCGAATACCGGGCCTCGAGGAGCAACTCTCCAAGCTCGATGTGTGACGTGAACTCCTCACCCGCGAGCGCGCGACGCTGGTCCTCCAGGATCTTCGGCTCGCCGGCGTACACCTCGAAGACGGAACGTCCCACCACCTCGCCAGGGCTGAGGCCGAGCGCTTCCAGCGACTTCCCCTCCGAGAAGGTGAAGATGCCGTTCTCGTCCAGCGCCCATAGGATCATCGGGGCGCGACCGACGAGCGCGCGGAGTCGGAGATCGCTCTCCCTCTGCGCATCGCTGGCGCGGCGGTCGAGCTCGGCTCCGGCATTTGTCAGGGCCTGTTCATTCGTCATGGCTTAGAGGCCGTTGATAAGATCGCGCAGCTCGGCGTGGCTCTGCTACGGCTTATCGCCGTGCACCGGACAGCTGCACGTCGTCACCGCTCCTCGGATCGAGTCCGCGCAGGCTCTTGTGCGACTTGATCTGCGCGATTTCTCATGGGGCTTCCTCCAGATTTGCTTTTCAGCAGACTATTGAGCTGCGACGCCCAATGGTCGTCCTGCATGGGTGGGCTTCCTTCGAACATCCAGAACGGTGCTGGCAACAATGACCAGCAGACTTGCAGCGGTGTCGTGCTTCTCTTTCCGGAGGAGCAGCTGACTCGCCCAGAATAGCCGCTTCCAGAATCACAGCCAAGTAGCCCGGTTTCTGAATGCTCATACCGTCGCCTCCCTTTTCTCCGGCTGTCTGCGGAGCCGCTCGTCATCGTTGCACGCGAAGAACAGCTCCTCCGGGGACATGCGGTTCTATGGATCATATTCGGGCGAATTCCTGCTTGTAGCAGGGGTCAAATGACCCTACGTTGCACGCCCCTGCCTGCCACCTGCTGCCCCTAGAAAACCGAATCAGCCGGTGGACGCTCGGAGGAGAAGCGCCCTTCGCGGCGGCTGCTCACGAATCCGGCTCATCAACCCTCTTGACGGCCGCAGATTCTACTCCTAGCTAACGGATGAGGTGACGCGACTGCTTCCGCCGACCCCCCGCCTGTCTACCAGGAAGTCTGTTCCTTCGCCGGAACCTTTTTTCTCCTTTTCGACTGCCCCTACAGCACACTTTCCTCTGAAATCCCCATGTGGTCAATCGGCATGCTTCCTGATGCGCTTCTTTTGCGCCTCAACTTGTTAGCCAACTACGCGCGAGCGGCCACAGGGCATCGCCGGCTCGCTCTTGCCCGACTCGTCCGATGAGCACCTCCGCCCCCACCCGCACGACCCGGGATGCGGTCGTTCACTTTCAGTCCAGAGACGGGATCACCTGCAACCTCATTCACGTTCAGGGTGACAGGACCCCCGACAAAGGTCCGGTCATTCTTGTCCATGGTGCAGGAGTTCGCGCGAACATCTTCAGAGCGCCGGTGAAGGCGACGATCGTGGACCTGCTGCTCGACGCCGGATACGACGTCTGGATGGAGAACTGGCGCGCCAGTATCGACCTGACTCCTTTCCGATGGTCTCTCGATCAGGCAGCGCTCTACGATCATCCCGCTGCAGTCGAGAAGGTCGTCGAGGAAAGTGGAAGCCGCCATGTGAAGGCGATCGTCCACTGCCAGGGATCGACTTCCTTCTGCCTTTCCTCCGTGCTCGGGCTGCTCCCGCAGGTGAGCACGATCGTGACGAACGCCGTCTCTCTCCACCCGATCGTTCCACCCGAAGCGTGGCTGAAGCTGAAGGTGGCAGTCCCCCTCCTGGCGCGGATGACACCGTACGTCGACCCGCAATGGGGCATCGAGGCTCCTACGCTGCTGGCGAAGGCGCTCACGGCGCTGGTGAAGCTCACCCATCACGAGTGCGACAATACCGTATGCAGGTGGGCGAGCTTCGCCTACGGCGTCGGCTTCCCCACCCTCTGGCGCCACGAGAATCTGGATGAGGCAACGCACGAATGGCTCTCGTCGGAGTTCGCCGCCGTCCCGCTGCTCTTCTTCCAGCAGATGCGTCGCTGTGTCGCCGCCGGACACCTGATCCCTCACGACCTCGGTGCTGCGATGCCGCAGAACCCGGTCGCGAGAAAGCCGCAGACGGATGCGCGCTTCGCCTTCTTCGCCGGCGCCATGAACCGCTGCTTCCTGCCGGAAAGTCAGGAGCGGACCTTCGGCTGGATGGACGCAATCAAGCCGGACTATCACTCACTGAACATCATCCCCGAGTACGCTCACCTCGACGTCTTCATGGGGAAGAACGCCTACCGTGATGTGCTCCCGTTGATGGTCCAGGAGCTCGACCAACCGAACTGAAAGGAGCCCTCAATGGGCATACCGAGACGGCTCGAGCGGCAGTCGGGGCGGCACTCCCTGGTCGATGGGATACCGTTCGTTCTTCCGGTCACATCCTCCCGAAGTCCCGCCCTGATGGCGGCATTCCCGATCGACGCCGACCGGGCCGCTGAGCTTTTGCCCGGGAACGAGCTTCACGTAGTTCGCTTCGGCAGGACGGGTCTGCTGCTGGTTACGGTCATCGACTACCGGCAGACGATCATCGGCAAGTACGTCGAGTACAGCATCGGCATCGGGTGCACACGAGGGCCGCGGCCCGCACCGCTGCCGCTGGCAGCACTCTTCAGGAAGCGGTACGGGTTCGGGCAGTACGTGATCGATCTGCCGGTGAGCTCTGAGGTCTCGGTAAAGGGCGGCAAGGGGATCTGGGGGATGCCGAAGCACCAGGCGAACCTCGACTTCGAGATCACGGAGAGCTCGGTCCGCAGCCGGTACGACCTGGACGGCCGCATGGTCGTCGAGGTGGAGATACAGCGGCCCGGCTACGAGCGCTTTCCGGTGCGGGCCAGCGCGGTGAACTGGTGCGCATACCGGGGAATGCTCATGAAGTCCGACATCCACTTCAAGGGCAGGATGGGGTTCTCGCTGCGGAAGCCCGGCTCAGCTCGGATCACGCTAGGAGATCATCCCCGCGCCGACGTGCTACGCCGCCTCAAGATCAGTGAGCGCCCACTCTTCAGCGCCTTCCTCCCGGAAACCGCGGGGACGTTGGACGATCATGTGGAGAGCTGGTTCCTCAGCTACTCAGCCCCGCCCGAAGCGCGGCTCGAAGGGTTCGAGAGCGTCATCGGTCTCGGGCTCAGCCAGGAGTGGCTCCCCGCCCCCGGATCGGCGGCGGCTGCGACTGCGCCGAAACGCCAGATGAACCTTGGAGCCGCCCATGGCATCGTCAGCTGAGCTCGTTCCGTCCCCTGCGTACGATCTGCTGCCCAAGCGCCCGCTCCGCGCGGGAGTGCCCGAGACGTACCCGTTCTACACTCAGGACGGGGTCAAGCTGCGTCTGACCCGCTACCAGGGGGGTGAGCGCGGACCGGTCCTGCTGGTCCACTGCATCGGCGTGTCCAGCCGCATGTTCCGGCTCGATACCGTAGGGACCAATCTCGTTGAGTATCTCTACGAGGCGGGCTTCGACGTGTGGCTCCTCGACATGCGCCTGAGCATCGATCTACCTGCTCACGCGCGTCAGTCGAGCTTCGATGAGATCGCCCTTCTCGACTACCCCACGGCGGTTGGCCGGGTGTTGAAGGAGTCCGGAGCCAAAAGTCTCCAGGTGGTGGCGCACGGCATCGGATCCCAGACGTTCTGCATGGCGATGTTAGGTGGACTGAAGGGAGTCCGTTCCGCGGTTTGCTCGCAGGTGGCGATGCATCCCAAGCCTGCAGGTCTCAACAGGATCAAATCCCGACTGGGCCTCCCGGAGATGCTGAACAGGTTGGGGATCGAGGCTATGAGTGCTCCGCCGCAGGCATCGACCGGCTGGAGCGACAAGGCGCTCAGCCTGGCTGCACGCCTTCACCCGGTGACGCCGGAGGAAGCGTGTCACAGCCTGACTTGCCGGAGGATAACGGCGATGTACGGACCGCTGTACGAGCACGACATGCTCAACACAGCCACCCACGATGATCTGCCGCACATCTTCGGCGAGGCGAACGTCCGCTCCTTCGCGCACCTGGTCAGGAACCTCCGCGCGGGCCACCTCGTCCGTGAAGATGGAACTGACTGCTACATGCGGCACATGAGCCGCCTCGCTATCCCGCTTCTTCTGCTGCACGGCGGCGACAATGCCTGCCTTCTTCCGGAAAGCACCCGCATCTCTGAGGAAGCGCTGGTGGAGTGGAACGGTGAGGACCTCTACCGGCGCCACGTAATCCCGAACTACGGCCACGTAGACTGCATCATCGGGGAACGTGCCCATAGAGACGTTTTCCCGCTCATCCGGAGCCATCTGCTGGAGACGGCGGCGTGAGCCTCCGACTGGCCGCCCGCCCCGACTCCGAGCCGCGGACACGTGCTCTGGTCCTCTCGGGGGGCGGCATACGGCTCTCTTACCAGGCAGGCGTCCTTCGGGCGCTGGAGGAGGAGGGTCTCACCTTCGGCCACATTGACGCGACATCGGGGGGCGCGCTGAACCTGGCGATGCTGCTGTCAGGACGCAGCCCCGGCGAGATGTGCGATCGCTGGAGCACCCTCGATCTGGAGAAGTCGATTTCTCTGATGCCGCTGGACAGCTACCTCATTGCGAGGTCAGCCGTCGCCATGGGAAGCGCGGATGGCTTCATCGACTACGTCTATCCGCACCTTGGGATAGATCTCGGCCGCATACGGCAAGTGAAGGGGATTCAGGGGACGTTCAACGTCTTCAACTACTCGCGGAAGATCAACGAAGTTGTCCCGCACCAGCAGCTCAGCCTCGAGATGCTCGTGGCGGGGATGTCGCTGCCGGGTGTGATGCCGCCGGTGCGCTACAACGGCGCCACCTACCTCGATTCTGCATTTGCACGCGACGCGAACCTCATGGAGGCGGTGCGCCGGGGGGCGGAGGAGATCTGGCTGGTATGGTGCCTCGGCAACAGCGACGACTACCGTGGCGGTCCGCTCCACATCTACATCCAGATGCTGGAGATGGCCGCCAATGCAAGTCTCAACCGCGAGATGGAGGAGATTGCCGGCCTGAACGAAATGATCGCGC